>Ga0209025_1000799_pt1 | contig 51124 bp, 60 predicted proteins | sample AraplaMF_Col_mLB_FD_184256 | JGI IMG/M metagenome (GOLD analysis project Ga0209025, IMG submission 184256) | Arabidopsis root microbial communities from the University of North Carolina, USA - plate scrape MF_Col_mLB (SPAdes) (version 2) | ecosystem: Host-associated > Plants > Roots > Endosphere... | reverse complement strand
ATTACTAGGTTCATATTCTGAAATTAATGTTAGTGCTGTACCTTCCTCATCTTCTTCTAACATATAAGTCATCGCTGAATAACCTTGCTTCATTTCACTTCCTAGTGAAATAATATGTGGTGCATCATATTCAATGATTTCTACTTCTGCCTCAATTATTTTCTTGCCGACTTTTTGAACAGAGATATATTTATCTCCTACACATGGATTCTCTTTATCCATATTTGAAGGATAACGATTTTCTATTATAAACGTATTCCATTCTTTTATTTTTTCATCTTCTACAATATAGTCACAAACTACATCAATTGGTGCTTTTATTACTATTTCTAGTGCGAAACTCATTAAACTGCCCCTCTCAAATACCCTATCCAATTCTATATTAACTCAATCATTATGCCATATTTTATATAGTGAAATACAAGTAGAATTTTAACTTTTATTGCAAGAATGCTTATTGTAATAAGAAAATCAGTTAAAATATTTTATAAACGATACAAGAATTAAAAATAAAGCAACAAGTAGTAAAACAAGTCCTATACTCCTATTTTCTTTTTCCTTATTTTTTAAATTTTGCACTCCCATACTAACTAACATAATCCCTAATAGTGTTTGCAAAATTAGCATACTCTGTTCCGAAGCATCATTCCAACTACAAATAGAAAATCCCATTACAATAATTGCAAGTAAAATCGTTAAGATCCTATTCATGCGTAGATCCCTCCTCTTTAAAAAGAAGCCGCTAAGTTTCCTTAGCGGCTTTATTAACAATTTATACTTACAAAATTAATTTTTATGAATTTGATATAATTCCAAAGAATTTCCTAGCCAATATAACTGCGTATGTTAGCATACCTTTTCTTTATTCATTCTACTTACAATCCCGACTATAAATTTATATTCAATCCTCCTCTTTTTTACTTTTTTAAATCCTTCTTTCGTATCAAAAATTAAACACGTTTTCCGAAACCAAATTCGTACATATAAAGACTCAAAGTAAATTGGTTTTATGATTCCACGTTCTTCAAATTCAGTTCCATCTGTATTTTCAGTTTCTGTTCGAACGAACCACCTATTTCCGATGCCAATTTCAATATACTTCACATAAGTCCCCCTCCCGAAAATTAATTTCTAACTATTCTATTATTTCCCCGGTAAGCGCACATTCCGACAGAACATGAGCCCACAAAGAAATAGTAGATTACAAAAATCTACTTTATAACTTATATTTTTGCATTCGTTTATAAAATGTACTTCGAGGTACATCTAACAGTTTGGCAGCTAATGAAACATTTCCATTCGTCTTTTCTAGCGCTTCAATCATACTATCACGCTGTATTTTCTCACGGAGATTGAATGTATGCTTTGTTATATTTTCTACTTGTAATGCAAGTTGATGTTGATTTCCCATCATAGTTTGTAATAAAAAAGAGATTTGCTTTTCGCATATTTCCCGTCCTTGCGACAAAATGTAAATACGTTCTAACACATTTAATAACTCTCGAATATTTCCGGACCATGTATGCTGTAAAAATTGATTAAAAATGCTCGTTGGAAATACCACATTCCAATTCTTTCGTCTACAAAAATCTTGTATGAAGTACGGAATATCTTCTTTTCTTTCTATTAACGACGGAACATATAGTGGATAAACATGTAAACGATAGTATAAATCTTGACGGAACTTGCCTTCTTCAACTAATCGCAGTAAATCTTTATGTGTTGCAGTAATAATACGAATACTTAACGGTACTTCTTTTGAACTGCCAATTGGGGTTACTGTTCGCTCTTGTAAAACACGTAATAATGCGACTTGCATCTCTGGCGGTACTTCACCAATTTCATCTAAAAATATTGTCCCTCCATCTGCTTGTTCGAATTTCCCTTTATACCCTTGGCGCCGCGCACCTGTAAACGCACCTTCAGCATAACCGAATAATTCACTTTCCATTAATTCTTTTGGTAATGAACCACAGTTAACAGCTATAAAAGGGCCATTTTTTCTTGGACTATTTTCATGAATCGCTCTCGCTACATATTCTTTCCCTACACCTGTTTCACCACAAACATATACACTAGCGTCAGTTGGAGATACAAGCTTAATTTCTTCTAAAGTATGTTGAAATGCATTGCTTGTCCCAATAACTCCTGGGAAAGTAATTCCACTAATAAATGGGGCAGTTGAAAATAAATTTCCTTGTTTATTTTCCTTTACATAAATACATTTCCCAATCATTCTATCATTACTATATACTGGCACCTCTAACTTAGGTTTCAATCCATTTTGCCTTAAATCTTCAAGTTTCATTCGTGACCAATTAGAAACTCGTTCTCGAACCTTCTTACTTGCAGAAACGATAACATCTCGATGATTACAAATGACAACTTGTTCATCACTGTCAATTACATCTAAAAAACGATGAATTAAATGTAGTTCATTTTGATGCACTCGAATACTACATTCACGTTCAATCGCATGTGCAATTGAAGTTACCATCCCTAGCATATAAGGATGTGAAAATTCAATTGGACAAGAGAAATCTAGAACCCCAATCAATTTCCCATCATCATTATGAATGGGAGCGGCCGCACAACTCCAGCTATGAAATGCGACAGAATAATGCTCTGTACCACTTATCATAATAGCCTCTTCAATCTGTAACGCGGTTCCTATCGCATTTGTACCAACAGCTGCTTCCGTCCATTTTACACCTTCAATGAAATTAATATGTTTCGCTCGTTTCAACGTTTGTTGATTTCCACTTAACGATAGAACGTAACCGTCTGGATCAATTAATAATGCCATCATTTGCAGTTCATCAATGGTTTTTCTCATACTTTGTATTTGAGGTATTGCTATATCGAGGAAGATTTCACTCTTTTTCTTTTGATCTTGAAAAACATTAGAAGACAAAATTTTCTGACCTTTATTCATGTGAGGATTCACATTTGCTTGTTTACATCGATGCCATGACTCTGAAATTCTTTCGTTCATACGGTTCGAATCAAGGACCCCTTCATTAATAAACTTTTTCCATGTATGTAAGTAAAACGGTGAAGCTAACATTGTATCATCTCCCTATTCATTATTTTGGAGATTATTAAAAACATACTTTTATTATAAAACTGAATAAAAGCGTTTTCAATAAAACTAGAAAGACGACACAAATATGTTAATAATTTGAATATCTTAATGCACTTCTTTATTCTTTTTTAGTAAAACCATATTTTGTATAATGGACGCAAAGAAAATACATAACCAAAACCACTTTTGTGGAGTATCATTTATAAAGAAAACAATGACCGCTATTGCAAATAAAATGGTAGATGCTAAACTAAAATATAATTTTGTTTTAATTCTCATTATTACTCCCTCCTCTATCACCTTACTGTACAGACTAACTCTTCATTTTTTAACTCTAGTATGTACTTCTGTAAAACATATTCTCTTCCGCCATGCTTTTCATACCAATCATATATTCTTTTCACATGCCCCTCGTCGCTTCTGATTTTCGATTCAATTTCTTTATACTGTATATAACTATCGTATTCCCATATGGCGAATATTTCAGTTGTACCATCATTATTATCTTTCATCCAGCGTCCTATTAGCCTGGAACCATGCTTTAATTGATTGGGTAAGTTCGTGTTAGTAAAATGCTCGTTAAATATTTCTACAAATTCATTCTTGACTAAATAGTACTTTCTTCTGTAAAACATTCCACTACACCTCTTTTATGAATCTTCCCATTACAACCGTATTATAATACTTTTCATCCGACAGCCTTTTATCATTTTTCAAAATACCTTCTACTTCAAAACCTAATTTTTTATAAAGTTGAATGGCTTTCTCGTTTGTCTCTAACACTTGTAATGATATCTTTTTAATCTCATTTTCATCAGCCCACTGAATAGATTGTTGCAGTAAACTCTTACCGATTCTATATCCCCAAAACTCTCTTAAAATACAAACACCAAATTCTACTTTATGTTTTAATCTCTTCAAATTTGATCCTTCACATCTTGAAAATCCTACGATTCGGTTGTCCACTTCTGCAACTAAAAAGAGATTCTTCATCCTTTCACTATCTGTTTTTATTATTTTTTGAAAACCTAACTTATCTATAAATCCCTCCCCAGCTTCTCTATCCATATTTTCAGTTTCACCATCGATCTGAACTCTAATTTTCGATAACTGCTCTGCATCCGTTTCAACTGCAGAACGAACTGTATAAATTAATCCATTTATATGAAACTCTTGTTCTTTTATAATCATTTTAAACTCCTTTTAAATGGGATCTATTGACGCTATTACAATTTCTTTACCTTGTTCCTGAAATTGTTGAATCGTTTCTTTACTAGCTTCTTCATCTGTTATAATAAGTTCGATTTCTATTAGTGACTCTCCTTTTATAAAGCAGTCTATTCCGAGTTTATTATGAGGAGCTAAACAAATATTTCTTCTAGCAATTTTGCTTACGGTTTTTCCAAAATAAGCAACTTCAGGCGTTGCAGTACTTATACCATTCAATGAAATGCCGCCACCTGTAGAGAAATACAGATCAATAGATAATCTACTTATCATTTCAGAGGAAAGTGTATCTGTCATATTTCCTGATGGTTTCACTTTTCCACCAATTAAATACGTTTCTACATTCTTATACTCCCGTAACTTACTAGCAATCTCTAAAGAATTCGTAATCACTGTAAATGATGTTTCAGGTAAATACTTTAACATCGTATTATGAATAGATGCCCCGCCAATAAAAACGGAATCTCCTTCTTGTATGTATGATGCAGCAACTTTCGCAATCGCTTCTGCATTTAGTGAACTATCACGATAACATTTTGATAGTTTGGCGGCTAAGTTCCTCACTCGCGTAAGTTCAACTGCACCTCCATGTGTTCTTTTTAACAAGCCATCCTTCTCCATAATAGACAAATCTCTTCTTATAGAATCAATAGACATATCGAAACTTTCCGCAAGATCTTTAGCAATTACCCTTCCGTTTTTCTTAAGTAACTCTAAAATTTTCTCTCTACGCTCTTCAGTAAACATGTACCCACCGCCGTTATTGAAGATTCTGAAATCTCATCCTTATTTTAATTATATGCATGTCTCTTCCGTTTTACAATATTTTCAATTCTTATTCACTCCGTTTTATTCAGCTTTTCCCTCTTTCTATTCCGTTAACTTCAGAACGAAACAAATGCATATTTGCATATTCCACAAACATACTTCCATTTAACTTCCTATTGATGTAAAATTATTCCTATGTTTTACTTTTTAGCACAGAAAGGAATTATTATGAAATCTATAATTAAAGTAACTTGTACAGCATTATTATTTACAGGACTAATGGCAGGATGTAATGGGAATACTGCACCGAAACAAGAAAAGAGCGCTCTTGAAAAGAATGCAATGCACTATGGGGAAATATATAAGAATGAATACTATAGAGCAACTGTTGAAAATGCTAAATTCGAAAAAATAGACAAAGAGTGGCGTCTCACAGCTCGCGTTACTATAAATAACGCTCGTGTTGACGGACAAACGATAGATCTTTCAGAAATAAAATATTTCATAAAAGATGAAAAAACGGGTGAAAAATACGAAGGTGCAGTTATACAAAATGAAAATGCTAAAAAGATTCCATCTGAGTTTTCTTTAACTAGCGACATTCAATTTAATATGAAAACTTCACCAAAAGATTTAAATAATATGTATTTATACATAGATAGCAAAGCTGCGCCGTTAACAGATACATATTGGAAACTTGATAATTTAGCATCTAAATAAAAAACAGTCTTATAAGACTGTTTTTTTGTTTGTAAAGTTATAAAGTTTACTAGTTACTTATCTCAAGCAATACGTCTTTTGCACAAATTGTCACTTCTTCAAATGGGCAATCAAATAAAACACCCAATTCGAATCCTTCATTCGTAAGATTTATCTCATGACTTAACCACCAAGCACCTTCAAAATCTTCCGGAATTGAACACTTCGTTACGCCTGTAAAAGTTACTTGCAGTTTATCAAATTCACTGAAAGTACCACTGCAATCTAAAGTAATAATTAGCGTATCTTTTGATCTTCTCTCTACTGATTTGACTACACTATCATGTAGTGAGTAATCATGTAGTTGAACGACATTCTGCAAGAGCTTTTCTTTTATACTATTATAATTATCTATACAAGCTTGTTCTAAATCATTCATTCTTTTCTCATAATCTACTGTCCACTCAAGCATAAGTTTCTTTAATTTTTCCGATGGGTATTCTGAATTAATGGTATTGTCATGAATGTATGGATGTAATGACTTAGGTAGAAACTTTAATAAATCTTCTTTCTTTTCTTCCACGTCTTCTCTTAAACTTTGCTTATAATCCACTCCTACTTTTTCGCTCTCTCGCAACAGCTCTTCCCATTCTTCTACTGTTTCTGGGAAAATTAAGAATCCAAATACTTGCATTTCTTTATACCAATCTTTATTGAAATACTTCAATAGCTTTCCTCCTAAAACATTTTAACATCCAACAAAAGCGATATATCTATTTATTATATCATTCCAATAACTATTTTTTCTAAAGAAAAAATGCAAAACTGTAAATATTCCGCCTTTTATTTCTAAAACTTCAGAATATTTACAATTATTTATAATTAGAATACATTTTAATAGTACAAAGATTCACTTGTACAAAAATCTAAACAAAAAGGGATGGTTATATGTTGAAGAAATTAGTAGCAGGTACACTAGTAGCGGGATTTGCATTCACTGGAGGACTAGGAGTAGCAAGTGCTGAAGAAAAAAGTAATGTAATTAAATCATTTGATTATTTAAAAGTTGATGAACAGAATGTTACTTCTTTTGCAAAATTAAGTGATCAGGAGAAAAAAAACATCCAAATTACTATGGTATTACCTGAGCAAAATGAAAATGGAGATTGGTTAGCTTATGGTTTTACTAGCCGTGAAACATTAGATGCTTATATTGAAAAGGATAAAAAAGCACTTAAAAATAAAATTAATCCTTTAGGTAGCGGTGCTGGTAGTACTGATTTTTATGAACATAAAAATAAAGGTGGCCAATATATTTACTGGAGCAGCGGTTTTAAAAACCTACCTTCTAGCTGGAATGACAGAATTTCTTCTGTAAGTACAGCATCGCCTTCAGCAAGTTATTCAACGACACTTTGGGAGCATACTTCAACACAAGGATATGGAAAAGGTGTTGTATTTAAACATGCTGATTGGTATGGTAAAACTGCTAATTTAGCTGCTGATTGGAACGATATTACTTCAGCGATTGACGTAAAAAAATAATAGGATATTTAATTTTTTCTGTGAAAATTCAAACCACTATTCTCTTATTCATTTAGAGAATAGTGGTTTATTATATTTCCATTTAAGCATGTACAGCATGTCCTATTGCTTGCAATAACGCTTCATGAATCGCTTCAGATAAAGTTGGATGCGCTGCAATATAATCTCTCATTATATCAGCGGTAACTTCTGTATGAATCATTACAGTTCCTTGTCCAATCAGTTCGGTTGCATGAGGACCGATAATTGAAATCCCTATAATTTCTTGATATTTAGGTTCCACAATAACTTTTACTTTTCCTATTTGTTCTCCAATAATAAGTGCTTTTCCGTTCGCTGTAAAAGGAAATTCTCCAATTTGTATGTCACCGTACTGCTCTCTTGCATCTTTTTCTGTTAAACCGACGCTAGCAATTTCTGGTGCTGTATACATACAGCGAGGTACAGCATGATAGTTTACTTTTACATCTTCTCCGCTCGCATGTAATGCTGCTGTCGTTCCTTCATGGAAAGCAACGTGGGCAAGCTGGATTCCACCAATCACATCACCTGCTGCGTAAATATGTGATTTACTTGTTTGCATATGTTCATTCACAGAAATTCCTTTATTTGAAAATTGGACGCCTGCTTTTTCTAAATCTAATCCTTGAACACGTGGTTTTCGACCTACAGAAACGAGAACATATTCCGGGTTAGCTTCTTGGATGCTTCCTTCATATTCAAATGAAGCTTGCTTCTTATAATTATTTAATCCTTTTAAAGCAGCTCCTGTAAATATTTCTACACCGTCATTTTCTAATTTCTCTCTTAATGTATGTGCTATATCTTCATCTTCACCAGGTAATAATTGTGGTGCCATTTCAACAATCGTAACTTTTGTTCCAAGGCGACTATAAATACTTGCAAACTCGCACCCTATTACACCACCGCCAACAATTAATAATGATTTCGGTATATTTTCTAAGGACATTGCATGGCTACTATTTAAAATCCACTTCCCTTCAAATGGAGCAAAAGGTAATTCAGTCGGCTCTGAACCTGCCGCTATAATGAACTGATCTCCATCTACTACATCTTCTTTATTACCATTTGTAACTCGCACACGGTGATCCGTTTCGAATTTCGCTCTACCTTGCATAACCTTTATTTTATTTTTCTTCATTAAATATTGAATTCCTTGGACGAGCTGTGTTATGATTTGTGATTTCCTCGCCTGTATTTGCTTCCAATCAACTGAAATACTTCCTTCGTTAAGCATAACTCCATAATGATTCGCTTTTCTCACAATGTCATGTACTTCTGCACTTTCTAACAATGATTTTGTAGGCATACATCCAACATTTAAACAAGTCCCGCCAAGATCAGCTTCATCAATAAGAGTGACATCTTTTCCGTTTTGAGCCGCGGTAATTGCCGCTACATAACCAGCAGGACCGCCTCCAATAACAACTAATTTACTCATTCTCTCACCTTCTCTTTATAAAAGAATTGTTACAGGTTCTTCTAAATAACGTTTAATTGTGCGTAAAAATGCAGCTGCTGGTACACCATCTAATACTCGATGATCGAATGTTAAACTTAAAGGTAACATACTTCCTTTTCTTAATTTTTCCCCTTTATATACAGGAATATGTTCAATTGCACCTACACCTAAAATACCAGTTTCAGGTGTATTTAATACTGGCGTGAAATATTCAATACCGAAGCTACCTAAATTACTAATTGTAAAGGTTGTTCCTTGCATATCATCACTACTTAAACTGCCTGCTCGTGCTTTTTGTGCAACGTTTTTAATCTCTTTAGATAACTCTACTAAAGGTAGATTATTAGCAAAACGAATAGCTGGAACGACTAATCCTTTTTCTAATGCGACCGCCATACCTAAATGAACATGTTCAAATTGATGAATTACATCATCTATATAAGCGCTGTTCATTTCTTTATGCTCTCTAAGCGCTAATACCACAGCACGAGAAACGAAATCCGTAATGGTTAGTTTGTTATCGTATCGTTTTTGTACGACTTCCGCTATGTCTTTATGTAAAGCAACTAAATCTGTAACATCTACTTTCATTGTTAATGTTAATTGCGCACTATTTTGTAAACTTGTATGCATACGGTTCGCGATTGCTTTTCGCATACCAGTAACAGGAATGACTTTACTTTCTTCTTGTTCAAGTACTCCTGGAATTACGACTTTTTCTTCAAGCGCCTTTAATACGTCTACCTTTGTAATTCTTCCGCCGGGCCCTGTACCAACTAATGCCTTGATATCCAGATTTTCAGACTTTGCAATTTTCTTCGCTACAGGTGAAATTTTAATTCTTTGCTTCGTCACATCTATCGCATATGGTTCTGGATGTTGGACCTTTTTAACTTCTGGCTTCGGTGTTTTTTCTTCTACCACTTGTGTACTTTCATTTACTTCTACTTTTTCGTTCGGCTTACCGATATAGCAAATTACAGTACCCGGCGGCACTCCCTCATCTTCACTTACAGCTATATCAAGAACAGTTCCATCAGCTGGTGCTTCTATTTCCGTTTCGATTTTTTCCGAGTTAATACTAGCAATTAGTTCACCTTTTGCTACATGATCACCTGTTTTAATATTCCAGCTCGTAATAATACCTTCTTTCATCGCCATACCTAACTTTGGCATTACAACTTCTACAGCCATGCTTCTCTCCCCTTTCTCATCGTTTCATTACACATGCAATAACGATTGGTCTCCGATCATTTCTGATACAGTTTCAATTACTTTCTCCGGCGTTGGTAAATATAACTTTTCAAGTGGTGGAGAGAACGGAACTGGTGTATGTGGTGCTGTAATCCGTTTAATAGGTGCATCTAACAAATCGAATCCTTTATCCGCTACAATTGCCGCAATATCTGTTGCAATACTACATCTTGGATTTGCTTCGTCAATAACGATTAGGCGATTTGTTTTTTCAACAGATGCTAAAATGGTATCTTCATCAAGCGGTGACAAAGAACGTGGATCGATTACTTCTACTTCAAGTCCTTTTTTCGATAATTGCTCAGCAGCTGCAAGTGCTGTATGAACTTGTTTTCCAATTGCGACGATTGTTACATCAGAACCTTCACGTTTAATATCTGCTTTCCCTAATGGAATTGTATAGTACCCTTCCGGCACTTCACCTTTCATATTGTAGAGTGTTTTATCTTCAAAGAAGATTACTGGGTCATCATCTTCAATTGCTGCTAATAATAAGCCTTTTGCGTCATACGGAGTAGAAGGAACGACAACTTTTATACCTGGAATACTCGTAAACAACGCATATAAACTCTGTGAGTGTTGTGCAGCTGCGCTAAAACCAGCACCATGCATCGTACGTACTGTAACTGGAACTTTCGCTTTACCACCGAACATATAGCGGAACTTTGCACCTTGGTTTAATACTTGATCAAGACAACTTCCAATAAAATCATTAAACATTAATTCTGCAATTGGACGTAGTCCCGTTGCAGCAGCTGCCATCGCCGCTCCTATATAACCTGCTTCTGAAATTGGTGTATCTAAAATACGATTCCGGCCAAACTCTTGTACAAGTCCTTTCGTAACACCGAGTACACCGCCCCATGCTTCATCATCTTGCAAATGATCAACTTGTGCACCACCTGCAACATCTTCGCCTATTAAAATTACATTTTCATCACGACGCATTGAGATTTTCATCGCTTCATTAATTGCAGTTGACATACTTACTGTTCTAGTCATTATTTTTCACCCTCCTCTTATTTGTAAGAAACGTATACATCTTTTAACAATTCTTCATCCCCTGGATATGGACTGTTTTCACTAAACTCAATTGATTTTTGTACTGCTTCATCTACTGCCTTTTCCATATCTACAAGTTCAGATTCAGTTAATAGTGCTTCATGAATTAAATGCTTACGGAAATTCACAATTGCATCTTTTTCATTTAAATGTTCTTCTTTTTCTTCTGCAGTTTTATACGTTTGTGCTTCACCTTCAAAATGACCGTAATTACGATATGTCATGCATTCAATTATTGTTGGCCCACCGCCATTACGCGCACGTTCTACTGCTTCTTGCGCCGCTTTATACACTGCAAGTAAATCTTTTCCATCTACTTGAACACCTGGAATATTATATGCTTTCGCGCGATCTGCAATGGAATCACAACTTGAAGCATATTCAAATGTCGTTGCTTCACCGTAACCGTTATTTTCTGCGATAAAAATAACTGGTAACTTCCAAATCGCCGCTAAATTAACCCCTTCATGAAATGTTCCTTCATTATTTGCTCCGTCACCGAAGAAACAAATACTTACATCTTTCGTACCTTTATATTTAGCTGTTAATGCTGAGCCGCAAGCAAGTGGGAAACCACCACCTACAATCCCATTTGCACCAAGCATTCCTTTATTTAAATCGGCAATATGCATGGAACCGCCTTTACCTTTACATAATCCTGTCGCTTTCCCAAAAAGTTCAGCCATCATACCGTTTAAATCACAGCCTTTTGCGATACAATGTCCATGTCCTCTATGCGTACTTGTAATACTGTCATGATCCGTTAAGTGGGCACATACACCAACTGCTACTGCTTCTTCACCTGCGTATAAATGAACGAAACCTGGTAGAACGCCTTGCGCGAATAATTCATGTACCTTATCTTCAAACTTACGAATCTCTAACATTTTTTCATACATCCAACGAGCTTGTTCTTTCGTAATTTCATTCCCTTTACTTTCAGTTGTTTTTAACATGTCCAGCCCTCCTATTTTCTTGTTCATCTTTTATATTGCAAATACTGTGCCAACTTCTAATCCTTGATTTCATAGTTTTTCTCTATTCCTTCAAAATAAAAAAGTGGACAAAATGAGACACTTGTCTCGTTTTGTCCACTTTTGTTCACCTAATTTGAGAATTATGATCTTATTCATTATCAAAACTCTTCTGTAACTTCCGGATGTAGATAATTTGACCAATATGATAAGCATTATGAGTTGTTACATTTGCTAATACTTCCCACCACTTTGCGGAAACAGGAAATCCAACCACATCACTTTCAACCTTTTCTTCATTTATTAGCTTTTGCCATAGTAACAGTTTCTCTAGTAGCTTTTCTCTTAACTCATCGAAAGATTGATTATCTGAAAGCATAAAACTTTTGTTATTATCACCAATAGCAGGCACGGCATTCACATTCGATTCTTTGTACCTAGTTTGCCACGTTGAGTTCCAATACAATAAATGTTGTACAATTTCAGCTATACTATTACTCTCTTCATTCGGTTTCCAGAAAGCTTCTCTCTCAGGTAGATCTTTCACTGCATCTGAAAATGGAATATACCAACTAGGATCGTTTGCATTCGCTAATAACTGATCTGCTAATACATCCTTCACATGGGCCATTTTTATTCCCTCATTTCATTAACGTATTCATACTCACTTCTTTATATACGCTGAGTCCGTATGATTCCCTCTTTTAAAATAGAATTAACGATATTGCTCTTAAAACGAATGTAAGATTAATAGATTTTCTTTTCATAACTCGTTATGATAAAAGAAAAAGAAAGCGAGCAAAAAATGAATAAAAAAATCGCAGTTATTACTGGGGCTTCAAGTGGTTTCGGTCTATTAACAACACTTGAGCTTGCAAAAAAAGACTTTTTAGTCATTGCTACAATGCGAAACCTTAATAAACAAGAAGGTTTAATATCTCAAGCTACTAAACTCAATTTACAACAAAACATAAAAATTCAACAATTAGATGTAACCGATCAAAACTCTATACATAATTTCCAATTATTTTTAAAAGAAATAAACAGGGTAAACCTTCTTATTAATAATGCAGGATATGCAACTGGAGGATTTGTTGAAGAAATTCCAGTAGAGGAATACCGTAAACAATTTGAAACGAACCTTTTTGGCGCTATTTCAATCACTCAGCTTGTTTTACCTTATATGAGATTACAAAAAAGTGGGAAAATCATTAATATAAGCAGCATCAGTGGTCAAGTTGGATTCCCTGGTCTATCCCCTTACGTTTCTTCAAAATATGCATTAGAAGGATGGAGTGAATCCCTTCGTTTAGAAGTAAAACCGTTCGGAATAGATGTTGCTTTAATCGAGCCAGGTTCTTATAACACGAATATTTGGGAAGTGGGTAAACAACTAGCTACAAACCAATCCGAAACTACTTCTCCTTACAAAGAATATATGGAGAAAATACAAAAACATATTAGTAGGGGCAGTGATACATTTGGTAATCCGATAGATGTTGCTAATAAAATTGTAGAAATCGCTGAATCTAAGCGTACGAATTTACGATATCCGATTGGAAAAGGTGTAAAATTTATGATCTTTGCGAAGAAGATCCTTCCTTGGAGATTGTGGGAGTACCTTGTATTGAGAACCTTTAAGAAAATGTAATAGACTTTTTGAAAACCATTTTGAAAGAGGTGCGAATTAAATGTTAGGTTTACCATATGGAAAAGTATTTTTAGTTCCGTGGACTAAGCAATGGGAAATTGAATTTGTGAAAGAGAAACAATTCATTGAGGAACAAATTGGCGAATATATTTTAGCAATACACCATATTGGTAGTACTTCTATTCCACATTTAAGTGCAAAGCCAATTATTGATATTGCAATCGAATTAAAAGATTATAAGGACGGATTAAAATGTATTAATAAATTAGAACTGCTAAACTATAGATACAGAAAAGATGTACTACCTGAACGGTATTATTTTAATAAAGGAGAGCCAAGAACTCATCAAATTCATATGTATGAACAAGGAAATACATATTTAATAGAGCAATTACAATTCAGAGATTACTTAATAAACAACAAAACTTCTCGTATACAATACGAACAGTTAAAAATTCAACTTTCACAAGCTTATCCTAATGATAAACATCGATATGCTGAGGATAAAACAAATTTTGTTACATCTATATTATCCAAAATAAAGTGAAACTTTAATCAGTGGGGGTTTTCTTCATCCCCACTGATTATTAGCCCTCACCAATCGGACTTTTATGAGCAGTTGATCCCCCACCTAAATTCTTTGCTTTCGCTGCATTTTGAGGTGGGGGTCTTACTGCCCATTAAAGGTGGGATAAATGATGAATTTAAATAAGAAACCATTTAGTAGTAAATGGTTTCTTATTTATTAGTTAACTCTTTATTTGTACCATTAATAATCACCTTATTATGCAGCAGGTGGAACAAAATATAATAGTATTGAGAGCATCAATATAAAAGCAACCATTCCCGTTATCGAAAGTATATATTCTTTTGATTTTCTATCATATTTCCATTCCATCCATGCTCTTAAAGTCAATGATATCCCTAAATAAACGAACATGACATAAGCCATTTTAGCGTTTTCAAATTTAAATATATAATAACAACTACTTATTACATAAATAATAATAAGCCCTATTTCTATTTTTACATGTAAACTATTCACATGCTTATATCCAAAGAAGCCTCTTTTCTCCACATTTAATTTTTTTCTTAAAAACTGTTCTAATAAGTAACCACCTATAGCCAGTCCAATAATAATAATTAAGATTGTAGAAATGTCCATTGTTATCCCCCTCCTATTACTTTATTTATTTTTAGAAATAAAGTGGACTATATTTCGGTTATTCTCTTCTAAATAACTTACAATCCCTTCAGGATATGTGGGCTTCTCCATTAATTCATTTATACTTTTCCAAGTTAATTTAATATCTTCATATTCTTTATGTCTTATTTCATTTCTAATTCTCTCTTGAACAGTTCCCCAATATATCAATGTGCAATGATGTCCTTTTCCGTTGTTCCACTCAAAAATATGTTCATTTACAATGGCTAATTCTTGAACATCAATCTTCAAATCGTATTCTTCCATTAATTCTCGTATTATCGCTTCTTTTGCAGTTTCCCAAAATTCAATAGAACCACCTGGAAAACGGTAAAATGATTCATTCTCATCACATTGTACAAGTACTTTAGAATGATCTTCATTTAAAATTATTACTTCAGTACGTAATTTAGGTATTTTCATTTTGTCTCCCCATTCATTACAATTCCACATAGAATTAAATCCAATAACTATAAAAGAAAAGATTAATCATAATTCCTGTTATTATTAATAATGGAACTGTGCCTAAAGAAATGAGATATTCCCTCGATTCTATATCATATTTCCACTCCATATATGATTGAAAGCAATATAAAGTTATTAAAAATAATATAGGTAAATTACTAATATAAATAGGATTTAAAGTTGCACATATCATCGTAACAATTATATAAGAAATGATAAGAGTTCTAGTGCCCCATTTATGAGCGTTGTTTACATATTTACTATTCCAGCCAGTTTGTTTCGGTATATTTAATTTTTTTCTCACTACTTTTTCCAAAACAACTAAGGATATGATCCATAATACTAATAAAATTCCTTTAGCTAAAAGCAGTGATGTCCCCTCCTTTACTTTTTATCCGGCTGATCACTCGGATACGTAGTATTTCTTTTATTTTCAACATCCCAACTAATAATTGTCGCACTGTCTCGTCCGAATTGATGATGAACGTGCTCTAATACATGATGAACACTTTCTTCAAGGTCTATATTATTTCTATTCATATCGTTATACAGATTTAATGGCGTTTCATAGTGTCGTTCCCCGCATTCTAATACCCCATCTGTAACCATGGCAATTCGATTTTTTCCAGTACGTAATTCACGAATTCCTGTTGAATAGCAAGGTATAGATAAATCAAAGGTATTTACATTTCCAATCCATTCGTAAAAGTGACGTTGATTTAACGCATATTGTCCTAACTTATGTAACTCTTCATGAAATACATAAATGAGGCAATCACCAATAGATAACCACCATATATAATTTTCTTTTCTTACACATATTAAGCAAGCTGTTTCACCTTTAATTCTTTGGCATTTTTCTTTAAATGAAGAAGATTGAAAAATTGTAAGTATATGATTTTCAACAGATCGAAATGCTGTATCAATCGATTCATTCATCATTACTTTTATATTTTCATATTCTTTTTGGATTGTATTTACTACTAAATCAACACTTTCCGCACTATTATGTCCATCTAAAATAGCTGCAAATTCCCAATCACCACTCGACCAAACTAACGCACCATCTTCGTTCTTTTTAGCTCCGGCGCTTATATTCCCACCATATGTACCGAGTACAATATCACCATATTGTTTTACTGAAACTTCGTCTAAATACATCTTCGTATTTCCAACCCATGAATATTGTCTATTATTTATTGTATGCATATTCACTCACCAACCTTTTCATATATAATATCATAAAAAAAGGAAAAAAAGATTTATATTCCGAAAATTCATTCTTTTAATACAACAATTTTAAAAATAAATTTACCCCTCATTATTTCTTCAAAAATGCAATCCCAATTCCAATTCCTATGACAATTCCAATTACTAAATTATTAGTAAAAAATCCTTGAAACACACCGATTACAACCCCTATACCGATACCTATTGCCAAGGCATCATTTCTTTTATTATTTTTAGGCAAAATTTCATCTCCTCCCATCTTTTCTTCTTAAATAACATACATTTACTTGAATGTATTACTATATTCACTATCTCATTTGAATATTTCCAAAAAATGTACTTTTACTTCATATATAATATTTTCCATTTTCTGCACATACTCCTTTTATAATGAAAAATTTCAAGTAACCATTAATTATGCATAGGCATTTACTATAAGAAAGCTTCGTAATTTATTGAAGGAGGAACAATTTACATGCATCCTCATTGGAATCCAAATATAAATCAACAATATGTTTATTCCCCCCATCCTGTAAGAAATACGTTGCATCAAGATTCACAATATATGATGCAGCGTATCGCAAGTCTTGAAAGTCAATTAGCGAAATTAATCTCATTAATTGAAGAAAATAATCATTTAATTAAATCAATAGAACAACAACAAAACCAAGTTTGTGCCCCAGCTGGTGGTTCTGTCATTGTTCGTATGTAATCTTTTCAAACAAAAAACACACTTTTTATAATAAAGTGTGTTTTTTTGTTATCTTCTTTTTTGATGAAAACCTTGTGTAATACGGTCTAATATAATCGCAATGACAACAATAGCTAGTCCTGCTTCAAATCCCATTCCGATATTAACTTGTGTTACAGAACGATATACATCAACTCCAAGACCTGGTGCTCCTACAAGCGATGCTGTTACTACCATCGATAAAGAAAGCATAATGCTTTGATTCACGCCAGCCATGATTGTGCCAGTTGCGAGTGGTAATTGTACTTTAAATAATTTTTGTGATGCGGTAGAGCCAAACGCATTTGCTGCTTCTATTAAATCTTCTGGAACTTGCCTAATTCCTAAGTCAGTAAAACGAATTGTCGGCGGCATTGCAAAGATTACTGATGCAATAATCCCAGGTACTACACCTACTCCGAAAAATGTAATCGCAGGGATAAGATATACGAACGCCGGCATTGTTTGCATAAAATCTAATGTCGGTTTTAAAAATTTTGAGAAACGTTCATTTTGAGATGCTAAAATACCAATTGGAATCCCTACAATAATTGAAATAATCACAGACGTAAGTACGAGAGCTAATGTTTGCATCGTTTGTGCCCAGTAGTTAATATTCAAAATAAATAATAATCCGATCAATGTAAAAATAACTAAAGATACTTTTCTCGTTGTGTACCAAATAAGGAAACAAAGGATAATAATCATCAATATAGCTGGTATTATTGTTAAAAAATTAGTGAGTAAATCAACGAATCCGCCGATAATATAAGAGAACCCTCGGAATAATCCTTCAAAGTTCTCATACAAACTTGCAACAAATGAATCAACCCATTCCCCTAATGGAATACGTGGTATACTACTCATCGTCTTTCACCTCTTCCTCAATATTACCTGCAAGAGCTTGAATGACACTTTCGCGTTTAATAATTCCTCTTAACCTTTTCTTCTCATCAATTACTGGTAACGGATATTTCATCTCCGCCATTTTCGCATACGTTTCCTCCAGTAAAGTATCTATATACACATGCGGGATATCGGTAAGTAATAAATCAGCAATTGGCCACTGTTTTTGAACGGCTTTACTCGCATCGTCTGCCGTTAATATTCCTAAAAACTCATACTTTTTGTTAACAACATACACTGTAGAAACCCCGGCATTTCTCATAATTTGAAGAGCTACACGTGGTCCACGGTCAATTAATAACGTCTCTGGTCGTTTTAATATAGATTCCGCCGTTATTACTTTTCCTAAATTCACATCCGCCACGAATTTCTCTACAAATTCATTGGCAGGACTCATCATAATTTCTTCTGGCGTTCCAATTTGAACAACTTCTCCATCTTTCATTAACGCAATTCGATCACCAATTCGAAGGGCTTCATCTAAATCATGCGTAATGAAAATAATTGTTTTTTCCATTTTATCTTGTAATTCTAGCAGTTCATCTTGCATCTCTTTTCGAATCAGTGGATCTAATGCACTAAATGACTCATCCATAAGTAAAACATCCGGATCATTCGTAAGCGCTCTCGCAATGCCGACACGCTGCTGCATACCACCACTAAGTTGACTTGGATAATTATCTTTATGATGGTCTAATCCAACTAACTTCAAGGACTCTAACGCTTTTCTCTCTCTTTCCTCTACTGGAACTCCTTGTATTTCTAATCCATATGCAACGTTTTGCAAAACGGTACGATGAGGGAATAGAGCGAATTTCTGAAACACCATGCTCATCTTCGTTCTTCTCACTCTTCGTAACTCTTCTTTACCCATCGTTGCGATATCTTCACCATCTATGTATATATGCCCCGCTGTTGGTCTAATCAGTTGGTTTAACATGCGAACTAACGTAGATTTCCCGCTACCAGACAATCCCATAATAACGAAAATTTCTCCAGTGTATACTTCAAAAGTTGCCTTTTTTACACCAACGTTCATTCCTGTCTCTTTCAAAATTTCCGATTTGCTTTTTCCTTCTTTTAATAAGGTAAGCGCTCTTTGCGGGTGTTTCCCAAATACTTTTGTTACGTTTTCAACACGCACCTTTGTATTATCCATGTCACTACTCCTTTTCTACCCATCTATTCACATAGTGTTGCGATTTTGCACAGAAATATTACATAAAAATAACATTCATAAGATTTCTTTAAAATTCTCGTTTCCGTTCATAATAAGAATGCTTACTTATACATTTATTTAAAAAGGCAAACGTTTCTTAGGAGGTTTTCAATGAGAAAGAAAATATGGCTTATATGCCTTGCATTATTTATTACTATGATTTTCTCTTCATGTAATGCAACAAATGCAAATTCGAAAGGAAAAATTAAACTAGGTGTAACAAGTTGGAAAGAAAACATTGCAACTGCAAACATGTGGAAAGTTCTATTGGAAGAAAAAGGCTATAAAGTTGAACTCATGTATTTAGAAAAAGCGGCAATTTGGACTGGTGTTGCTCGCGGTGATGTTGATGCTAATTTAGAAGTGTGGCTACCCGTTACGGATAAACCGTTAAACGATCGTTATAAAGATGATATTGTCTTAAAAACAAAATGGTATGAAGGTACTGGACTTGGCCTTGTCGTACCTTCTTATATGAAAAACATAAACAGTATCGAAGATTTAAACGCTCATAAAGATGAACTAGATAACAAAATTGTCGGAATCGAACCCGGAAGTAGTCTTATGAATTTAACGAACAAAGCAATGAAGGAATATGATATTAAACTAAAACTTGTCCAATCTTCTGAGGCTGCGATGATGAGTGAATTAAAGAAAGCATATACGAAAAAGAAACCAATCGCTGTTACGCTTTGGAATCCGCATTGGGGCTTTTCAGAATTTGACTTAAAATATTTAAAAGACCCTAAGAAAGTATATGGTGAAAAAGATGACATTTATTACTCTGTTCGTAAAGGTTTCGAAAAAGATCATCCGGATATCATAAAATACTTTGACAAATGGAAAATGAACGATGAACAGCTTGGTACATTAATGGTTGAGTTAAATAAAACGAAAGATCCTGAAGAAGCTGCTCGAAATTGGATTAAAAAGAATCAATCGTTAGTTGATGAATGGATTAAAGATTAAAAAAACAGGATAGAGAATTAGCATATTTTCTATCCTGTTTTATGTTATTTTTTCGTAACCACATCATCTACAATACCATATGCCTTCGCTTCTTCTGCAGTCATAAAATAATCTCTTTCTGTATCATGTGCTACTCTTTCAATCGGTTGCCCCGTTTTTTCTGCAATCATTTTATTAATATCATGCTTTAACTTCAATATTCTTTTTGCTGTTATTTCAATTTCCGTAGCCTGCCCCTTTGCACCACCAAGTGGTTGATGAATCATAATCTCACTGTTAGGTAGCGCAAACCGTTTTCCTTTTGCACCTGATAATAATAACAATGCACCAAATGATGCTGCAAATCCCATGCATAACGTTTGTACATCTGGTTTAATGAGATTCATCGTATCTAATATGGCAAAACCTGCTGTTGTTGAACCACCTGGGCTATTAATGTATAAATATATATCTTTCTCTGCATCTTCCGCTTCTAAAAATAATAATTGAGCTACAACACTACTTGCTACTTGATCATTTATTTCTGAACCGATAATAATAATGCGGTCTTTTAATAACCTTGAATATATATCATAGGAACGTTCTCCTAATTTTGTTTGTTCTACTACATATGGAATTGCATTCATTTTAAATCCCTCCAATAATTGTTATGCCGCACAAAGCATACAACTGTAGGAAGAAGGGTTTTTCGCATGAAATAATAAGACTGGCTGTTTAGATGGTAACTTAGTAAAATCAATTGTCGGAAGAAGTTTGGTTAATAATTCCGGCCTTTCTTCACGAATAGACGTTACTACAACTTCAATATCATCTGTGAATTCGACTATCTCAATCCCTTCTTCACTTACAGTTTTCAGCCTATTTCTACTCCGAAATAAAGAAGCTTTCACTGCCCCTTCCGATACGGAACATACTTTGGCAATATCAGCGATACTATATTGAAAAACATCCTTTAATAATAAAATTGTAGATTGCTGTACATTCAATGAAAATAATACTTTCCCTACCATTTCATGCAAATCCGCAATTTTTTCATGTGGTTCTTCAAAAGTAATTTGATCTCTTATTTTTTCATGAACTGATTTTGACTTTATTTGATCTAACCAACGATTTCTAGCTATTTTATATACAAGCGTCATACAAATATCTTTATCACCATATTTTTGAAGAACTTTACAAACTGTTTCTTGGGCAAGATCTTCGCCGTCCCATTTGTTTTTCGTTAAAAATGTACAGTACCTTTTCAATTCTCCATATTGCTCAATTAAAAAGTTTATATTTGAATGATTCATATCGATATGATTTTTTAAAATATGAGTTACTTTTGTGCACAAAATAACCACTCCTTTTCAGCGCTTACTTAATTAACGATTCAACAAATAAAAAAGTTACGGGGCATATAAAAAAATTATGTTTATGTTCAAGAATTCGCGGTCATAAATATGTTATGTACAATTTTACGTGAGGAGGAACAATTTTGCCAAAATTAACAATTGAAGGCGCAGGAACTTTTGATGTAAAAGAAGGCGCAAAATTAGTATTAGCGATTGAAGACAACGGTGTAAACATACTCCATCGTTGCGGCGGAAAAGCACGTTGCACAACTTGTAGAGTAGAAATTATAGCGGGTGATTTTTGTGAAGCGAGTGCGAATGAAAAAAATGCGATGACGGAAAAAGGGATTGAGGATCATTTACGATTATCTTGTCAAATGCGTGTACATAAAGATTTAGTCGTTCGTCCGGTACTTACAGTTGAGAATTCAGGTCTTGATGCTGGACCACGTCCGGCGGAATAAAGCGATGAATCTAAAACAACTCGCAGGTGAATATGCTGCAAACTTTGTAAAAGATGGAATGACAGTTGGACTTGGCACAGGTTCAACTGTATATTGGACGATTCAAAAATTAGGTGATCGTGTAAAAGAAGGGTTATCATTTCAAGCTGTACCGACATCAAAGGAAACAGAGGCATTAGCACAGCAATTAAATATCCCATTGATTTCGTTAAACGACGTACAAAGTCTTGATTTTACAATTGATGGAGCTGATGAAATTGATCCTAATTTACAGCTTATTAAAGGCGGCGGTGGTGCATTACTACGAGAGAAAATTGTAGCCTCCTCCTCGAAAGAACTTATAATTATCGCTGATGAATCAAAACTTGTGACACGCTTAGGTACTTTCCCATTACCTGTTGAAATTATACCTTTTTCATCGAAACAAACAGAAAATAAAATTCAGTCTTTAGGATGCCAAACGACGTTACGTTTGAAAAATAACGATACATTTATAACCGATAACAATAACATAATTATAGATTGTATATTCCCTAATCATATATCTAATCCTGCCCATTTACACACTGAATTAAAAATGATTACTGGTGTAGTTGAAACCGGATTGTTTGTTAATATGACTAGTAAGGCGATAATTGGAACAAAAAATGGGATACAGGAATTATAATGAATGCTGACTCTTACAGTCAGCTTTTTATATTTTCTCTTTATTACGTATCATTATGATATACTATGAAAACAACAGCATATTACACTAGAAAGGGCTGAACAATTTGCACTCCAAACTCATAACAGAACTTACAGATTTAGAAACTGCCTTTCACATTCGAAAAGAAGTATTTGTAAAAGAACAAAATGTCCCACTTGAAGATGAATTCGATATGTTTGATGAAATCGGAGAGACATGTAAACATATTTTAGTTTATTATAATGAGCTTCCTGTAGGTACAGGTCGTATCCGATTTGTTGATGGTACTGGTAAATTAGAACGCATCTGTATTTTAAAAGACTATCGTAAATACGGTTTAGGAAAAGTAATAATCAAGGCGTTAGAAGAAATTGCTCGTAACAAAGAGGCTACAAAAGTAAAACTACACGGTCAAACACAAGCTGAAGGTTTTTATAAAAAACTAGATTATCAAACTTCTTCTGATGTATTTATGGAAGATGGAATTCCACACGTTCTTATGACGAGAGTATTATCATAATAAAAAGGGTAGTATATGAATTCATATACTACCCTTTTTTTATTAATAGAAAAGTGAATTCTCAAGATTTCCTTTTGCATCAAAGCCCATCATCTCTTAGTTCATACCTAGGTAAAGCTTACACTGTTTTCCATAATGATAAGGCATAGATCCAGTTTGTATCCCCATTTCCTTTATAACTCTGGACTGCTTCATATACTCTTCCCTCGTGTAGAACTCTATCTCCCTTTTCATATGCTTTCTTTGCATCCCACTCTTCATATAAAACGCTTTCAGTTTTTGTAGTAATTGTGAATATATCACTCTGTACAGATTCATTTCCAGCTACATCAACAGCTTTCACTATATATTTATAAGTAGTATTAGGAAGTAATTTTTTATCCATATAAGAAGTCGTATTGGATGTTGCAATTTTTTTAAATGACCCTTCTGTTTCTCTATAAATATCGTAATGGTCTACATCACTATTATCGTCAGAAGGACTCCACATTAAATCTACACTCGACGCTGTCGTTCCCATACTATGTAACCCTTTTGGTTGTGTTGGTGCTTCTGTATCAGGAGTCTCGACTGTTGTTTTTACTGTAAGTGCTGCACTTTCTTTCGATTCATTTCCAGCTACGTCAATTGCTTTTATAGTATAAGAGTATTCTGTACTTGGTTGTAATTTTTTATCAATAAAATGAGTTCCTGGTACTGTGTCAATCATCTCTCCGTTACGGAAGATTTGATATCCTTTTACTCCTACATTATCCGTAGAAGCATTCCATGTTAGTTCTATACTATTCGCTGTTACTTTTTGTGCCTGAATTCCATTTGGAATACTTGGAGCTTCTATGTCCGGTTTCACATCATTAATAAGATTAACATCAATTACATTATAGAATGCATTTGCTGTATCAGCTACATCCCATACTGCTAAAATCACATGATATCCACTACGATCAGTAGGTACATTAATTTTGTGAGTTAAATGATTTGAGGCTGCAGAACCATCATGTTGTACAGTTCCAATTGGTTCTAAATCTGCTCTTGTGAGCGCTTTATTTGGGTTCCATCCTTTTTTAGTAATATAGTAATGCCATTTGCTCGTTAAGTGAGGCGCTGTATATTTCCAAGTAAAAGTATTTTCCCCGCCTGTGATTGTATTTTTAAACCAACGATTTTCAGTTTGTTGATCTAAAACACCACCAAATTTACCACCTGCAGAAGCGATTTGGCCGTCAACTGGGCCAGCCTGCGGGAACCCTTTTGGAGCTTCTAAGCTTTGCGGTTCATACATAACACTTCCGCAGTTTACATTTAGCGCGCCATACGTTGGACTACATAAAGCAGATCGGCTGCTAGGCTTTTCAACAAAACCGTGCGCGTATGCGTTTTGAGGAATAAGTGTCGTGCCAATAATTCCAGCTGTTAATGCAATAGCTCCTAGACTTTTTTTGTTCATTTTCATGTTTTGTAGTTGTTTTAATAATTGATTATTCATGTTCCTGTCCCCTTCTTGTTATACTTTGTAGTGTAATGTGGGCTTCGATGTAAAAGAATAACAAGAGACAATCTTGTATCGATGTATGTGTTAGTTATGCATACACCAAAGTGAAAATACATTTCATCTTTTGTGAAACATTTCACTTAATAAATATATCATTACATAGAAATCATCAAAGTATGTGCAGAAGTTGTGCAGAAATTGTGTGGAAGCTGTGAAAGCATTACTAACACGTAAAATTATAGTCCAATTTTATAAAACATAATATTCAGTCTTTAAAAACAATGAATTCTCCGCTTCATATAAAAGAAGAGTGTCTATATCATTTCATATAGACACTCTTCTCATGTATAATTTTCTATTTCTTACTGACCTATAAATGTAAAAATCCCATCAACAGCTTCCTTATAGCCACCAGATTTTCGGAAAGACTCCTTCAAATTCAATGCAGCTTCTTTATATGATGGATTATTTAATACAAATTCTACACTTTCACGCAGTTGTTCCACAGTTAATTCCTTCATCGACAATTTAACCCCAGCTCCGAGATTCTCCACTTGCTTGGCGATAACTGGCTGATCTGCACTTTGCGGAATTACAATGAGCGGAATCCCGTTATATAATCCTTCATGTATACTGTTCATCCCGCCGTGTGTAATAAATAACTTTGTATATGAAAGTAGTTTTGTTTGTGGTACATAGTTTTTTACAATGAAGTTTTTAGGAATTTCACCTAAATCACTTATTTTCGTTTTATTACCGATAGACATCACAATTGTATAATTACTATTCTCGAACGCCTTTATGCAAAGTTTATAAAAATTGAGCGCTTCATTAAAAACAGTACCTAGTGAAATGTAAATCAGGTCTTTTTCTTTAATTGTAGTAAAATCAAACTCTTCATTTTTTACTTTTGTAGAGATAGATGGACCTACAAATTTAAAAGTTTCATCAAACATTTCTCCAGAAGGTTGAAACTCCTTAATTGTATACACTATAGTAAGTGGCGCAGGATTACAAAAAACTTCATACGGTGAGTTTATTTCAACACTATATTTTACCGTAATTTCCTTAGTCAATCGTTCAAAATCATTATGTATCTTATCCTGAACTTTCACTGGGATACTTTTAGACAAGTGGTCTAACATTTGTTCAAATGATTTTTCATCCTGTGCAAAAGATGTACAAGAATTTATTGCTGGAAGCTTTAGAATTTGAGCAATTATACGACCGCACCCAAACATTGAATCATGAATGATGTAATCAAAATGTTCCCCTTCAATTTGTTCAAGAACATTTGGTATAATTACATCTGCCGTATGTAAAAGACCATTTATTCTCTCTGGTAAATAATTTCGACCACCAGATAGAAAAGCTTTTATAAACTTTTGCTCATCAATTGTTCGTACAGTAGCACCCGTCTTTTCAATACGTTCTCTAAAAGATTCAATTGAAAAATAAACTACCTCTTCCCCGCGTGAAACTAATTCTTCTACCACTTGCAATGTTGGATTTATATGTCCTTCTGATCCAGTATTAATGAATAACACACGTGCCACTTTAAACACTCCTTAATTTAAATCTTTTCTACGTTGTCATTAGGATTACAGGTATTTTGTCTTATTCTTCTAAATGGACCTAGCGAGCCTAAATCCAAGGTCATCTATATGAAATGTAGGATGACTACGGCGACGACAAGTTGCACCACAACCTCTAGCTGCTTCAGCCCAGCTACCACCTCGGAAAATCCGGTATGATCCATATACCTTTTCATCATACAAATCATAGCACCATTCCCAAACGTTTCCTAACATATCATACAAGTCCCATGCATTCGGTTCTTTTTTTCCGATCTCATGAATATGTCCATCTGAATTTTCATTATACCAAGCAATATCTTGCAGTTCTCCATATATGTATCCAGTAGTTCCTGCTTTACATGCATATTGCCACTCTGCTTCTGAAGGTAATCGATAGCCATTTGAATCTAAATGACAACTAACAATTTGACCACCGTCACTAATAGAATAATATTCTTTTAATCCCGCTTTTTTTGAAAGTAAATTACAAAATATAATGGCATCATTCCATGAGATATTTACAACTGGTTTATTTCTATTTTCATCACCATTAAGGGAACGATTCGTAATTGCATCATATAATTCCGCTGTTACAACATATTTCGCAAGAAGAAATGGTTTTATTTGAACTTGCCATTGTTTTTTTATTCGATCATCTCTTAATTCTACTTTTCCTGCTGGAATTTTTACCATATTAGAATCAACAGAGCCAATGAACCTATTCAATCCGATCCCTCCATTATACTTCTGTTATAATCTAACAATTTACGTGATTGTACTTCTCTAAAAATAGTCTTACTTCCTTTGAAGATTTTAAAATAATAACATCTTTATCCTGACTCAATTGATTAAGCCTCTTTAAAATTGAAGGCCGTTTCGTTATAGGATATTCCCATATCCATTTAAAAAATTGCAAATCAAACCTTTCTTTACATCCAGCACCCATATCCGGTCTTGTTTTATTCCGATATTGTATAATCCTTTTAAAAGCACGATAAACACATATTGTTCTATGAATATCAATAAAGATAATTGTATCCGCTGCGTTCATTCTTATGTCCATTGTCCCGCCATAATTCCCATCAATAATCCACTCTTCTTCTTTGACTAATTCATTTTGAACCGTTCTTTGCTCCTCTTTCGGCACACCCTCCCAATTTGGTTTCCAAAATAACGCATCAAGATGATGTACTTTAATATTTAATTTATTTCCTAATTGCCTTGCTAATGTAGATTTTCCTGAACCACCAGAACCTATTAATATTATTTTTTTCATATTCATACACCCCTTGCTATTGATTCTTCAATAGCATCTTTATTTGCAAAAATCCAGAAGAACATCTCTTCATTTAACTTTAATAAATCTTTTAACTGAATAAAATAAGTAATAAAGATAATTTGAATTGAAAGCATAACATACCAAATCGCTTATTCCTTCCGTAAAACAAACTCAAATAGAAATCCTACTCCAACACCAATTGTATAAGCAACTAAATCACTCCACAAAAATCCGTAACCTAATACGAGTCCACCTAAAGTCGTTGTACGAATGCTATCTATCCATTCATCATGATACAATTGGCTCACTTCAATCCCGTAGCAAAATAGCAAGCTAATAAAAGCCAATTTCTTCGTTTCTATTTTAGGAAATAAAAATCCGAACCCTGCAAAAATCATGAGTGCCCATAAAGCATCGCCTAAGTACTCATTTAGTAAATGAGGTAAAGCAAATGCAAATTTTCTAGAACAAAGACCTAAAATAATTATAACTATAGTAAATAGCGCATATAATAATCTATTTCGTTTCATTTTCATCCAAAGATCTCCTAATATGTAATTTGAAATTGTAAATAGGTAGTAAAATATAATTATTTTACTACCTATTTTTTAATAGCTTTCATAATAAGAAAATGTGGATTTGTATTTAGATAATGATATGATTTTTCGTTTACTTCCCTCATCTTTTCAACCGGCCTCGGTTCCACCATTTTTTCTATCACAAAGCAATTTGTTGTTTCATTAATTACGTCTTGCAGTGACCTTCTAAAAAAGCTAACTTCTATTGTAATATTTGGTTTAACCCAAGTATCTACCAATAATTGTTTTTCGAAATAATTTTTACTAGTAAACTTTGTGAAATCCATAAAAGGATGATGTATGGAGTATATAATTTCACCACCTGGCTTCAATACGCGATGAAACTCCTGAAATACTCTATTCCAATTTTCTAAGTAATGAAGCGTTAACGAACTTACAATAACATCAAAAGTATTATCTTCAAATGGTAATACTTCTTGCAAATCATGACAAAGAAACGTTGCTTTATTGCCCGTACTTTCCTTTGCATATTTCACCATTTCAGAACTTACGTCAATTGCAGTAACGTTTGCTCCTCTTTCTACAAATCGAGATGTATACCACCCAGCTGCACATGCAGCATCTAATATATTCTTTCCTTCTAAATTCTTTGGAATCATCTCCATCATCGCTGGTCTTTCGTAATAGCTGTTATATGGATTTGCCACATCTAAATTTTCTTTGTATGTACTCGCTAATTTATCGTATGTAACTTTGACCATGTCTTTCAATACACCCACCCCTTATACATACTAATCCAATAACTCTTGTTGCTTTTTCTTTGAAAATGATTGTAGAACTAAATCATATGACCAATCAATCATCTTATTAATTTGCTCCTGCTCTACATCCTTATGTATATACACTGTATTCCAATGTTTTTTATTCATATGATACCCTGGAATGATTGTCTCTGAATACTCTTCTCTTAATCTAAGTGCAAGTTCTGGATCACATTTTAATGTAATGGCAGCTTTTTCTCCTTCTTCATGGTTTACTATCGCAAATATTTTATTATTAATTCTCATACATGTTGCATTCCAACCATCAGGAGAATCTTCAGTCGCTTTTCTTTTTGATAAACAATATGTGCTAGTTGCATTCATTTTAATTGGCACCTCTTATTCTTTCACGATTTGATTACGATGCATTACAATTTGCTTTGTTGCTTGAAATTGCTGTTCGCCGTAAAACTTTATTAATTGCTCTCCGCAAAATAGACTAACTATATGAACATGAGATATTTCTTGAAGTAATATAGTTAGCATTTTCTCTCCAATGCCTTTATTTCTTACACTTTCATGTACAACAACATCTTCTATGTACGCTCGAAAAACACCGTCAGAAACAACTCTAGCAAATCCGATTAATTCATTTTCTTCCCATACCCCAATCGCTATACTATTCTTTAACATTTTTTGAATATCGATTTCTTTTCTTTCTGACCACCAACCGACAGAGTCATAAAGCTTTTTTATTTGTTCTACGCAGATTGGTTGTTCATGTTGCAATTTATACATGTACATTTTCTTTCTCCCATCAAATTGCTCATTATTTTTATTTTGTCCTATTTTTCTTCCTTCAATATAAAACTATAGAATCCAACCTGTTATTAAATCCTTCATAAGATTAATTTATAATATCAATATTACATTTGCAATCGTTACTCTCTCCCTTTAACATCCCTCAAATTAAATATACAGAATTAAAGGAAATCAGTGAATATAATACCAAAAATATTTCTCATATACTATTTAACTATTAAAACTTGAATTTATTTCTAGAACTGGTAAAGTTAATTAGGTAAAAAATACACAAAGTGAGGCGATTTTTTGAAAAAGTTTAGTTTATTACTAACAGCATTTGTCATATTTTTATCGTTATTTATCCCTAATTTTACAAATGCTAAAGCTTTTCCAGATGTCCAATCTAATCATTGGGCAATTAAAGAAATTAATTATTTATCGGATAAAGGCATTATTAATGGTACGCCAGAAGGATATTTTAAGCCAAGTGATAATGTGACGCGTGGGCAAATGGCCTTAATGCTAGATTTATCATTAAAATTAGAAAAGCCATCTAGTTATAATCATATTTTTTCTGATGTAACTAAAGGTATCTATTATTACGATTCTGTACATAAGTTAGCACACAACAACATTGTACAACGTGAAACAAACTACTTCCCTGATCGTTCATTATCACGTGCAGAAATGGCAGTAGTTCTTGTTAAAACTTTTAATTTGAAACCTACTGGTGCCGACGTGAATTTCCCTGATGTTCCATCAAATCACTGGGGTTACAATTATGTCAAAATTTTAGCTCAAAATAATATCACTGCTGGATTTCCTGATGGTACATTTGGTCCAGATGTAAAAGTAACTCGTGAGCAATTCGCTGCATTCTTGGCTCGTGTTTTAGAACCAAATTTCCGTCCAGCTCTTCCTAAGCCTAAAGGAAACTTAGAGGTTCATTATATTGATGTCGGACAAGGTGATGCTACTTTTATTAAATCCCCAAGTGGAGAAACTATCCTTATTGACGCTGGTAACAACGGAAAAGGTAAAGTAGTAGCAAATTATCTAAAAGGATTAGGATACCTATCTATTGATTATATGATCGCTACTCACCCTGATGCTGATCATGTAGGTGGATTAGATGAAGTACTTTATGCTATGAATGTAAAAAACATATATGCACCTAAAGTAAGTCATACAACTCAAACATTTAAAGACTTCCTAGCTGCAGTAGCTAACAAAGGATTAATAATTAAAGAAGCAAAATCTGGAGTAACTTTACCAATCAACAGTTTAAACTCACAATTTTTAGCTCCTGTGAAAGAATACGGTAACGATCTAAATGAGTGGAGTGCTGTATTAAAAGTAACACATGGAAGCAAATCTTTCTTATTTACTGGTGATGCTGAATCTAAAAGTGAGAAAGATATGGTTGCAACATATGCTTCTAGCCTAAAATCTGATGTATTAAAACCTGGTCACCATGGAAGTAAGACGTCTTCTTCTCAGCCATTTTTAGATGCAGTGAAACCAAGTATCGCTGTGATCAGTGCTGGTGCAGGTAACCGCTATGGTCATCCTACACAGGAAACTTTATCAAAGTTAAACGCAATGTCTATTAATGTATATAGAACTGATTTAAATGGAACTGTAATTATTAATAGTGATGGTTCGAACATTTCTATAAGAACGGAGAGATAATTATGAAAAGAGGTATTATTGACCGTTTTGAAGGCGAACTAGCAGTTATTGAAATAAATGACGTAACAATTGATGTACCTAAATCCAAACTCCCCTCTAATGCAAAAGAAGGTGATGTTCTTATAATTGAGGATGATACGTATACTATTGATAAGAACGAAACAGATAAAAGAAGACACGAAATTCAAGATTTAATGAATAAGCTATTTGAATAAAAAAAGAGCCCTCCTGTTGGAGGGCTCTTTTTTGCACACATAAGCTAGTTATTGTTTATTATTTAACTTCATACCACCAACCTTTCCGATCAAGCCAAGCTTTCATAGCGTTTAATTGTGCATCACTAGTTGGTTCGGAAATAAAATACGTTAAGCCATCTGATTGTAAAATGAAGGTAGCAGTCATTTTTAAAGAAGTTAATGCTCCCATAACATCCGGAGTTTCATAAGGTGAAAAGGCTCCACTTTGAATGATATTTTGTTTAGAAACTTGCGCTTGTATATTTTCTTGTTTTGGTACCGATTCAGTAAACCAAGAAAGTGGCTTATTTCCAATTAATTGGTTTAAATCACATTTACCAATCCCTGGTACATTACCTGTCTCAGTGTATTGCCAAATATCACAAGGATATGCTGGTCTATTACCGCCATATCTAGGAATCCATACAAAATCACTTTTTACGTTTGCCATACCGAAAGGTCCATACATATGATGGCCTACATATAATCCAACTTTTTTAGCACCTAGTCGGCGTAATTCATCGATAAATGCTTGTGTACCAGCTTTCATATCATCCATTGTTTTCACTTCTACATCAGCAACCCAAACTGTAGCCCTCTTATCACCACGATTCCAAAAATCTTGCGCTTCCTTCTTCGCATCAGCAATTGAAATAAAGCGGCAAAATGCATAGTTACCAAAAGGAATATTTCTAGTTTTCATTGCTTGAGCGTAGTCTTTATATAAAGGGTCTACATAATTTGAACCATCCTGTACTCTAGCGATTACGAAATCTAATTGTGGAGCTGCTACATCCCAATTAATGTTACCGTTCCATTTCGAAATATCTACAATATAACCCATTGCATAACACCTCCTTTATCATTATTATATTCAGAGCTAGTCTTCTTGCTCTTTTCCACCTAAAAAATCAACAGTTATTGTTAGTTTATAAAGTGAATACGACAATTGTTTTCTACAAAGACAGTAACTCATTTCCATTAAAAACGAAAATCATTGTTATACGAATTGCACTTTTGGTTCCCACTATTGCATCAATTTAATTAGTTAGCATAAACAAAAAAGCATCACCTTGTTGGTGATGCTTTTTTGTAGAACAGGAATACGATTCCTATAATCTTTTCTCTAAAAAGTGTTGACTATGTCCTTTAGGATGATCTTCAACAACACCATATTCTCGATAGCCATGCTTTTTATAAAATTCTGGTGCCTGAAAACTAAACGAATCTAATAATATTAATCTACAGCCTTTTTCCTTCGCAATACTTTCAATTTTATGTAACAGCTGACTACCATAACCATCATGACGAACTGAATCATCAACCCATAAAAAATCAATATGAAGATGATAAAAATACATCGTTCCTGTTACCCCTCCAAATATTTTCCCATCCTCATCTTTCACTACAAAACTTACTTGTTCCATCGGCTGTTTGACTTCATCTGTTAAGATTGACATGTTATATTGAATTACTTTATTTTTTATGTATTCTCCTTCAGCGCGAGTACCATTCTCTATTTGTTTCATATATTTATTCCTTTCAACTTAATACGCTACCTTTTTTCGTATTTAATATACTATTAAATACGAAACCACCATAAAACTGTTTTTCTTCGACTCTCTTTCGATATGCTGATTGTTGAAGTTTTTAAGTTACGTTTCAATCACTCACACCTAGCATGCCATCATTATATTTTTTGTATATGCATTTCAAAGTCGATACAACGGTTTCATCGACTTCGTTATTATCAAATCGATTAGGCAAATCTTTTCCTCCAATAACATATAGAATCGGGTATTCATCGAACATTCCCATTATACCAATATTTATTATTGCTGTGGGCAGACCACCTGTCATATGAGCTATATGATAATACGGTATCCCTTCATATTCTCCTTGCTGCCTTACCATTCCATTTATTATTGGTTCCCATAATTCGGGCTCACTTTTATAACCTCGAAAAATATGTATTAATAATGAATGTACTTGATTTAACTCTCCAACATTTTGTTCATCTCTAGGGTTTTCTTGAACATGTATCTTGGAAAAATACGTTGAAACATATTTTCTAATATCGTTCCATCCTCCGCAGTGCATTACAATCGACTTTGCAATAAGACTGTCATGACACGCTATCATCACTTCAACTGCTTTACTAAGTGATAATGTATCTCTCCCTTGGAAATGCGGATATAATTGTACGCTAACTTCTTTCGAATCAAATTTAATTTGGTGAAGTATATCATCCCAACTAATTTGTTTCTCTTTTATCATGATTGCTACTGCAAATCCAATTGCCACTTTTGCTGCTGATGCTAAAGGGACATAAAGGTCATTATTATAGGAGGCAATTATATTATCATATTTTGTTGAGTACACAACTAATCCAACTTGACCAGATTGTATTTCTTTTATTTTTTCAATGACATTCTGCATATTTGCACCTCCTTTTATATTGTTTTATTACATTCTTAAATTTCGATTTCGAATATAAAAAACCTTTTTTATTACATGATATTTATGTATACACTAAAAAAGATAGCACGAAATTTCCCCATGCTATCTTTCTAAATTAAATATTAAGCAAAACTCAATAATCTATTCTTCAGTAGGCCTTTTAGGACCATTAAGCTCTAATTGATAAAAAGCTAAATCTAACCACCTATTAAACTTATAACCAGCCTTTTTGATTGTCCCTGCATGAACAAACCCATAGTTTTCATGTAAGGCAATACTTTTCTCATTATGTGCATCAATTCCAGCAATTAAAGTCATATATTCCCTTTCTTTTGCCATAGTAATCAATGCTTTCATTAATGAAGTTCCTATCCCATTCCTTCTATATTCCTTATGAACGTACACAGAATGCTCAATTGAATATTTATAAGCAGGCCAAGCCCTAAACGGACCAAACGTCGCAAATCCTACTATTTTATTATCTAGTTCATATACTAAAATTGGATACCCTTCAGCCTTTTTTTGTTCATACCAGTCTATTCTATTTTCAAGGGTTACAGGTTTATACGTATATACGGCCGTTGTATACAATATAGCATCATTATAAATATCTAAAATGTATGTTATATCTTGTTTCCTTGCTTCCCTTATCATCACTTTCTTCCTTTCCTCTAATTTCACTCCTATTTACGAATACGAGCTTTTCGGAAACCATCAAATATATTTAACGCAGCAGACAAAATGTAAATGATAATACCTCCACCAATTAACCACTTTTTAACTTCTTCTGGAGAAGTAGTAAACACATTTGCCACATACGTAATAAATCCTTCATTAAATAAATGCGGATTTACTACAATTACAATGAATACTATTGTTCCAACTATTTGAAGAATAGCATTCCCAATTGCCAGCTTTTTCGTCCATTGTCCTTGTACTAACTTATAAAGAGATACACCTATTTCAAACACAATCATAATTACAACGATTGGCCAATACTGAAGTAACTCATCTTGATTAAAAGTTGGCGCGACAAACTTCAATCCGCTTTCTGTACCATGATATACACCTACAAGATGGTTCGCATAAAAATAAAGTGTTGCCCATATTGCCGTCCACATTAACCCGCCAAATACTTCGAACTTTGAAATCGACTTTTTCTTTGGAACATACGAAGTATTTTTCAAATCATCAGGCGTCCATTTTTTTAAACTTGTCGTCAACGGTTGAGTACCTTTGTCTTTATCTGTTCTTTCTAAAATTGCAAATACAAGTGTTAACCAGAAAAATACATGGAGGCCTACTTCGATAATTTCACCAATTCCTTTACCTATCACATTTAAAATAACATTTAATATCGCTTGCTCACCATCATATCCTACAAAATTTTCTGCAACCATTGTAATGAGTGCGATAACAGCTGCAATCGGTATAATCATTTTTAATAACGTCGTATATACATCAAAATAACGTGGTCCAATTAAATGCATCGGCCTATCTAAGTACCCATTTGCCAATGAAACTGGACTCCCCAATTTTTCAAGAACTCTTCTTTCATCATCTTCATTATAATTATCAGGTAACATATCCTCGATTGTTGACCGTAGTTCAAGAATAATATCGTCACGATTTTTTTCAGGTAATCTCTTCGCTACTTCTTCTACATAAATATCAATCAAATTCATTTTTGTCCTCCTCCTTTAATAGGTTATATAGCTCTTTCGAATCCTTTATCCATTCTTTCTTCAGCTGCAGAAATATCTCTAATCCATATTCACTTAAAACGTAATACTTACGAGGTCTACTCTCCGTTTTATCCCAACTACTCGTCACTAGCTCCTGCTTTTCTAATCGGCGAAGTAGTGGATATAACGTACTTTGATCAATTGTAATCCCTGATTGTTCTAATAATTGGACAAGTGAATACCCATACTGCGGTGTTCTTAACTGACTTAAAACCGCTAATGTTAATGTACCTCTTCTTAGTTCAGTAATTAACGAATTTAATAAAGCATCCATTCACTCACCTCATTTCCATTACTATATGTCATACAGTATATGTTTTATACTATGTATCGTACAGTATTAATGTGATAAAAACAATAATTAATTACCAAAAAATAGATAATAAAAAAGCACAAACTATATAATTTGTGCTTTTCTAGCTATTTAAATGCTTATAATAAGATTAATTTTGTACCTCTTGTAATATAAACTCTCCATTTTCTTTAATAAATGGGGTAACACTGACAACTGATTCAATATGAATTACTCCATATACATGCGGATATTCTTGACCGTTAGAAGCAAGTTCATATTTTATGTCTGCTTTTAACAGAATTGGATCAATTGTAAGTAATAAAGCATCTTCTTCATGACTAAAATGTTTTTCAGCGACTTTTAAAGCTTGTTCAAAAAACGAACAATGAATAAATCCCTCTTCTTTTAATGAGGCTTCATTAATTTCTCCATTTATCTTTGCCATTTCCCAATTTCTTTTTGTTATTACCTTTGTAATCATAGTTATTTTCTCTCCATGTCTTTATATAGAAAAACAAGAGGTTCTTCCTATTGTTTTTAGAAAAGCCTTTTGTTTTTTACTATTTATTTTAATCTTTTAATTAAAGGCGATGCTTCTCCGCTATGGAAAATCCATAAATCATGAAGCGACCTTGTACATCCAACGTATAATAACTTCGCATCGTGTTTTGTATTTTTGTAATGTTCTTCATCAACGTCAATTAGTAGAACCGCATCAAATTCTAGCCCTTTCGCCAAGTATACAGGTACTACTGAAATACCACCTTCATATTTACTTTGATCTGCTTCTATGACGTTTACAGCCAGTCCTGCATTTGTTAATTTCTCGTATATATCGCGGCATTCATCGTCTGTTCTTCCTATTACCGCAATTGTTTTCACATCATCATTTTGTAGATGCTTTAACGTCTTTATAATCTCATTAAATTGATTTTCTGCTTGGATTACTTTAACCTCTTCACCACTACGAAAAACTGGTGTCGCAAGCCCTACTGGAATCTCTGCATTTTTAATTATTTCGTTCGCAAATTCAATAATTTCTTTTGTAGAGCGATAACTTCTCGTCAGTTCATAATAACCTGTTTCTTGGAATACTTCCTTAAAAGCACCCCAATCTTCAATCCCTTGATAATCATAAATCGCTTGAGATAAATCACCTAATATAGTGAAAGAGTTACCTAGTGTAATTTCTTTTAATACATAAACTTGGAATGGCGAGAAATCTTGCGCTTCATCAATAACGACGTGATGGAATTTCTGTCCAATTTCAATACCTGTTATGCGGTGATGTATGTATATTAAAGCTGGTAAATCTTCTACATACACTTCTTTTTTACGACAACTTTTTTCGGTTTCTTTCACAAGTTCTTCAGGCAATACTTCGAGTATTTCTTTACTTTTCAATATTGAACTATAAATTGAAAGTGAGCTCATCTTCGGCCAAAACTTCATATAAGTGTTCAATCTCTTTGTCGCTTCTTTTTTTAGTAATTTCTTCTCGTTTGTTTCTCCATACTTTTTTAGTTCAATTTCAATCCAGCGCTTCATTCGGCCGACTAATCTTTCTCTTCTTTTCTTTAATGGATAGTGTTTATATTCCACTTGCATCCATTTTTTTATGTCTTCTACTGGAATAATAGCTTTGTCCCATGCCTCAAAATCACTTGTTGGTACTAACTCTTTTTCAAATTGAACCATTCTCTCTTCAACTAAGGACTTAAATTCCAAAGTACCTTTCAATTTTCCGAGCATAATTTTTTCTTCATCACGATTAATAGAAAATGCTTCTTTCAACTTTTCTTCTGTCTGCTTTAGTTTCACCGAATCATCTAACGTGCGTAATGCCCAATCTGGAAATGTTGTTTGACTAATATTCCCTACCCCTAATTCAGGAAGTACACTCGAAATATAGTCTAAAAACAGACTATTTGGAGCGAATACAATCATTCTCTCAGCTTCTAGCTGCTCACGATATTCATAAATTAAAAAAGCAAGGCGATGTAAAGCGATTGTTGTTTTTCCGCTCCCTGCAACCCCTTGAATAAGTAGTGGTAAGTTTCTTTCCGCACGTATAATATCATTTTGCTCCGATTGTATCGTCGAAACAATATCCTTAAGTTTATTATCTTTATTCTCACCTAATCGATATAGAAGAAAATCATCGGCATGCGAGACATCTTCATTTCCTTTTACATATGTATCAACAACACGTTCTAGTTCTCTTTTTCGAATAGAGATGTTTCGCTTTAAATACACATCACCTTCAACTAATCCGTCTGGCGATTGATAAAATGCTAATTCTTCTCCACCGGTAAATGAATAAAACATACTTGCGACAGGTGCCCGCCAATCAATTACAATTGGTTTCATTGTGTCTTTATGTGAAACACCTACTTTGCCGATGTAGATCGGCATAACATCTTCCTTACCGTCCTCTTGAAAATCTAATCTTCCAAAGTATGGTTCTTGTACACCGATACGTAAATTTTGCCTATTAGATTCTCTCATACTTTCTAGAATTTGTTCTTTAAAATCATCTCCATAATAAACCGGAATGTTTTCGAGCTGTTCTAATTGATCATCCATCGTACGTAATGTATCTTTCATCCTTTGTAACTCTTCTTCAAAAATGTTGTTCATTTGATGATTCCCTCCTGTCCGTTCTAATTTTTCAGTCGAAATACAATTGTAATAAAAATCCATTTATAAAGTCAATAGTTCTAATTTAAATTTTCCGAAAAAACTCAATTTTCATCTTTCCAATTTTGAAATCTCATCGTTATTTTTACATTATAAGAATATAAAACATCTAAATTAAATCGCTTTACATATAATAAAATAATGCGTATAAATGCTATTACTTTCTATTAATAATAACGATTTATACACTAACTTACTAAACTCTCATCTACCTTTCTATCGATTTCCTTCATTCACTTGTAAAATAATGAGAAGTGTCAATAGGTAAATATCAAAATAAAAAAGGGGTATTCGAAATGACTACAACCAATAGAAAGCATGTAAAGTTTCATTTAATTATTTTTGTATTAATTGTGCTAGCAAGTGGTTGGATCGGTGTATTTCTTGATTCTCTTCTAACAGATCAGCCTGAAGGAAATTCTTTAGGCATGGGCTTATGGCTTATACTTCCTTTCTTTATCAGCATATTGCTTAGAGTCCTTAGCCGAGATTGGCATGATTTTGGTATTAAACCAAATTTAAAAGGAAGCTTTAAATGGTATTTCGTAGCAATACTTATTTATCCATTCGTTACACTAATAACTATAAGCCTAGCTCTATTTTTCGGAGTCGTTAACATATCTAACTTTGATATGTCCTCATTATGCTCACTCATACTCATGTCTACAATAAGTAATTTTATTAAAAACATTTTCGAAGAGTTCTCTTGGCGCGGTTATTTAACCCCAAAGCTTATTGAATTAAAGTTAAACGATTGGCTAATTTATTTAGTTTCTGGTTTAATTTGGGCCCTTTGGCATGCTGCTTATTATATAGTCTTTTTACCAAATGAGTATTTCGAATCCATTTCAAGATTAAATATGCTTTTATCAGGCTGTATACTTATGGTTTGTTGGTCTATTATGTATGTCGAAATATATAGACTTACAAAATCAGTGTGGCCATGTGTAATCATGCATGCAATTGAAGATGCTGTTCCTACCGTTTTAGTAACAATAGCAGGTATTATTACACTTACTAACAGCAGTGATTTTTGGTTAAACCCTATTAGTGGAGTTGTTGCTACTATTATATTTCTCGGAATTGGGATCGTACTAAGATCCCTGAGAATTAAAAAAGAACGACAATTAAATACGAAAGACAGTCAATTATTCACAGTATAATAGTAAAAAGAGTAAGGAATTAATCCTTACTCTTTTTTACTTTTTTACTTTTATACGATATGATAAACATTCATTTAATGACGCTTGCTCTTTATATTTTTTCTCTTCAAAGTCATACGCCCCTCCTGGGAAAATCCCAACTATACTGAAGTGAGCCTCTGCACATAAATGATTCATCTCATCTATAGTATAGCAACGTAAAGACTGTGTCACAATATCATTTGAAGAATCCGCTTCCCACCAATGGTCCAGCATTCTAGCATTTTCACTATCATATTCATATTTTCGCATTGCAGAATATATCGGCATTTCTTGTCCATTTGCTTTTTCCCAATATAAAGGTTGATAAATATCAATAAGTGCACACCCATCATCTTTCAACCAACTATGGATGCGTTTTAATAAAAATAATTGTGCTGCATCCGTTCCTACACCAAATCCGTCCAAATAAGTAACGACATCGAACTTTTCTTCAAAATTAATTTTATAAAAGTCAGCGCAATGAATAGCAATATCATTAGTAGAATGCTCTTTTGCAAACATAACTAACTCTGGTACAAGTTCAACAGTAGTCATCTTTACACGTAACTTGGACATCGCCCTTGCAAATGCACCATTTCCTGCTCCTAGTTCTAACATCGACTGAAATGTATACCCAACTTGTTCTTGTACTTCTTTAGCAACTTCCTGTAACCAATTTTCATTATTTACATCATAGCTTAGTAGTTCAAATTGTTTTTTATAAAATTCTTTTACATTTGATTCGTTCATTAATATTCTCCTCCTGTATATTTTTTTCTACTACAGGTGAGAAACTAAATTTCTGATACCCATGAAAAATCCTCCTTTTGATTTTCCTATATTTTCATTTTATCTAAATAATAAGAAATTTTAAAGTGCTAAAATAAAAAAACAGATAACGGATGTTCCCACTATCTGCTTCTACGGCTTCCCTTATTGTCCTTGTTGATACTTCACCCAATCACCAGAAATGATAACTTTCTTTAGTATCTCTTTATCTTGAGCGACATACACAAATGCACGTATTTCTCTATCACCTAAATAAATTGTTTCGGTGATTCGATCATATAAATCACTCTCTGCATTACCTGTGTATTCTTCCAGTTCATCTAATTTTTGCAGTACATCATCATTCACTACATAAACTTCTCCATATACTTTATCCTTATTTGAACAAATCATCGCCGGATACCCTTCGTTTGTATCAAATAATTTCCCATATGTCCATGCTTTGTCTGCGATGCATATTACACCTTGCATAAAATGAGCATTCGTTTGCTCTTTTCTTAACGTGCCATACACAAAAACGTGATACATATATCCCTATCCCCTTTATCCCGCTTTAACAGGCAGTAAGACCCTCACCTCAAAATGCAGCGAAAGCAAAGAAGTGAGGTGGGGGTCGGGCTGCCCATTAAAGTCCGATTGGTTCAACTAATAATCAGTGGGGGATGAAGCCCCCCCCACTGATTAAAGTTTCACTTTATATGTCTCTATTTTCTAATTTGTAAATAAGCACGAATCATAAAGTAACTCACTTCATTTGGAAGTTGTTCCTTAATTGATTTCAGGCCACCCTCTGCATTTTGCACGGCAGTTTCAATCAGTGATTCATATTCTGCAGGAACAAAACTATTCCAGTCTACTTCCATTCCATCTTCAAAAGAGCGAATTAAATGATTTTCAATCGTCTGTCTTGATAAGCCACGTTCTTTCGCAATTTCATTTAAATCAATGCCTTGTTTATACATTTCATACGTTTCTAAATGAGAATTTGCGGAAGCTTTCCCTGCCTTTTTCCGCTCTGTCACCACTTCTGTCTTAACTGTTTCAGCATAGTTTGGGTTTTCCTCAATAAAGTGCTGAACTGCTTGTAAGAAGTGAGAACCATACTTCACAAGTTTATGTTCGCCAATCCCTTTTACAGTTAAAAGTTCAGAGTCACTTTGCGGCATTTTTGCACACATATCTTTCAACGTTTGGTCAGAGAAAATAACGAATGGAGGCACACCCTCTCCTTGTGCAATTTCTTTACGTACTTCGCGAAGTACTTCAAATAAAGGATGATCTTGAACAATTTGTCTCGTCTCTACTCGTTCTTTACGTAAAACATTCACTTTACCAAGTAACACTTCTTTTCCTTTTTCCGTTACTTTTAATGTCGGATACGTACCATGTTCAACTGCGATTAACTCATCTGAAATTAAAAACTCAATAAATTCACTGACTTCTTTTACGCTACGATTTGATAGTAAACCGTATGTTGGTAAAGTATGAAAATTAAATTCAATCACTTTCTTATTTTTCGAACCAGTTAAAACTTGGGCAATCATTTGTTTTCCAAATCGTTGGTTCGTCCTAATCATACAAGATAGAACCATTTGTGATTCTCTCGTCACATCTATACTTTCGCGGTCGTCCGTACAATTACCGCAGCGGCCACAATCTTCTTTCGGCTCTTCTCCAAAGTATTGCAAAATAAATGATTGTAAACATTGTTCTGTATGACAGTAGTCAGTCATATTTTGCAGTTTTTCAAGTTCATTTGAAAAACGAGATTCTCCTGTCGATTGATCAATTAAAAAGCGCTGTACTTGCACATCTTGAGAAGAATATAGCAATATACATGCACTATCTAATCCGTCACGCCCTGCACGTCCTGCTTCTTGATAATAACTTTCCATGTTTTTTGGCAATTGATAGTGGATAACGTAACGAATATTCGATTTATCAATCCCCATCCCGAATGCAGATGTGGCTACCATTACACTCACTTCATCACGTAAAAAGAGTTCTTGCTGCTCATTTCGATCGTTATCACTCATACCAGCATGATATTTTGAAACAGAAACTCCCGCTTTCATTAAATCCTCATACAATTGATTTACTACTTTTCTAGTAGCCGCATATATAATCCCAGATTCTTTTTGATTTTGACGAATATAATCCGCTAAATATGCATGACGATCTTGTCCTTTAATAACAGAAAATGATAAGTTCTCGCGCTCAAACGTTGTCATAATCGTATTTTCTTGATTAATTCCAAGTGTGTTGCAAATATCTTCACGAACTTGTGGTGTTGCCGTAGCAGTTAATGCTAATACGAGTGGCTTTTCTGGAAGATAATCTAATATGCGATGTATATGTAAATAACTTGGACGGAAATCATGTCCCCACTGCGAAATACAGTGTGCCTCATCAATTGCAATCATTGGGATTTTCATATCGATAAGTTGGTCAACAAACTCCATTGAATCAAGTCGCTCAGGCGCTACATAAAGTAACTTATAATGGCCTTGTTTCGCTAATTGAATTCGTTGATTCGCTTCTGCAGTAGAAATAGAACTATTAATATAAGTAGCTGAAATACCGTTTTGTACTAATGTATCTACTTGGTCTTTCATAAGTGATATTAATGGCGATATGACTAACGTCGTTCCTTCGAATACTAATGCGGGAATTTGATAACAAATTGATTTACCACCACCCGTAGGCATAATACAAACCGTATCTTTCCCATCTAATACATTTTTAATTGTTTCATCTTGTCCTCTTCGGAATGACGAATAACCGAAATAAGACGCTAAAAGTTCTTGTGCTTTTGTAAACAAAAAAGAGTCACCTGCTTTTCTTTATCTTTCATCTATCCCTATTATATCATTACTTATGTGACTTGAAAGTAATCAATACATGACGAACAGCTTGCTTTTTCATTATTTTATGCTTCTTTACGTTTTAAAGGTTGATAGCCACTAAAACAAATTTCAGGATAAATACACATTTTATTAACCTTCCTTGAATAATACTAATCTTATACATATGAATTTAGGAGGTTACTACATGAAACAGCAGAATATTAGTTCCATCAAGCAGAAAACAGTACCGAATCAACTCCAATTCTCAAATCATGATGCGTGGAAATATGAATCATATTATAAATACCAGCCATTATTTTCTTCTAGAAAACTTTTTCATTTTCTTTCTCGACTTTTTAAACGTTAATTCGTGTACCATAATATATCACTCACAAAAATTTTCTCAATATAAACCTTATAGACTTACTAAAATACAATTATCATCATGAGAAAAAATCTGCTTATATAAGCAGGTCTTTTTTGATTATTATATATTTCAGTACACTTTTAGATGAGATTGTTAATCTTTTCTCAATTTTATTACCATACTCCATTCACAACAAATGGTGAAAATCACAAAAGATAAAATATAAATTCTTAACATTTCATTATCCAATTCTTTTTTTCTCAATACACAAAACAAATTTCACTTGTTACTATTAAAGTACTCCAGATGAGTTTTTGCTCATCAACATTATCTAGTTAATGGGATCTGCCGCGGGAAGCAGATCTCTTTGACTTTATTAAAGAGCCACTTTCATTTGGACACATTTACCAGGTTTTTTTAAGTGAATTTTATGATAATATTACGTAGTCGAGTCCGACATCTCGGCAATACCCTTTTGAGGCTCTGCAACTCCCCTTGCAGAGCCTCTTTTACTTTATATTCATTTTATTTATATATAAAACAATTGAATTATTTATCTTTTCCATATGAATTTCTGAAATTAATCTAGGACACGGAACTAAATATAAATTCCCATCATACTTTGAGTTATACATGTTCAAAGGAGTGTTACTGTTTATGTATACTTATTGGCAATCGTATTACTCCCCCTATCATAACTCTCATGTACACTTTGATACATCTGTACGTAATTACCGAATTAGTAAAAACGAGAACTTTTTAAAAGGTTATATGCGTTCTTTATGGGAACAACATGTCGCATGGACGAGATTAGCTATTATAAGTATTGTCTTTAATTTACCAGACGTTAACGTGACAGTTGGGCGTCTTCTTCAAAACGCCACACATATGGGACTATCTCTAGAACCATTCTATGGTGAGGATGCTGTAAAAAAATTTAGTGAACTAATTAAAGACCACTTAGTCATTGCTGCGGATCTTGTTAAAGCTGCAAAAGCTGGTGATCAAAATGCAGCTGCTGCTATAGAGAAAAAATGGTACGCTAACGGTGATGAAATTGTGGAATTTATTACCAACATCAACCCCTATATAGAAAAAGAAGAATTTAGAAAAATGTTTTATGAACATTTAGCATTAACAAAAGCAGAAGCACTTGCCTTCCTAAATAAAGATTTTGAAGCAAGCGTAAAACTATACGATAAAATTGAAAAAGAAGCTTTAGAAATGTCCGACATGATAACAAACGCAATCGTAAAACAATTCCCGCAAGTGTTTCAATAATAATAAGCCGATTTGAAAAAACAAATCGGCTTATTAAACTTTCTATAAATGAAATTTCACCTCGCCTCTTTACATTTAACGTATATCGATATATTTTATTAATATCCGTTTTTTATAGGAGGAAATTTTTTGATTAACGCCATTGGTCTCGTATTTATACTCACAAATAAACACGAGAAAAAGAAGAAAGTTTATCTAAATGAAAAATTCGCATTAATAGACATTATTGATTCTAAGGAAGTAATTGATGATGAAGGAAACTCACTAGTAGAACTAACATGTAAATACAGTATTTATCTAGATGAAAAATATTATTGTAAATCTCTCGATGATTATACTGGACAAGTATTTCCGTTCTTGAGCGCTAAAATAGGAAAAGGTCTTCTCAGAAATTTAAATTACTATTTCTCTTACGTTGATGCCTATGATAAAAAACCACCCGTTAAAGAAATTAGACCACTTATGAAACAAGTAACGAACAGATAGTAAAAAATACGCAAAAAAGAAAGCATCTAAAGTTAGATGCTTTCTTTTTTGAATCTAGAGCTCGTTAAGTTCTATCCTTCTTCTAAAAATATGTATTTAGGCATACTTTAAATTAAAAACAATGGAGGATTAAAATGAATGAAATACTCAGAAACGATTGTTAGTAAACGACTTCGAACACTAAAAATATGTAGTATGTTTATCATGCTAGTTTTAATCGCATGGCTTGGATATACAAAATTACTTTATGAGAATGGGTTTCTTCAAGAAAAGAAGTATTCTGTTGAAGTAATGAATACTAGTATTACAGGTGAAATCGAACAGAATTTTCATGTGAACTTACAAGGTTATCGTAAAACAGACCTTGATACTATAATAGATGCAAGTAAAACCGATCCGAGCGAACTATCATTAATCGAGCTAATTAATACTTCTTGTTCGCGAGATTGCATAGGTGCACCATTGACATATGTGGATGAGAAAAATGGATATATCTTTTATACGGAGTCTACCGGAACTAATGTAGCTATACAGATTAAAAAACAAGATACGTGGGAAATTGTAAAAAAATCTGTTCAAGATGAAATTTAATATAATAAAAAAGAGTACGTAACGTACTCTTTTTTATTATTAATACCATTCATGTTTACAATGACATTTCGGTTTCTCTTTACAATGACATTTTTCACAATCGCACTTCGGTTTCTCCTTGCAGCAACACTCGTCACAATCGCATTTCGGTTTCTCTTTGCAACGACATTCGTGACAATTCCTGCATTTACATCCACATTTTCCGAACATTAAATCGTCCCAAAATGAACGCCTGCAATTACAATGATTCCCCATAAACATACCTCCTCCTAAATAGAATTCATCATATTCTATGTTTAAAAGTATAAAAATGCTTGTTTGCTAGTCTATATTCTAGTTTTTATAAATACAGTTTAAATATTATACTTTTCTGATAGTCCTTCCATATCTATTTAAAGGGACTACTACAAAGAAAAAAGCCCAATATTTGGGCTTTTTTCTCTCACACAATATATAAAAACTGAAAGGCTCAAACAAAAATTCGGCTATAGCTCCCTCCCTTCCCTTACAGCCCCTTTTAACCTCTGCAACATATACCCAATCCCTTTACACCCAGCTAACGGATACGTAATGATTTCTTCTGGATATAATTGTGTCACTACTTTCTTGTGCTTCTTTCCTGCAAGTAAAACGATTTCATCAAACGGAAGCAAGTCCTTTTCAATCATCTGTTGTTTTAATTGTTCCATACTAATAATCTCATCACTCTTTGAATCAAACGCAAGATCATAGTTTTCTAGCACAATATCATTTGGCCTTAAAAATCCATGCTTCGCCGATAATATAACCCAATCCTCGAAAAACATAGTTGCATATGCCTGACATGCTTTTCCGAACGGGCTAATATATACATCTTTTGCCTCCATCGGTCCGTATTCCGGATACTTATCCCAAATTTTCTTTTTTCCGCATGGAATTATGCATAACCTTTTCATCTTTATTTCTTACCTCACTTCTAACTTTTTAAATATAAAAATATAGAATTCTTTTCTTCTTCATACTCAGCTTCTATATCACCAATACCCACTACGTTCCAACCATTATTGGTTTCTATCGGCTTTTCATTCATTATAATATGAACTTGTGTCATATTTTTAAAATCTTCCTCAAACGATGCTAAAACAGGTTGATTTATCATATATGTTTTATTATGTATACGTACACTTAAAAAGGTTTTATGTAACGCTTTATTTTTGTTTAATTTTACATTCATCGGATTAAACGAATTTAATTGTATATTCCCTACAATATACAAATGATATCCTTTTTCCTTATAAAATTGTTTAAATTCCTTGTCTCTTTCGTTTTGAACAAAATGAAGGATTTGCTTCGTTTCTTTGCTTATTGCAAATTCATTATTTAAACTTAAAACAACATTAATATTTTGTTTCAAAAAAGCATATAACGATTTATCACTATTAAAGAAGTTCGTTTTCCATTCAGGATGGATTTCATCTAATAATAAACATAAAAGCATTCCTGAGCTATAGCAGCTCTTCCTAATGTTATAATTAGCATCATATGAATCTAAAATAAGTCCGCTATATTTTCGTAATGTTTCACTTTCATCATTTATACATACCGCAATGTGGACATTCATTTCAACATACCAAGCAGGCCCCTCTATACTTTCAACCATACACTCATAAGTTATAAACTCTTCTTTTATAAAATGGGCTCTTTGCTCTCTTAATTCGATAAATTGCTTAATATAATTATTTTTCTCAGCTTGTGACTTACAGTGCACAGCATTATATAAACAAATTCGTTCTTTATTTCGCAATTCTATATTTTCTTCTATTATAGGATATTGAAACCCTAGAGATTCATTTGGAAATCTACTTTCTTTATTCAAATATTGATAGCAATGAAAAAGTTCATGCACCAAAACCGCAAATAAACTTTCATAATCTTTATATCTATTCATATTAACGATAGCAGTCGGATAATCTTTAAATAGGATAAATGTATCAGCCTTAAATTGTTCATCCCACTTTAAAACGGTATACTCATTATCAGCATTCAAAAATAATGGATGATGAAATACATACACATGCTTATCATCATATAAGGCAAATGCAGCCCTATTAAAACCCGGCCATAGCGTATTCAATAATTCTATATTTACATCTTTTTTTATTCGATTTAATATATTGTTCATTATGTGTAACACCCCTATATCATTCTACATACACCTATTCTATTCCAATTAAAAACAACCCTTTTTTTACATAAATGTCAGATATATATTTCCTCAAACTATAATATATTATATAAATATACATGTGATGATTTTCTGAAAAGGAGTTGAACAAATGAAAAATATAACCCCTGCACTAGTAATCTATATTATTGTTTGCATAATCGCTATGATTGCTCCAGCATCTAAAGGCTATAATCATATTGGTTGGAAATTGTTTGTCGGGCAAGCGTATGCCATACCTATTTTCATCGTTGCGGCTATTATTACATTTTATATAAACAAGAAAAAATCTATGAACAAACAGTTATAAGGATAGCAAATGCTATCCTTATTTTAATTCATGAATTAGATCAAAAATTACAATTGCAGTACTTTCTATCCTTTCTTCCGAAAAGTCAAACGTGATACCTGTTTTTTCATATATTTCTTGTATGGATAAATTCCAATCTGCACTCGCACCTTCTTTAAAGAAAGCAATCGCTTTTTCTGGGTCTTCTCGATAAATTTGAAACAATTGCATTGCTCCTATTTGTGCAATGGAGTATTCAATTTGATAAAAAGGAAACTGAACATAGTGAAATGACTCTAACCAGCTTGCACCGATTTCATTCTCTAATCCTGTAATATTGACTGATGAATATTGATACCTTTTGCATATTTCAGCATATTTCTTATCACGTTCTTCCGATGTATGATTTGGATTTGTATAGAGCCAGTGCTGAAATACATCTCCTGCAATTGACGACATTAACAGAGAGAAAGCACGATATAATTGTACGCACTGTACTTCTTTATATTCATCCTCTTGCTTATAAAAAATATTAAGCTTATCCATTACTAGCAACTCAAGACCGAGGGAATAAAGCTCAGCCACTTCTTCGCGAAGATATTTTTCTTGCATACTACTATCATTGTTAAATTGTTTATAAAAATGAAAGGCATGCCCTACTTCATGTATGAGTGCATTAATTGCATAAAATGATGGGCTAAAATTAGAATACACAAAAACCTCTTTACTATGAGGTAAGGTAAAACAAGCGGCTCCTGGCGCTTTATTTTCACGTTCTTCTACGTCAATGAATCCTGCTTTCCTTATATGAATAAATTTCTCATAAAAATATAAATCAGTCTTCCGAAACATTTCTTCCACCCCATCCAATAAATCAACGGTATTTTGAAATGGGGCTTTTGGTAAATTACAAGGTGTAAGATCCCAAGGGCGATACGTTTTTACACCAAGATTCTTTTTAGAAAGACTTCCTAACTGTTTCCAAATTGGTACAACATACTTTTCTATAGATTCATGAAGTTTATAACACTCTTCAATACTATAGTCTCTATTTTTTTGTTTAAAAGCATATTCACTATAATTATTACATCCTGCATGTAAAGCTATCTCATTCCGCAATTGTACGAGTTCATTCATAATACAATCTATTTCTATTTTCACTGCACTTCTTGCTTCACATAAAGCGTACCAAGCTTTTTCGCGAATAGCTCTATTGGGGTTATCTAGCTTTGCTTTTACATATGCATACGTCTTTTGCTCACCTTCCCAATTAATAGATATGTTAGACATTATTTCTCTATATTTCGTAATAAGTTCTTGCTCTTTAATGGAAAGAGCAATGTTCTTTTCATTAAACATTTTACTTTTTACTACTCTTGCCTTTTTCATAAATCCATATTTCTGCTCATCTAATAAATTTGAAAATGGACAATCTCTAAATTTCTGGTCAAATTTTGCATTGTATCTTTTTAAAAGTGGTTGAATTGCATTTTGATTATACATATGTAAATCACGTATATTTCTGTCATTTGTATCTCTATACATGGCGATTAGACTACTTGTTATCTCCTCTTCTATTTCAGCGTTTACACGCAATTCCTCCAAAAGCCAACACTCTAATTCTGAAACAGATGTAATATTGCGCACTAAAAGTGACTGTAATTTACTTTCTAAATCATTAAGCATACACAATCCTCCCGTTTTTAATTTTCTGTTTTTTTGGAGATAAAAAAGGACAAGTAGCCAATCTGACTACTTGTCCTTTTTTGTTAAACCATACCCAATTATATTAAGCTTGGAATGCTTCTGTTAATACTGGTACGATTTGTTTTTTACGAGATACAACACCTTTTAAAGTAGCAGTGTTGTTTTCTAGAGATACGTTGTATGCTTTCTCAACAACGTTTGCTGCTTTACCGATCGCAAGACCGACAGAATCGTTAGTTAAGATATCAGTTACAACGAATAAGAATAGGTCTAAACCTTTTTCTTCTACTACTGCAGAGATAACTTTTTCAAGTTCCGCTTGGT
>Ga0209025_1000795_pt1 | contig 51429 bp, 44 predicted proteins | sample AraplaMF_Col_mLB_FD_184256 | JGI IMG/M metagenome (GOLD analysis project Ga0209025, IMG submission 184256) | Arabidopsis root microbial communities from the University of North Carolina, USA - plate scrape MF_Col_mLB (SPAdes) (version 2) | ecosystem: Host-associated > Plants > Roots > Endosphere... | reverse complement strand
GATCAGGTCGATGACCGCGGTCGCGCCGACCGCGAGCACGACGCCGTCGCAGGCGATGGCGCGTTCGTTGCCGGCCGGCTTGCCCTCCCCGTCCAGCTTCGCGACAACAGCCGCTTCGACGCTGTCGCGGCCAGTCGCCTCGCGCACGACATGGCCGGCCAGGATTTCGGTGCCGCCGGCGCCGAGCTGCGCCAGCAAGTCCGCGTCGCCGACCGGCCCGGCCGCCTGCTCGACGATGGCGGCGATCATGACGCCAGCCTCACGCAAGGCGAGCGCGGTGGTCAGCGCCTCCGTGTTCGATCCGAGGATCACGACCTTGCGTGGGCCGAAGGCATCGTAACGAGTCGCGAGATTGAGCGCGGCGGTCGCGCCCATCACGCCGGGCTTCTCCCAGCCGGGAAATCCGAGGCCCATGTCGCGGCGACCACAGGCGAGGATGACGTGCTGCGCCTGGACGAGGACGCTGCTCTCCTCGTCGGCGAGACCGGCGACGAGGCCGGGCATCCAGCCGAGCGCAGGGCCGTTGGCATAGAGCCCCCAGCAGGCCGTGCCGAGGCGAAGATCGACGCCGGCCTCGAACGCCTCCGCGATCCGCGGCTCGGAGGCGACGAAGGCCTCCATCATGGCGTTGCGATTGCGGGCGCTGGCGGCCATGCCCTGGCCGAAATGCAAGGGGACGTCGTCGCCCATCGTCCTGAACGAGACCGGGTTCTCGTCGACGAGCAACACGCCGAGGCCCCGCGCCGCCGCGCCGATGGCGGCTTCGAGCCCGGCCGGGCCGGCGCCGACGACGAGGACATCGACACGCTCGGCGATGGCGAGCGGCTTGCCGGTAACGGATTTGGGATCGGAGGCCGGAACGGTCATGGTCTGCGCTTTCGAATGACTGGGCTCATTCTTGGCGCCGGCGCCTGGCGGAGCCGGCCGGTTTGCGACATCGACCTGCCGGGACGCGACATCGCGGCCCGAGGCACCTGCAGGCTCAGAGCACCTGTTCGAGGAAGGCGCGGGTGCGTGCCTCGCGCGGCGCGCCGAAGAACTCGGCCGGGGCTGCGTGCTCGACGATGACGCCGCCATCGGTGAAGTAGACATGGTCGGCGACCTCGCGGGCGAAGCCCATCTCATGGGTGACGAGGATGCAGGTCATGCCCTCGGCCGCGAGGTCACGGATGGTGACGAGCACCTCCTTCTTGGTCTCGGGGTCGAGCGCCGCGGTGACCTCGTCGAAGAGCATGACCTTCGGGTTCATCGCCAGCGAGCGGGCGATGGCGACGCGCTGCTGCTGGCCGCCGGAGAGCTCGCCCGGATAGGCGTCGTGCTTGTGCGAGAGCCCGACCTTGGCGAGCAGGCGCTTGGCGCGCTCCTCGACCTCGGCAGGGTCCTGCTTCAGCACATGGATGGGCGCCATCATCACGTTCTGCAGCGCGGTCTTGTGCGGGAAGAGATTGTATTGCTGGAAGACGATGCCGACATCGCGGCGCAGTGCCAGCTTGTCGAGCGCGGGATCGTTGACCTGCCGTCCGGCGACGGTGATCGAGCCCTTGCTGATCGGCACCAGCGCGTTGATGCAGCGCAGCAGCGTCGACTTGCCGGAACCGGACGGGCCGATGATGCAGACGGTCTCGCCGCGGCGGATGGTGAGGCTGACATCCTTGAGCACGGCGAAGGCGCCGAAGGCCTTCTCGACGCCCGCGACGACGACGACCGGCTCGCCGAGTTGATGCTTGGCAGCCATGGTCATCCCTTCACGTTGAAGCGGCGTTCGAGCGCCATGGTCAGGCGCGCGATCGGGTAGCAGTAGGCGAAGAACATCAGCAGCAGCAGCAGGTACATCGGCAGCATCAGCTCAGGCCGGCTCTCGGCGACGAGGGCGGCTCTGGTGATGGTGAGCCCGTCCTGAATGCCGACGACCGAGATCAGCGTCGTCGCCATAGTCAGGATGGCGTAGAGGTTCATCCAGGGCGGCAGCATGCGTTTGACGGCCTGCGGCAAGATGATCATCCACATCGTCTGGCGGCGAGTGAAGGCGAGCGCCTCGGCCGATTCCCACTGGCCCGAGGGAATCGAGCGGATGCCGCCGCGTACGATCTCCGAGACATTGGCCGCGACCGGCAGCGCCAGGCCGATGATCGCCTTGACCCAGGCCGGGAAGGCGATGGTGACCGGCCCGAGCCTGATCTCGAAGGGCAAAAGGAACATCGCGTAGAACAGCAGCACGAGCCAGGGCGCGTTGCGGAAGAACTGCGTCGCCGCCCAGGACGGCTTGCGCATGATGGCCGAGGGCGAGACCTGGCCGATGCCGAACAGCACGCCGACCGCGCTGCCGAGCGCCATGGAGAGGACGCTGATCAGCAGGTTGAACAGAAAACCCTGGAAGATCAGCGGCGCCCAGCGCAGCAGGATGGTGACGGCGCTGTCGCGCGCAGCCGGCCCCGTCGCCTGCGCCACCGCGAGCGAGGCGGCGAAGAGGATGGCGACGCCGGCGACGAGGCCGGCGCTCAGGATCATCGGCGCGGCGAGTCCGCTGGGCGCGATCGGCGTCGCGCGGAAGGGCTTCAGGACCGGGAGGTCGGTCGCGGCGGTCTTCATGGCATGTATCCGGGAATGCGCATCGCCCGCTCCCAGCGATGCATCACCCAGACCAGCACCGCGACGAGCAGCACGTAGACCACCAGCAGCACGTTCATCATCTCGCGGACGTTGAAGACCTCGGACCAGATCTGCGACGCCGCGTAGAGCAGTTCGGGCACGCCGATGGCGTAGGCGAGCGTCGTGGTCTTCACGAGGTTGACGAGGTTGTTGTTGAGCGCCGGCAGGCAGATGCGGAAGGCGAGCGGCAGCACGATCTGGCGCCAGAGCTGGAAGCGGGTGTAGCCGAGCGATTCCGCCGCCTCGACCATCGTTTCCGGCACGGCCTCGATGCCGGCGCGGAAGATCTCGACATTGAAGGCGCCGGCGAAGAGCGAGAAGGCGATGATCGCCCAGCCGGTGCCGCTGACGAGAGGCGACTGCCCGCCGAAGCCGTCCGACACCGTCGGCAGCATTCCGCCCACGGCGAAATAGAAGAAGGAGAGCTGCACCAGCGGCGGCGTGTTGCGGAAGAACTGGACGTAAGCCCGCACCAGGAGCCGGCCGAGCCGCGACTGGCTGCCGGCGATCCAGACGCCGAGCAAACCGATCGCGAGCGAGGCGAGGATGGAGACGACGCAGATATAGGTCGTCGTCCACAGCCCGGTCAGGAAGCGCGAGCGGTCGAAGGCGTCGTAGAAGATCGAGAAGTTGAGGCCATGAGTATCGTTCAGGCGCTCGAAGAAAGCGGCGATCATGTCCGACATCTCGGGATGACTTGGAGCGTCATGGTCGGGTTTGACCCGACCATCTCGGAAACCAGAACCCTCTGGTCATGAGATTCCCGGGGCAAGCTCGAGAATGACGCGCCTTGCCTATGAGCCGCCCTTCAGCTTCTTGTTGGTCTCGATCAGATAGGGGCTCTGCTTGATGCCCCATTTGGTCTCGAGCGCGAGCAGCTTGCCGCTCTTGTGCCAGTCGACCGACATCTCCTTGACCAGCTTGCCGAAGGCGCCGTCGAGATCCTCCAGGCGCACGCCGATCGCCCAGAGCTGCGGGTCCTCCGAGACCAGCGGCATCTCGTAATTGGCCCATTTCGGATCGCCGCCCGACAGGGTCGAGACGATCAGCGTGTCGTCGAACAGGAAGGCGACGCAGTTGTTGCCCAGCAGCGCGTTCAGCCCGTCCGGCACCGAAGGGAACACCACCATCTCCGGCGCATAGAGCTGCGAGACCCGGCGGTTGTAATAGGCGCCCTGCACGGCGCAGACCTTGCGGCCCTTGAGGTCTTCCCATTTCTTCAGGCCGGCGCTCTTGGGCGCGAGCACATTGGTGGCGCCGGCATAGTAGTTCGGCTCGATCATGCCGATCTGCTTGCGCCGGTCCTGCGTGTCGCCGAGCGTCGCCAGGATCATGTCGATGCGGCCCTGACGCAGGAACTCGATGCGGTTGGCGGCGATCACCGGCACCATCTCGAGCTTGACGCCGATCTTGGCGGCGACCTCCTGGGCGAGATCGATTTCGAGGCCGACGATCTTGCCCGACGGATCGAGGAAGCCCCAGGGCTTGTAGTCGTTCTTGACGCCGACGGTGAGGACGCCCTTTTCCTTGATCTTGGCGAGCGTGTCCTGGGCGAAGGCCGGTGCGGCGGCGAGCGTGGCGGCGAGAGCGAACGCCAGCGCAGTCAGTCGTTTCATCGGTCGCGATCCCCTTGTTTTATTATGAGGCCCTAGCTTCCGGCGGATCGGCGCACAGATTTGACGCAGTGCGACGTTTTCTTGACTCTCAGCGGCGAGCCGGACGGACCTCCTGCACGCGCTCGGCTCGCGGCGGGTGGCCGAAACGCTCGCGATAGCTGCGTGAGAAATGGCTGGCGCTGGCAAAGCCGCAGGCCAGTGCCGTCTCCAGGATCGAGAGGCTGGTCTGGCGCAAGAGGTCGCGGGCGCGGTCGAGCCGCAGGCCCAGATAATGCTCGCCGAGCGAACGGCCGAGATGCTGGCGGAACAGGCGCTCGAGCTGGCGCAGCGAGACATTGGCGAGGCGAGCCAGGTCCTCGCGCGGCTCGGGGGTCTCGATGGTCTGCTCCATCCGGGCGATCACGCGCAGCAAGGGCGCATGGGCGATGCCGAGCCGCTCGCGCAGCGGCATGCGCTGCGGCCCCGCCCCTTCCCTGACATGGGTCTGCAGGAACCATTCGCTGACCGCGAGTGCGAGTTCGCTGCCGTGCTCGCGCGCGATCACCCCGTGCAGCATGTCGAGCGGCGCCGTGCCGCCGCTGCAGGTCAAGCGGTCGCGATCGATCTCGTAGAGCGAGCGGCGCAGGTCGAGATCGGGATATTCCTCCAGGAAGGCCGGCGCATGCTCCCAGTGGATGGTGAAGCGATAGCCGGAGAGCAGGTTGGCGCGCGCCAGCAGATAGGGCCCGCCGGAGACGCCGCCGATCTTCACCCCGCGCCGCGCCAGCTGGCGCAGCCAGGCGAAGGTCGGCTGGTGATGGAACAGCGCCGGATTGCCGCCGGCGCAGACGAAGAGATAGTCGAGCCGCAATTCAGCACCGACGCTGGCGTCCGCGGCGATGGCAACGCCGTTCGAGGCTGGCGCAGCAGCGCCGTCGATCGAGACATGGCTCCAGCGATAGAGGCGCCGGCCCGAGAGCCGGTTGGCGGCGCGTAAGGGTTCGATCGCCGAGGCGTAGGGCAATAGCGCGAAGTCGGGGATCAGCAGGAAGCCGACATGAGTCGGCGCGCTGTCGTCGCTATCAGGCAATCGCGTGTCGCTATCGAGCATGTCGGCGAGCCTATGTCGGTCAATCTCGCGATGACAAGACCGCCCGGACCCAATGATGCGCTATTCCATCTTCTCGCTGCTGTCGCAGACCCTCCAGGGTCACAAGGGCTGGACCCCGGCCTGGCGCGATCCTGCGCCGAAGCCCGAATACGACGTCATCATCATCGGCGGCGGCGGCCACGGCCTGGCGACGGCGCATTACCTCGCCAGCCGGCACGGCATCACCAATGTCGCGGTGCTGGAGAAGGGCTATCTCGGCTCCGGCAATGTCGGGCGCAACACCACGATCATCCGCTCGAACTACCTGCTGCCGGGCAACACCCCGTTCTACGAGCTCTCGATGAAGCTCTGGGAGGGGCTGGAGCAGGACCTCAACTACAACGCCATGGTCAGCCAGCGCGGCGTGCTGAACCTCTACCATTCCGACGCCCAGCGCGACGCCTTCGCCCGGCGCGGCAATGCGATGCGGCTCGCCGGGGTCGATGCCGAACTGCTCGGCACCGAGCAGGTCCGGGCGATGCTGCCCTATCTCGATTTCGACAATGCCCGCTTCCCGATCCAGGGCGGGCTGCTGCAGCGCCGGGGCGGCTCGGCCCGGCACGACGCCGTCGCCTGGGGCTTCGCCCGCGCCGCCGACAGCCGCGGCGTCGACATGATCCAGAATTGCGAAGTCACCGGCATCACCATGGTCGGCGGGCGGGCGATCGGCGTCGAGACCTCGCGCGGGCCGATCCGGGGCAAGAAGATCGCCATGGCGGTCGCCGGCAACTCCTCGCGCGTCGCGGCGATGGCGGGGATGCGCCTGCCGATCGAGACCCATGTCCTGCAGGCCTTCGTCTCGGAAGGCCTGAAGCCGCTGATCGACTGCGTCGTCACCTACGGCGCCGGCCATTTCTACATCAGCCAGTCCGACAAGGGCGGGCTCGTCTTCGGCGGCGACATCGACGGCTACAATTCCTACGCCCAGCGCGGCAATTTGCCGGTAATCGAGGACGTGATGGAGTCGGCGATGGCGCTCTGGCCGGGCCTCGGCCGCGTGCGGATGCTGCGCCATTGGGGCGGCGTCATGGACATGTCGATGGACGGCTCGCCGATCATCGATACGACGCCGGTCGACGGGCTCTATCTCAATGCCGGCTGGTGCTATGGCGGCTTCAAGGCGACGCCGGCCTCGGGCTTCTGCTTCGCCCATCTGATCGCGACGGGCCAGCCGCACCCGGTCGCCACCGCCTATCGGCTCGATCGCTTCGCCACCGGGCGCGTGATCGACGAGAAGGGCGCCGGCGCCCAGCCGAACCTGCATTGACCGCGCGCCGTCGAGGATCCCATGCGCATCACCTGTCCCCATTGCGGCGCGCGCGACGCCCAGGAATTCAGCTATCTCGGCGCCGCCGATCTCCAGCGCCCGGACGGCATGGCGGCGAGCGAGGCCGCGATGGCCGATTATGTCTACCAGCGCGACAATCCGGCCGGTGTCCATCGCGAGCTCTGGTATCACGGCGCCGGTTGCCATGCCTGGCTGGTGGTGACCCGCGACACCCGCAACCATGCGATCACCGCGGTCGAGCCGGCCAAGGCGCGCAAGGCGGGAGCGACGGCATGAGCACCCAGCCTTTCCGCCTCGCCGCCGGCGGCCTGATCGATCGCGGCCAGCAGCTCGATTTCAGCTTCGACGGCACCTCCTATCGCGGCTATGCCGGCGACACGCTGGCCTCGGCGCTGCTCGCCAATGGCGTGCGCCTGGTCGGCCGCTCCTTCAAATATCATCGCCCGCGCGGCATCCTCTCGGCCGGGCCGGAGGAGCCGAACGCGCTGGTTGAACTGCGTTCCGGCGCGAGCCGCGAGCCCAACACTCGCGCGACCGTCGTCGAACTGTTCGGCGGCCTCACGGCAGCGAGCCAGAACCGCTGGCCCTCGCTCGCCTTCGACCTGCTCTCGATCAACGGGCTGGTCTCGCCCGCGCTTGTCGCCGGCTTCTACTACAAGACCTTCATGTGGCCGGCCTCCTTCTGGGAGAAGCTCTACGAGCCGCTGATCCGCCGCGCCGCCGGCCTCGGCCGGGCCGCAGGAGTGGAAGATCCGGATCACTATGAGAAGGCCTTTGCCTTCTGCGACCTCCTGGTGATCGGCGGCGGCCCGGCCGGCCTCTCCGCCGCGCTGGCGGCCGGGCGCAGCGGCGCCCGCGTCATCCTCTGCGACGAGGATTTCCGGCTCGGCGGACGGCTCCTGGCGGAAAAGCGCGAGATCGATGGCAAGCCGGCCTCCGAATGGCTCGCGGCGACGCTGGCCGAGCTCGAGAGCCTGCCGGAGGTGCGGATCATGTCGCGCACCACCGTGTTCGGCCTCTACGATCACGGCATCTACGGCGCGGTCGAGCGGGTCGCCGACCATCTGCCGCAGCCGCCGGCGCACCAGCCGCGCCAGCGCGGCTGGCGCATCCATGCCAAGCGCGCGATCCTCGCCGCCGGCGCGCTGGAGCGGCCGATCGTCTTCGCCGGCAATGACCGGCCGGGCGTGATGCTGGCCGGCGCGGTGCGCTCTTATGTCAATCGCCATGGCGTCCTGCCCGGCCGCGAAACCGTGCTGTTCACCGCCGGAGACGATGGCTGGACGACGGCGCGCGACATCGCCGCCGCCGGCGGCAAGGTCGCGGCGATCGTCGATTCCCGCCCTGCCGATCCCGCGCGCAAGGCGCTCGCCGACAAGCTCGGCGCGCGGCTCTTCGCCGGCGGCGCCGTGATGGCCGCGCGCGGCGGGCGGCAGCTCAGCGGCGTCACCATCCGCGACGCCTCGGGCGCGGTGAGCGAGCTGTCCTGCGACCTGCTCGCCGTCTCCAATGGCTGGAACCCGACGCTGCACCTGACCTCGCACCAGAACGGCAAGCCGGCCTGGGACGACGGCCTGCAATGCTTCGTGCCGGGCACCGTGCCGGCGGGGCTCACGGTCGCAGGCAGCGCCGCCGGGCGCTTCACGCTGGCGCAGGCGCTGGAAGACGGTGCTAGGCTGGGGAGCGAGGCAGCCGTCGAAGCTGGATTGGCCGCGAGGCAGGCCGAGCCCACCCCGACGACCGATCCGGAGACCAACGGGCTTTCGCCGATCTGGCGGGTCAGCGGCGGCAGGGGAAAAGCCTTCGTCGACTACCAGAACGACGTCACCGACAAGGATGTCGAGCTCGCCGCTCGCGAGGGCTTCCGGCCGGTGGAGCATCTCAAGCGCTACACCACGCTCGGCATGGCGACCGACCAGGGCAAGACCTCGAACCTCTCCGGCCTCGCGATCATGGCCGAGCAGACCGGCCGGACGATTCCGCAGACCGGCACCACAACCTTCCGCCCGCCCTATACGCCGGTCGCGATCGGTGCGCTTGCCGGCCATCATCGCGGCAAGGACTTCAGGCCGATCCGGCTGGCGCCGACGCATGACTGGTCGAAGGAACAGGGCGCGGTATTCGTCGAGGCCGGGCAATGGCTGCGGGCGCAATATTATCCGCGCCCCGGCGAGACCGACTGGCTGACGACGGTCAATCGCGAGGTCAAGGCAGTGCGCGCCGGCGTCGGCCTCTGCGACGTCTCGACGCTCGGCAAGATCGACATCCAGGGCACCGACGCCGCCGAATTCCTGGAGCGGGTCTACATCAACGGCTGGAAGGCGCTGCCGGTCGGCAAGGCGCGCTACGGGCTGATGCTGCGCGAGGACGGCTTCGTCATGGACGACGGCACCACCTCGCGCCTCGGCGAGGCGCATTTCCTGATGACGACCACCACCGCCAATGCCGGCAAGGTGATGCAGCATCTCGAATTCTGCCATCAGGTGCTGTGGCCGGAGCTCGACGTGCGCATGGCCTCGGTCTCCGAGCAATGGGCGCAGGTCGCCATCGCCGGGCCGAAGGCGCGCGAGACCCTGCGCGGTGTCGTCGACCCGGAGCATGACCTCTCGAACGAGGCTTTCCCCTATCTCGCGGCGCGCCCCGTCACCGTCGGCGGCGGCATCCCGGCGCGGCTCTTCCGCATCTCCTTCTCGGGCGAGCTCGCCTATGAGCTCGCCGTCCCCGCCGACTATGGCGATGCGATGGTGCGGGCGCTGATGCAGGCCGGCGCGCCCTTCGGCATCACGCCCTACGGCACCGAGGCGCTCGGCGTGATGCGCATCGAGAAGGGCCATGTCGCCGGCAACGAGCTCAACGGCCAGACCACGGCGCGCGATCTGGCCTTAAGCAAGATGATGTCGTCGAAGAAGGACTTCGTCGGCCGGCTGATGGCGCGCCGCGAGGCGCTGGTCGAAGCTGACAGACCCTCTTTCGTCGGCTTCAAGCCGGTCGATCCCTCCCAGCGCCTGCGTGCCGGCGCGCATTTCATCGGCATCGGCAAGCCGGCGGCGATGGAGAATGACGAGGGCTACATGACCTCGGTCGCCTATTCCCCTCACCTCAACCACTGGATGGGGCTCGGCCTGATCAAGGGCGGCACCGCCCGCATCGGCGAGCGCGTGCGCGCCTATGATCCCGTGCGCAATGGCGACGTCGTCGTCGAGATCTGCTCGCCCGTCTTCGTCGATCCCGAAGGAGCCCGCCTCCATGGCTGATACAGCGCGTTCATGGGCGCCGCGCAGCGCCTGGGCCGACATCGCGCAGGCCGGGCAGATCGGTGTGGCCGGTTCGGCGGGTGTCATCGCGACGCTGCTCGACGGCTTCGGGCTGGCGACGCTGATCGCCGCGCCGGGCGGGACCGCCGCCTTATCGCGGGCCGTCGAAGCGCGGCTGGGCATCGCCCTGCCGGCAACGCCGAAGATCGTCTCGGGCGCCTCGCATGACGCGATCTGGTCCGGCCCAGATCAGTGGCTTCTGCGTGCCGCCACGCGCGACGGTTTCACCAACTTTCTGGAGGCGCTCTCGGCTCAGGCGGCCGTCAGCGACCAGAGCGATGCGCGCGCGGCGGTACGGCTATCGGGCCCGCATGTGCGCGACGTTCTGGCCAAGGGCGTGATGCTCGATCTGCATCCCTCAACCTTCGCGGTCAGCGATGTCGCCTTGACAAGCATCGCCCATATCGGTGTGCATCTCTGGCGGCTCACTGACGGGCCGGATGGATCCGTGTTCGAGATCATGGTCACGCGCAGCATGGTGGGAAGCTTCTGGTCCTGGTTCGCCGCCTCCGCGGCCGAATTCGGCTGCCGGGTGACCACCGGCCGAGGTTGACGGCAGCGCGCTGCGCGCCCTCCCTCCCGCCGACCTTTCCCGATCCTCAAATCTTCAGGGACCCGCGCGAGCGGGCCGATCCGTCACATGTCCGATTCTCCGATGATCCTCGCTTTGTCCTGCCCCGACCGGCCGGGCATCGTCGCCGCCGTCTCGACGCTGCTGGCCGAGGCCGGCTGCAACATCCGCGACGCGCAGCAGTTCGACGACCTCGAAACCGGCCGCTTCTTCATGCGGGTGGTGTTCGACCGGCTGGAGGGCGCCCGCAGCGCCGCCGAGATCCGCAGCCTCTTCGACGAGCTGGCGGCGCGCTTCAAGATGGCCATCTCGCTGCGCGATGCCGCAGCCCGCAAACGCGTCCTGCTGCTGGTCTCGAAATTCGACCATTGCCTGGCCGACCTGATCTATCGCTGGCGCATCGGCGAATTGCCGATGGAGATCACTGCAATCGTCTCGAACCATGCCCGCGAGCACATCGCCTCGACCGATCTCGGCGACCTGCCCTTCCACCACATGCCGATCAACCGGCAGACCAAGATGGAGCAGGAGGCCGAGCTCTTGCGCCTGATCCAGGAGACTGGGAGCGATCTCGTCGTCCTCGCCCGCTACATGCAGATCCTCTCCGACGGGCTCTCGGCCAAGCTCTCGGGCCGCTGCATCAACATCCACCACTCCTTCCTGCCCGGCTTCAAGGGCGCCAAGCCCTATCACCAGGCGCATGAGCGCGGGGTGAAGCTGATCGGCGCGACCGCGCACTACGTCACCTCCGATCTCGACGAGGGCCCGATCATCGAGCAGGATGTCGAGCGCATCAGCCATCGCGACACGCCCGACGACCTCGTCCGCAAGGGCCGCGACATCGAGCGGCGCGTGCTGGCGCGGGCGGTGCGCTACCACCTCGAGGATCGCGTGCTGCTCAACGGCAAGAAGGCCGTCGTCTTCACCGATTGACCGGGAATAGCCGTGGCTCGCGAATCGCGGCGATGGGTCGAAAGCGGGCGGCGAGGTGCCACGCAGCAGCTAACCGACATTCGGCATGTGCATCTGAACGATGACCTTGCCCTTGGCCCGACCGGTTTCGAGATAGGCGAATGCCTGCTCGATCTCCGCAAAGGGGAACACCCGGTCAATGATCGGGTGCAGCCGGCCGGCGTCAACGAGCGCGGCCAATTCGGACAGCTCAGCTCCGCTGGGGTGCATGAAGAGGAATCGGTAGCGCGCGCCGTGCTTTCGAGCATTCATTCGCAACCGAAAACTGGCGAGCCCAAACAGCCCCGCCAACAGTGGGCCGCGGCCGAGGTCCTTGCGTGCCGTGTCCGGTTCTGGCGTCGCGGCGATCGAGACGACCTTGCCGCCCGGTTTCACCACGGCAAACGACTGCTCGAGTGTGTCGCCGCCCACAAGGTCGAATACGCCGTCGACATCCTGGACGTGGTCGGCAATCCGTTCGGTGGTGTAGTCGATGACCGTGTCGGCGCCCAGCTGCTCGACGAGCCTCCGGCCGCGAGGTGAAGCCGTCGTGATGACGTCGGCCCCGAGCCATTTGGCGATCTGGATGGCGAGTGTTCCGACGCCACCGGCTCCGCCCGAAATGAAGACCTGGCTGCCCGGGCGAAGATGCAATTCGTCACGAAGTGCCTGAAGTGCCGTGAGACCTGCAAGAGGCAGAGCCGCGGCTGCGTCGAAGTCGAGAGCTTCTGGCATCGTCGCGACGACTTGCTCGGGCACACAGGCATATTCGGCGAAGGCGCCCATCGCTTCCTTGGGGACGCGAGCAAAAACGCGGTCGCCTGGCGCGAAACGAGATACGCCGGCGCCGCATTCCTCGACGATGCCGGAGAACTCGTTTCCGAGGACGGTAGGCAGCCGGTAGCGCTGAATTACACGTAGTTTGCCTTCGCGGATCTTGAAGTCGACGGGGTTGAGCCCCGCCGAGCAGACGCGCACCAGCACATCGTTTGGCCCAGGAGACGGCTTGGGAACCTCACAGCGCTGCGCGGCTTCCGGCCCGCCATAATGTTTGAGAACAAAGGCTTCCATGCCGGCAATATGCGGCTTGTTGTGTCGCCGGGAAAGGTCAGCACCGGGTCGAGAACGGACGTTCGCTCTTAACACCGCAATGGTGCGGTGGAACGATATGTATCGCGGTACGCCACCAGCCTTCGCTTTCCGCGCTATGGCACGAGCGGTCGCGCAAGCCAAAACCAGCCATAGTATCTCATGCAGTCGTTGTGGGGGCGTGTTCCCTCCGCATGCTCTGCGCAAATCGCCTTCGTCTCAGCTAGCGGCTTATCTTCCCGCCTCGGATGCAGAGCGTCCTGAGCCCACTCACCGCCGCACCCTGACAGTCCTACGGCTGCAAGCCCGCAGATCACTGCAAACCCTAAGCGCTTCATCCTCGCCCTCATGCTCGTTATTCGAGCAATCGTCGGGCTAACGGAGAGCGTCCGCAACGGGTCGGGAGCTGAAATGTCCCCCACTGACATCCGGTGTCGCTCTAATGGAAAATAACCGGCACCTCGCTTGGGAGGTGCCTGATGGCGATAACTTACCTCATCACGTTCGATGTCGTGCCTGCCCAGCGAGAGCGATTTTTGTCGCTACTGAATGGCGTTCTGGACAACATGCGTTCGGAGAGCACTTTCCATGAGGCCGTGCTTCATCAATCGCCCGAATCCGATTGTCGGTTCCTGCTCTATGAGACGTGGCAGGATCATGATGAGGTGCTTGCCGTACAAGTTAAGCGATCATATCGCGACGCTTGGCATGACGCTTTGCCGGAACTGCTGATCAGCGAACGCGATATCCGGATCTGGAATCCTTTGCGCTCAGATCGTTCAAAGGCGGCCTGAGGAGCGTCCGCAACGGGTCGAGACCGGACATTGGTCGGGTGCAAAAGATCGCGCCGGAAGGTGCGAAAGATCGCGCCGGGCTACAGCTACACGTCGCGATCACGAAACAACCGCTACGAGAGCCTAAGAGCCGGGCTGGGTGGCTGGGGCGCCAGGATTCGAACCTGGGAATGGCGGTACCAAAAACCGCTGCCTTACCGCTTGGCGACGCCCCAATCTGCGCTGCCTTCTAGAGCGCGCCGCGACCATGCGCAACATCGGATCGCGGCCCTACCCTCTCGCTCACCAGCGACGAGCGAGACCGCTCAGGCCCTTCGCAAAAGATTGCACATCAGCTCATCCTTGGCTGTTGCGCTGCGGCGGCCGTCTGGCTATAAGCCGGCCACCAGTTGATCGGAGTGTGGCTCAGCCTGGTAGAGCACCTCGTTCGGGACGAGGGGGTCGCAGGTTCAAATCCTGCCACTCCGACCAAAATTTCCCGATATATTGCAAATAGTTAGAAAGACGGCCCTTCGGGGCCTTTTCTTTGACCGGCAGAAACACCGACCGGGACTCCGGCCGACGACCTTGAGATCCGGTCCTATCGTCCTTCCTCCCTCCGGGATGTTGGAGAGAGGAATCAGCCGTCGGCAATCCGGGTTCTCGCAGACATGGCCACGTTCCACCTGATATCGCGCGCCGACTGCTGCCATTCCGCAGAAAGATAGAACGGTTCGGCAACCTTCCGCGGCGCTACGGCGCGTGGCGGAAGGGCTGCGCCCCTGCCCCCATTCATCTTAAGCCGCCCCACTTCCCTAGCGTAAAGAAGTTGTTAAGCTACAACCGGGGATTGGGGAAAAGAACATGCATATCGCGAAACTTTCCGCGCTGCTCACCGCGGCGACGATGTTGCAGGCCTGTTCGTCGTTTCCATCACCGGAAGACATCGTGTCGACCAATGGCGATGGCATATCCAAGATCACCCGGTGCCAGGCGATCAAGGGCGTCAAGGATCTGACCGTCGAGACGGCTCACGCATTCGGCGACACGCCGCTCTACGGGAAACTGACGGGCAGGCAATTTGCAGCGTGGCTCCGCGCCGACGAGGACAATTTCGGCAAGATCGAGTGGTCGAAATTCAAGGGCGACGGCGGCAAGACGTTCAACTTCTACCGGCCGACGATCGTAGCCTATGATTTCACGATCGAAGCGGCCGAGGGCAACACCGTCGGCGTCGATCTCACTTTGGTTCGCGCCTTTTCCAAGGGAGCGAATGCATTTGGATTCGGCGTCAACAATGAGCGCTCGCGCGCGGTCAAGGATCACTGGACCGAGAATGACACCTTCGCCAGCCTTTTGAGCCGGCGAGCCTCCTTTTGTCGGAACGTGCCCGAGACGGCCAACATGTTCTTTCCGGCGACGGGACTCACACGGATCGAAGAGCTGCCTCGCCGCTTCACCTTCCGTAACCAAGCTCGGAACCTCTCGAGCAAGGACGATCCGAAAATCGGCCTGGTCGATACGACGATCACCTTCAAGACGAAGTCGGGCGCGAAGGTGAACCCGGTTTTCACCTTGCCGGCGGCGCAGAGCAATCTGATCGCGACTGAGATCAAACCGTCCCTCAATGTTTCGAGGGAGGACAATCACACCATTATCATCCTGATCAAGCAGTCGGACGGAACGTCCGGCCCGCGCTTCGATCGCTATGGACGCATCACCGCCATGTCCGCCGCCGAGGAGCGCAAGCGCGACCTGGAGGACGACTTCGACCGGATCCGGTCCCGCAATGCCGAAGATGCGATCAAGCAGATCGGCACGACCCTCAGCGGCTTCTAACCTCACCCTGGCGCAGGAGAGACCTACCATGGCCGAGTACAAGAGCGTGCCGATCCGAACGATCTACAAGATCCTGAAAAAGCTTGAGGCAAAGGGCGAGCTGGAGGCCTTTCTCACCGACTGCGAGAAGTCCAAGCAGCAGGCGAGGGTTTCCGAGAGCCTCTATCAGAAGACGGTCATGCGGATGACGCCTAGTAACATTGTGATGGCCGCGCCCGGAACCGACTGTCCCTGTATCGGCCCTGACGACTGACGCTCCGAACGACGACGCCCGGACGCCATCTCCGGCTCCGGGCACGATTCCTGCCGATATCGACTGTCCGGGCATTAGGATGAGTCACCATGTTTCGCCCAGAAACCCTTTAAGTTGCCGCCAGGGGAGATTGCACGTCGATGGTCCCGACACCGCTCGGCTGAGTGCCACGACAAAGCCCGGAGGCGCGTCTCAGGCCGCCCGGATCCGGCCGAGGAAATCTGCGACTTCGCTGTCGAGATCGGTCGACTGGCGCGACAGCACGTCCGCGGAATCCGCCACGTGATTCGCGACCTCGCCGGTTTCGTCGGCCACGCGGCTGACGATCTCGATATGCCCGCCCGCCGTCACCGTCTCGGTCGCGGCGCGCCTGACGTTCTCGGCGATCCCCGCCGTCGCCACGTTCTGTTTCTCCACCACCGCAGCGACCGCCAGCGAAATCTGGTTGAGCGTGTCGATCGTCGCCGTCATCGCATCGATCGCCTTGATCGCGTCGGTGCCGGAGAGGCCGATCGCATCGATCTGGCTCTGGATCTGTTCGGTCGCGCGCCAGGTCTCGTCGGCGAGCCCCTTGATCTCGTGCGCGACCACGGCGAAGCCACCGCCCATATTGCCGATCCTCGCCGCCTCGATCGAGGCGTTGAGCGCCAGGAGATTGGTGTGCCGGGCGATGGTCGAGATGACCTGCGTGACATTGCCGATCTCGTGCACCTTGCGCGAGAGCTCGCCGACCCGGTCGAGCACGGTGAGCGCCTGCTGCGTGGTGTCGCCGACCAGCCGCGCCGCCTCGTTCACCTGGCGATCGACCTCGGTGAAGGAATCGGCCAGCTCCGACGTCGCCTCGGTGATGGCGACGACGTTCGAGGAGGATTGCCGCGAGGCTTCCGACGCCGCCGTCGAACGTTGCGACACCTCCGTGGCGCCGGAGCGCATCTGTTCCGAAGCGGCCCGCAGCGACGAGATCGAGGCGATCACAGCCCGTGCGATGCCGGCGATCTTGCGCTCGAACTCATTGGCGAGGTCGTGCAGGATGCGGCGTCGCTCATGCGCGGCCCGCTCCGTCGTCTCGGCGACGTCCCGGCGCGCTTCATCGGCGATGGTCCGCGCCGCCTGCGCCTCGCTGCGCTCGCGCTCGGAGGTTTCGACCGCCTGCCGCAGCGACCAGACGATCCAGCCCAGCGCCACCGCCTGCACAGCGACGATCGCCCCATGCAGGAAGGCACGCCGGATATCGCCGCCGCCAGGGAACACGCCCGCCGAATAGACCGCGCTGAAGAACAGGTGATGGGCGGTGATGGCGAGCGTCGCCGGCACGAAGATGCGCCAATCCAGCCAGCCGACCAGCACCGCCAGCATGGCGAAGAAATACATGTGCAGGTCAGCCTGGTAGGGATGCCCGGCATAGGCATAGACCAGCAGCATGACCTGACCCATCAGCGCAATGCTGGAGATCTGCCTCGTGACCCAGCCGATGCGGTCGAGCCGCCAGGCGAGCGTCCCGAGGATGGCGAAGGCTGCGCCCGCAGGCATGATCTTCGATATGTGGATCGAACCATCGGCAGGCGTTCCGACCAGCAGCAGCCCGGCATTTGCCCACAGGATCGCGATCAGGACCTTGGCGAAGCGCTCGCGCAGACGGTACACCTCACCCATTCGCGAGGCTCCTCGCCCGCCGGATGCAGGACTGGGCCAGCGAACCGTCGACCACGAGCCAGGCACCGGCGCGGTAAAGCGACGTCGCATAGCCATCGGCCTCACTGACGCTGACCGCGACCGCCACGGCAGCGTCGAGCTCGAGCAGGCTGCCGCCCGCCTGCGACACGGCGCGCGCCATCTCGGGCTGAGACGTTCCAGATGGGAAGAAGGCCGCTATCGGCTGCCCCGGTACCGGCCAGGCCGCAACCAGGAAGGCCGTCAGAGCGATCAGCAGGCTGGCGACGAGCCCGAAACCAATTTCACGCATCGCGTGCCCCCCGGCATTCGATCCGCAATCAAAAAATTCGCTCACAGGGTGCGGTTATTCGGCTTTACAACCGGTAAACGGGATCGATGACTATGAACAGATGTTCACAGTCATGCCGGAGCCGGGTTTCGTCGAACGAGGACGTTCGCCGCATCGTCTCGCATCTGTGCTTCGATGGAATTCGCGTGAATGACCGCGCTGCACCGGCAATTGTCGCGGTGGCGCCGCGCCGACCGCTTCGCTATGCTCGCGCCGCAATCTGGAGCCGCGCTCGCATGAAATCCGCCTTCCGCCTCATCGCCATCCTCGGCCTCACCACGCTGCTCGCCGGCTGCGACCGCTGCGGCAACATGATGGAGCTCGACATGTTCCTGCAGCCGGTGAAGAAGGCCTGCACCGACCAGAAGCCGGCGGGCTGATCCTCTCCGAGCGATACGCAGACAACAAAAAAAGCCGGGGTGGAGCCCCGGCTTTCTGATTCTGGAGATGCCGCTCGGCTCAGCCGCGGCGCTTCAACACCGACCAGCCAGCGCCGACCAGGCTCGCCGCCAGCGCCGCCTTGATCAGGTCGCCGATGAGGAAGGGCTGCACACCGGCGGCCCAGGCCTTGGCGAAGCCGATGCCGGTCGCCCCGCTCGCCATCTGCGCGCCGAGCGCCAGCCAGGCGAAGCCGAGCGTCATCAGCACGATTTCGGCGAGCACCACGCCGCCGGCGAGGCGCAGGAGCGAAGCGCCGCGCGAGCCGGCCCAGCCGGCGATCGCGGCGGCGGCGACGAAGCCGATCAGGAAGCCGCCCGTCGGTCCGAGCAGATAGAGCGGGCCGGCCGCGACCGGCGGGGTGTTGGTGAAGACCGGCAGGCCGAACAGGCCGTAGGCGATATAGAGCGCAACGGTCGCAGCGCCGAGGCGCGCGCCATAGGCGGCGCCGAGGCCGAGCACGGCCAGCGTCTGCAGCGTCATCGGCACCGGCCAGAACGGCACCTTGACCTTGGCGGCGGCGATGATCAGCAGGCTGCCGACGACGGCGAGCGCGACATTGCGCAGGACCTGGCTGCGCGGGGCCGGCAGGACCGCGTTGACCATGGAGGTGGCGGGCAGTGGCAGCGTCTCGGCCATCGGATCTCGTCCTTCTTCTTCGGGCGCCGTCGACGCCCGGCTCGTTCGTCTATAGGAAATGGCCCGCCGGCCGACAAGCCGGTCACCATGCCTGATCCCGGATGTGCAGATGGCCAGCCCCACTCCCGAGACCGACGAGCCGCTCGATTTCGACCGCGATCCCGGTGCGGCCTCGGGCGAGCTGGTGCAGATCTCGCCGCTGGTGCGCCGGCTGATCGCCGGCAATGGCGGGCCGATGACCTTCACCGGCACCTGCAGCTACATCGTCGGCCGTGGCCGCATCGCGATCATCGATCCCGGCCCGGACGATCCCGGCCATGTCGAGCGGCTGCTCGCGGCGGTCGCCGGCGAGACCGTCACCGACATCGTCATCACCCACACCCATCGCGACCATTCCCCGGCCTCGCGTGCGCTCAAGGCGGCGACCGGCGCCCGCATCATCGGCTGCGGGCTGCACCGGCCGGCGCGCGAGCTGGTGCTGGGCGAGATCAACCCGCTCGACGCCTCCGCCGACAGGGACTACGCGCCCGATCTCGTCATGGCCGAGGGCGACGCCGTCTCCGGCCCGGGCTGGACGCTCGAGGCGCTGGAGACTCCCGGCCACACCGCCAACCACCTCGCCTTCGCCCTGCCGGAGGAGAACACGCTGTTCTCGGGCGACCATGTCATGGCCTGGTCGACCACGATCGTCGCCCCGCCCGATGGCTCGATGGTCGCCTACATGGCCTCGATCGAGAAATTGCGCGGCCGCGAGGACCGGCTCTACTGGCCCGGCCATGGCGGCCCGGTGCGCGAGCCGCAGCGCTTCCTGCGCGGGCTGGTGCAGCACCGGCGCCTGCGTGAGGCCGCGATCCTCAGCCGCCTGCAGGCCGGCGACGAGACGATCGCCGAGATGGTGCCACCGATCTACCAGGAACTGCCGCCTCGCCTGCTCGGCGCCGCCTCGCTCTCGGTGCTGGCGCAGCTCGAGGATCTGGTCGAGCGTGGCGTCGTCCTCTGCGACGACGGGGCGCCGCTGCTGGCGAGCCGCTACCGGCTGGCGTGAGGCTCAATCGTCATTGCGAGGAGCGTAGCGACAAAGCAATCCAGGGAGACGCAGAGCTCTGCCGCTTCTGGATTGCTTCGCTTCGCTCGCAATGACGGGACGTTGGCGACACAGCTCACCGCAACTCCACCAGCAGCTTCACCTCCTCCTCGAAGGCCGCAACGCGCTTGGCATTGGCGCCGAAATCGAAGCCGCCCAGCCGCGAAGCCGAGCGGATATCGATGCGGCTGCCGTCGGCGCGCGGCCGGATGCGGATGGTGATGTCGTCGACGAGGCGCAGCACGCGCGAGCGCGCCACCGCATCGAGCCGCCCCGCCCCGCTGCGCCCGCCCGGCGCCGCCCCTTCCAGAACCTGCCAGCCGAGATTGACGCAGGCCTTGCGGGCAAGGTCGTAGGCGACTTCGGCCGGCAATTCGAGCACGATCGGCACGGCCTTCGGATAGCCTTGCCGCTGCGCCTTGCGCCGCTCCATCGGGACATCGGGCGGCACCCGCCCCTCGCGCGCGCCCAGCGCCACGCGCGAGCGGCTGAAGGCCGGCGGCTCGTCGGTATCGGTCGAGACGTCGGCGATGAATGGCAGCGTCGCCAGCTGGAAGCCGCCGTAAGCGACAGGAGCGAGCAGGAGCAGGCAGAGCACGAAGGCCTGCACGGCGATGCCGATGCCGCGATGTCCGTCCTGCCAGATCCGCACGAAGGCGGCGAGCGCCAGCAGGAAGGCGAGCCCGACGAAGAGATAGGCCCCCGCGATCGGCGCCAGCCGCTCGACCGAGGGCTGGCCGAAGCGGAAGATCAGCACGGCGAGCGCCACGACCGTCAGCCCGAACAGCGCCAATCGCCGGCTCCAGATCGCCGCGCGTGAAACTGGCTCTTCGAAGACGAGGCGCCGGTGCATGCTGTCTTAGGTGCTTGAGCCTCGGGAATAAAACAAGGGATCGCCTGAGATCAGGATAACCTCATCGCGAACAATCCGTCGTCATCCTGGACAAGCCGCCTAGCGGCGCAGCTCCGGGATCCATCATAGGGCTGCGGAGCTCTACGATGGATCCCGGGTCGAGCTGCGCTCGCCCAGGATGACGGTGGGAGTTCAGTGTAAAATCAACGCACGACGATCGGTGCGGTCGCCTCGACCACGCCCGGCACTGCGCGCAGCTTGTCGATCAGGTCGAGCACCTCGTCCGGCGACAGCGTCGCCGCATCATCGCTCGCGCTCGGCGCCACCTTGAGCCAGCGTTCGCGCAGCGCTGCCGGCAACTCGGCCTCGGTGCCGAAGCAGGCGAACAGGTTCTCGAAGGCCGCGTCGAGCACGATGTCGTTCAAACCGAAATCATAGGGGTAGGACTGGCCGCCGGCGCGCAGCACGCTCCTGCTCTCCTCGCCGCGCACCGGCAACACGACCGAGGCGGTACCGTCCGAATCCAGAACCCAGCAATGGAGTTTCGTGCCCGCCTTGCCCTCGATGCGGACATCGAGCCGTCTCCCCTTCGCGAAGGGCGAGGCGGCCGGCAGCAGGGCAAGCCGCGCCCGGTCCGAGCCCGCGGTGGCGGCGACATGCTCGAGGAAGGGTCTGACCGCCGGGTCGCAGCCCAGCCCCTCAACCGGAATGCGATTGCGTCCGGTCGGCGCCAGCACGGCGTCGCCACGGCGGAATTCGAGCGCCATCCAGCTTTGCCCGTTGCGGTCCTGCTCGAAACGACCGCGCGTCGTCACCTCTGCGCTGGGCACCGCGCACTGGCCGGGCGCTGCCTTGCGGATCTCCAGCGGCCGCGCACGCAGGACCCGGTCGTCCGAGCGCGACTCGGCATCGAGCGCCAGCAGCAACCGCTCGCCGAGCGCGGCGCTGCAGGCGCTGTAGCCGCTCGCCGCGGCGAAGGGACAGACATCGACCCGCTTCAGCTCGGGCGCGGCGCGCACGAGGTTCTCGACCGCCCGGCTCATCACCTGGTCGACATCGACCACACCGGGCCTGGTCCGGATCGCGATCTCGACCGGCTCGCTCGTCGCCTTGCAGTCGCCCGTTTTCGTGATCGCCTGCAGGCGGAAGCTCGCTCTGTCCTCCTGCCGCGCCGGCTCGGTGAAGAACACGCTGGCGTCGCCGTCGAACGCCTTGCGGATCTGCGCCTCGGCCTCGCCGGGCTTCTGCAAATTGAGGCTGTCGCGCAGCGTCTTGATGCGCACGACATCGCCGCTCGCCGCCAGCCCGACCCGCCCCTCGCTCTGCAGGCGGCTCTCGATCGCGAGCCTGGCCTCGTCGGCCTGCGTGCGCGACAGAACCTGCTGGCCAGCGTCGAAGCCAATCACGGCGAGCGAGAGGTCGCGCTTGCCTGCGCAGGCTGCGACGTTGTCGAGCCAGGCCGACAATGCATCGGCGCGCGCGGCGCTGCCGCCGGCGACCAACAGTCCGGTGACGAAAAGGCTTCGCAGCAAACCGTTCACGGCCGGGCTCTAATGCTCCTGCTCCAGCGACCGCGCATAACCATCGAGCGCACGTACAAAGACGGGATTGAAGCGGCCATCGATCACGCCGCTGTAATGATCGGCCTTCTGCGCGGCACGCTGCAAGGCCCGCACCGTGTCCGGCTTCAGCTTCTGCTCGGAGACATCGCTGGACGAGATCGCCGCAGCGCCCGCCTCTCCCTTCTCCAGCGCCTTCATCAGCATCTGCAGCGAATTCGTGCCGGGGAAGAAAGAACCGAAGCCGTTGTCGATGAGCGTCGCCATCGAGACCATCGCGATAGGGTCGCCCTTGTCGGCAGCCTGGCGGAACAGGTCAAAACCCTTCTGCGGATTCTTGGGGAAGCCCGGCCGCCCTTCGAGATAGGCCGGCACCAGCTTGGCGATCGAAAAGGCGTCGCCCGCCTCCGCCGCCTTCTGGTACCACCGCAGCGATGCCGCCTCGTCGCGCGACCGGCCGCGGCCATATTGCAGCATGCGCCCGACATTGCTCATCGCGATGGCATTGCCGGTGCCGGCGGCCTGCTCATAGAGCGCAAACGCCTTCTGCAGATCGACCTTGCTGCCCTGGCCGTTCTCGTAGAGCGCGCCGAGATTGTTCATCGCCGCAGCGCTACCGGCATCGGCCGCCTTGTCGTAAGCCGCGAGCGCGTCCTTGTAGCGCTCGGCTTTGTCATAGGCGCGGCCGAGCTGGTAGGCGAGCCGCCGCACTTGCGGCTGCGTCTCCGCCGCCTGCTTGCAGGCCGCGATCGCCGGGCGCGCATCGATCCGCGCGAATTTCACGCCCTTGACGCCTTCGCGCCGGTCGGGGTCGTTGGAATCACCGGCGAGCTCGTCGCAGTCCTGCACGCGCGGATCGCGCGAGGCATCGGTTCGGCCGAGATAGCCCTCCGCCAGCGAGCGATAGGCGCAGACGGTGCCGCAGCCCTTGAGATAGTCCTCATAGCGGCCGGAGCCGCCGAGCCTGACCCAGTTCTGCTCGTCGGTCGCGGCTTCACCGCTGCGGCGCTTGTCGAGCAGCAGTGCCATCGCCGCCTCGCGATAGCCGCAGGTCTCGCCGCAGCGCGCGACATAGGCTTCGAGCGCGCTGCGCTCTCCGACCGCCTTGGCCCGCTGCCAGTTGGCCTCGTCCCGCGCCAGCGCGACGGCGCGCGCCACCGCCGGCACCGGCTGCGCCACCGGCAAGGCGATCGAGGCCAGGTCGATCTCCGGCGCCTGCTCGCGGCCGCTGTCGCGCCGCGCCGCCGCCTCGACGCTGTCCTTGAGATAACGCTGCAGGTCGGACCAGGCGAGCGGCCCGGTCTCAGGCGCGCCGGCCGACCGCGCCAGCCCGGCGGCGCCCATCAGGAAGCGGCTGGTGAACAGGCCGAGCTTCTGGTTCGCGTCCCAGTTCGCCGGCGTCGTGCCGGAGGTCGCGACCAGCTTGACGATGCCGCCGCCGGTCCTTGGCTTGGCCGGGGTGAAGCCGGGGGCCGAGACCGCGAGCAGGCTCTCGCCCTTGCGGCCGGTCTCGCCGGTGAAGCAGGCGTCGATCATCACGATTAGTTGCCGCTGGGGCCCGATCTTCTGCCGGACCAGTTCGAGGTTGCGATAGAGCGTCTGCAGGGCATAGCCGCTTTCGCTGGCATTGGGGTTGCCGTCCTGCGGCAGCAGGAAGGGCTGGCGCGTCGCGAGATCGGGCACGCCATGGCCGGAATAATAGACGAAGACGTTGGAGCGGCCCTCGACCGCGCTGCGCCAGAGCTTGCCGCCCTGCGGATTGGCCTCGCTGCCGAACATCTGGGTGAGCTCGCCGAGCGTCGCATCCTTCAGCAGGAAGACGTTCTGCTCGCGAAAGCCGAGCGTGCCGGTGAGATAAGCCTTGATCGCCTCGGCATCGTTATGGGCGAAGTCAACGGTGCTGGTCTGCTTGTAGGCCTTGTTGCCGACCACGACCGCGATCGACTCGGCATTGTCTGAGAAGGTGGCCGGCGGCGCCTGAGCGATTGCGGTTGAGAGAAGCCCGAACCAGAGCAGGGCTGCGATCAGGAACGCCGGCAAGACCACCTCCAGAATCCCAGCGCCAGCGCTGTGCCGCGCTGGCGCGTCGATTTGTCGATGCGGCTTTTGTCCGGACGATCCATGGCGAAGATGTGACGCTGGGTCCTCCTAGCCGACGGGACGAGCGCCTTGCCCATCCGTCGTCGCGAGCCAGATGCCGATGCCGACGACGACGATCCCGACCGCGAGGTTCCAGCCGATCGGCTCGTTCAGCACGAGAGCCGCCACCAGCGAGGCCGTGACCGGGTTGACGGTGACGGTGACCGCGACGCTGGTTGGCGATGCTTTCCCCAAAGCGAAGGCCCAGAGATAGAAGGTCAGCGCGGCGCCGATCACGCCGAGATAGATGGCCGCCGACCATTGCGGGGCGGCGAATTGCGCCACGGCATCGAAGCTGCCGCGCACCAGCGAGATCAGGATCAGCGCCACAGCACCGACCGCCATCGCGACCGTGGTGAACGGGATCGGCCCGCAGCGGCGGATCACCGGCTTCGACCAGATGCCGTAAAGCGCCATGCACAGGGCCGCCGCGATCATCAGGAGATCGCCGCGCCAGGCCTGCGGCGGCGCGTGGCTGAGACCTGCGAGAAGCGCGAAGCCGACGCCCGCCATCGCGATCAAGACGCCGGCGGTCTTTCGCACCGTCAACCGCTCGCGCCCGAGCGCCGCGCCGACGACCAGCGACAAGAGCGGCAAGGTCGAGAGCGCCAGCGCCCCGCGCGCACTGCTCGTATAGATCAGCGAGGCGTTGAACAGGATCGGGAAGATCGCGAAGAACAGCAGCCCGAGCCCGACGGTCTGGAGCCAATCCCCACGATCAGGCCAGCGCTGGCCGCCCAGGAGGGCGACCGGCACGAGCATGAGACATCCAATGCCGAAGCGAAACGAACCGATCGCCAGCGGATCGAGATGGCCGACGAGATAGCGGGTCGCGGCGATGGAGGTTCCTCCAAGCGCGCTCGACGCCGCCGCGGCCACCACACCCCAGAGCTCGCTCATGCCGGGGCCTCCGCTGGCTTGGCTGCTTCAGCTCAGTCGATCGCGCGCACCGCGCCCTTGGCCGCGCTGGTCGCCAGCGCCGCATAGGCTTTCAGCGCGGTCGAGACCTTGCGCTTGCGCGGCGCCGCCGGCTTCCAGCCATCCTTGCCTTTGGCGTCCATCGCGGCGCGCCGGCGCGCCAGCTCCTCGTCGGAGACCTTGAGGACGATGCTGCGCTTGGGGATGTCGATCTCGATCACGTCGCCGCTCTCGACCAGGCCGATCGCGCCGCCCTCGGCCGCCTCGGGCGAGACATGGCCGATCGAGAGACCTGACGAACCGCCGGAGAAGCGCCCGTCGGTGACCAGCGCGCAGGCCTTGCCCAGCCCCTTCGACTTCAGATAGCTGGTCGGATAGAGCATCTCCTGCATGCCCGGCCCGCCGCGCGGCCCCTCATAGCGGATCAGCACGATCTCGCCGGCCTTGACCTTGTTGTTGAGGATGCCTTCGACCGCTGCATCCTGGCTCTCGAAGATCACCGCGGTGCCCGAGAAGGTCAGGATCGAGGCGTCGACGCCGGCCGTCTTCACGATGCAGCCGTCAAGCGCGATGTTGCCGTAGAGCACGGCGAGGCCGCCATCCTGCGAATGCGCATGCGCCTTCTCGCGGATGACGCCCTTTTCGCGGTCGAGGTCGAGTTCCTCATAGCGCCGGTCCTGGCTGAACGCGGTCTGCGTCGGCACGCCGCCGGGCGCGGCGCTGTAGAAGGAGCGCACCGCCTCGCTCTGCGTCTGCCTGATGTCCCAGCGCTCCAGCGCCTCGCCCAGCGTCGCGCTGTGCACGGTCGGCAGCGAGGTGTCGATCAGCCCGGCGCGGTCGAGCTCGCCCAAGATCGCCATGATGCCGCCGGCGCGATGGACGTCCTCCATGTGGACGTTGGCGACGGCCGGGGCGACCTTGCACAGCACCGGCACATTGCGCGACAGCCGGTCGATATCGGCCATGGTGAAGTCGATCTCGGCCTCATGCGCCGCCGCGAGCAGATGCAGCACCGTATTGGTCGAGCCGCCCATCGAGATGTCGAGCGTCATCGCGTTCTCGAACGCCTTGAAGCTCGCGACATTGCGCGGCAGCACGCTCTCGTCGTTCTGCTCGTAGTAGCGCTTGGCGATGTCGACGATCAGGTGCCCGGCCTCGACGAAGAGGCGCTTGCGGTCGGCATGGGTCGCCAGCGTCGAGCCGTTGCCGGGCAGCGCCAAGCCGAGCGCCTCGGTCAGGCAGTTCATCGAATTCGCCGTGAACATGCCCGAGCAGGAGCCGCAGGTCGGGCAGGCCGAGCGCTCGATCACCTCGACTTCACTGTCGGAGTATTTGCTGTCAGCCGCGGCGACCATGGCGTCGACCAGGTCGACCTTCTTCAGCACGCCCTCGGCGATATACTTGCCGGCCTCCATCGGCCCGCCCGAGACGAAGACGGTCGGGATGTTCAGGCGCATCGACGCCATCAGCATGCCGGGGGTGATCTTGTCGCAATTGGAGATGCAGACCATCGCGTCGGCGCAATGGGCGTTGACCATGTACTCGACGCTGTCGGCGATCAGCTCGCGCGACGGCAGCGAATAGAGCATGCCGTCATGGCCCATGGCGATGCCGTCATCGACCGCGATCGTGTTGAACTCCTTGGCGACGCCGCCGGCCTTCTCGATCTCGCGCGCGACGAGCTGGCCGAGATCCTTGAGATGGACATGGCCCGGCACGAACTGGGTGAACGAGTTCACCACCGCGATGATCGGCTTGCCGAAATCGCTGTCCTTCATGCCGGTGGCGCGCCAGAGGCCACGGGCGCCGGCCATGTTGCGGCCATGGGTGGTGGTGGCGGATCTCAGCCTCGGCATGCTTGACCTCGTTGACGCTACATCCGAACAGAAGGGCTCGCCCTATAGCTAGCGGCAGCGCCCGGCCAGCCAAAATTGAATTATTCGATTTGGATGATCGGCGCCGTCCATGCTGCGGGCGCGAAAGGCCTTGCGATGCTGCGCAATATCGACATCGACCTGCTGCGTTCCTTCGTCACCATCGCCGAGCTGCGCTCGTTCACGCGCGCGGCCTCCGCCCTCAACCGCACGCAGTCGACGATCTCGACGCAGGTGCGAAAGCTCGAGGAGATCGCCGGCCAGACCTTGCTGCAGCGCTCGCCGCAGGAGGTGCTGCTGACCCGCGCCGGCGAGGATTTCCTCTCTTACGCCCGCCGTATCGTCGCGCTGCACGACGAGGCGCTCGACGTCGTCCGGGCGCAAAGCGTCTCCGGCCGGGTCCGGCTCGCGGTGATGGACGACTACGCCACCATCGTCCTGCCCGAGACGCTCGCCCGCTTCGCCCGCTCGCATCCGGAGGTCGAGCTCGAGGTCACCACCGGCTTCACCCGCGACCTGATCGCCAGCCTCGGCGAGGCCTTCGACCTCGTGCTCGCAACGCAGAAGGCCGGCGACGGCAGCGGCGAGGTGCTGCGAGCTGAGCGCACCGCCTGGGCCTGGTCCGACCGGCACGACTTCCCGCCGGCGGGGCCGTTGCCGCTCGCCTTGCTCAAGGCGCCGAACATGTACCGGGAATGGGCGCTCGCCGCGCTGAACGAGGCCGGAAGGCCCTGGCGCATCCTGTTCTCCTCCTCCAGCATCGGCGCGGTCGAGGCCGTCGCGGCGGCCGGCGCGGCGCTGACCGTGGTCAAGGCCGGCACGGCGCGCGAAGGCCTGCGCCTGCTCGGCGATGCGGAAGGGCTGCCGGCCCTGCCGGCTTCCGAGATCGCGCTGCATCTCGCCCTGGGCCGGCCGACGCCCGCGGTTCGGGCGCTGGCGGGCTTCCTGGCCGAGACGCTGAAGAACCAGAGCGAATGAGCTTGCCGGCATGACGACCATCAGCCAGAGCGACGCCCTGCTCCAGCTCGGCCAGCACCGGATCTTCACCCGCAGCTGGACACCATCAGCCCCTGAAGCAAGTCGGCTCGCGCCGATCCTGCTGTTCCACGACTCGCTCGGCTCAGTCGAACTCTGGCGCAGCTTCCCAGACCGTCTCGCGGCCGCGACCGGCCGGCGCGTCATCGCCTATGACCGCCTCGGCTTCGGCCGCTCCGGTCCGCATCCCGGCAAGCTCGGTCTCGGCTTCGTCGCAGACGAGGCGGAAAGCGTCGTTCCGCTCCTCTGCGATCAGCTCGGCATCGCCGATTTCGTCGCCTGCGGCCATAGCGTCGGCGGCGGCATGGCGATCGAGACGGCGGCGCGCTGGCCCGAGCGCTGCCGGGCGCTCGTCACCATCGCCGCCCAGGCCTTCGTCGAGGATCTGACGCTGACCGGGATCCGGCTGGCACAGCGCGACCTGCAAGGCCCGGGCAATCTCGCCCGGCTGGCGCGCTATCACGGCGACAAGACCGCCTGGGTGGTGGACGCCTGGATCGAGACCTGGCTCTCACCCGCCTTCGCCGACTGGACGCTCGACCGACCCTTGGCCGGCATCCGCTGCCCCGTCCTCGCCATCCATGGCGAACTGGACGAATACGGCACGACCCGCCACCCACAGCGTATCGCCGAGCGGCGCGGCGAGGCGCTGATCCTGGCAGGGATAGGCCATGTCCCGCATCGCGAGGCGGAAACGACGCTGGTCGAGGCGATCGCGGGGTTTTTGGTCGAGGCACTCAAGGAAGACTAGCCGCGACGCAGAACCCCTCTCCTGGAAGCAGAACCCCTCTCCTGGAAGGAGAGAGTTCCCCGCGCTCTATTTCCCGCCTCCGCGGGGACAACGCCCTAATCAATCCCCGCCTCCGGAACCTGCGTTATTCTCTCCCCGTCCTGTCCGACCAAGGGGGCTGTCGCGAGGCATCGTGCGGCCGGGCGGGAGAGCGGTGTCCGCTTTGAACAGCCGTCGCGGGCTGGAATGGCGGAGGGGCCTCGTCCGGGCGAAGCCAGGTCCTGCCCGACCTGAAGGCACGGCGAGGTGCCATAAGAGAACCGCGCGCGGGGTTCGGCAGCGGCGAGCATCGCTGCTTCGACATCTCGACATCGACATTCGACATGGCGGCGGAACGCTGCCGCATCCGGACCCCGCGCACCCCTTGGGATCGCGCTCGCCTTTCAGACCCTCGCGGCGGAAACCGGCGAGGCTAAAGGCACTCGCCCGATAGTAGTATCGGATCCGTTTCCGCTCCCAAACTGGGCCGTTTCGATCTCCCGATAATCGCGAAGATCGGCTCTTTTCCCTTCCAGATCTGGAATCCGGTGGCCCGATTCACATCAGACCCCTCAACTCGATTGAACAGATTCCGCTACGTAAGCTCTATAGAATAGCGGGAGAAAGCATAAAATTACCGATCCGAATTTATAATCATGCTTTGCCAACGAAATAAGTAATTTAATCTTCGCAAAACATCGTTATAAATTGAATCAAAATTCGAATTATACAGTTGATTCGCGTGAATCAACATGTATGCGCACCGTTAGTCAAGTTGATTGATCCATGAAAGCTATGCGTTTTCTACCACCCCCGCTCATCACAACCGGAGGTAGTTCGCGCATGCAGCTGCATTAAAAATTCCCCGCTGACTTTAAATCGGGGGAGAAGACAATGGTTCGAAGATGCGGGCGAGCGAGCTATGCCCATGCGCCGCGGGTGCCGTTGCGGCTCTCACTGCTGGCGGCAACGGCTCTCATGGCGACGCAGGCCTGCTCGCCGGCCCACGCCCAGATCGCTGCGGGGGGAGACGTCGTCCCGGTCTACCCCGGCGCCAATCCCTGGAATGTCGCCGGGAACCTCACCGTCGGCAACAACAGCGCCGGTTCGCTGACGGTCCAAAGCGGCGGCGCGGTCACTGCGACGGGCTACGCCTATATCGGCTACAACGCCACCGGGCAGATGACGATCGACGGCGGAGCGTTCACCAGTGCGCGGTTGCACGTCGGCAACCTCGCCGGCTCGAACGGCAATCTCGTCATCACCAATGGCGCCGTCGTCACCACGACCGGCAATGTTCCGGCGAACGGGGCCATTGCCTTGTTCGCCGGCTCGACCGGCACGGTCGCTCTCAGCAACAACTCGGTCTGGAACTCGAACGGCTCCATCGGCGTCGGGCAGGAAGGCACCGGTTACCTGAACGTGCTGAGCGGCAGCAAGATCAACATCACCAATGCCGTCGGTGACGGCCTCTTCATCGGCAACGTCGGCAGCGCAGCCACCGGCTTCGTGCTGATCGACGGCGCCGGATCGGCCATCAACAATGTCGCCAGCGTCTATGTCGGCGCCGTCAACGGAACCGGCACGGTCACCGTCCAGAACGGCGGCCTGCTTCAGGCCAACAACAACATCAATGCCGGCGGATATGTCTTCAGCAGCGCCACGGCGACCGGCACCATCACCGTCACCGGCGCAGGCTCCGCCATGACCGCCGGCCAGGACATCAATATCGGCATGATGGGTCGGGGCACGCTCGGCCTCCTGGCTGGCGCAACCGCGACGGCCGGCGGCGCCTTCAGGATCGGCAGCTTGGCCAGCGGCGTCGGAACCGCCCTGATCGATGGTGCGGGCACGACGATGACGGCCGCCTCGATGACTGTCGCCGATGCCGGCACGGGCACGCTGACGATCGCCAACCAGGCCACCGTCAACGCCGCAGGCGGCACGACCGTCGCGGCGCAGGCGGGCTCGACCGGCACGCTCAATATCGGCGCGGCGGCCGGGGCAGCGGCGGCGGCTCCGGGCACGCTGAACACGCCTACGCTCGCCTTCGGCGCCGGCACCGGCCGGCTCGTGTTCAACCACAGCGACATGAGCGGCACCTACGGCTTCGCGGCCGCGATCGGCGGCACGGGCACCGTCGACTTTCACAACGGCTATACCCGCCTGACCGGCGCGAGCACCTATAGCGGCCCGACGACCATATATGCCGGCACGGTAGCCGCGGGCGCCGCCAACGTCTTCAGCCCGAACTCCGGTTACACGGTGCAGGCAGCCGGCACGCTCGACCTGCTCGGGAACAACCAGACCGTCGCCTCGCTGACCAATGCCGGAACAGTCGTTCTCGGCCTGCCCGGTGGCACGGCCGGCACGACGCTCACCACCGGAAACTATGTCGGCCAGGGCGGCACCATCGCAATGAACACCGTCCTCGGCGGCGACAACTCGGCGAGCGACCGGCTGGTGATCAATGGCGGCAGCGCGACCGGCACGACAAGCCTTCGCATTGCCAATGCGGGCGGCGGCGGCGCTCTGACGACGGGCGACGGCATCCGCGTCGTCGATGCCATCAACGGCGGCACCACCGCGTCCGGCGCATTTTCGCTCGCTGGCCGCGTCGCCGCCGGTGCCTATGAGTATAGCCTGTTCCGCGGCGGTGCCTCGGACGCGCAGGACTATTTCCTGCGCTCCGTCTATACCGGCCCGACCACCTCGCCCGGCACGGCTCAGGAGACGCCACCGGAAAGCACGCCGGGTGGAGGAGCGCCAGGCGGCACGCCGGCAGCCGCGCCCGCAGCAGTTCTGCCCAATTATCGCGTCGAGGTACCGGTCAATCTGGCCGTGCCCGCGATGGCCAATCGCTTCGGCCTCGTCATGCTCGGGACGTATCACGACCGCAACGGCGAGGACTATGCCGGCGCCCGCACGGCGGGCGGCGAGCGGACGAGCGCGGCATGGGGCCGCGTCTTCGGCGAGACCGGGGCGGCCAAGCAGGGCGGTACAGGTGCCCTCGGGCGCCTGAACAGCTTCTACAAGAACGGGCCGGACTACGACTTCGACGTCGCCGGCCTCCAGACCGGTCTGGACCTGTTCCGCCGGCAGGGCGAAGACGGCACCAGCGACATCGCCGGCCTCTATGTCGGCGCCGGCCGCATCATCGGCGACGTCGATGCCGTTTATGGCGGCAAGGCCGGCTCGGTCTCGATGTACGGCTATTCGCTCGGCGGCTACTGGACCCGCAAGGGTGCAAGCGGCTGGTATGTCGATGCCGTGGCGCAAGGCACCTGGTACGATCAGGCCGAGGCGACCTCGCGGTTCGGCGAGCGCCTGAAGCCGAATGGCTGGGGCTTCACTGCTTCGCTCGAGGGCGGCTATCCGATCGCGCTCGGCGACGGCTGGGCCATCGAGCCGCAGGCGCAGGTCATCTACCAGCGCATCTCGCTCGATGGCGGCGCCGACAGCTTCGGCTGGACCAAATACGACGATACGAACGCCCTTTACGGCCGTGTCGGTGCACGCCTGACCAAGGATTGGTCGCTCGGCGGGCGTGTGGTGACGACCTGGGCGCGGGCCAACCTCTGGCATGGCTTCGGCGCCGATGCGAAGACCACCTTCACCAATCTGGCTGGCAATTTCCCGGTCACGCTGAAGACAGGGCTCGGCGGCACCTGGGCGCAGCTTGGGCTCGGCGTCTCCGGGCGCGTCGCGGAGAACGTCAACCTGTTCGCCGCGGCCGACTACAACATCGCGGTCGGCGAAGGCGAAGGCCACAGCCTCGGCGGCCGCGTCGGCATCCGGGTCACCTGGTAAAGGCAGGCCGTCATCTGCTTGCACCGAGGGGCCGGCGGCTCGATAGCCGCCGGCCCCTCCATCGTTTCGGAGCCCGCTTTCGCTTCCGAGGAGCGCGCAAGCCCCACTTCTAGCGCGACATGTCCGCGAGCGCCTCCCGCATCGCCGCGCTGGGGACGTGGAACACCCCCTGATAGGGCAGGTTGAGGTCGACGATCACGAACATGATGCTGGAGACGGAGAGCACCCCGATCGCCAGCACGATGGCGCTGAGTGCACGGCGCGGGATCTGCAGGCCGAAGCTCAGGAAGACCAGGCTGAGCCAGAAGCTCAATATGCCGACGAAGAAGTCGCCGGACGGGGCGATCGCATCCTCGATGACGTTCCATCTTGCCGATGAGACATCCGCATAGGCCGCCCGGCAGCGTGTCGCGGTGTTCTCGAGGCCCGTGGTCGGAAACGCGTCCACCTCCGCCCCGATGTCGTTCATCAATCGCGCCAGCGTCCGGTCCTCACCGCGAACGGCCATGCCCGCTATATCAGGCATGCCCGCGATCGTCGGCGCGGCCTCGTGCGGCCAGGTGCTCGCGATGACCGCAGCCGTGTACTGCTGAAGTTTCAGCCTGATCGGATCGGCCGCCTCCTTGAACAGCCGCAGGCACTGGTCGAGATTGGCGAGGCGCGCCGCATACGCGGACCGGTGACTGCTGGTCACATCGAAGCGGTTCCGCGCCGTCGACAATTGCAAGGAGAGGATCAGCGCGGCGAAGGTGACCATCAGCCCGGTCACCAGCCTGATCGACTCCATGTTCTCGCTGGTCAGATGGCGCTCGTGCAGGCGCTTGCGCAAGGCGATGCCTGCCAGCGCGCTCAGGCTGAACAAGGCGAGGAACGCCAGGACCAGGAGGAATTCCATGCGCTCTCCTTGGCTCGGCCTATTGGGGACGCTCTGTCGGTGTGAGCCTCGGCTTTCGTAACGTCAATCGCTGTGGTCGCTTGGATGAAGCGGGATCAGGGTCCGACCAGCTGGCCGCCATCGACGACGATGGTCTGGGCCGTGACCCAGCTCGCCCTATCGGAAGCGAGGAAGAGCACGACCTCGGCGACCTCTTCCGGCTTGCCCATCCGGCCGAAGGGAATGTTGGCCAGGGTCGAGCGATAGAGTTCGGGGTTCGAGGTCTTCCGGTCTTCCCATGTCCCGCCGGGAAACTCGATCGAGCCGGGCGCGACGCCGTTCACCCGGATGCCCTGCTTCGCCAGCATCTTCGCCTGGCTCGCGGTGTAGTGCATCACCGCCGCCTTGATCGCGCCATAGGGCGCCGACCGGGATGAGGCCCGCAGCGCCGAGATCGAGGAGATGTTCACGATCGACGAGCCCGGCTTCAGATGCGGGATCGCCGCATGGCTGCCGCGGACGATCGCCATCATGTCGATGGTCAGCGAGGCGGCCCACCCCTCCTCGTCATCGGAATGGCCGAAGCCGGAGGCGTTGTTGACGAGGACGTCCAGGCCGCCGAGGGCCTGCACGGCCTCGGGCACATAGGCCTCGATCGCCTTTGCATCGGCGAGGTCGACGGTGGCCGCATGGGCGGTCACGCCGAGCGCCGCGATCTCCCGGCGCGTCGCCTCGAGCGGCCCCGGCTTGCGCGCACAGATCGAAACCGCTGCCCCCTGCGCTGCGAACCTCAGCGCGATCGAGCGCCCGATGCCGCGGCTGCCGCCCATGACGATGACGCGCTTGCCGGCGAATTCCTTGGCCATGCGGACGATTCCTTGCTGTTCTGTCGGAGCCTATATAGCTGCGGCGCAAGGCTTCGCTTCAAGGCCCGTCGTCCGCGGCTTGCGCATGGCAGCCCCTCACCCCGGCAGCCGATACTCCTTGAACATCTCCCGCAGCGCCGTCTTCTGGATTTTCCCCGTCGCGGTGTGCGGGATCGCCTCGACCAGCACGACGTCGTCTGGCAGCCACCATTTCGCGACCTTGCCGGTCATGAAGGCGAGCATCTCCTCGCGGCCGGGCGTCCTGCCGGGCTTGGGCACGATCACCAGCAGCGGCCGCTCGTCCCATTTCGGATGGGCGACGCCAATCACCGCCGCTTCCGCCACGTCGGGATGGCCAATGGCGAGGTTTTCGAGCTCGATCGACGAAATCCATTCGCCGCCGGACTTGATCACATCCTTGGAACGGTCGGTGACCTGCATGTAGCCGTGCGGATCGATCGTCGCGACGTCGCCGGTGTCGAAGAAGCCGTGCTCGTCCAGGATCGGCTGGTCGTGCTTGTAGTAAGCGCCGGCGACAGCGGGTCCCCGTACCTTCAGGCGTCCAAAGGTCTTGCCGTCCCAGGGCAGATCGGCGCCGTCATCGTCGGTCAGGCGGAACTCGACGCCGAACTGCGGATGGCCCTGCTTGACCTTGAGGTCGTAGAGCGCCTCGCCCTCAAGCCCGTCATAGACCGGCTTGATCGAGCAGAACGAGCCGATCGGGCTCATCTCGGTCATGCCCCAGGCATGGTCGACGGTGACGCCGTATTTTGTTTCGAAGGCCTCGGTCATCGCCCGCGGGCAGGCCGAGCCGCCGATGACGACGCGCTTCAGCGTGTCGAGCCTGCCGCCGGTCGCTTCGAGATGCTGCAGCAGGCCGAGCCAGACCGTCGGCACCGCCGCGGTCAGCGTCACCTTCTCGCCGTTGAGCAGCTCCAGCAGCGAGGCGCCGTCGAGCTTCATGCCGGGCATGACCAGCTTCGCCCCGGTCATCGGCGCCGAGAAGGCGAGCGACCAGCTATTGGCGTGGAAGAGCGGCACCACCGGCATCACCACGGTCCGCGCCGACAGCCCCATATAGTCGGGCTGGGCACAGGCCATGGCGTGCAGCACATTGGAGCGGTGCGAATAGAGCACGCCCTTGGGCCCGCCGGTCGTGCCGGAGGTGTAGCAGAGCCCGGCCGCGGTGTTCTCGTCGAACTCGGCCCAGGCGAAATCGGCGTCTGCCTCGGCGAGCCAGTCCTCGTAAGGAACAGCGTTCCTGAGCGAGGTCTCCGGCATATGCGCGGCATCGGTCAGGACGATGTAGCGCTCGACCGTTGGCAGCTTGTCCTGCAGGCCCTCCATCAGCGTCACGAAGGTCAGGTCGAGGAAGACCAGCCGATCTTCGGCATGGTTGATCAGCTGGGCGATCTGCTCCGGGAAGAGCCGCGGATTGACGGTGTGAGTGATCGCGCCGATGCCGCTGATGCCGTACCAGAGGGCCAGATGCCGGTCGGTGTTCCAGGCGAGCGTCGCGACGCGGTCGCCAAGCTTGATGCCCTCTCGTGTCAGCCGCTTGCCGATCCTGAGCGCGCTCTGGCGGATATCGGCATAGGTGGTGCGCCGGATCGGCCCTTCGACGCTGCGGGAGGTCACTTCGCGAGTGCCGTGCTGGATCGCCGCGTGATCGATGATCCGGTGGATCAGCAGCGGCCAATTCTGCATCAGCCCGAGCATGCGTTTCTCCCTGTCGTCCTGCGTCGCTTTTTGGCAGCATAGCCAGCCGGCGGCCCGCGACGAAAGCCCTCGCATCCGCCTGGGAGATGAGTTAGTTTATAACTAAACGATCTAGGGATGAACGCCTTGTCAGTGCCGCGCCCAGTCCCCGCCCCGGACCCCATCGAGCCCGATCGCGTCTGGTTCCGCTTCATGCGCCTGCATCAGCGCATGCTCGGCCAGATGACGGCGCGCATCCGCGAGCTCGGCCTCTCCATCCCGCAATTCGACCTGCTCTCGACGCTGACCGAACGCGAGGGCATCAGCCAGAGCGAGCTCGCCGAGCGGCTCTATGTCACCAAGGGCAATGTTTCCGGGCTGGTCGACCGACTGGTGCAGGCGGGCTTGGTCGAGCGCCGCGCCATCGTCGGCGACCGGCGCTCCTATGCGATGCATTTGACGCCCGAGGGCCGCCGTCTCGCCGAGGCGGGGATGACGACGCAGCGCGATTATGTCGCGCAGACGCTCGGCAAGCTGCCGCATGAGGACCTCGCCGAGCTCGACCGCCTGGTCCTCGCCTGGCGCGAGCGCGCCCGCGCGCTCGACACGGACCAGAGCTGATGTTCGCAGGCCTCGCCTATGCCGGCGGCGGCAATCGCTGCTACTGGCAGGGCGGCTTCTACGAGACGGTGGCGCCGCAGATCGGCCTGAAGCCGCGCCGCATCGTCGGCGCCAGCGCCGGGGCCGGCGCGATGCTCTACAACGCGCTCGGCGTCGGCCCGAGCGTGCGCGAGATGCTGCGCGAGGCCTGCACCGGCCGCACCTCCGAGGTCGACTGGTCCGCCTTCCGCCGCGGCGGCCGGCTCTTCCCGGTCGCAGAGATGTATCGCAGCATGCTCGCGGGCCTGTTCACGCCCGAGCGGCTGGCGGTGTTGAAAGCCCAGGCCGATTTCCTGATCGCGATCTCGCGGCCGCCGCGCTTCTGGCCGCTGCCTGTCATCACCACCATCGGCATCGGCGCCTACCAGCTCGAGAAGCGCTTCCGCCGGCCGGTCCATCCGACTGCCGGCCGGAAACTCGGCTTCCGGCCCGACCTGATCCGCATCGCCGACTGCGCCGATCCGGAGCAATTGGTCGATGCGCTGATGGCGAGCGCCGCCGTGCCGCCCTTCATGCCGGCAGGGAATATCGGCGCCCGTGCCGCCCTCGATGGCGGCCTGGTCGACAGCGCCCCGGCCTGGGCGCTCGCCGAGATGGAGGCGGCCGGCGAGCAGACGCTGGTGCTGCTGACCCGCCCCTTCGCCGAGGTGCCGCAGATCGCAAATCGCACCTATGTCCGTCCCTCGCAGGTGATCCCGGTCAGCCAGTTCACCATCCGCAACTGGGACGGCATCCGCTTCGCCTATGAGCTCGGGGTGAAGGACGGCGAGGATTTCCTGCGGACGATGGAGCGGCGGAAGGCGGGGTAGAGCGCCGAACGTGAAGGAAGGGCGCGGGGAACCCTTCTCCCCTGTGGGAGAAGGGCAGGGATGAGGGCCTGCCCTAGCCGCAAAGCGCGCAACGGCGCCGTTGTGTTCAAATAATCAGCGGCGGTCCCTCACCCCTGCCCCTCTCCCATCCGGGAGAGGGGTTTTGCGCACTCCACTGCGGACAGCACTTCGTTGTCCTGGCCGGCGACCTTGGTCTACGACTTCATCTTCTTCCTGCCGGACCTCCCGATGGCTTCGATCGACCTCACCGCCTCCGCCAAAAGCCTGCGCGCCGGTCTGCTGGCCCGCCGTTTCAGCGCCACGGACCTACTCGAAGCGACATTCGCCCGCATCGACGCGCTGAACCCCAGCCTCAACGCCATCGTCGCGCAGGATCGCGAGGCGGCGCGAGCCATGGCGGCGGAATCGGACCGGCGCATCGCGGCCGGCGAGGCCCGCCCGCTCGAAGGCCTGCCGATCACGATCAAGGACGCTTTCGACGTCGCCGGCCTGCCCTCCTCCGGCGGCCTGCCGGCCTATAAGGAGCGCATTTCGCAGGAGGATGCCGCCGCCGTCGCCCGCCTGCGCGCCGCCGGCGCGGTCATTCTCGGCAAAACCATGGTTCCGGTCTTCTCCGGCGATTTCCAAAGCTACAACCCCGCCCATGGCATCACCAACAATCCCTGGAATGCCGACTATTCGCCGGGCGGCTCCTCGGGCGGGGCGGCGGTCGCAGTGGCCACGGGCATGAGCGCCTTCGAGCTCGGCTCCGACCTCGGCTCCTCGATCCGCTGGCCGGCGCAGGCCTGCGGCGTCTTTGGCCTCAAGACCAGCTGGGGCCTGGTCTCGACCTGGGGCCTGATTCCGCCGCCACCCGAACGGCGCACCTTGCGCAATGCCGATCTCGTCGTCGCCGGCCCGATCGCCCGGGCGACCGAAGACCTCGACCTGATCCTGCCTGTCCTGACCGGCCCGCGCGATCCGAATGTCGCCGGCCCCGCCCTGCCCGCCCCGCGCAGGACAGAGGCGAAGGGCCTGCGTGTCGCGATCTGGGCGCAGGAGCCGTTCGCGCCGGTGACAAAGGAGGTCTCTGATACGGTACGCGAAGCCGGCCGCCGCCTGGCCGAGGCCGGCGCGATCGTCGACGAGACCGCGCGCCCCGGCTTCCGCTTCACCGAGGCTTATGAGGTCTATGCGCTGCTGAACCACGCCGTCGTCGCCTATGGCCTGCCACCCAAGGTGCGCGCCCGCATCCAGGCGCAGGCCGCGAAGTTCGCGCCGGGCGACCTCTCGCATCAGGCGCTGCAGGCGCGCGGCGCAAGGATGACGCCGGGGCTCTACCAGCAGCTTCACCAGCGCCGCCTCGCCCTGAAGCGGCAATGGGCCCGCTTCTTCCAGAATTACGACGTGCTGCTCTGCCCGCCCGCCCCGGTCGCAAGCCAGAAGCACGACCACCTGCCCGATTTCCACGCCCGCCGGCTCGACATCGACGGGGTGGAGCGCCCCTATCTCGACTTTCTGTGCTGGGCGAGCCTCGCCACCGGCTCCGACCTGCCGTCACTCTCGGCCCCGGTCAGGCTCTCACCGGCCGACCTGCCGACCGGCGTCCAGATCATCGCCCCGTTCGGCGAGGACCGGACGGCGATCGCGGTAGGGGCGATGCTGGAGAGGGCGGGCGGCGGCTATCGCGTGCCGACCATTCTCGCAGGCCTACTTCGCTAGAAGACCGCGATAGTAGAAAGCGACATTGTCACCGGAACCATTCTTGATGCGGTTCGTGACCCGCCCGATCGGCCAGAAGGCTGTGCCATTTCGTGCCTTCACAGCGGGAAAATCGAGTCCGTCGAGTGTCATCATGCCCCACTCGCCGCCGTGATTGCGCCGATACACCTCGCCGATATAGCTGCCATAGCCCTTGGCCATCGTAGCGATCGCATCATCCGGTATTTGGGCTTTCGACTTGACGTAGTCGGCATGCAGCCGAGCGAGGATCGTCTCCACCTTGGCGATACTTCTATCCGACCAATCCAGGGCGACGCCGAAATTCGCCTTGGCGTGATCGACCGCATCGAGTGCATAAGCCCCGGTGACCGCTGCGATCTTCGCGTCCGCAGAAAACGCCTGCTTGGTCGCATTTTGCGGCATCGCCTCTCCCGAGATGAGAAGCAGGGACAGAAGCAGGGCTGAAAAGACACGAGCCTTCACGTTCTTGCCTCTACCGCTAGATGCAACAATTCAATGCGGCACTCTATGAGTACTCGCCATCGATAACATCCCGGTCAAGGGCCCGTCACAAGCAATCCGCCAGCGAAGGCCTGCGGTTACCATCCCGCCCGATCGTCTCCGGCGCGGCCAGCATGGCGTTCAGCACCGCCTCCTGCGTCGCCTCGGCCGCGGCACGGAAGGGCAGATCGATCCGGTTCTCGTTCAGTACCGTCAGCGGGACGAGATCAGCCTGCTCGTGATGGGCGATCCGGCCCGCGGTCGAGAAGGCGATGGCGATGTCGCCGCTGCCATTGCCCCAGAAGGCGCCGAGCCGCGCGAAGCCCGCACCGCAGCGCCGGGCGATCCGTGTCAGCTGCCGGCTCTCCAGCGGCAGGTCGGTCGCCAGGATGATGATGACCGAGCCGCGCTCCGGCGGCTGGACAGAGGTCGCAGCCGGCGGCACCGGACGGCGACCGTCCGGCAGCATGAGGTCACCGGCATTGCCGAAATTCGCCTGCACCAGCACGCCGACGGTGAAACTGCGGCCATCGAGTTCGATCAGGCGCGAGGCGCTGCCGATGCCGCCCTTGAAGCCGAAGGCGCTCATGCCGGTACCAGCACCGACCGCGCCCTCCTCGACCGGCCCGCTCTCGGCCGCATCCAGAGCGGTTTCGGCATCGGCGACGGTCAGGCGCCGCGCCCTGATGTCGGAGAGGAAACCGTCATTGCATTCGAGCATGAGGGAATTGACCGTGCCGGTGCTGCGCCCGATCTCCGGATTGCTCGTGAGCGCGCGCCCGACCAGCGCCTCGATGCCGACAGCGACCGAGAAGGTGTTGCCGAGCAGGATCGGCGTCTCGATCTGGCCGAGCTCGGCGAGCTGCATCAGCCCGGCGCTCTTGCCGAAGCCGTTGATGACATCGACGCCGGCCCTCACCTTCTCGCGGAAGAGGTCGCCCTGATGCGGCAGCACCGCAGTGAAGCCGGTGCGGACATCGCCCTCGCGGATCGTGCAATGGCCGACGGTGACGCCGGCGACATCGGTGATCGCATTGAGCGGGCCCGGCGGCAGCGAGCCGCAGATCAGGCCATGGTCACGCGCCCGCTTGCTCAAGGAGCCCTCCCGTTTCGATCACACAGCCGTGTTGAACACAGCCTCGATATTGTGGCCATCGGGATCGATGACGAAGGCGGCGTAATAATGCGGGCCGTAATGCGCCCGCAGCCCCGGTGCGCCATTGTCGCGGCTGCCCAGCTGGAGCGCGGCGCGATGGAACGCATCGACCGCCTGCCTATCTGGAGCGGTGAAGGCGACATGGAAGCCCGGCCCCGGCGGCCGCTGCCCATCCGGACGGTGCTTCAGCGCCAGGCCGTCGCCACCACCGGGAACACCGTAGCCGACCGCCTGATTGCTCTGGCCGGGCCTGAGATCGGACCATACCCGGACATAGCCGAGCGGCGCCAGCGCCGCGTCGTAGAAGGCGGCGGCGCGCTCGATATCCACGACACCGAGAGAAAGGTGATGCAGCATCGGCCGGCCCGGCTCGCTCACGCCGCGGCCTTGACCTTCGCCACCGTCAGGCGCGGCCGCCCGCCGGCGAGCTCCTCGCGCAGCACCAGCCGCTCGTCGGCCGCGATCGCGCCGAGCGGCACGTCATGGTCGGGCATGACGGCGGTCGCCGACTTGTTGAGGAAGACGATCACCGGCCGATTGCCGGCGGCAGCCCAGCGGCGCAGCTGCGTGAGGTAAGGCTCCTTGCGCCAGGCTTGCGGCGCGCCGGGATCGAGCTGGACGAACAGCCAGTTCGTCATCGGGTCCATGGTCAGCACGAAACGAGCCTTGTCGGGCTTCCATTCCGGCCCGAGGAAGCCCTGCGTCATCCACAGGCAGAAGAAGGCGCGGCAATGCTCCGGCCGCGTCGCATGGATGCCGCAGCCTCGGCCGGGCAGGCAGTGCTTGCACCAGCTGCCGGCAACGCTCTCCACGGCCGGCACATCGTAGACCTTGCAGCACAGCGTGCAGCTGCCGCAGTCGCGGCCGGGCGCCGGCTGGTTCGCCATGCGGGCGGGATCGATCATGCTGGTCCTCTTCGACGGGCGCGGAACCATGCGCAGAGCGGCGGCGACTGGCAAGCCGGTTTGGAATGGTTCCAGACGCGATATTCCCCTTTTTCAGCCCTCATCCTGAGGAGCAGCCTTCAAGCTGCGTCTCGAAGGATGCTGCAGGAGGCTCCGGAACCAGCTGGAGCATCCTTCGAGACGCGATCTGCGATCGCTCCTCGGGATGAGGGCTGCGGGTTGGGAGCCACCTCAAGATTCCGACGCGCAGGCGCCGTCCCGCGCCAGACTCTGCCCCGCTCTGCAGGAAAATCGCTCAGCGCTTGCGCGGGCCGCGGTCTATGCTCGCATAAATCACGCATAAACATCGGGAGCCGGGAATGCTGACCAACCTCGCCGTGCGCGACATCGAGACGCTCGTTCACCCCTACACCAATCTCGCCACCCATCGCGAGGTCGGCCCACTGGTGCTGGAGCGCGGCAAGGGCGTCTTCGTCTACGACACCGCCGGCAAGGACTATATCGAGGGCATGGCCGGGCTCTGGTGCACCTCGCTCGGCTATTCCAACCAGGAGCTGGCCGAAGTCGCCTATGAGCAGCTGAAGAAGCTGCCCTTCACCCATCTCTTCTCCGGCCGCAGCCATGATCCGGCGATCGAGTTGGCCGAGAAGCTGAAGGAGATCGCCCCGGTGCCGATCTCCAAGGTGTTCTATGGCGCCTCCGGCTCGGACGCGAACGACACCCAGGTCAAGCTGGTCTGGTACATGAACAATGCGCTCGGCCGTCCCAAGAAGAAGAAGATCATCTCGCGGCTGAAGGCCTATCACGGCGTCACCGTCGCCTCGGCCTCGCTGACCGGCCTGCCGGCCAACCACACCGATTTCGACCTGCCGATCCCGAACATCCTGCATACCTCCTGCCCGCATCACTACCGCTTCGCCCAACCCGGCGAGAGCGAGCTCGACTTCTCGGCGCGCCTCGCCGCCGAGCTCGACGAGATGATCCAGCGCGAGGGTCCGGACACGGTTGCCGCCTTCATCGCCGAGCCGGTGATGGGCGCCGGCGGCGCGGTCACCCCGCCGGAGGGCTATTTCGAGGCGATCAACGCCGTGCTGGCGAAATACGATGTCCTCTTCATCGCCGACGAGGTCATCACCGGCTTCGGCCGCACCGGCGAGATGTTCGGCACCACCACCTACAAGATGAAGGCGGACACGCTCTCGCTCGCCAAGCAGCTCACCTCGGCCTATTTCCCGCTCAGCGCCGTGCTGATCAACGAGCCGGTCTATGAGGTGCTGGTCGACCAGAGCAAGAAGATCGGCACCTTCGGCCACGGCAACACCTATGCCGGTCACCCCGTCGGCTGCGCCGTCGCGGTCAAGACGCTGGAGATCTACCAGCGCGATGGGATCATCGAGCATGTCCGCAAGGTCGGGCCGAAATTCCTGCAGCGCCTGACCAGGCTCGCCGAGCATCCGCTGATCGGCGAGGCCCGCGGCGTCGGCCTGATCGGCGGCATCGAGTTCGTCAAGGACAAGGCGAGCAAGGCGCAGTTCGAGGCCAAGAAGGGCGTCGCCCTGAAGTCGACCAACTTCGCCCAGGAAGAAGGCCTGATCCTGCGCGCACTCGGCGGCGACCGCGTCGCCTTCTGCCCGCCGCTGGTGATCACCGAGGCCGAGATCGACGAGCTCTTCGACCGCTACGAGCGGGCGCTCGCCAGGACGCTCGACTGGGTCAAGGCCGAAGGCCTGCTCGCGGGCTGACAGAGCCCCCTGGAACCACGGCGTCATGCTCGCCCTTGTGGCGAGCATCCCCGTCTTGGACACCGCATGCATTGGAGGAAGACGTGGATGGTCGGGACAAGCCCGACCATGACGGGAAAAAGCGGCCAGCGCAGATTTTGCCCGTGCCCTCCCGCGAAACTGTGCCAAAGCTGGCCAAAGCCTCGGTGTGACACGAAAAATGTCACGAGAATTTCAAAATGCCGCCGCCGACCCGACCCGATCGGCAGCGACATTGGCGGTGCTGACGGCCCAGGAACCGTCGGCGCCCACAACTGGAAACCGAGGATCATGTCTACGCATAAGCCGCGCCACCCGGCGCACCGTTCCGCCAGCTTCCATGATGCCAGCGCACGGGAGGCCTATGCCTCGCGCTTCCGTCCGATCGCGATTCCTGCCATTGTCGCGGGAACCCGCTGGACCCCAGCCGCGTTGACCTCGCAGCACAGGGACGTTCCGGCGCTCCTGCGCAACGGTTTCGAAGATTGATACGACGACCTCCTACCGAGACCCTCCATGCTTGACCGGCGCAGAGTCCTTCAGACTCTCGCCGGTCTTTTTCTGTCCAGCTTCGGGCTCGGCGGCTACGCCTATGCCTGGGAACCGACGCATCAGGGCGTGACCCGCTACAGGCTGACGCCCTCCCGCTGGCCCGATGGCAAGCGGCTGCGGCTCGCCGTGATCGCGGACCTGCATGTCGGCGGCCTGCACATGCCAGTCGCGCGCGTCCGCCAGATCGTCGAGCAGACCAACGCACTGAAGCCTGATCTTACCTTGCTGCTCGGCGATTTCGTCGCCAGCCGCGCCCGCCGCAGCGGCGATCCGGCGCCGGCGGAATGGGCAGCCGAGCTCGCCCGCCTTGAGGCGCCCGCCGGCTGTTTCGCCGTGCTCGGCAATCATGACTGGTGGCAGGACGAGCGCGCCCAGCGCAATCTCAGCGGGCCGACGCAGTCCGCCATCGCGCTCGAGGCCGTCGGCATTCCCGTCCTCGAGAACCGGGCGATCAGGCTTCAGACGAATGCCGGGCCGCTCTGGCTCGCCGGGCTCGGCGATCAGGAGGCCTTCGTGTTCCGGCGCGTGCCGCGCGGCATCGACGATCTGCCCGCCACCCTCGCCATGGTCGACGACGACGCGCCGCTGATCCTCATGGCGCATGAGCCGGACGTCTTCGCCAGGACCCCCGCCCGCATCGCGCTGACCCTCTCGGGCCACACCCATGGCGGCCAGGTCAGGCTGTTCGGCTGGTCGCCGATCGTGCCGTCGCGCTATGGCAACCGCTACGCCTACGGCCATGTCCGGGAGAATGGCCGCGACCTGATCGTCTCGGCCGGGCTCGGAACCAGCAAACTACCGATCCGGCTGGGCGCGCCGCCGGAGATCGTTCTGGTCGAGCTGGGATGACCGTTTTCGTCATTGCGAGGAGCAAAGCGACGAAGCAATCCAGGAAAGCGTAGAGCACGCCGCCTTGGATTGCTTCGCTGCGCTCGCAATGACGATGCAGCGGGGCGCCCTTACCGGACGATGACCTTCCCGCCGACCGCGGCGCGGTTATAGAGGTCGATCGCGTCGATATTGCGCATCCGGATGCAGCCGGACGAGGCCGAGCGGCCGATCGTCTCCGGCTCGTTGGTGCCGTGGATGCGGTAGAGCGTGTCCTTGCCGTTCTGGTAGAGATAGAGAGCGCGGGCGCCGAGCGGATTGTCGGGGCCGCCCTCCATGCCGCCGGCGCGCGGCGCCAGATGCGGCCAGCGTGCGATCATCTCGGCCGGCGGCGTCCAGCGCGGCCACTCGGCCTTGCGCTGCATCACCGCGGTGCCGGTCCAACCGAAAGCTTCGTCGCCGGTCGCGACGCCGTAACGGATCGCCTTCTTGCCCGGCAGGACGAAGTAGAGGAACTTCTCGGTGGTATCGACCACGATCGTGCCCGGCTCTTCGCCGGTCGGATCATTGATCTCGTAAGGCAGATGCGTGATCTGCGTCTCGAAATTCGGGACGAGCGCCATGTATTCGGCATCGCGCGTCGACAGAGCGGGGGCATGCACGCTCTTGTACTGGCAAGCGCCGAGCAGAGCTGAAAGGCCGAGCACCGCAACGAAAGTCTTCTTCATGGGGTCCACCGTCGGCACCAAAACGGTGCTCGTTATGATGAATGCTTCGTTAAAAAACGGTGACCCGACGAGACACGGCCCGGGTCGAACACAGCCAGCGTCTTACGGCGCAAATGACTCGCAGGCAATGAAGTTCCTGCCTTGCTCTGGTGTCTTGCTGCGTTGCAGTGACAATATGGTCACGCTTGCGGGCTACCCGGTTCCGCCCGCTTCGTGACTTCGGAGACCTGCGCGTGACGACGCTGCTGATCAGCCATCCTTCCAGCCTTCGCCATGTCACCCCGCCGGGCCATCCCGAGCGGGCGGACCGGATTCGCGTCGTCGAACAGGCGCTGGAGGAGGAGCGATTCGCGCTGCTGCAGCGCGTCGATGCTCCCGAAGGTACGCTCGCCCAGATCGCACTCTGCCATCCCGCCGCCTATGCGCAGGCGATCGTCGAGGCGGCGCCGCAGGAGGGCATGGTCCAGGTCGACGCCGACACCATCATGTCGCCCGGCACGCTCTCGGCCGCGCTGCACGGCGTCGGCGCCGCCGTCCACGCCGTCGATGAAGTGATGTCCGGGCGCGTCAGCAACGCCTTCAGCGCCATGCGCCCGCCCGGCCACCATGCCGAGAGCGACAAGGCGATGGGCTTCTGCTTCTTCAACAATGCCGCCATCGCCGCCCGCCATGCGCAAAAGGCCCATGGCGCCGAGCGCGTCGCCATCGTCGACTGGGACGTCCATCACGGCAACGGCACGCAGGAGATCTTCTGGGGCGATGCCAGCGTGCTCTACGCCTCGACCCATGAGATGCCGCTCTATCCCGGCACCGGCGCTCCGTCGGAACGCGGCGAGCACGGCACCATCGTCAACGCGCCGCTTCGGGCCGGCGACGGGACGGACGTTTTCCGCGACGCCTTCGAGAGCGCGATCCTGCCACGGCTCGAGGCCTTCCGGCCCGATCTCGTGATCATCTCGGCCGGCTTCGACGCGCATTGGCGCGATCCGCTCGCCAACATCAACCTGAAGGAAGCCGACTTCACCTGGGCGACGCAGAAGCTGATGGAGATCGCCGACCGCCATGCCGGCGGGCGGCTCGTCTCGATCCTGGAAGGCGGCTACGACCTCGAAGGCCTGTCGAAATCGGCCGCCGCCCATGTCATGGCGCTGATGCGGGGCTAGCCCTCATCGTCGTTGCGAGGAGCACAGCGACGAAGCCATCCAGAGCCGTCGAGCGAGCCCCCTGGATTGCTTCGCTTACACTCGCAATGACGGTTGCGCCGCTCACTCCAGCGGCGCGGTCTCGGCGATCTCGATGCCGAAGCCGGAGAGGCCAACGAAGGCGCGGGTCGAGGAGGCCAGGTTGACGATCGAGGCGACGCCGAGATCGCGCAGGATCTGAGCCCCCAGACCCACTTCGCGCCATTGCTGCGAGCGCAGCGCGTCCGAGCCTTCCTCATCCTCGACGCTCTTGATCGGCACACCGGCCGAGCCGTCGCGCAGATAGACCAGCACGCCCTTGCCTTCCTGCTGGAAGCGGCGCAGCACGCACTGGATCGAGGATGCGCCGCCGAGCACATCGGCGACGACATTGGCCCTGTGCAGGCGGGCCGGCACCTTCTCGCCGTCGCCGAGCTTGCCCATGACGAAGGCGAAATGCTGGGTGTCGTCAAAGGGCGTCACATAGACATGGCCGGTCATCTCGCCGAACTCGGTCTTGACCGGGAAGGAATGCACGCGCTCGACCAGCTTCTCGCGCGCCTGGCGATAGGCGATCATGTCGGCGACGGTGATCTGCTTCAGCCCGTGCTTCTGGGCGAAGGCGGTGATCTGCGCGCCCTTCATCACCGTGCCGTCATCATTGGCGAGCTCGCAGATCACCCCGACCGGCGGCAGATCGGCGAGCTTGCACAGGTCGACCGCGGCCTCGGTATGGCCCGAGCGCATCAACACGCCGCCATCCCTTGCGATCAGCGGGAAGACATGGCCGGGCCGGACGAAATCCGCAGCGCCCATATTGCCGTTGGCGAGCGCACGGACCGTATTGGTGCGCTGCTCGGCCGAGATGCCGGTGGTCAGCCCGTGCTTGACGTCGACGGTGATCGTGAAGGCGGTGCCGAGCGGGGCGTCGTTGGAGGAGACCATCGGGTCGAGCCGCAGCCGGCGCGCCTCGCTCGCCGTCAGCGGCGCGCAGACGATGCCGCAGGTGTTGCGGATGATGAAGGCCATCTTCTCCGGCGTGCAGAGCGAGGCGGCGACGATGAGATCGCCCTCGTTCTCGCGGTCGTCGTCATCGGTGACGATGACGATCTCGCCGCGCGCAAAGGCTTCGACGGTCTCGGCGACATTGCTTGCGGTCATGGCGGCCTCGCGCGGGCCCTGCAGGCCCAGAAAGTCGTTGGGGGTGACGGCGCCGCCGGTCGCGGCAGCGATACGCTCGGCGCTCTCGCGCGAGATCCAGGCAGTCGGATCGTTGCAGAGCGCCGTGACGCTGGCGGGCGACAGGCCGACCTGGCGCGCGAAGGCGCTGCGGGCGGTCTTGGTTTGCTTGAGCCAGACGTCGAGCTTCATGAAGCGAAGCTAATACGCCTCTGCTTCATCCGCAATGAAGGCCGTAAAAATTTTCAGTGATACTGAAATTGATCGCTCGCAACCCTACCCGTCAATGGTCGGGCTTGTCCCGACCATCCACGTCTTCGCGTTACCGATCGCGTGCAGTGTTCAAGACGCGGATGCCCGCCACAAGGGCGAGCATGACGGTGGAGTGTCCAAACGCCCCTTACTGCCCGAACGGCCAGCGCGGCTCGATGACGCCGACCTGCGCGCGATGGCGCAGATACTGGTCGGCGAGCACACAAGCGACCATGGCTTCACCGACCGGCACGGCGCGGATGCCGACGCAGGGGTCGTGCCGGCCCTTGGTGAACATCTCGGTCTCGCCGCCGGTGCGGTTCACCGTGGCGCGTGGCGAGAGAATCGAGGAGGTCGGCTTGACCGCGAAGCGCGCCACGATCGGCTGGCCGGTCGAGATGCCGCCGAGGACGCCGCCGGCATGGTTAGACAGGAACAGAGGCTTGCCGTCATTGCCGGCGCGCATCTCGTCGGCGTTCTCCTCGCCGGAGAGCTCGGCGGCGGCGAAGCCATCGCCGATCTCGACGCCCTTGACCGCGTTGATGCTCATCAGCGCCGCGGCGATCTCGGCATCGAGCTTGCCGTAGATCGGCGCACCCAGCCCCGCCGGCACGCCCTCGGCGACGATCTCCAGCACCGCCCCGATCGAGGAGCCGGACTTGCGGATGCCGTCGAGATAATCGGCGAAGCGCTCGGCCGCCTTGGCGTCCGGGCAGAAGAACGGATTGTTGCCGACCTCGTCCCAGTCCCAGTTGCCGCGGTCGATCTTGTGCGGGCCCATCTGGACGAGGGCGCCGCGCACCACCATGCCCGGCACGACCTTGCGGGCGATCGCCCCGGCCGCGACCCGCATGGCCGTCTCGCGCGCCGAGGAGCGGCCGCCGCCGCGATAGTCGCGGATGCCGTATTTCACGTCATAGGTGAAATCGGCATGGCCGGGCCGGTACTTGTCCTTGATCTCGGAGTAGTCCTTCGAGCGCTGATCGACATTGTCGATCATCAGCCCGATCGAGGTGCCGGTCGTGACCTGCTCGCCATCGGCCTCGCGCGCGAAGACGCCGGAGACGATGCGGACCTGGTCGGGCTCCTGGCGCTGCGTCGTATAGCGCGACTGGCCGGGCCGGCGCTTGTCGAGGTCGCGCTGGATCTCGGCCTCGCTCAGCGGGATCAGCGGCGGGCAGCCATCGACGACGCAGCCGATCGCGGGCCCATGGCTCTCGCCGAAGGTGGTGACGCGGAAGAGATGGCCGAAGGTGTTGTGGGACATGTGAGCCTGACGCTGCTGTGCGTCAGGCTCTTAGCCGCATTTCGGCGCAGGCGGAACCCACGCCTCCAGGGGCTCACTTCACGTCGACGACGATATCGTGGCTGCGCGTCGCCCGGCCGCCAGCGTCGTCGGTGATCGAGTCATATTTGAGCGTGAACTTGTCTTGTCCCTTGAAGCCCGGATTGGGTGTGTAGACCGAGATGCGGTAATCGATGAGCCTGCCGTCGCAACGGCTGCCCGGAAGCTTCAACGGCATCCTGTGCAAGCCATGCACGACCTTGCCATGCTTGGGCTCGATCCAGAGGCTGGGCTCCGGCGGTTCCCATGTTTCACAGCTGCCAGAGGTGTAGTTGCCGGTCACCAATGCGACCACCGGCTTTCCGACAGTCGTGGTACGCGTAAAGGTCTCGTTGCAGCCGCCGAGCACGGTTGCCGTCGCCGCAAGCGCGGCGAGTATCCTGATCGTCATGGTATCCCCCAGCCCGAGATGGGCCGGGACACCTAATGCACTCAGCGGTTGCAGAACAAGTGCATACTTCGTTCAGTGCCGTGACGCCGCCGGCACCGCCGGCGCTCCCTCCCAGCGCGTGTTCGCCGGCAGGTTCTCGCCCTTCATGATCACGGTGAGCAGGCCGATCTGGGCGTAGTCGCCGACATGGGTGTCGTAGAGCACGGTCGCCCCGGCACCGACGCAGACGCCCTTGCCGAGCGTGACCTTGCCGACCTTCATCACCCGGTCCTCATAGAGATGGGTCTGCAGCGCGGAATGGGCGTTGACGGTGCAGAAGTCGCCGACCTTGATGCAGTCGAACTCGGTGATGTCCGTCGAGTCCAGCCAGACGCCCTGGCCGTATTGCGCGCCGAACAGGCGCAGGAACCAGGGCAGGAACGGCGTGCCGCGCAGATAGTCGAACAGCACCTTGCCGCCCAAGCCCCAATAGAGCACGGCGACCGCCTCGGTCCGCATCGCCCAGAACGACCACATCGGCTTCATCACCGGCTTGTAGACGCCCATCAGCAGCCATTTCATCAGCGCGCAGATCAGCGCCTGGGTGATGGCGATGACGAGCGCGCAGCCCATGAAGGCGAGCGCCAGGCCGGTCCAGTCGCGATCGAAGATCTTCTGCTGCAGCACGAGATCGACGGAGACGGTGCCGAAGGTGATGAACAGCATCGCCGGGAAGGAGGTGTGCAGCGCCTCGAAGACGGCGCGCGCTACCTGCTTGCCCGTCGAGGGCTTGTAGGTCCAGTCGGCACCGAGATCGACCTTCTGGCGCGTCGGCAGCCTGATCGGCGGCGAGCCGAACCAGGTGTCGCCCGGCGACATCTTGTCGTTCGCAGGCGGCTTCGACTTGATGCCGATCAGCACCTTGTCGGGAATGACGGTGCCCGGCGGCACCACCGCATCATTGCCGACGAAGACCTGCTCGCCGGTGCGGGTCATGTCGAGGCGCATATAGCCGCGCCGCATGTCCTCGTCGCCGAAGATCACCTCGTCGGCGATGAAGTTGCCGGCACCGATCCCGGTGATGTCGTAGCGACCGGAGAGATTGGTCGAGATCTCGGCACCCTTGCCGATGCTCGCGCCCATCATCCGGTACCAGAAGCGCATGTAGATCGTCGCGAACAGCGAGGAGAGCGTCTCCAGCGTCACCTCGGTCGCCAGCGCCACCGTCCATTTGCGGGCATAGAAACCGGAATGGATCGAATAGGAGCCGGAGGAGACGCGCGGCAGGATCGCCCAGCGCAGTACCGCGATCAGGAAGACGGTGACCGCGATCAGCCCGATCGCCGTCGGCCAGGTCAGCAGCGGCAGGTACCAGAGATAGCTGATATCGGACCAGGACGAGATCCAGTCGTCGATCCTGTCGAACAGCCAGAAGGCCGGGAAGATCGGCA
>Ga0209025_1000794_pt1 | contig 51442 bp, 54 predicted proteins | sample AraplaMF_Col_mLB_FD_184256 | JGI IMG/M metagenome (GOLD analysis project Ga0209025, IMG submission 184256) | Arabidopsis root microbial communities from the University of North Carolina, USA - plate scrape MF_Col_mLB (SPAdes) (version 2) | ecosystem: Host-associated > Plants > Roots > Endosphere... | reverse complement strand
CCGATCCTAATCGTGCGCGCCGCCTTGCCGGCAACTGAGCGCGCCACCTCAACCGACAGTCCGACATCGCCAATGATCCGGACCGCCCGATCGTAGAACACCTCCCCTGCTCGCGTCAGTTCGACCTTCCGCGTCGATCGCTCGAGTAACCGCACACCGAGCTCCTTCTCCAGCGCCTGAATGTGCGAGCTTAACGCCGGCTGGGCGATGTGCATGCGTACCGATGCCCGATGAAAGTGCAGCTCCTCGGCCACGGCGACGAAATACGAGAGTTGGCGTAATTCCATAGTCAATCCTCTTCGCTAGCGCGAATGCCCATGCGCAGCCCAAGCGCCGAACGCATTGGATTGTAGAGTATACTCTGTGGATGAATACTCGACAAGTCAGGCGTGCTAGCGCTGATGGATATTCGAGAGATTTTCGCTAGGAACCTTAGATTGGCGCGACAGGCAAAAGGCTTCTCGCAGGAGGAGCTCGCACACCGGGCAGACATCGACCGCACCTACATCAGTTCGCTAGAACGATGTGTATACAGCCCGAGCATTGAGATCCTCGACCGTCTAGCAAAAGCACTGGATGTCGATGCCGCAGACCTGCTCAAAAAGAACTAGCAGCGATGTTGTGACTTTCCCGACTCGCGTGGGGCCGCTCGGCGGCCGAAATGCGTCAACGCGGCCTGGTTTTACGCCGCAGACCACTTGGACCTTGCAACGGCGGTTGACCGCCTTGTCTTCGGCTGACGCTTGCGCTTCGTAACCATCTGGCCAAGATCGCAGGTTAGGCAGCTTAGGTCCTGTTGACAAAGTGGATTGAACTAAGCCGCTATCGCGGCGAAGTCGGTCAGCGACCAGATGGCCGCGGGATCGACGTTCCGCGCGTTCTTCGTCAGGAGGAAGTGTTGGCCGAACTTCTTGGAGGGGTCAGGCCAGAGACAGCGGTCATATTTCCAACCTCCGTGCCTCTTCTTCGAAGGGGTCGTAGGCGATCGGCAGAACGAGCGGGCGCTTGATGGGATGGGAGACATGATCACCTCGGCGATAACGGACATACGCTGGCAGCCCCGCCTGGAAGGCGGGAAAGTTCAACGGGCTATTCGTATCGCTCTCGTCATCATTCCCTTTCCATACCAGGGGCCGCGCAGGCAGTCGATCGCTTGGGCCTGATATGGTTAACAGGTCGGCATGCAATCCGATCGGCTGGATGCGCGGCATGCATGCGCATCTACCAGAAGCCGCCTCCGCTTTTCGCAAGCGGAAGTTGATTTTTATGTATTGGGACAGTGTTAGTCGAAATCGCGCCTCCATGCTCGCGGCCCAGTGTTGTGCAAAATCATTCAATCGCTTATGGCAATGGCAAGATAATCCTACAACCATACGTTCATGGGGAAACAACAATCGTTCTGTAAGGTCGCTAAGTGATCCGGTTTACTCTCGACTTTTTGATCGCCGCCATTCTAACGATACTCACGCAGATCGGTGGTCTTACGCTGGTGCAGCATTTGCATCGAACCTGATCGCCCCGACGCTTGGACGGGTTCCCCTATCCTGTTTTACAGACGCGACGGACAGGCTCGTGGTCCGCTCGCCAATCTACTGCATGCTCAACCGCAACTACGTAACGCCGCCTATGCGCGACCTGGCAAGGGCGCTCGCGGAACACATGGATAGAGAGTTCCCAGGCACTGTAACAGTCGTATTGGATGCTAATTTCCCGTTCATCGATGGTTTTCCGCTTCTTCCTCATCTGTCACATGCCGACGGAAAAAAGCTCGACCTCGCCTTCTACTACAAGGATGTGGCCGGCACGTTCTTGAATGGCGCAACGCGGTCTCCGATCGGCTATTTTGCATTTGAACAGCCTGCGGCTGGCGACGAACAGCCTTGTGAAGGACGAAGCGACTGGCTCACCACACGCTGGAACCTCGATGCGCTGCAGCCTCTCTTTCCCGCATATCGAATTGAAGAGCAGCGGACCGCTTCCGCCATCCGTTGGTCAGCCCAGCTTCGCGGCGCCACACATTCAGCAAGCCGCGATTGACGCCCCAGCGCCGGGCGACGGCCGAGATGTTCACGTCGGGTTCTGCGCTTTCGGCAAGGATCTGCGCCTTCTCTTCGTCGGTCCAATTCCGCCGCTGGCGTCGACCGGTGATCACTTCGATTCGCCGGTAGACCCCATCATGCCTGGCTTCATCCATGGCTTCATCCATGACTCCAAGCATGGCACCAGCGCGATCTCCAACCATCCCGTTCCACTCCTGTCGATGACGGAGCTTTTCTCGCGGTCTCAATCAGCAAAGAAAAGGTGGGCTGTTCGTAGCGCTCACGTTCATTTACGATTGTCGCTTCAGCCACGCTCGGAACAAAGAACAAAGCTTGATTACCCCCTAGCCTTGGCCTACCTCAAATTGAGAAAGTGCACCATCACTATTAGAGGATACTAAATGATGCGCATTTGGGAGGAGTTCCCCGGGGAAAATGAAATCCATGCCCCAGAAGCAGCGGATTTGATCAATGCAAATGTCGAGCTATTCGGAAAGGGTAACAAACTCAGACTGGGCATTCCGCACATGTGCTCGAGCCTTTATGTGAAGGCGACTGGAGAAAATACGATAGAGATCGGGGAAGGATGCGTATTCCTCGGCCAAGTTTTCCACCTGCTCGCCCCTGGGGCTCTTTCTATTGGACCGAGGTGTGGTTTCAATGGGACGTCCGTTATTCACATCCACGAGAGAGCAAGGATCACAATCGGCGCCGATTGCCTCTTTGGCCCGAACGTCGTCATCTCAGTGAGCCATGTTCACAAGATTATTGATGTTGGAACCGGCGACAGGATTAATCCGGCCGGTGATATTACCATCGAAGACCATGTTTGGTTGTCGTCTAATGTTACCGTTTGGGGAGGCGCGCATATCAGCAAAGACAGCGTCGTTGGGCTCGGCAGCTATGTATCGAAAAGATTCCCAGCCAACTGCATCATCGCAGGAGCGCCAGCTAAGGTTATCCGAACCGGGACAACCTGGGAGTTCTAGGGGCGGCCTTTCTTCTCCACATGGGCCGCCCCTGAACTTACGAGTAACCGTTATCCCGCCGCTTCCAATATCCGCAGCAACACTCTGCTTTTCTCAGCTTCCCGATACCCGGAAAGCAGGTATGTCTCGCCGTCGCTCCGCTCAAATCCATAATTCGGGTAGAGAGCCCGGCAAGGGGTATTCGATTCCGTCTCGCTAAAGGCGGCCTTGATCGGGAGATCCGTGCCACGCCGGATTCTGTCAATCGCGAACTGAAGTGCTGTTGTCTCGATTTCCATTCCAAGTACACGGCAGCTCATCACGAACTGGATGATGGTGTCTCCCTTTACGAAAATCACGCCGACAGTGCCGTAGTCGGTGAACCGGTCTTTGACGCGGAATGCATAGACTTCGCCCCCTCCGGAGAAGAAGGTCGAATAATCCTCGACTGCCCAGCGACGGCCAGTGGTGTTGAACTGATTTGTCTTGTTTACAAGCTCAAGAACGCGGCTGAACGAAGCGTGATCCGTGCCAGTGACCGGCCATATCTCAAGCTCCGTTTTCAAACTCTGCAGAAACTCTTCGCGGCTCATACTGTCCTTCGCCGCCTCTCGCTCGACCTGGGCCTTGAGCATATCTTCGCGACGAGCTGACTCGGCAGTGATCTTAGCGACCTGTGTCTCGGGCGACCAAAGAAGGATGCGACGGGTTAGGAACGGGTTTGATCCCATCACGCGTATACCCGGAATCTGCGCTGCCACAGACTCCCGCTCGACTGGATTGTCATCCACAAATACGACGCTCTTCGCCGTCAACGAGAGCTGCTGCATTATTTCAAGGATGTTCTCGGCCTTCGGCTTCCAATTGATTTTCGGAACAATGAAGTCGTCGAACTTCAGAAAACCAAGCGCCGCTGCATTTTCCCAATTCGCCTTTACGTAGTCATGATCATTCTTGCTAGAGATGGAGACCATAATTCCGCGGCGCTTCAGGATATGAACGGCCTCCCAGACACCCAGCGGCCAACCATCAAAATAGGGCCAGCGCTCGCCGGGCTGGTAATGCTCAACGAGTTGCCCCCTCCAGAGAGTATTGTCCAGGTCGAAAATAACCAGCTTGACCATGTCGATCTGGTTTACTGTTCGATACAGAGCCTCGATCTGGCGGAAAACGGTTCCAAAGAACTCATATGTCTTGTTGGGGAAGACATCATCGAGATCAGGCAAAGGATCGATGCGGCCTGCCTCCGGCGCGGTCCAAAACGGATACCGCTCATGGCCGGCCCAGTCCGGATATATCAACGACCCGTGGGTGTGGAAGACCAGAGTGTCATCAAGGAAATGCCGCTTTCCGATCGAGCACGCGATAGCTTCGACATCCGCAATAAACACGTTGGCAAGCGGCTTGACGCACTCGGCCAAATACTTGTTCAATTCACGAACGATGTGCCCGATATCGTCGGAGAGCGATCCCCCATCCAAACTCGCACCGGTCGGCCCTTGCGGAACGATGAAGTTCGAGACAAGCGTAAACAAGCCACACTGATTGTTGTAGGCCAGCGCTTTTTCAAGCATTAGATCGAGGGTTCTCTTGGCGTACCCGAGCCAATCAACTCCCGCCTTGTCTGGGTCAGTGAGTCGAATGAATCCGTCGCTGAGCAGTGAACGCAGCGGGAGCTGGACATACTGAACGTCGAACTCTCTTAGCTCTTCACTGGTCTTCCCGGGAAGATCCACGGCGTTGTTGAACAGTATGTGGTGGACAACCGCGTCAGGCCTCTCCTTGCGTAACTGGACGCAATATGCTTCAGACAAACACGACCCGATAAACAATATCTTTCTGAGGTTTGTCGGCGTCACCTGCAAGTCGTTCGGGAATAGAAATTCGGATGATTGCATTGGTTCCTCAACCCATAATATGACAGTGCCCGACACTTATCCGAAAGACAGAACCATGGCGATAGCAAACATTGGGGTCGGCGACGGCGGCCAGGAAGACGGATCGCTCTGCCTTGACATATCCGGACAAGACAGTTGTTGGAAAATTCGAACCCGTCTACGAACGCTACAAACAAAAGGCGGCAAATTTAACTCGTATTTCATTTATAGGACGCTGCAGCACCTACCAGTACCTGGACATGAACCAGGTCATTAATCAGTCTCTGACTGGGCTCGTCATTGGTTGAATCGTCAAATTGATTCCGCAGACCAATGGAGTGCGTGCTGACGGAACGTACTGACCAGGATTGATAAGAAATGAGGATATGCGCCGGAATGCTGTGGAAATTCATTAAGAGGAAATCCCGCGTCGCCATGGGGCTGTCGGATAGAGAACGATACCAAAGCCTCAGGATCGCTTACGAAACTAACCCGACGGAATTGAATGCAAACGCGCTTCAACAACTGATTGGGACCAGTTCACCAGCCGAAGACGTACTTTTCGCAATGAAGACCGAGTTTGACTCGGCGTTTTACTTGGCTGTAAACGCGGATGTTCGGGCAAGCGGTATAGACCCCAGCTTTCACTATCTGCTTTGGGGTTGGAAGGAACACCGCACACCATCCCGTTTCTTCGACCCACAGTTTTATCTTCAACGCAACAAGGATTTGGGCAGGCAGGAAATGGCGTTGGCGCACTACGCCGTCAACGGCCGTAAGAACAATATACCGGCGAATGCTATCGGCGACAAACTTTGGTTCACTCCCTGCTGCCCCACAGATGAGGAGTGGAACAATGTTGCCCCGGCGATGCGATCGAGCAAAACAAAAGCAGTCGTCATTCTGCCAGTTTACAAGGGCCTTGAAGAGACCTTGTCGGCAATATACGCGGCCCTCCGCTCTCGTAATGCCGACGAATACAGCTTGCTGGTGGTCAACGACAAGAGCCCTGACCAAGTTCTTGCAGAGAAACTTGGCGATCTTGCGAAGAAGGGACTCTTCGACTATCACGACAGCAATATTAATAGAGGCTTCGTCAAGACAATAAATTACGCCATAGAGCATCTTAGCGGCGATTTAGACGTTATTTTGCTAAACTCTGACGCATACGTCAGCCCTGGCTGGTTCAATAGGCTCATTGCACACGCGGAACGCGATGCGACCGTGGCAACAATCACACCGCTATCCAATAATGCAACGATCTGCAGCTACCCTCTCTACGATCGGGATAACTATCACGAATTGGAATTGAGTCACGAGCGGCTAGATCACCTCGCTGCTGTCGCCAACAAAGGTCTATCGGTAGAAACACCGACTGGCGTTGGTTTTTGCTTCTACATGCGCCGAACTGCAATCAATGCCATTGGCGCGCTCGATGACGCGGCTTTTCTTGTCGGGTATGGAGAGGAGAACGACTTCTGCATGCGTGCGCTGAATGCGGGCCTGAAAAACCTGATCGTCGGCGACGTCTTCGTCTTCCACACTGGCTCCGTCTCATTTTCGTCAATCAAGGAGGAGAACTTTGCTCGAGGACAGTACAACCTCGGGCTAAAGCATGCCAACTACGATTTGCTTGTGAGGAGCCATGTAAACGCGGATCCGGAACGTTTCATGCGCCGCAACCTCGACGCTGCGAGACTTGTAGCAGAATTTGCCGGCGCCGTAATCGTAGTCACGCACAAGTGGTCCGGCGGCATAGAAACATATTTGAGTTATTACCGCTCCAAGCTCGCTAAAGCGGGGAAGAAATGTATCTTTTTTCGCGTCCACGACTTGCACCACGTCACCATCGAGGATCCAGCTAGCAAGGCGTTGTTTCTTCCCAACCTCGTCGGCCTCGACTTGCGCACACAGTGGGGGTTCGTAACTGATTTGATAAGTCGACTGAGCCCCTCATTGATACACGTGAATAGCTTTGCTGGCTTGAACTGGTTATGGCATCGCCGGTTTGTGGAACACTTTACCGGCTTGGAGACTGAATTGGCATTTATAGGCCACGATTATTCGCCGATAAGCCATCACTATCAGTTGCTAAGACCAGACAATATCTTCGACGGCATACCAGACCTCAATAAACTTCAGGTATGGGAGAACATGACGGATTGGACGGGGAGCGCAGATGTTTGTTCTCCTCAGGAGCGAGCAGCCGTCTATGAGAGTTTCTTCAAAGGAAATGTTAAGGTCGAGGTGCCTAGTAATGCCGCACGCCAAATATATGAGCGTTTTTACCCAAACATCGACATTGAGGTCGTTCCACATGAGGACCATTTGCCAGACGTGGCACACTCCCGCCGCAGCAATGATGGCGAAAGGCTTCTCGTGGCAATTGTCGGAGCCATTGGGCCTCACAAGGGAAGCGATGTGCTCGCATCACTTGCCCGCGACGCCCGCGCTCGTGGGCTGCCAATCGACTACTACCTAATCGGTTATAGCAATGATGACACGGCATTGGAGAACTGTGGAGTAAGAGTCTCGGGCCGTTACGATACAGAAATTGAAGCTCTCGAAGCATTAGATAAGATTAAACCCGATCTCTTCTTCATACCGAGCATTTGGCCCGAGACATTCTGCTACACGTTGTCCATGGCTTTCAAAAAGCGGATCCCCCCTGTCGTCTTCGACATCGGCGCGCAGTCTGAGAGGGTGTCTGAGCTGGCATGGGGGGCTGTATTGCCTATCGGTCTATCGTTATATCCGTCAAAGCTGTCGGACACTCTCCTATCATTGGATATATCGGACCTCTGGTCTAAGGCCAGCGGTCGCTAACAAGATGAAAGCCGAGATATTGCTCGCCATCGCACCAGCGTGCTGACAACAGCAGCAGGCTCGACGGACAGAGACGAACTCTGGAATGAGGTGAAAGCAATGCCACGAGCGTTGTTAATGACAAACCAGTTCTTCTCATACGCCGGTGCGGAGCTCACTGTCCTGGAACTTGCAGAGGAATTGGTAAGCCGGGGTTGGGAGTGTGTCATTAAGGCGACCGTCGTCGGCGCGCCACTGAGTTATCGCGCCTTCAGCGGTCAGATTGATGTCTCCGCATTCTCGGAAAATGTCGCTGTGGGGGATTATGACATAGTCTGGTGTCAGCATGGTACGATTGCAAATATCGACTATTACTCACTCGTACAACAGGCCTACCGGCCATTTATCATTTCTGCGCATCTCTCCCCCTACATGGCCTTGGAGAAGATCCTTCATCCCTATACCAGCGAATTGGCTGATCTTGTGGTCGCGAACTCGGTAGAAACTGCGAAGTCCCTCCCCGCTTGGCTGAAGTCCGAGGTTGTTGTGAACAACAATCCTGCCCCGCAGAAATTCTTTCGCGAGCGTAACTACAGATCTGCCATAGAAAACGTCCTTTGCATCAGTAATCACCTTCCCGGAGAACTGGCCCATGTGCTGCTGCATTTCGAACGAAATTTAAAAATCAACGTCAGTTACATTGGAATTGGTGCGGAATGCCGAAGGGTGCACCCCTCCGATGTCATTGCCGCGGATGCCGTCGTCTCCATCGGCAAGTCGGTTCAGTACGCGCTCGCCAGTCGAACCCCAGTTTACGTGTACGATCATTTCGGTGGTGATGGCTGGGTGACGCCTCACAATATCTGTGATCAAGCTTTATACAATTTTTCTGGAAGGCCCCGTACAAGACGGCTGACTTCAGGCGAAATTTTCGAGGAAATCAGCCAGAATTATGCAGAGACTGTTCGAACAACCGCAGAGATCTCAGACGCTCATCTGGACAAGTTTCGTCTGTCGGCTTTTGTGGACAATATCATTATGCGCTCGGCCCAGCCCAGATCCGTTATCGATGTTTCCAAAATCGACAGCCGGGTTATGGAAGTCGTGAGTACGCATATTAAGCTGCAACAAGATGCTCTGCGAGAGAGGTACAGACTACCAACGTCAGATATCTGGTCTCAGCCTTCACTAGATTCCTACTTCGGCAGAAGGTGAACCGGTGAACCTGCGCACCTTCTGCCGCTGAATGTGGTGAGGCATATACAAACTAGCTATGGCGATGAAACTGACAGTCGATTCCAAAAATATCATCGACCTGGATGATCTTCATAGGAGGTTTACCCGGAAAATTTAGATCATGGCCGTACTCCCATTCCCCATAAGCCGCCTTCACCTTTGACATAAACTCGGTTGCAGCAGCATTGGATGAATTAGCCAGTTTGTTGTTCAGATCCGCCCGAACTAGGTTCATATGGCGCATTGAAACCAACTCCAGAGGTAATAGATGCGTTCGATTGGAGCCATTCAGGCGACGGGTAGGATCGACGAAGGCTACTGGATAGGGAGAATCGAGAAACAACTCATCACCAAGCTGAATCTTAGTTAGGAAAGAACAGCAAGTATTATCTGGCTTTTCTGAACGCCATATTGGGCGCTTTATGTGCAGATATGTGCTGACTGCACTGGACTCAATATTGTTGCTCTCAATAAAGTCTTTTGCGGCAGCGAATTCATTTGAAGGATAATACTCATCGCAATCCATGGTGAGAAAATGACTTACGCCAGCATTCTTCGCCAACTGTAATCCAATGTTCCGCTTGCGGAGTTCATTCTTTACCGGCGCGATTGAAAAATCAGGCTCATAAACATGAACATCATCGACAAGCTTCTCAAGCTCTATTTGATGCAGGATGGCTTCAAGTTCAGAAGACGCCGAATTACCGACATTGGACACAAACTGGACTACGATATTTATATAGTCTACATTCTTCCGCATCAAACGAAGGGAATGAACAAGATGTTCCTCGCCGTTGAATACATTATAACTCGCGCCTGAAATCATACAGTTATCTCGCAATCCTATCGGCAAATGCACAATTCCCGTCACACCATCGAAAAAGAGACAGTGGAAACGACTGTACTGCCCTATCAAACGGGGCCGTGATTGTTTCCATCCTAATTACCGATCGTACGACTGAGCTAAGTTGCTCAAATAGCGACCATATGAACTCTTGCCCATCTTCCCGGCGAGTTGGCCGAGTTGTTCTGACGAAATGAACTTCATCTTAAACGCCACTTCTTCTGGACATGATATTTTGAACCCCTGCCGCCTCTCTAGCGTCGCGACGAATTCGCTAGCATCCAAGAGGCTGTCCGGCGTGCCAGTATCGAGCCAAGCGTAACCTCTACCCATAAGCTCGACGTTGAGCGCACCGCGTTCCAAATATGAACGGTTCACATCGGTTATTTCTAGCTCCCCACGCGGAGAGGGCTTCAAATTAGCCGCGATCTCGACGACATTAAAATCGTAGAAGTATAGGCCTGTAACCGCCCACTGCGATTTTGGCTGTGTGGGCTTCTCCTCGATGGAAACGGCCTTCATCGCGGAATCAAATTCAACTACGCCATAGCGTTCCGGATCTGACACGTGATATGCGAAGACAGTGGCTCCGTCAGTTCGGCTAGTTGCGCCACGAAAAAGTTCGGTAATTCCGTGCCCGTGGAAGATATTATCACCAAGGATAAGGCATGATGGGCTGGAACCGACAAAATCGGCGCCAATAATATAGGCTTGCGCCAAACCGTCCGGCGATGGTTGGACCGCATAGCTCAGCTCAATACCCCAGTTCGTTCCGTCTCCTAGTAGCCGTTGGAAACTAGGAAGATCTTGAGGTGTCGAAATGATTAGTATCTCGCGGATACCAGCCAACATGAGCGTCGACAGCGGATAATAGATCATTGGTTTATCGTACACCGGCATCAATTGCTTAGAGGTGACGAAGGTCATCGGATGAAGTCGCGTTCCACTCCCGCCGGCTAGGATGATCCCCTTCATAGCTATATTCCCTTCGTTTTCGTCAGCTGCCGGATAGGAACCAAGCGCTCGACGGTGTTGGTGGTGGACCATTTCCAGTCTGGAAGTCTAACGCCGTGGCGGCCTGCAAGCAGACCGCAATCAAGGCGGGAATTGGCGGGCCGCTTTGCCAGCGTCGGATAGGCGCTCGACGGAATTCGCTCAACAATGGCGCTTGGACCGCCCTGACGGGCTGATGCGGCGAATATCTCGACAGCAAAATCCGCCCAGGTGGCTTCGCCCGATCCGGTCATATGGAAGACACCGCGCAGGCCGGGATCATCGCTTTTGAGAAGATTGGCAGCGATGGCGAGAATGCCGTCGGCGATATCGAGTGCCGAAGTCGGATTACCAATCTGATCGTCGACGACATTAAGACTGTCCCGCGTTTCGGCAAGCCGAAGCATGGTCTTCAGGAAGTTCTTGCTGAATGGGCTGTAAACCCAGGCGGTGCGCAGGATCACGTGGTTCGGTGCCGCGTGTATCACTGCCTGCTCGCCGGCGAGCTTGGAACGGCCATACGCCCCAATCGGCGCTACCGGATCGGCCTCGACATAGGGGGACATCTTGCTGCCGTCGAAGACATAGTCGGTCGAGACATGCACGATCGGAATGTCAAGCGAGGTCGCTGTGTTGGCTATCGCACCGGCCGACGCCCCGTTGACGATAGCTGCAGCCACCTCATCGGTTTCGGCCTGGTCTACCGCGGTGTAGGCCGCAGCCGAGACGATCAGGTCAGGTTCTGCGGCGCGCAGTGCGGAATCAATGGTATCCGGCTGGGAGAGATCAAGATGCGGACGCCCAATGGCGATCACCTCAAAGCGATTATCAAGTACACCGCGCTCGATCAACGAGGTGACAACCTGGCCTTCACGACCAGTTACCACGATACGTTTCCGCATCGCGCTCATGCAACACCCTGTTTCGGAGCATCGACCAGGCCGAGGCGGTTGCCGGAATATCCATGACGCAGCGGTTCCCACCACCATTTGTTCTCGAGATACCAACGGACCGTCTTTTCGATGCCGCTACCGAAATTCTCATTCGCCTTCCAACCGAGCTCGGTCTCTAGTTTGCTGGCATCGATCGCATAACGCACATCGTGGCCTGGCCGGTCGGTCACATAGGTGATTAGGCGAGAATGTGACTCCGAGCCTGGGCGTAGGCGATCCATCAATTCGCAGATGTGGGTGACGACATCGATATTGCGGCGTTCGTTGCTGCCGCCGACATTGTAGGTCTCACCGAGCCGGCCGCGTTCGGCAATAATATCCAATGCCCTTGCGTGATCCTCGACATAAAGCCAGTCACGAACATTGGCACCGTTACCATAAACGGGGAGCGGCTTGCCTTCCATAGCGTTGAGGATCATCAGCGGAATGAGTTTTTCCGGGAAGTGATAGGGTCCATAATTGTTTGAACAGTTTGAAACCACGACCGGCAGACCGTAGGTGCGCATCCAAGCCTTGGCCAGATGATCAGAGGCGGCCTTCGAAGCTGAGTAAGGCGAGCTTGGATCGTAGGGGGTTTCTTCGGTAAACAGGCCGTCATCGTCGAGCGAGCCATAGACCTCGTCGGTCGAGACATGGAGGAATCGGAATTCCTGCTTCATAGCCCCATCAAGGCCCGCCCAATATTGTCGGGCGCATTCCAACATGGTGAAGGTGCCGATCACATTAGTTTCGACGAATTCTTTGGCGCCGGTGATCGAACGGTCTACATGGCTTTCGGCGGCCAGATGCATAACCCGGTTCGGCTGGAAGCTTGCAAACGCGTTAGCGATTGCCGCCCGATCGCAGATATCGGCCCTCAGGAAGCGATAGCCCTTATGGTTGCCGACCGTCTTTACCGAAGTCTCGGAGCCGGCATAGGTTAGCTTGTCGACATTGAGAACCTCATATCCTTTATCGAGAATGAGATGGCGAACGACAGCTGAACCGATGAAGCCGGCGCCGCCGGTGACGATAATGCGCATCTACTTGCGTCTCCGTGATCTACGCGCCCGACCAGGCGCAACGTCCCAAGGCGTATTAACATCTTCTAGTAAAGATCAGGCGTGGTAGGTGAAGGCATCCGGAAGATTGGCCAGGGTCGGCTGTTTCCGATCCTTGTCGGACAGGATAGCTTTGCCCGCTTCGATCGGCCACTCGATACCGATTGCCGGATCATTCCACAAGATGCCACGGTCATGCTCGGCGCTGTAATAGTTTGTCACCTTGTAACTAATCTCGGTACTTGGCGCCAAAGTGCAGAAGCCATGGGCGAAACCAGGCGGCACCCATAGCTGCTTACCGTTCTCGGCCGTCAGCTCGACCGCCACATGCTGACCAAAGGTCGGCGAACCTTTGCGGATATCGACTACCACATCGAGAATCGCACCGGCGACGCAGCGCACCAGCTTACCCTGCGCTTTAGGCTCAAGCTGAAAATGCAACCCGCGAACCGTCCCCACCTCAGCCGACATCGACTGATTATCCTGAACGAACACGAACGACCCGACATTCGCTTCAAACAACTCATGCCGGAACGTCTCCATGAAATATCCACGGGAATCGCCGAATTTTTTCGGCCTGATTATTACGAGCCCTGAAATCGATAGCCGATCAAATTGCATTTTTTGTTTCCATAACGAGCAGTATCAAGAAAACTCCGGAGGCATGTATCGCGTCCAATTGCCGTCCATCAAGCATTAAAATTGCAAGAAGTCGCCTCTACGAGCGCCATTGATTGAATTGATTGGAGGAGCCCTCCAATTACAACTAAAATCATACCCTTTAAGGCGGAAGCATCACGCGCTCAGGATTTGCGGTCGAAGAGCTCGCTCCATATACAGCCCCACAGCTAGACTTCCTATTGCCCACCCTACCAGATATGTCTTATCTAGGTATTGCGCTTGATATCCCAAATAATACGCGCTTCTTACCCATTCCACTGCATGGAATGTTGGATTGAACGAGCAATAATAGACGACTATATCAGGAAGGGACTGCAGATAAATCGGGGCCCCAGAACTCAGATAAATGATTGCGGTAAAAAGAGCATAGGCCATAGACACGAAAGGAAATATAGCTGATATCACACTCACGATTATCCCAACCCCAATCGATAATACTGAGACGCACAGCAATGCCAAAGCAGCATCTCTCGGAGATTGTGGCACAGGATCAGAACCCACTGAGATAAGAATAACTACGACAAACAATATCGAAATTACTATACCAACTATCTCCAGTATGGATCTGGCAAGCACAATGTCAAGCAAATGAACCGCAGGAAATGCCAGCATGCCCTTGTTAGTCAACACGGAGACTGACATGAAACGCGAAATATAATTAAACATGAGTACGGGGATCAACCCCGTCGCGAAAAATAGAACGAGATCGTCTCCAAAGACTGCTCTGCGATCCATTGCGGTATAAATGGCCAGAAGTAATCCCATATGCGCAACGGGAAACAAAGGAACTACCAAAAATCCTAGCCCATGGTTGAAGTATCGGCTTCGGATGTCTCTTAGTATAACGGCATGCATAACGTTAATCTGGCGTATTAAGGCTTCTCGGACAGTCGTCTTCCCGCTATCTGTCACTTCTACTCGCATCTTGTCACCCTATCAGCGGCGGCGTTTTGTGTCTCTGACGATTTAGTCCCCGAGATACAGTGGTCCTCGGCAATTTCGCCCCTCCTTAGTAGCAGTGCACTCGAACAACTCTTCGTGCCGTTACGAACAGTATTGTATTCCGAGGCTTTGCCTTCCCCGCTGGGACTCCATAGAGTCAATCCAATTTCTTTCGAAGCATCATTAAAGCACCGGCGGCAACACTGAAGACCGTAACGAAAATCAGAAATCTAAGGAATAGCGCCAACCACAGGTTCGGGTAGGTGCTGTTGTCGGGAAGTGTTGGCTCCGTGAAGCTGTCAACGTAAACGAGCTGCAGAGTGCTAACGAGTTTAACCTTCTCAAGGTCTTCCACCGCTGATTTCAGTTTGCTCTCGGCTATACCAAGGTCAAGCTTTAGCTTATCGAATACGCTGGAGAAGTCGGCAAGATTGCCAGCACCATCGTTAGACAAACCCGCTGCCCTCGCCCGCAACTCTTTTGCTTGCTCCTCGAGCCCCGCTAACCGGCGATCAAGGTCCGACAGTTGCGGGGACTGCTCGCCGACAGACCGGCTCAACGCCACTCGGCGACTCTTCACCTCGGCGAGCGACGCCTCTACATTCGTTAGGACCGAAGAGAGCGATGCCGCCGACAAATCGACGTCAAAAACACCAGTTCTGTTCTGGGTGTCCCTCAGTTTTCCACGTAGATCACTCACCTCCTTTGTGGCAACTTCAACATCCTTTTGAGTAGACACCAAGACATTCTGCCACATGTCGGAGCTTAATTGGTTTATTTTGTTCTCCGCCAATTTCAGCACTACCTTCACAAGGTCGCGGGATTCTGAAGGGGAAAACGCAATCACTCTTAACTCGACAATTCCGCTCTTAGGATTTACTTTTGCTGAAGATCGACTTTTCCAATAATCAAGTATATCGTCTTTAGTGGCGTTCTTACCAAGGCGCGAAAAAACATCAATATCGTCGCGCCCATAAATATGATTGAGATCGATCTCTTTTTGTAAATCGCGGATGATCGCGGGACTTACGAGATAGTTGAGCAAGACCGCCGTGTCCTGAACGATCTTTACTTTCGGCTCCACTGTTTCACTGGAATACCTGTCTCGTGATAAAAGCGGGACAGACGAGCGGACCACAAAACGAACTTCTGAAACATATCCAGGAGTGGACCAAAAAGCATAATACAGAATGCTACCAATCATGGGAAGTATAAGGGTGGTAGTTACTATACCTATCATGAAAGCAGCGAACACGCGATCGCGCGTGCGAGGCGCCAGGCCCGCCAGCCGGTATAAGTTTCGACGACTCCTGTTCTCAAACGTTAGCGCGCGGGCGTAAGAGCTCAACGCAGACGCCATGTTGTGGGATCTTTCGGCAACCGACCCTGTCGCGCTTTGCCCTATCCGGTTTCTCTCTGTTTTCGTTTCAACGGCCATGTTACCTTCACCTCGTTAACGGTTGAGGCGCATGTAGGTTGCGATGGCCTCTTCGACACTATCGAACTGCACCATATGTCCATCTATCAGGACGATCGCTACATCACAGTAGCTTTTTATCGTATCCATATCGTGCGAGATCATAATCACGTCTGATTTTTGGCGACGTGCTTGAAAAGCGTCTCTGCACCGTCGTTGAAAGTTGGAGTCACCTACCGCGGTGATTTCGTCAACAAGATAGCAATCGAAATCAATGGCCATGGACAGGCCGAACGCAAAGCGTGCCGCCATGCCCGATGAGTATGTTCTCAGCGGTTCATTTAGATAACTTCCGATTTCCGCGAAATCTGCGACAAAACGCAATACTCTATGGAAATCTTCGCCGTATGCGCGTGCGACGAATTTGAGATTCTCTTTGCCACTTAGTTGCATGTTAAGACCATTTGCAAATCCTAGTGGCCAAGACACGCGAACCTGCCTGCGTACTCGCCCTTTGTTTGGGAGTTCCGCACCCGAGATGAGTCGCATGGTTGTGGATTTTCCGGCTCCATTGACCCCAAGCAGCCCGTAGGAGCGTCCCGCAGAGAAATGCACAGACTGATCGCGCAAAATATAGCGACGATGGCCGGCCGTCTTGTAGAATTTTGTTACGTTCTCCAGCGCAATCATGGCTACACTCGATGGTCTTCTATGGACATCCATATTAGCGTCGCCGTCATCCATAACACAAACAGGCCACCAGTCATTATCGCCCATTGAGCCACGCGGTTGGGATACATCGACTCCTCCGGCGTTGGAGAGTTAGAGAAAATCGAAATGAAGGTTGTTCGCCTAAGTGCTGTTGATTTAGCCGTGTCAAGATTTCTGACAGTTGCCTCGTATAACGCTTGCGTTACGATTCGCCTTGTTTCGAGACGCGAGAACTCAATCAGACTATTTGAAAGCCGCGCGTCATTGGTCGCGGCACTTCCAGCCAAACTGTTCTGGCGGCTCTCAATCTGTTCATCTAAAGCCTCTATCGAGCGACGTAACTGGCGACCACGAGCCGTGTCAGCGGCATTTGCAGCCTCCAACGACTTAAGGCTAACCACCAGTTCCAGCTTTTCTTCAGTGAGCTTGGCGACGACCGTACTTAACATCTTCGCCGACGAGAGAGGATCGAGGATCCCCGTCTGGTTTTGGTATTCACGAAGATCGTCCAGAGCCTGACGATATTCCTCCAAACTTACCAAGACATCGTGCTCCCCCCTGCGAACGAGATCGGCCGTGGCTTTCTCTGAAATCTTGGCAATCATCTCATCCGCTGACGCCAACGCAACTTTGGACAGATTGACTGAATCTTTCGGAGTGAAAGCACGTACAGTGAACACAATGATACCCGATGGCCCGTCTACGTAGGTACCCACATGCTGTAGCCAGTATTTGTGAAGCTCCTCATAGGACGCATTGGCCGAGAGACGAGACAGAAAATCTATTTCAGGCTTGGCGTAGAACTGCCTCAGCCCAACTTCGCTATCAAGCTTCTTAACAATTTGCGGTGAGGTCAAATAGTTGGCGACAATGTATGAATCTTGGGTAAGCGAGTCCCCACCGATAATGGACCGTCCTTCTCGCTTTTCCGATGCATCAAAGCGCTCGCTAACCCCGATTGTTCGGACAATCATCCTAACTTCGGATACGTATTGATCGCTTGCGATCAGGAAATAGTACGTGGCAATCAGCGCGCTCGGCAGTACGACAAACAAAATCAGCGAGTGAGCCTTGGTAAAAACTCCTCTGACCAGTTTGCGAAGGCGCTCCTGTTTCCCAGGCTCTATATCTCGGAAGCCAGTGGAATTCCCGCTCGATTGCCTGCTATTTAGCACTTCAAGTTGCGGCATCTCCCTCGGCTGATGAACCGAACGCGTGATTATACTGCGGATATGTCTGATTGCGTTCATTCGGGCCGTCATACGGATTTGCGTTTGCGTGAATTTTGAACTCTCCGGAGCCGCCGGAGACGGCATACGATCTCGCGCATTGCTTGTATCATCTGTAGTTTTCGATGCTAGTCAAAGGGGACCCCGAAGCGCAATCATGCGGTTCCGCCCCTTGCGCGATGTTCCGCCTTCCTTACGAAATAGAACAGAATGAGATCATTCTCGAGAACATGCTCCAAATGGCTTATACCTCTCAGAGCATCGGACAGTTCTAAAAACGGAGACCTGACTGGAGAGAACGCAATCAAATTGTCAGGAACGCCGATGAACTCGGCAATATCTGATGCCAGTGACGCGTCTCGCTCGTTCGCCCCAAAAATATTGAACTGCGAAAGGGCATCAAGTGCGCCCGACACGCCGTCTCTCCCAATCCTATCACTGGGGCTAGATGCGACAAGTTGATGCGTGAAAGGCGATTCAAATAGGGCGATGATGTCTCTTGGAGCAGCCTTTGTGGCGCTGACGACGTGATCCGTGTCAGAAAAATCAACATCTGCAAAATACGATGCCGCGGGTTCGAACACAATCGCATCGCGCTCTGACACGAATGAAAGCCTCCTCTTCTTAAAAGACCCGACTGACCACAGCCTCACTGCCAATTCGTAGAAGGGATCCCGCAGAGAGGCTATTCGGATCGTGCCATCGGTAATGTATCGCTGAACGTTCCTCAGCATCACTCGCCCACTAACATACGTCGACGGTTGATTGGCGATTTCAAGCATCTGCCGCACCGTTTCACTGCCATACCGCTCGACACCATCTACATAGAACTGAAAGTATGGCTGCAAGCTCCTATCTAACTCGCGATGTGGAACAAATTGTGTTTCAAGACGAAAAACCCTGCGTTCAATATGTTTTTCAACATTCAGACGTCGGTAGAAGATTAGCCCGGTGTCCGCGTCCGATATTTCAACAATTGAATCGGAATCTAGCCCCGGTACATTTCCTCTGTGAAGATGAAATCCCACAAAGCCGGTTGCGTGATGCTTGTGCTGATACGGTCCCGGAAGAAAAATATCGCACTCGAATGGACCAAATTCTTTCCCATCGCAAATTACTCGGATGTACGGAATAGCCGAAAATCCGTCCGGGATCAGATATCCTTGTATTTCGAACCCATTATCTGAAAGAACATTGAAATACATTTGTTAGGAATGCCTCAAACCCAGCCAAATTTCTGGTGACTTTCGCTCCGGAAAGTAAAGCCGACGATTTTCAGTTCTACTCGTCGTCAAATTGACTTGCCATAGCGCCGGCCCGCGCAAGCTGCGCGCCGGAAGCAGGACTCGTTAAATTAGAGATAGCGAAAGGGCGAAACTGGCCTGGCTTTCTTAAGATCACATCAAAACTTATCTTATGAGATAGCGTTTCGATGCTCTCAAGCTCAAAATAGTCCTTCAAATGAGTTTCATAAAGTCGCCGAAAGACCGCAGCACTGGGATTCCATTTGTGACCGAACTGACTGTCGTCGCCGGCCGCGTCCCACGTGTACCGCGCGTTCGGAAGAATGAGGCCGATTCCACCACCCGGCTTCAGCAACTCTCCCCAATGCAAGAGTATTTCCACAGGATTAAAAACATGCTCAAGCATGTGAAGCGCGACAATATAATCGAGGGTGTTCGATTTATATGGTAATGCTTCAGGATTAGCGAGGAACGCGTCCTTCAAGAAGGCATGGTGTACGCCACTAGCATCCTGAGCTTCACGCATAATATCAATGGGTGTAAGATATTCGCTAATGCGCCTGTCTCCACAACCAACATTAATTCCGTTGAGTTGGCTTAGTTCATAACCTAAGGGTGCCGCTCGAAGGGCCGCCGCCTCTTCGAGGCTCTTGATTAATCCCGCCTCTTCCGGCGTGTAAAGCACAAATGATCCGGTCCTAAGCGCAAATTCTTCTCTGCTCTTTACGCTAAATCTAGACATCAATTCGATGTTTTTCGCATCCGCCATAAAGGAAAAATTCAGATTATTCTTGAGGAATTCCTCATCCTCGACGGTCATGTCACGCTGCGGCTGCCTCTTGCGCGACCATCTTGCAAAATCTCGATAGACAGCTTCAACTGCCCGTAGTAGCTTCTTCGTCATACTTATCCTTCAAATCTCCGACACCGGCGCCTGCTACGCCTTGAATAATCGGTAATCAAGCGAAAGTCGTTGGGCAATGCACTCTGGCAGTTTTTCGTGATTGGCGCCTAAACAGTGACCAGTTATGGTCGCTATCCGCTGAGCCGCCCGCTCAAGTCGGTTCCCAAAGGTCGCCGGACCGTAGCGTTCTTCGACGCTTTCTCCTAGGGCCTTCACTGTCGATTTGAGGATAGCTGCGCATGCCCGAGCAGGACTGGCGCTAAGCTTATACCCGAAGTATTTGGAGAAATTACGCGACTCATCGAACGCGCGCTTCAATTGCTCGATAAACGTGTAGTCGTGTGAATGAAAGACTGTTGCCTCAGGTGAGTAAGCCTTCCAATATCCGGCTTCTATTATTTCCTTGGCCCAAAGCTGGTCCTCAGCGAACTCAACGTCCGGGTACGGAAAATTTTCCCAAACCGACTTGCGCATGAGGGAGTTGTTGTCTGAATAGAAATGTAGGAACTGCCGCCAGCCAAGATCGGTTTCGTATCGCTGCGCATCCAAATCCTTGTAGACAATTAGGGGCTGATTAAGGAAGCCGTCGAAATGCAAGGAGAGATCTCTCTTTGTAAAGGGCGAGGCAGATTCATATGCCAGATGCCGGCCAAAAACTCCCGCGATGCGCGCATCCCGCTCCGCAGCGAGGACGAGATGTTGTAACCAGTGTTCGTCGGTTGGTTCGGCGTCGTGCGTAATGAAAGCCGCGAAATCAGCATCAGCTGCCTCTATGCCCAAATTTCTTGTCTTACCGTGACCAAATTCCTCTGGAGCGATTTCAATCAAGCGAACCTGCTCTAAACCACGGAGGTACTCGGCGGTACCGTCACTTGAACCTGAATCAATAACGATAATCTCATAGGTCCAGGGAGTTTTTTGCGACAACACTTTCGCCATAACGCGCGGCAGAATTGCGATCGCATTCTTGGTCGGTATGACGACTGCGCACCGATGCTTTGGCATCAACCTCTCCCTTGCTGGGAGGCTTCGAGTACTCGCTGCCGTATCGCCTGCTCTATAAGGCGGGCTGACTTCTCCCAATTTAGATCTCGAACATAGGCCAACCCTGCCGCTTGCAAGCGCTCACGCTCGGCGGCATCCTGAAGCAATCGCTCCAAACAGTCTGCGATACCTATAGGTGTGGGGTCGGCAAACGCTATGACCCCATTAGGAAAGATCGACCGCACACTCTCAAGATTCAGGTCAACGACTGGTAGACCACAAGCCATCATTTCTTTGTTTGCAAGTGAGTGGTTGGTCGCAGAGAAGACCACTCCTATCGTTGCCTCTCTGTAGAGCTCTGCGAGTTGTTCAGCTTCCAGAATGCCAAGGTCACGATAGGGAAATTCAACATTCAATTTCCCAAGCTTCCAGCCATAAAAATCGACCTCAAAATCAAGGTTCCGCTTCTGCAGAATCTCGAGGGCCATAAAGGCGAGTTCCACCGCTCGTCTTGGCGTTACATAGCGTGCATACAGAGCAATTCTGTTTTGCCGCCGCGGCGGGTTACCAAGACCAGGGTTGTAAACGGACGCATCGTACGCAAGAGGCCAGGACATCGACCATCGCCCAAGGTCTGACATACGTTTGTGCAACCAATCACCGGCGCACAAACAATCGAAGTCGAAATGGTACGTCGCTTCGGAAAGGAGCGCCTCGGCACCAGCGGGATAGAATGATGGCTCATAATCCTGCACGAAGTAAAACTTCCGAGTGAAGCGTTCCATCGCGTTCACGGGATAGCAAGTGAATCGGTCGGTCGCTATAAGTGCGTCCCCCTCCGTATCTGGGGTTTTCCCCTCGAATAGACTTATGGTTCCGCTGAACGGCTGAAAGTGCTTGTTTATCGTCTGCAGGGCCGCATCCGCGGAGTGATGAATGCTCGGGTTCTGCAGGAGAAAGCTTACATCGTGTCCGAAACGCTCAAGATAGCTGGCAATACGGAATATGGTCATGTGGCCACCCGCTCCGGGCAAGAAATCTGGGATGACCCACGTGATGCGCAATTTCGACAAATCGATGTTCCCAACTGGTGGGGTCCCTCCAGAAGGGCGATAGTCAACAAAGCGCCTGAGATTTTCGACTTGTTTCTCAAGCTGGCTTTTGTGAGGTGCGAACGGCCAACGAAAGCGCAACATCCGTCGAGCTATGGCGGATAAAAACACTAGCAAGATCTCCTTGTGCTCAAGCAGGGCCTGTCAAACCATCTATTCAGCCAAGGCGCGTTTTGGCTGACGGTTGCTCGAACTGCAAGCCACTTCTGAGCCTCTGCGAACGGCGTCTTCGATTCCCCGCCGATCGCCATGGTTGAAAGAGCCGACTCCAAACACCTGATGGCTGGACTTTAACCAGCTGTAATATTCGAATTGAGTGAGGCAAGCCCGGACTTGCCGTCTGCTGCCGCAGCAGCCACCGACTCTGATGTGACAAATGCAGCAGCGGCTCGTGCAATCGGGTCATCGATCATATTCAGGATCGTTGCTCGCCATGCCTCCTGATCGTACGGCAAACGTATCTCATATGAATTATCCTTTTGTCCGAAAACGTGCCCTTGCGAGAATATACCTGCTGCTCTGTACCGAGCTATGTCGATCCGCTTGGTCGGTGCACGACTATCGTTCACATGCGACGGAGCCAACGGAACGAGCATAACGTCGATACGTCGATCGTTCGCGTCGGCCAAATACTCGTTCCACGGCATCGGCTCGCGGATTTGCACGCGGTCAAGACCGTGCCAGATTGCTCTTGCGCGCCGATCTGCAAACACTTCGAAGCGGGATTGCGGGCGTTCACGGAGCACCCCCGCAATGATTGGACGGAGAAATCGATGCTCCTCCAGATGCACGCCCGTTGCGTGGTAGGCGATCAAGACCTCGTGCTTAGCCTGATCATAAGCCATGGTACTGTCGCGGGCACTTGCCCAAAGCGCCCTCGGCGGCGCCGGCGGCAACACCACGGCCTTTGCCCCTGCGAGTCGTGACGCCAGGTGCGGCGTCGAAGCCCAGACGATATCCAAATGTCTGTTCAGGCGGCCAAGCGGCCAAAGAGCACGGTACCAGAGGAATAGCCGATAGAAAAAATCCGCATCCTTCCCTGTCACGACAGCAGGGATGTCGTCGTCGAGGAACAGCCCCACCCCGGAGAGGCGCTCGGCATTCCCCTCAAGCCAGCGCAGGACGGAAGGTGATGCGTAGCGGCAAATGATGACGAAGGCCCCATCAGCAGCCAGGGTCAGCATTTCGCGGCCGCGGATATCCGCAACCTCATACGGCGGCATATCGGGCGCCTCAAGGCGGGCTGCGAGGTAGTAATCGAAGGTGGGGTTCGGTATCCGCCCGAACACGATGATCCGCTTCACCGGCCGTCTCGGATGGCCGGTAGCACCCTCCCGCAGCCGCGGCTGAGGCAGCCGCCGCTCGATCCAGCGGGCCAGCCGTTCGCGCGCGCTGCTCAAGCCCTTGACCTCGGCGCGAGATCTCGCGGACGCGCTTCGAGAACGAATTCTTCGGCGATGAGCGAGAGGTTCGGATTGTAGTATGGATCGGTTTTCAACGTATCGCTCCAGCGCTCATGCATGGCTCGCTCCTCCCCCGCAAATCGCTGAAGCTTCTGCGGCGTGTCGTCGGCTCCACGCGAAACGCTCTCTCTATGCAACATCGCCGCCTCCGGCGTCCAGACAATACGGAAGCCCGCTGCCCGTAACTTCAGGCAGAAGTCCACATCATTGAAGGCGACCGTCAGTTTTTGTTCATCCATTCCGCCAAGGCGGTGCCACAGGTGCTTGCGCGTCAGCAAACATGCCGCAGTGACAGCCGACATGTCGCGCCGTTGCCGGAGAAGCCCCATGTCGCCGCCGTCCTTCGGGTGAAGAAAGTGAAAGCTGTGTCGCGCGACTGTACCCGCACCGAGCGTTACGCCCCCGTGCTGAACGAAGCCATCGGGAAACAAAAGCAAATTTCCGGCGGCGCCGACCGCTGGATCATCAAGCTCACCTGCCAAGCACTCGAGCCACTGGCAATCAATTGGTTCAACATCATTGTTCAACAAGAGAATGAGGTCATGCCGGGCGGCGTCGACGCCGACATTGCAGGCGCGAGAGAAGTTGAAAGCTCCGGGAAGAGGTATCCGACGGATGAGTCCTGATTGCTCATACCGCGAGAACAACGCCAGCGTGGCTGGTTCGGCGCTATCATTATCGATGACAATGACGTCAAGATCCGCCGGGGCTGTGTTCTCGAAGAGACCTTTCAGACAGGCCTCAAGCAAGTCGGCCCCGTCACGCGTCGGAATGATGACACTGACTGCCGGGCGTTCCCGTTTGGGCTGAATAATCGTCTCGCGACGGTCGCGCCGACGGCACGATGGTCCTCGATGCAACAGAACTCTCGGCAGATGCATAATCGTTCCGGACGGTACCTGAGCCATCGCGAGGACAATTTCGGCGGTGGATGCGCTTTGCAGAGAGACGCCATCGGGGATGCTGGCCAAGCGAAGAAGGGCGCCCTCCAGGGGAAGCCATCCCGAGCGGACGAGTGGCTCATTCCAGGCTGGCTTGAAGAAGGGGGCAACACGCGCGCCGCGGGTATCGATCTGATCTTCGTCGCAGTAGACGACCGCGACGTCGGTGGAGAATGCAAACGGGCGCGCTAGTCGCTCCAAGGCTCTTGGGGCGACGCGCATTCCCGCCGGAAGCCGTAGCCATAAGTGGTCGTCGCCCGCCTCGCCTCGCTCGAGCAACTGGTCGATCTCTGCTGCGGACGCTTCCTGAAAGTCTCGCCATGTCTGGGTTTCGAGTGACTGCCTCGTCTCCACGACAGCGGTCGCATCGATGCCTTCTATCGAGACGAAGATCTTCGGTCTTCGCGGCCACCCCTGCGCATCATCTCCCGTCTCGCCTGCCTCCGCCAGCGCTTGGGCTTCGACCCAAGCGCCATAGGCGGGGGCGGAAAGCGCATCGCATTGCCGGACAAAACGAAACTCGGCTCCCTTTCGGTTACCCGCGAGGACCAGTCTGATAATTTGCAGGAACGCCAGGGTCCGCCGGAATGCGATCAGGAGTATCGCCTCGGAGAGGGACAGACGTCGGATCTTGATCTGTGGTTCAGTGCTTGCTGAGTCGTTTGCAGTCGCGACGTCGGGCACCAAAGCCACTGCTTCAAGCTGCACGGGTGTCCACCCGTAGAAGCGACCCCGCCCTCGCCCGTCCATCAGGAACGAACGGAAGACCGTGTGGGGCGTTCGGTCGCGGCGCTCAAAGGCAAGCTGTGGGCGGCGGCCAAGGCGGTTATCGGGATCGTTGACCGAAAGCGTAATCGGTCGATCCGCGTAATGCGCGGGTCCACGCCTCAACGCGACCTCAATTTCATTCTGCGATGGCTCGACCATCTGCTCCAATCCATCACCGTCTGGCGGGTATTCAATTCTCAGTCGAGCCATTGCCATCGCAGAAAAAGGGATTGGAACGCAAGCCGCCTCAGTCGGCAGCAGAGGTCTCAGCCGCTCCCGTCACCGTGGACACCTTCCGCAGATTGAGCGCCGGCGCCTCCCCTTCAAACACCTCCACACGCCGATCATAATTCGGCGCGACAGTGCCCATCACGCGGTCCCAGAATGAGAAGTAGTTCGCGTAGTTGTATTTGAATTCGGCGTGGTGCTGATCGTGATAGGTGGTGCAAAGCATCGGCGAGGGATACCGCGCCGTTCGTGAGGCGAAATATTCGAAGCCTGCATGGCCGAAGGTGCCGTTGATCTGGTCGAACAGCCGGTGCGTCAAGAGAATGATCGGCGGGAACGGGACGAGGAAGACGACCACCGCGTAATAGCCCTGAGACAGCGCCGTATCCACGAGGCCGATCGAATCGTTGCTCCAGGCCGTGGGCGCGACGCTGCGGTGGTGGAGCACGTGGTATTTGTAGAAAAGCTTCGTGTGCAGCAGGCGATGGGCGAAATAGAACCAGGCGTCGAAGAGCACCATGCAAAGTACAAAGAGCGGAACGGCCGTCCACCAGCTGAAGGACCAGGGCGAGAACAAGGTCCAGCCCTGATACTGGGCAAAGAGACCGATCGCCACGGACGTGCAGGTGACGAGGATCGAGGCCATGCTCTGGCGGATCTCGATGGCCTTGCGCTTCTCGCCGCGCCGCCCCTTCTGGATGCGGCGTTCGGGGTTGCGGTCGTTGAGCCAGGTGATGCCGTAGCCCAAGATGAAATACAACAGCACGGTCGCCGCATAGATCGCGGCAAGCAAGGCAACAAAGGTGAGACTGTCCTGGAGAAGGGCGCTCAAATCGGGATCCGTCGCGGAGATAAGTTGAATTGGGACTATACCAACCACCCTCTCCGGCGCAAGTCGTTCGGTCCTAGCCGGGCTCGAGCTCTGTCAGAAACGCGCGCAGTTCCGCCTCCTCGATGCCGATGAGATGCCGCTGCTGCGGATAGACCCCGGACCGGACGTCTTCGGCGAACTCCGTGAAGGCTCCGATCCGCTCGCGCTGCAGGCGATCATATTCGGCGGCGAAATTGCGATAAGTCTTGGCATGGCGCGGCACATGACCACGGTTGCTGCCGAGCACGTCATCGGAAAACAGATATTGGGCATCGCAGCCCGAGCCCGCCCCCATCGACAGCATCAACATCGAGGTTCGCGCGCTGATCGCCGATGCGACGTCGCCGGGGACGACCTCGATTTCGGCAGCAAAGGCTCCAGCTTCCTCAAGCGCCTTCACCTGCCGCCAGATCTCGAGCGCGCTTGCCGCCGTCTTGCCGACTGCGCGGAACCCACCGGTCCAGGTGGCCTTGGATGGGATGAGTCCGACATGGCCGCAAACCGGAATGCCCTCTTCCCGCATCCGCCGAACGGTCGAAAGCCCGGCGGCGCAATAGACGGCATCGCCGCCGGCCTTCAGCGCCTTGAATGCCGCACGGATGTATTCTTCCGCCGAAACGTAGTCGCCATACTCAAGTCCGGGAAAGGCAAAACAGGTCGGCGCCACTTCCCGAAACTGCGGCCCCAGTAGTGCCGGCGGCACGGAGACGAGGTCGATGCCGGCAGCTTCCGCCGCTTCGGCTTCGTCAAGCGTTTCCACACGCAACATGGTGAGCTGGCGCTTGCCCTTCATCGAAAGGAGGTCGGCAACAGTCGGGCGGCGGCTTTTCATGAGAAGTCTCCGATATCGGTGAAGCAAGGGGTAGCAAAAGGCTGTCGCACTAGGCGGCAAGCAGGGCCTTGAGTTTGGTTTCCGGCGAAACGAGCGCCTGAGGATCGGGCCGCTTTCCGGCCGCGATCAACATTTCCGCCAGCCGAATATCGCGCGCGACGGCATTACCCTTGCCGATGCCGGAAGCGGCAAGCAGGCGGCCCGTGTCGTCGAGATGGAAAAGAATGAAGGCACCATCTGCGAGATCACGTCGCACGGTCACAGTCGCACCGTCTGCAAGTCCGGCAATCTGCAGCGTCAGGTCATATTGGTCGGACCAGAACCACGGCACGCTGGTGACCGGCTCGTTCGCACCCAGAAGATTGCCGGCGACGAGTGTTCCTTGGTCCTGCGCATTGCGCCAAGCCTCAAGACGCACGCGGCGGTCGCCATAGTGACAGAGCGGATAGGAGCAGCAATCGCCGGCCGCGAATATGTCGGCATCCGAAGTCCTGAGCGTCGTGTCGACAGCGATACCGTTATCCACCTGAAGGCCAGCGGCTTCTGCCAGTTCCGTGTTCGGCGATGCGCCGATGCCAACGACCAGGAAATCTGCATCGACCGATTGTCCGTTCGCAAGCAGGATCTGCACACCGTTCTCATCAGTATCGATGCAATCGATTTTCGTGTCGCAACGTATGTCGACGCCTTCCGTGCGGTGCCGCTCTGCGACGACGGACGCGATCTCAGCCGGCACGCCGCGCGAAAGGATGCGTGGCAGCCCTTCGATCAGGACGACGTCTGCACCGAGGCTGCGCGCCGTTGCCGCGAGCTCCAAGCCGATAAATCCGCCACCGATGATGGCAAGCTTCCGCCCGGGCAGAAGTTCGCGGCGGATTTCCTCGGCGTCGGCATGCGTTCTGAGGGTACGTACGCGCCGAGACGCATCATCGGTTCCGGGTATCGTTCGCGCTCGGGCGCCGGTCGTCAGCAAGAGCCGATCATAGGCGATGCTGCCGCCATCGACGAGTTCCACGCGCTTGGCGACGCGATCAATGGCCTTGACGGGGGTGTCGGTCAGTACGTCGATTCTTGCGCTCGCATAGCGCTCGGCATCGGCGACATATTTCGGCTGAATCTGTTCCTTGAGGCCATCCTTCGAAAGCGGCGGCCTTTCGTAGGGAAGATGCGGCTCGGCGCCGATCAACGTGATTGAGCCGTCGTAGTCCCGCTCCCTCAGGGCAAAGGCGGCTCTCGCGCCGCATTCACCGGCACCAACAATGACGATTCCACCCATTTCAACCTCCCTGCCCGCTCTCGCTGAGTTCTTCGCGTTGAAGCCGCGATCAAGCGATCGCGATGAACACGCTTCCTGCCTCGACCTTCACCGGATAGGTCCTCAGGTTGACGCAGACTGGAGCGCCCTTAGCCTCGCCGGTCTTGTAGTTGAAGCGACCGTTGTGCTTCGGACATTCGATGATGTCGTCCATCACCAGGCCATCCGCCAGATGGATGTGCTCATGCGTGCAAAGCCCGTCGGTCGCGAAATATTCGCCATCCGGGCTCCGGTAGACCGCGAAGGTGCGCCCTTCGTGATCAAATCGGATGACGTCTTCTTCGTCGATTTCGTCCGCCGCGCAGGCTTCGACCCAGCTTCCGCTCATGACTTCCTCCCGTTTTCTACGTTCGTTGGTTATTCGGCTGCGTGCACGATCGCGTCGCTGTGAAACTCTTCCCGATAAGGCTTCGCTGTCGCCGGCAGTTCGCGCTTCAAGAAATAGTCCTCATTGCGCAACTGCCGCAGGAAGGCCGGGATCATCTCGCGATAGCCATGCAGCATCGAGGGGTTCGGCTCCGGGAGATCGTGCTTGATCATGGCGTGAAGCTTCGGAAGCGCGTGATAGGGCACCATCGGGAACATGTGGTGCTCCACATGGTAGTTCATGTTCCAATAGACGAAGCGGCTGACCGGGTTCATGTAGACCGTGCGGCTGTTCAGCCGATGATCCGTGACGTTGTCGGCAAGACCGCCATGTTGCAGCAGCCCGGTCAGCACATGGTGCCAGGCACCGTAGAGCCGCGGCAGACCGATCAACATCAGTGGCAGGATCGAACCGAGGTAGAGCGAGAGCGCGATCGTTGCGGCGTAGATGGCGAACCAGATGCGGGCAACGAGGATCGCCTTCGGCTGTTCCATTTCCGGGATGAATGTCGCTTCCTCGGCACTGATGACGCCAAGCGTGTTGCGAACCATGTCGACCATTGCATGCCAGACATCGAGAATGCCGAAGAAGTTCAGGACGAGGCGCAGGAGATCCGGCGGCCGCATGACGGCAATCTCGGGATCGCGGCCGACAATGACCGTGTCAGTGTGGTGACGGGTGTGGCTCCAACGCCAGGTGACGGGATTGCGCATGATCATGAAGCAGGCGATCTGGTAGACCGCGTTGTTCATCCACATCGTCTTGAACGCGGTGCCATGCCCGCATTCGTGCCAGCGACTGTCGGAGGCCGAGCCGTAGAGAACGCCATAGGAGAGGAAGAACGGAACGGCCCACCAGGTGCCCCAGAAGGTGATGCCGAGCCCACCGAAAAGAACGAGGCAACCGAGCCAGATCGCGGTATCGCGGATGGCGGGTCCGTCCTCACGCTTCATCAGTTCCTTCATCTGCTTGCGCGGGATCTCCGTGTGATACCACTCCGCCGCTGAGAGGCCGTTGGCGACAGCCGCCTGGGCATCGCGCCCGAGGAGACTGTAATCTCGCTTCGTTGGAACCATCGCCATTTGCTCTCCTCCCTGCGATCCGGCCAGTTTGGCCAGGAGCGTCCGATGTCGTGCAATGACGATAGGTTGACTTTTGCTAGGTCTCAATGCAGCAATGATATATTCTCTCAAATGATGTCATCTTCTGCATATCATCTGTGATGCAACCCTATCAGGAGAAGCGATGAGCAACCGTCCGACCATTGCCGACCTCGCACGGACCGCCGGCGTCAGCGTCGCGACCGTCGATCGCGTCCTGAACGGACGCCATCCCGTGCGGGAGGAGACGGCACGCCGTGTCTACGAGGCAGCCAAGGCTATCGGCTACCATGCGGTTGGCCTCATCCGGCAGCGCGTCTTCGAGGACCTGCCGCAGTACAGACTTGGCTTCGTTCTGCAGAAGCCGGAACAGTCCTTCTACAAGGCGGTTGCGAAGGAGATCGAAAACGCGGCGCTTTCGCTGTCAAACGCACGTGTTTTCGCCCAGGTCGACTTCGTAGCAAATTCGACACCGACGGCGATTACGGAAAAGCTTCGTGCGGCTGCGGCGCGAAACCAGGCGGTTGCGCTCGTTGCTCCTGATTATCCGGCGGTGACGGCCGCGATCGAGGAGTTGAAGGAGCGCGGGATCCCGGTTTTCTCACTGCTTTCGGACTTCGCGGCCGGCGTGCGTGAGGGGTATGTCGGGCTCAACAACCACAAGGTCGGTCGCACCGCGGCATGGATGATCACCAAGGCAGCCAAACGCCCCGGCAAGGTCGCGGCCTTCGTCGGCAGCCATCGCTTCCTCGGCCACGAACTTCGAGAGATCGGGTTCCGCTCCTATTTTCGCGAGCATGCACCGGATTTCGAAGTGCTTGATACGATGGTCAATCTCGATACGGCCGAGATCACGCACGAGGCAACACTGAACCTTTTGCAACGTCATCCGGATCTGATCGGCTTTTACGTCTGCGGCGGGGGCATGGAAGGTGCCATCTCGGCAATCCGCGAGGAAAAGCTGGAAGGCAAGCTTATTGCCGTCGTCAACGAATTGACGCCGGAGTCCCGGGCAGCCCTCGGAGATGATGTCGTCACGCTGGCGATCTCAACCCCAACAGCGACGCTTGCGCGCGAAACGGTCAATCTGATGATCCAGGCGATCGACAAGGGCCCGACGGGTGCCCCAGGGCAGACCTTCCTGCCCTTCGATCTCTTCACGCCTGAAAATATCTAGCGAATGAAGATAGAATCCCATCATTGACGAAAGGCAATATTGCAGCAATGCAAGTCCTTTGCGTCACTCGCTCTTTGACTGTCCTCCAGCAGTTGGTGAAATGTCTGCGACACGGTAAATGGAATGAACGTTCTATTTGCAAAGCGTGGCCCGTCCCACTGGAGGAGACATTCCCGTGACAACCCTGCCCTTCGCCCTCAATCATATGACGACGCCCGGCCTTCCGCTCGGCGCCTTCTTCGAACTTGCCAAATCCCTCGGGATCTCCTCCGTCGAGATCCGCAACGACCTTTCCGGCAATGCCATCATCGACGGCACGCCCGCAAAGGATGTGGCTGCGCTCGCCAGTCGCAATGGCATTACGATTATCTCGATCAACGCGTTGCAGCGCTTCAACGAGTGGAATTCGGATCGTCAGAAAGAAGCCGGAGAGCTGATAGCCTATGCGCGCGACTGCGGCGCCAAGGCCCTCGTGCTCGTGCCCGTCAACGATGGCTCCGGCCAGGCGGACGGCGAGCGACAGGCAAACCTTCAGGAAGCGCTTGCCGCGCTGAAACCGATGCTCGAATCGGCCAGAATTATCGGCCTTGTCGAGCCGCTGGGCTTCGAAATCTGCTCTCTGCGCTCGAAGACGGAGGCTGTCGAGGCGATCAAGGCGGTCGGAGGAGAAAGTACCTTCCGACTGGTCCACGATACGTTCCATCACCACCTCGCGGGCGAACCCGCAACCTATCCTGAGATGACCGGGCTCGTGCATATTTCCGGCGTAACCGACGGTCGGGTCGCCGTTTCCGATCTGCGCGACTCGCACCGCGTTCTGGTCGATCAGGACGACCTTCTCGACAATGTCGGACAGATCCGGCGCCTGCGTGCCGAGGGCTATGCAGGGCCGCTTTCCTTTCGAACCGTTTGCCGCGGAAGTTCACGAGGTCGCAGATCCAGCGGCTGCGATCAGGCAGAGTGTGGATCACATTCAAACCCGGATCTGATCCGCCGCGGCCTGGCTGCGGGAAAACGATGCGGGCGCCGCGACAGGCCTTGACGGCGCCTCCATAAAATGGAATACATATTCCGTAATCGCAATTTACTGGTTCGTTTATTCCGTTTTATCTGGGGGCGTAACGGGAGTGGCGCTTTCAATGTGAATGAGCGCAATCCGGCAAGGATTGTGCTCCCGGCAGGAGAAGGTGTCGCCGGGCACCATTGTGGAGGAGAGAGACAATGAAGAAATTCGTGCTGGGTACAGCGCTGGCCGTGATGATGTCGACGGCTGCGCATGCCGAAACCATCGGCGTGTCGATGGCCCTTTTCGATGACAACTTCCTGACGGTCTTGCGCAACGGCATGTCCGACTACGCCAAGACGCTCGACGGCGTCGAACTGCAGATCGAAGACGCGCAGAACGACGTTTCGAAGCAGCAGAGCCAGATCCAGAACTTCATTGCAGCCGGCGTGACCGCCATCATCGTCAACCCGGTCGATACCGATGCGACGGCAGCCATGTCGAAGATTGCTGCCGACGCCGGCATTCCGCTCGTCTACGTCAACCGCGAGCCAGTCAACGTCGACACCCTGCCGGAAAAGCAGGCTTTCGTCGCATCGAACGAGCAGGAATCCGGCACGCTGCAGACGCAGGAAATCTGCAAGATGCTTGGCGGCAAGGGCAAGGCCGTCGTCATGATGGGCGAGCTTTCCAACCAGGCCGCCCGCATGCGCACCAAGGATATTCACGACGTTCTGGCGACCGACCAGTGCAAGGGCATCGAAATCGTTGAGGAGCAGACCGCCAACTGGTCGCGTACGCAAGGGTCCGACCTTCTGACGAACTGGCTCTCGGCCGGCGTTGAATTCGATGCCGTCATTGCGAACAACGACGAAATGGCGATCGGCGCCATCCAGGCGCTGAAGGCCGCCGGCCGCTCGATGGACTCGGTCGTCGTCGGCGGCATCGACGCGACGCAGGACGCACTCGCCGCAATGGCTGCGGGCGACCTCGACGTAACCGTGTTCCAGAACGCCGCCGGCCAGGGCAAGGGTTCGGTCGACGCCGCCTTGAAACTCGCCAAGGGCGAAACGGTCGACAAGAAGGTCTACATTCCCTTCGAGCTGGTGACCAAGGAAACCCTCGACAAGTATCAGGCGAAGAACTGATCGCCTGCGGCGGGAGCGCAGGATCACCTGCGCTCCCGTTCAAATATGCAAGTCCCGCTGCGGATGTCTGCGTCCTTTTGGATGCGACCTGCGATTAAATGGGCTGGTCACCCGCCAGCGACGAGGACTTTCCGCAACAGCCGGAAACGACGGGGGAGGCAAGGAAATGACGCTCAGTCCGACAACGATGGCAGCCGTGCGCGCCAGCGGCGCCGTGCCGAAGGCCGAATATCTTCTTTCGGCAGAAGGCATCCGCAAGGAATTCCCGGGCGTCGTCGCCCTTGACGACGTCGAGTTCAAGCTGAAGCGCGGCACGGTCCATGCGCTGATGGGTGAAAACGGCGCCGGCAAGTCGACGCTGATGAAGATCCTCGCCGGCATCTACACGCCCGACAAGGGCGAGGTGAAGCTGAAGGGCGTCGATATCCGCCTGACGTCACCGCTCGACGCGCTCGAAAACGGCATCGCGATGATCCATCAGGAACTGAACCTGATGCCGTTCATGACGGTCGCGGAAAACATCTGGATCCGCCGTGAACCGAAGAACCGCTTCGGCTTCGTCGACCACGGCGAGATGAACCGCATCACCGCCAGGCTGTTCGATCGCCTGAAGATCAAGATCGATCCGGAAATCGAGGTCCGCCATCTCTCCGTGGCCAACCGGCAGATGGTCGAGATCGCCAAGGCGGTCTCCTATGAATCCGACGTGCTGATCATGGACGAACCGACGTCAGCGCTGACCGAGCGCGAGGTCGCGCACCTCTTCGAGATCATCCGCGATCTGCGCGAACAAGGGATCGGCATCGTCTACATCACCCACAAGATGAACGAGCTCTTCGAAATCGCCGACGAGTTCTCGGTGTTTCGTGACGGCAAGTTCATCGGCACCCATGCCTCGAGCGACGTCACCCGCGACGACATCATCCGCATGATGGTCGGCCGTGAGATCACCCAGATGTTCCCGAAGGAGGAAGTGCCGATCGGCGACGTCGTCCTGTCGGTGAAGAACCTCGCGCTCGACGGCGTCTTTCGCGATGTCTCCTTCGATGTTCGCGCCGGCGAAATCCTTGGCATTGCGGGCCTTGTCGGCTCCGGCCGCTCGAACGTCGCCGAGACGCTCTTCGGCGTGACGCCGGCAAGTTCCGGCACGATTTCGATCGACGGAAAGACCCTTTCGATCAAAAGCCCAAACACTGCAATCAGGCACCGCATGGCGTTCCTGACGGAAGATCGCAAGGACACCGGCTGTCTTCTGATCCTCGACATCCTCGAGAACATGCAGATTGCCGTGCTCCAGGATCGCTTCGTCAAGGGCGGCTTCGTCACCGAAAAGCAGATCACCGCGGCTTGCGAAGAGATGAGCCGCAAGCTGCGCGTCAAGACGCCAAACCTGCAGGAGCGCATCGAGAACCTCTCCGGCGGCAACCAGCAGAAAGTGCTGATCGGCCGCTGGCTGCTCACCAATCCGCGCATCCTGATCCTCGACGAGCCGACACGCGGCATCGATGTCGGCGCCAAGGCGGAAATCCACCGCCTCGTTACCGAACTCGCGCGAAACGGCGTCGCCGTCATCATGATTTCTTCGGAAATGCCAGAGGTGCTCGGCATGAGCGACCGCATCATGGTCATGCACGAGGGCCGCGTCACCGGCTTCCTCGACAGGGCGAAAGCAACCCAGATCAAGGTCATGGAGCTCGCCGCGAGCTGAGCGGGAAGCGACCCGACGAAAGGGAGGAATGAAAATGGATACCAATGTCGCCGCACAGGGCGCGAGCACACCGCTTACCGGCGCAAAGCGCCGCCTGCCCCCCGAATTCAACATCTTCCTCGTATTGATCGGCATTGCGCTGGTTTATGAGGTGCTGGGCTGGATCTTCGTCGGCCAGAGCTTCCTGATGAACCCACAGCGCCTGACAATCATGATCCTGCAGGTCTCGGTGATCGGCATCATCGCCGTCGGCGTGACCCAGGTCATCATCACAGGTGGCATCGACCTTTCCTCGGGCTCCGTGGTCGGCATGACGGCGATGATCTCGGCAAGCGTCGCCCAGGCCTCTACCTGGCCCCGGGCGCTCTATCCGTCGTTGACCGACATGCCGGCGATCGTTCCGATCGGGCTTGGCATTGGCATCGGCCTCCTTGCCGGCTTCATCAACGGCCAGCTCATCGCGCGCACCAAGATCCCGCCATTCATCGCCACGCTCGGCATGATGGTGTCGGCACGCGGCATCTCCAAGTGGTACACCAAGGGCCAGCCGGTCTCGGGCCTCACCGAACAGTTCAACTTCATCGGCACCGGCATCTGGCCCGTCATCGTCTTCCTCGTCGTTGCGATCATCTTCCACATCGCCCTGCGCTATACCCGCTATGGCAAGTTTACCTATGCGATCGGCGCTAACGTCCAGGCAGCACGCGTCTCGGGTATCAATGTCGAAGCACACCTCATCAAGGTCTATGCCATCGCCGGCATGCTGGCGGGCCTCGCCGGCGTCGTCACCGCGGCCCGCGCCCAGACTGCACAGGCCGGCATGGGTGTCATGTACGAACTGGATGCGATCGCCGCGACCGTCATCGGCGGCACGTCGCTCACCGGCGGCGTCGGCCGCATCACCGGCACGGTGATCGGCACGATTATCCTCGGCGTCATGACCTCGGGCTTCACATTCCTGCGCGTCGACGCTTACTACCAGGAAATCGTCAAGGGCCTGATTATCGTCGCGGCCGTGGTGATCGACGTCTACCGACAGAAGAACCGCAAGAAAGCCTGATCCTCCAAAGAAAACTTCTCCTCCCAGTGAAGCCAACTGGCCGGGATGATGAAAATCATCCCGGCATTTTGTTTTTGAATGGCAGGTATTTCGCCTGTCTTAGACCGTTTTCCACATATGCTTGGCACGCACAGCTGCCCCGACGTGGGCGCTCTGGCAAAATCTGCGCCAATGCACTATACGCCAGACGTCCAAAACTATCGGAGACTTATCATGTTGTCGCAGCGCAAGCTTGCGAGCCAGTTTCAGCCGCGTTTCGTTCTACAGCTTTGGAACGCGATGCTGCGGGTACAGACCCGCGAGACAGCTTCCCTCTTCGGCCACCGCGGCCGCTAAGCAAACAATCGAAAATGCCGCAGCCATTTTGGGCGTGTCGACCTGACTGCCTGCAGATGGTTTTTGCTCGTCCGGCCCGCAATCGCGGCGCCGGACAGAGCCGGCCCGACAGAGCCGATCTGTGACTAGCCCGCTGGAAAGACGATAGTCACCTTGAGGCCCCGGCCATCGGCCCCCTCGCTGAGACGGGTCGTCGCGCCGTAGAGTTCGGCAATCTCCTCGACGATCGGCAGACCAAGCCCAGAGCCCGGCGCTTCGCTGCCTCCGCGCTCGAAGCGGCGCAGCACCGATTCGCGCATTTCGGGCCGAATTCCCGGCCCGTTATCCTCCACCTGGAGCGACACCGAACCGCCTTCGGCGAGTACGCGCGTTGTCACCTCCGCACCCCGGCCGGCATAAAGCAGCGCGTTACCGATCAGGTTCTTCAGCATCTCAGCCACCAGCAGCGGTTCGGCGCGAATGAAGGCTTCACCGTCGCCATCAAAGCCGAGATCGATATCGGCCTCTCCCGCCGCCGGCACATGTTCTGCCGTGATCTCCCGCACGAGTTCGACAAGATCGACGCGCCCCAGCATCCGCGTCTCGTCCTTGCCGGCTGCGTCGATTTTCGCCATCAGCAGCAATTGCCCGAGGATGCGCTCGGCATTGGCAACCGCTTCATCGGCCTTTTTCACCGCGCCATGCGTTTCCTCGATCGACCCCGCGCGCTGCGCCAGGGCGAGTTGGGTTCGAATAATCGCAAGCGGTGTGCGGAGCTGATGACTGGCATTGCCGGTGAAATTGCGCAGCGCGTCAAGGGCCGACTGCAGGCGTCCCATGAAGGAATTGACGGTATCGACGAGCCCCTGGACTTCGTTCGGTACCCGTTCTCCGATCGGGTGCAAATCATCCGGATTGCGCTCCGAAATCGCATCGCCGAGCCGGTAGAGCGGGCGCAGCGAAAACGTGACTGCGATCCAGACGATGACTGCAGCACCTGCGATCATCATGCCGAGGCGCAGCGCCGAGCGGAAAAGGATGGTCTGCGCAAGTTGCCGCCGCGCGATCGTCGTTTCGGCAACGGTCACGACAAAGGGTACCGAATTGATCCCGGTCGAGGCGGAACGGCGAAGCGCTGCGATGCGGATCGGTTCGCCGCGGAAGGTAGAATCCGCAAAGGTCGTGGATGTCCCCGGCTCTTCCGCAAGCGACGGCAACGTCTGGTAACCCGTGATGAACTGGCCGGGCGGTCCGTCGACCCTGTAGAAAACGCGGTCCTGCGCCGCAGAGGTCAACATCTCCAGGGCAACATAGGGAATATCGACCTCGAGCGAGCCATCCTCCGCGACGACCACGCGTTCCGCGATCGCCAACGCGGAGCCGGCGAGCACGCGGTCGGAGACAACGTTGGCGGTCGTCACAGCCTCACGGTAGGTGTCCGTGAGCGCTATGACGCCGATGACGAACGTCGAAATCAGCAGCCAGCCAAGCAGGCGCCGGCGGAGGGAGTAGACCGTCGCCTTCATTCCGGCCCGGCCATCTTGTCGAGGTAGTAGCCGATGCCGCGGGCCGTGCGAACTGTGAGGCCATGCGGCGCCAGGCGCTTGCGCAGCCGACTGACATATTGCTCGATCGCGTTGGAGCTCAAATCATCGTCGAAGCCGGTCAGCGACTGCATGATCGCGTCCTTGGCAACCACCTTTCCGGCCCGCATGAACAGAAGTTCGAGAAGCCCGAGTTCGCGCGCCGGGATCTCGATCGGCACGCCGCCCGAAGAGAAGCTGCGCGTATTGAGATCGAGCGAAACATTGCCATAGCTCACAGTGGATGCCCTGAGCCCCGCCTGCCGGCGCAGCAACACGCGCACCCGCGCTTCGAGTTCGCCAACGTCGAACGGCTTGATCATGTAATCGTCGGCGCCGAGATCGAGACCCTTGATCCGCTCCTCGGGCGCCCCCCGTGCAGTGAGGATCAGCACCGCCGCGCGGTTCTGCCGGGCGCGCATCGCCCGCAAAACGTCGAGCCCGTCCATCTCCGGCAGGTTGAGATCGAGGATGACCAGATCGAAGGTTTCAGTTGCCGCAACCGCATGCGCCGACGCGCCATCACTGACAACATCGACGGCGTAGCCGCTGCCACGCAAAATGGCAGACAGGCCCTCGGCCAGGTCCTGGTTGTCCTCAACAAGCAAGATACGCAAATATCGTCACTCCCCGATCCACCTTATCCGGCGACGCCTTGCTTGTGAACGGTGACACGCTGAGGCATTGTGGATTCATGCGGTTCTTGATTTCTCTTCTTTTTTTTGCACTTTGCCCCCGGCTGCTCCTTGCGGCGCCGATCATATTTCCGGCCCTTTCTGGCAACTCCGACGCGCGCACGCTGGTGGTTTATTCCTCGCTCGATGAGCCTCTCGCCAGGCCGATGATCATCGGTTTCCAGAGGGCCAATCCGGATGTCACTGTGCGCTACGAAGACATGCTGACCGGCGAGATCTATGACCGCATCATCAAGGAGACGGATGCCGGCATGAAGACGGCGGACTTCGCCTTTTCTTCCGCCATGGACCTGCAAGTCAAGCTCAGCAACGATGGCTATGCCCAGCGCAGCGACCTGCCGATGAGCGACCGTTGGCCCGCCTGGGCGAACTGGCGCAACACCGCTTACGCACTCACCTTCGAACCGGCCGTCTTTGTGTATCACAAACCGAGTTTTACGACGGAAAAGCCGCCGTCCACACGTGCCGAATTCGTCGACTACCTCAAGCGCCAGGGCGCCAACGTCTTCGGCCGCATTGGAACCTACGACATCGAGCGCTCCGGTGTCGGCTTCCTCTTCATGGCACGTGACCAGGAGCAGTTCGGCGATATCTGGGATGTGATCCAGGCCATGGGTGCCGCTGGCGTCAAGCTCTACTCCACCAGCGAGGCCATCCTCGAGCGTGTTGCCGACGGGCGCTTCGTGCTCGGCTATAATATCCTTGGCTCCTACGCGGCGGACTGGGCAGCGCGGCATCCGGATGTCGGGATCGTTCTGCCCAAGGACTACACGGTGGTGATGTCGCGAATTGGCCTCGTTCCTCAGGCCTCGGCCTCTCCGGACCTCGGACGCCGCTATCTTGAATTCTTCATGTCCAAGGAAGGACAGACGATCATGGCGCGAGAACTGCAGATCGCCGCCGTCAGCCCAGAGGTCGCCGGAGAAAATACCGCAAACACCATGCAGGAAATGCTCGGCGCTCAATTGCGCCCGGTTCCCGTTAGCCCCGGACTGATGGTCTATCTCGACCAGGTAAAGCGCTCGCGTCTGATCGCCAAATGGAACGAAGTCCTGCGGCTCCACTGAAATCAGGGCGCGCGCCAATTCGGCGGCGCCCTGAATGGGAACGTCAGGCTTTCTTCCTGGAGCGGCCGCTACGTTCGGCTTGTACCGACAGGTTCAGATCCACGGCAGCTCGAATGAGGGCCTTCAAAGCATCCTCATCGATCCTTTGGCCCTCGTGGATATCGATCGCCCGCCGGATATTGCCGTCGAGGCTTGAATTGAAGAGACCCGAGGGATCTTCCAGTGATGCGCCCTTGGCGAAGGTCATCTTCACCACCGCCTTGTAGGTCTCGCCGGTACAGATGATCCCCGCATGTTCCCAAACCGGAACGCCTCTCCATTTCCATTCCTCGACGACCTCGGGATCGACCTCCTTGATGAGCTTCCTAACCCGCCCAAGCATCTCTCCCCGCCAGTCGCCCAGTTCAGCTATCCTGGCATCGATCCGTTCGGAGGCAGGCGCTTCTCCCTCCACCGCATCAGTCTTCGTCATCTTTCCCGTTGCTTTCTTCATCCGATCATCTCCACGCAGGTATCACACATCACGCGGGGTGCGCTCTGCACGACGTCACTGACATTCCGCTCACATACGTTCGCCGGGCAATTGGCTCGCTTGTTTTACCCAATCGCTGAATTGTGCCTCATCTATCTCGTCTTTTTCGTGGATATGGAAATAGCGCGCATTTGCCATCTTGGATTCGACAGGTGGCGGCGGGCTGAGGGCCGCGCCATTAAAGAACGCGACCTTGATGTATTTCGCAAAGCAGTGAACGCCAAGGAACCAGCCGTCGCCCTCCATGCCATAAAGCGGCGAATTCCACTTCACGGCCTTTTCTGCCTTCGGTACGGCGCGCATGATAAGCTGGTCGAGATGGCGCCCGACCGCACTCTTCCAGCCCGGCATGGCGGCGATATAGGCCTGCACCGGCGCATCGCCATAGCCCTTGGCGATCTGGGGATTGCCGCCTGAGAGCAATTTCGGCTGATCTGCAACCGCCTGTCCCTTCTCCTCTTTTTCGCCTTCCTTTTTGACTGACATTCGCATCCGCGTGGTGTTTCCCTTTGTTGGTCGCTTCGATGTCACATTGGCGATCTTGGAGTTGGCTGTCTTGGTCATTGCTCCATCCTTTCGAACAGGTCTCGAGGCGAACAGGTCTTCGGGGTGGCCGGCGCGACACTACCACAGCTTGCCGTCGTCGCGATATCGCTGCCATCATACGTGGAACCGGCACCTCGGCTCCGAGGTTTCGATTCGCCCATTTCCCGGTGGACCAACCTCTCCGAATTCGGCCACCGAGGCTGACAGAGGCTATCTCCCTCGTTGGCGCGGCCAAGAATCTAAGATTTCGTAAACGTCACGCACCGAAAAGCGCATTCGGGGCTTGATGTCAGCTAAATGTCAGCTTTCTATGTTGCCTTAGGGTCACTGGCACCCGTGGAGGCGGGTCGCCGGTTGCGCACTGGGAGGAAGCCACCAATCCGGTCAAGCGACAAGGGTCGAAAGAACCCGTCGCCGTCTTCCCGTTCGCACTGAGCAACAACGTGCGCGGTGAAAACGCGCCTCACGGAGGACTGACCTTGAAACACTTATTCCTCGCAACGATTCTCGCCGGCGCCATGTCGCTGCCGGCCTTCGCCGCTGATTACACCATCATCGCGCCGGCAAACCCGGGCGGTGGCTGGGACCAGACGGCACGTTCGCTTCAGACTGTCATGCAGCAGGAAGGCATCTCCGGCAACGTTCAGGTCCAGAACGTGCCGGGCGCCGGCGGCACCATCGGCCTCGCGCAGTTCGCGAGCCAGCAGAAGGGCAACCCGAACGCCCTGATCGTCGGCGGCTATGTCATGGTCGGCGCGATCCTGACCAACAAGTCCCCGGTCACCCTTAAGGACGTCACGCCGATTGCACGCCTCACCGGTGAGTATGAAGCGATCGTCGTGCCGGCTGCATCGGACATCAAGACGATGGCCGACCTCGTCGAAGCCCTGAAGAAAGATCCGGGCGCAGTCTCCTGGGCTGGCGGTTCGGCCGGTGGTACCGACCACATCGCCGTTGGCCTGATTGCCAAGGCTGCGGGCGTCGACCCGACCAAGATCAACTACATCGCTTACTCGGGCGGTGGTGAGGCCCTCGCAGCCATTCTCGGCAGCCAGGTAACGGCCGGTATTTCCGGCTACGGCGAATTCGAATCTCAGGTCAAGGCGGGCACGCTCCGCCTGCTCGCCGTATCGGGCCCCGAGCGCATTGCGGGCGTCGACGCTCCGACACTCAAGGAATCGGGCCTCGACGTCGTCGTCGAAAACTGGCGCATGGTCGCAGCCGCACCGGGACTGTCGGATGAGCAGAAGGCTGCCGTCTCGGCCGATATCGAGAAGCTTGCGAAGTCCGCCGGCTGGCAGGAAGTTCTGAAAACCAAGGGCTGGCAGGACAGCTATCTCGCCGGTGATGCCTTCAACGCCCAGCTCGACAAGGACGTTGCGGCAACCGAAGGTGTTCTCAAGGACATTGGACTGGTGAAATGACCAAGGGGCATCACCCTTCAACCGCAACGCGTCGCCCGGATCGGGCGGCGCTCTTCATCGCGGTGGTTCTCGCCGCTATCGCTGGCCTCATTTTTTGGGATGTGTCGCGCTTGGCAGGCGCTGCCGGCTACTCCCAGGTTGGACCGACGACGGTCCCCTACGCGATCGCCTGCTGTCTTCTGGCTCTCGCTATCTGGACGGGCTTCGAAGCGTTTCGCGGCGATTTTCCGGAGCGTGAACGCCAGGAGGTTGCTCCGGTCATCTGGATCGTTGGCGGCCTGGCTGCCCAGATGCTCCTGCTGAAAGTCGCGGGTTTTTCGATCGCCACCGGCATTCTGTTCGCGCTGACCGCGCGCGGTTTCGGCAAACGCAAGCTTTGGTTTTCTCTCCCGGCCGGCATCGTGCTCTGTTTCGCCGTCTGGGTGATTTTCGCCAAGCTCCTGCAACTGTCGCTGCCCGCAGGGCCGCTTGAACGCCTGTTCTTCTAAGAGGGCCAACGACCATGGCTACTTTTGACTTCCTGCTGCAGGGATTGCTGGTTGCTGCGCAGCCGATGAACCTGCTCTACGCGCTGATCGGCGTCACGCTCGGCACGGCTGTCGGCGTTCTGCCCGGCATCGGCCCGGCGCTGACGGTAGCGCTCCTGCTGCCTGTTACCTATCGCCTCGACCCGGGCGGTTCGCTGATCATGTTCGCCGGCATCTACTACGGCGGCATGTACGGCGGCTCGACCACCTCGATCCTCTTGAACACTCCCGGCGAAAGCGCCTCGATCGTGACCGCGCTAGAGGGTAACAAGATGGCCCGTGCCGGGCGCGGCGGCCCGGCGCTGGCGACAGCAGCGATCGGCTCGTTCGTCGCCGGCCTCATCGCCACGCTCGGCCTCGCTTTCATCGCGCCCTATATCGTCAAGCTGGCCCTGGTCTTTGGTCCGCGCGAGTACTTCGCGCTGATGGTGCTGGCGTTCGTCACCGTCTCTTCGGCCTTCGGCGATTCCACCCTTCGCGGCCTGACGTCGCTATTCGTCGGGCTGGCACTTTCCGTCGTCGGCATCGACCAGTTGACCGGCCAGGCGCGCCTCTCCTTCGGCGTTCCGGAACTGCTTGACGGCATCGAAGTTACGACGCTCGCCGTTGCCATGTTCGCCATCGGCGAAACGCTGTTCATCGCTGCGCAAGGCGACAAGGGGCCCGACAAGGTCGAGGCCGTTCGTGGCTCGGTCTGGATGAATGCCTCCGACTGGGCACGTTCCTGGAAGCCCTGGCTGCGTGGCACCATCATCGGCTTCCCGATCGGCGCCATGCCGGCCGGTGGCGCCGAGATCGGCACCTTCCTCTCCTATGCTGCAGAAAAGCGTCTGACGAAGCATCCGGAAGAGTTTGGCAATGGCGCAATTGAGGGCGTTGCAGGTCCCGAGGCCGCCAACAACGCGTCCGCCGCCGGAACGCTCGTACCTCTCCTGACGCTCGGCCTGCCGACGACCGCAACAGCTGCAATCATGCTCGCCGGCTTCCAGCAATACGGCCTGCAGCCGGGCCCTCTTCTGTTTGCGACCAATCCGCAGCTCGTCTGGGGCCTGATCGCCAGCTTGCTCATCGCCAACTTCATGCTGCTGGTCCTGAACCTGCCGCTGATCGGTCTTTGGGTGAAGCTACTGACGATCCCGAAGCCGTGGCTCTATGCCGGCATTCTGCTGTTCGCGACGCTGGGAACCATCGGCGCCAACCCATCCGTCTACGAACTCGGCATGCTGCTCGCTTTTGGCCTGCTCGGATACGCCATGCGTGTCTTCGGTTATCCGATCGCCCCCGTCGTCGTCGGCCTGATCCTCGGTCCGCTGGCCGAACAGCAGCTTCGCCGGGCGCTTGCCATCAGCCAGGGTGACTACAGCGTGCTGTTTACCTCGCCGATCGCCGCTGTGCTCTTGATCATTGCGGCAGCGGCCCTGATCGTGCCCCTGATCCTGCGGGCACGTGGTCGTGGCGAAGTCCTTTCGCAGCTTGCGGCGAACGAAGACTAATAGCGCCTCCTCCCAAGGCCTATCCGCGGGCCCGGTCGGTTTGACTACCGACCGGGCCTGCTTCATTTGCATGGCTGGCGTGCCGGATTGTGCATTGCAACATGACAGGCCAACCTCCATCTTTTGCTCATCGATTGGAAAACGAAAGCGAGCAAGACGATGGCTACTACAACTTACCACAAGGGTTTCATCGGCCGTGCGTTCGCAGTTCTCGGCGCTGCCAGCGCTGCCGCCGCCGCTGTCGAAGGTCACCGCCGCCCGAAGGCAAGCGACCTGCGCACCCTCGGCATCGACCCGGCAACCTTCCCGGACACGCGCCGCGGATAACGAATTCCAGCGCCTAATAGGCGCCTTATCCTCCCAAGGATAAAAAACGGCTCGGGATCCTAGAGATCACCGGGCCGTTGTGCATTTATGGGGCAGAGCCTTGGCGCGCGAAATGGGGTGCTTCCTTTGCATGGCTGGAGTGTCCAATTGTGCATTGCAAAAAGACCGGCCAGCCCCCATCTTTTGCTCATCAAAGAGAAAACGAAAGCGAGCAAGAAGATGGCTACCACAACTTACCACAAAGGTTTCATCGGCCGTGCGTTCGCAGTTCTCGGCGCTGCCAGCGCTGCCGCCGCCGCTGTTGAAGGTCACCGCCGCCCGAAGGCAAGCGACCTGCGCACCCTCGGCATCGACCCGGCAACCTTCCCGGACACGCGCCGCGGCTAATGAATTTCAGCGCGCCTAAGGCGCGCCATATCCTCCCAAGGATAAAACGGCTCGGGATCGGTAGATCGCCGGGCCGTTGCTATGTTGGAAAAGCGCGTCCCTACCTCATCGGGCTTCGTCGAACGCCTTCAACGCGCTGGCGGCGTACGCAGGACATAACGACGCGTATCGTTACGTCCCCTCATTTCTTCGCGCGATAGATCAATACCGGTATCGTCGAATGAGCCAGCACCTTGGCGGCTACGCTGCCGAGCATCAGGCTTCCGACGCCACCGCGACCATGCGACGCCATGACGATGAGATCGGCATCTTTGCGTGTCGCCTGGTCGATGATTGCGCGGTAGACCTCGTGGCTGCTGACCTGCTCCGTCTGGCACGCCACGCCTTCCGCCTCTGTCTTGCGCGCCAAAGCCGCGAGCATTTCCGCGGCGTGCTTGCTGGCCAGCGCCTCGTATTCGTCGCGCGTGCCCGACACCTGCTCGGGATCGACCGAAAAGAGATGGAATGGTTCGGTAACGGCAAGGATGGTCACTTTTGCGCTGGCCTCCTTCGCGAAGGCTATGCCTGCATCGACCGCGATTGTCGCCAACGGCGAACCGTCGGTAGGTATGAGAATATTGCGAAACATGGGATCCTCCTTCTCCAAGTTTCATTGAAGCCTACCGCCCTCAGCGGCTTGTTCCTTGATCCCGATCAACGTTCCGGACTTCAGCACGGAGACGCCGACTAAGCCCTGAGGGGTGCCTTGCCATCGCCTGGATAGAGCAGCGCGAGATCGCGAAGCAGTTTTGCATTTTGGCGAAGCCGCTTACCGGCCTTTGCCGAAGAGGAAGAAATCCCGCAGTCGCCGGCGCAGCATGTAGGACCAGGGCACCTCTGCATCGATCGCCTCGTAGCCGGCTTGCGTCAGCGAGAACTCGACACGGCCGCCGTCTCCTTCTCTTCGGGTAATGTATTGCATGTTGAGGGCGCGAAAGACCGCCGCATGCAGTTCCCGTGGCCAATAGATTTCGTCTGCCGGCACCCTATAGGCACCAGCCTTGTAAAGCTCCTCAAGCACATTCCTTAAATCGCTGGCCAGCATTGAATGTTTATCCGGCGCGGCGCGCGGTTTGGCAATGCGAGGTACGGACGACCCAACGAGATAGGTCGACGTTTCCAGCGCCGTTCCCGAACATTTGTCCGTCAATGTGCCCTGAAATAGAGCTCGGTCACGCGAAATTGCCGATCGATGCGCTTGCATTGTACGACGACGTCAATTGCGATTTTCAGGAGTTCGCGGATGTCGGTGCGCTCCAGGTATTGTCCGCCCTCCGATTCCTTTACGAGAAGAGTCAACTGTTCAAACGCCAGCTTCGCCGAGTCAGCGTGCACGGTCGTGATCGAGCCGGGATGCCCGGAGTTTACGTTACGGATGTAATAGAAAGCCGTCCCATCGCGCAGCTCCTGCAGAAGGATTCGATCGGGCCGCATGCGCAGACAGGATTCCAGAAGTTCCTTCGCACCGACTCGCGCAAGCCCCTGGCCTCCCTTAGAATAGAACAGCGCACATGGTTCGGCTGATGGATCACAAGTTCCGGCGTGTCTTCAATCGAGATGACCCGCTCATCATCCGGAATATGACCAATGAGTGCCTTGGAGAGCGTGGTCTTCCCCGAGCCCGTCGCCCCTGAGATCACAATATTCTTTCGGGCCAGCACGGCCTCGCGGAGGAACTCGGCCCACGCGCCCCTTTGATGCAGATCGATGAGTTTCCGGTCCGTCGCACCGGCCACGTGACCGCCGGGCGTCATGTCAGCGAACAAGCCACCCTTCTCCAGGTCGCCAAGGCTTAATGTCGCCGACGAGGGCTTTCGGATCGTTATGCTGACCGTACCCTTGCTTGTTGCCGGCGGAATGACGATCTGGATCCGCTCTTCGCCAGGAAGTGTTGCCGACAGGATCGGTCGCGTTTCGTCGATGGATTGGTGGGAAAAGCTGGCAACGGCGCGGGCAAGGCGCAACAGCTTTTCAAAGGAAAGCTCCGGCAGATCATGGCTCCGCCAACCGCCGGAGCCTTCCGTCAACACCTGCCCGGGTCGATTGACGATTATTTCGTAGAGCGAGAGATCATCGAGGAACGGCACGAACGGCGAAAGCAGCTCACGAACGACCGTCTCGTCAGAACCCTCGATCATCACCCCTGCCCTACTTCGTGACGAGAGTCGGTCGCGGGCTGAAGTTCCCCAGCGCTGCCCGGTCGAGCACCTTGTTGCGCGGTTCCGTCACCCGCAGCCTGTAGACGCCGGAGAAATCGAGATCACGCGCCACAAAGATCGAGACGAGTTCGCCCTGATGTTTGTTGAGCGTCGGAGGAATGTTGATGGATTGCTCGACAGCAATTGCGGCCGCCTGCTGGCCGGCGCTTGTCGTGTTCTCAGCGTCGACGTCACTCTCCTGCAGGCGGCTGCTGGCATAGCTCGTGGCGTCGCCGACGATGGACAGGAGAAGCGCACTTCCAAACCGCTCCCACCAATGAGTGTCGACATAGCCGTCGACGCCAGCCCGGCCGAGCGCATCCGTCGCCGGCGAGGCCAAGGTGACGATGACGCCGTTCGGCGTTTTCGCGCGGTTCCAGAGCACGAAGAGGCGCTTCTGTCCTCGCTGAAGGCCGCCGCGATACTCGCCGACGACTTGCGTGCCTTTTTCCATCAGCACGACCCGGCCATTATCCGACAGGACATCCCGGTTGATCACGCAGCTGGTGGAGCCGGGCTGATCAGACGCCAGTGCCGTTTCCAGGACACAGGGTATCGAGGTGCCCATCGCGACGATGAAGTTCCGATTACCGAGCGCGCCAGCGCGCGAGCCCTCAAGTTTCGTTGGCCGTAGCAGCCCGTTGAACCGCTGTTCGTCAGTATTGGCCGAGTTCTGCCCCATCATGTTTCCATCGAGCGGCGCGAAATTGGTGTCCCCGGACATAAGTGGATCTGCGGTCTCATGGTGCGATGTCGTGTTCTTCGGTCCACCGCTGAAGGCCATGACCGGAGCCCGGCGCGCCGAGTCGAGCAGCGGATCTTCCTCCTTTACCTCCTCGGACACGACAGGGGTCGGCAGCTTCACTTCCGGTACCTGCTGAAACCGGCTCCAACCTCGCTTTGGCCGGTTCGAAATCCGCCGCCTGCCGAATGACAACCCGCTCGGGTCTCGTTATGTCCGCCGGCGTCTTCTCGCCGCTCACCGACCACAGGGCGAAGGCAACAAAGGCAGCAACGGCCAACGCGACCGCGCCGCGCCTCAAGACGGGATTGCTGTCGATCTTGCCGCCGGAAACCGTTTCGGCGCGTTCCCCCGGTATCCGGCTTTCATCTTCCTGAACCATGGCAGCTTCCTATCGTGCCACGCCGGCGTCGTTGCTAACGACGCGCTCGACCGACGGCGAGGTCGTGTTGGTGTCCGGGTTGATACCTGCCCGATCGTAGGCCTCATTGAAGACGCAGAGCACGTCCCGTCCCCTCCGCAGGATGAACTTCCGGCCGATCGCATGGACCAAGGCAAGATTGCCATCTACGGATTTCGGCACCAGGCTTTCACTGCCGTCTGAGTTCTCGATGTAGATCGCAGGCATTTCCTGATTGCCGACGAAGGCAAACGTCGTGACCTTGCCATTGTCGTAGACCGAGTGCGGCTCCAGCGCCTGGGAGCCTTGCGCCGAGTAGCGCCAATTCGCGGACCATAGGCCTCATGAATGGCCAGCACGTTGTCGGCCTCCTTCCCTTGCGCAGCGATCACTCGCGCCGCAGCGGCCTGGCGCCGCCGTTCTGCTTGGACCATTCCCGATAGCGCGCGAGGAGACGGCCGATCTGCTGCGGTCATCTCGCACGAAAATTCTGCAAAATTCCATGTTCCGCTCAAAAAGCGGGTGCGCGTTCGTCACGCTTGCTGGAGGAAAGCGCCAGGCCCGCAGAGATCCGAAATCGAATTTTGCAGAATTTTAGCGCGAGACGTACCCCTTCAGGGGTTGACCGGAAAGGCAGGCGGTCGGGTAAAGGGCGATATAGAAAGGGGAATGGTTCGGGGCAATCGAAGGCCGCGACAAACCATCATGGCCGCCCGGTTCGACGCTGCTGCGTATCAGCCGCGCGTACCTTGATGCGTTTCCCCTCAGGCCAGTCAATTGCATACCCTCGCCTGCTCCCAGTTGCTGCAACCGATGAGCACGCCCGTGCCGACATCACTCTTATGCCGGCCGTTAGATCAATGCGGTGCTGGTATTGTCGGCTGCAGACCGCGCGGTAACACCTGGGGAAACTGTTCGCATGAAGCGTGAGATAGGTGGATCTTTCCCCCATTCGCCCCTTGTCGCCCGGCCATTTGATCAATCTGTGACCGACCGGCACACCGCCATCGGCAGCGAGTGGCCCCGAGCGACCCGGACCCGGCTTCGTCGGTCGTCGCGCGCGGCGATCCCTAGCGTTGAAGGCCGGTTCGTCGGCGAAATAGCGTCAGGTCCGGGAATACCTGACAGTTCCCTCAAACCTTGAAATCACGAGCGACACATGACATATATTGAACGACAGATGGCGATGGAGAAAGATCATGGCGGTGACAGCAAGAGCACCTTCCTCTGCAGCAGGCGGTGAACTGCAAAAAATCGAAGCATTGCTCGGCGGTTCGCGCATCTTGGCGCGGCGCCTCACCAATGCGCTCGACGCACACGAGCTGCTTCTGCACGGTCTGCCTGCCTCGGCGTTGGATTACCTTGTCGGCAATCTCGTCGTCATCGGCAAGAACGAGTCCCTCGAAAAGGCGGTGGGCATGAGCTTGCGCACCTGGCAGCGGCGGAAGGATGCACCCTCGAAGCCGCTCAGCCAGGAACAGAGTGGTCGCGCGTGGAAATTCGCCGAGATCCTCGCAAAGGCGACGGACGTGTTCGGGTCGCAGGCGGAAGCCGAACAGTGGCTGGAGCGTCCGGCGATCGGGCTTGACCAGCGCCGCCCGATCGATCTTCTCGGAACGCCCGCCGGCGTCGAGCTTGTCGAGGATCATCTCGACCGCCTCGAATACGGCGTCTATGCATGACCCTTCTGCCAATTGCGCTCGGCGGGACCGAGTTGGTCGCGTGGCGGCTCGATCAGGCCATCCATGCACCAACGTGGGATAGCGGGGAAGGCGCCTATCGGGTCGGTGGCCGCTGGAACAGCAAGGGAGTTCGCGCGATCTACTGCTCCCTCGATCCCGCGACGGCGATTCTTGAGGTCGCAGTCCACAAGGGCTTCCGGGCGCTCGATACGGTGGCACATATGATGACGGCAGCAGTCATTGCCAATCCCAGCGATGTCCATGTCGTCGATCCGGGAAGAGTGCCCAATCCCAATTGGTTGCGCCCGGGCATTCCTGGCGCAGGACAGCAAACATTCGGAGACGATCTTCTTCGGCGGCACCGTTTCGTCGCGATTCCGAGCGCGGTTTCGCCGCATAGCTGGAACCTGATTTTTCTCGCCGGCGGCTCGACCGGTGCCTATACCCTGAGGCTCCAGGAGGCCTTTGCCCTCGATACGAGGTTGCATCCCCCCGAGGCATGAGCCAACCGCAATCGCGTCAATGCCAATAGTGGTGTGCACTGCCATTGCGACACACCGCCCGGATATCCGCTGACCGGGCAAGAACTCACGATTCATCAAATCCCTCGCAGCGCGCCAGCCGATCGATCTCGGAGGCGAACAATTCCTTATTAGGGGCTCCGTCCACATTGTCAGTGCAAGGAGCCGCCGGTTCCGATGTATATCGCTCAACTCGAGGGGCGGCATTTCGTCAAACGCATGCCGCTTTCCGGGCGCGATCACGACCCGGCTTGCCCCTCCTACGACCCCCCTTACGAGTTGTCCGGCCTCGGTCCTTTAATCGGCAATGCCATCCAGGTCGATGCGAACGGCCGGACAATGTTGAAGATAGATTTTCGATGACGAAGAAAGGTCCGCGAGCGGCCGCATCTCAACCGGCGGGTCCGTCAGAGCGCGCCATTCGCAATGAGCCAAGAAGCTATCGTTGCGTGCAATGTTGCACTACCTGTGGGAAATGGGTGAATTGACCGAATGGCGTTCCTCCTGGGCCGGAAAGCGCGGCTGGGGTCGGGTCCGCACGAGCCTCATGAAAGCCGCGTCGCAAATGACGACTCGTGGCGGCCAGCTTAGCGATATGCTGTTTGTGCCGGAGACTTTCCGTCAGGAGGACAAGGAAGCAATTGCCGCGCGCCGAGCGACCGCACTTGCCGGTGCGCAAGCGTCCGGGACAGGACCGCGCAAACTGATGATCGCAGTGGCGGAAGTGAAGGAATTCATACCCGCACGCGCGGGGCATCGGATCACATTGCGGCATCTGCCCTTTCCACTCATGCTTGAACACGAAGCATGGAAGCGGCTCAACGCCAAATACGAAACGGAACTGGAGCTATGGCGTTCGAACGATGAGCTGCATCTCGTTATTGCGTATTCCGGTGAAGTCGGCCGCTGATTCCGAAACGAAGTCGGCCACCTATTCCGATTTCATTCCGGCCACCATTCCGATCTGAAGCCGGCCAGTTGATGCTCCCCTGGGTCGTTGTTTT
>Ga0209025_1000793_pt1 | contig 51591 bp, 56 predicted proteins | sample AraplaMF_Col_mLB_FD_184256 | JGI IMG/M metagenome (GOLD analysis project Ga0209025, IMG submission 184256) | Arabidopsis root microbial communities from the University of North Carolina, USA - plate scrape MF_Col_mLB (SPAdes) (version 2) | ecosystem: Host-associated > Plants > Roots > Endosphere... | reverse complement strand
TAGTAATTTTCATATGTATCGCTCCTTTATTCTAGGAATACCTAAAATAATTACTAGTAATGTTAATATTTATTATATACCACTTTTTTCATTCCGACAACGTTATATCATTTTTAATTCTTTTAGGACGCAAAGAGTGATTTATAGAGATATTTTTATAGAAATAGGTAGATTTCTTATATGTTATATTTAATACTGAAGGATTCGAATACGAAATTTTATGACAGGAGCAAAATGAATGAATTATAAGCAGTTACTAATAGACAATTTTACATATAAAACCTCATACATTGCGCGGCGGGTAATTGGAATGGATGTAAAAGAAACGAAGGATTACATTACTGTCGACTGCGGATTACCTGCAGATACATTTAATATTATTACACTACTAAATAGTAATGTAACGAAAGGGATCGAGAAATTATATAAGGAGGTAGAATGCTATAATCAAAAGAAATTTCCAATGAGTGTTTGGTTTTGGGATGATAAGCAAGAACAGACTATAAAAAGCGAATTAATCAAACTTGGTTTAAAAGAAGTAGAACAGAATATCGCGATGGTAGCAGACTTAAGAAAAATTCATCCAATAATAGACATTCCAGTAAGTTTTACAATAGAAAAAGCAACATCGCCAGAACAAATACAACAATTTGGCGAAACGTTAGCAGCTTTATTCGGTACATCAACAGAAGGTACTCACGTACAAGCATACTATAATCAAATTGCTTCTTTAGATTTATGGAATAGTGATGCCATGAAACTATACTTAGGCCTTTATAAAGGGAAGGTAGTATCTGTTGGCTCTTTAGTTTGTACGGAAGATAGCGTCGGTATTTATGATATAGCGACTAAAGAAGAAATGAGAGGAAAAGGATTTGGTTCTATTATGTTCAATTTCCTGCTTCAAGAAGCAAAACAACTAAAAGATACTTACTGCATTTTACAAGCTTCACCTGATGGAATAAATATTTATAAAAAATCTGGCTTTCAAGCTGTAGGACAAATGACAGTTTTTGAAAATCGACATTTAATTGAATAATTCATCCAAATCAAATCGCTTTAAATATAGGAGTAAACATACCGTTATGAAGAAAATATCTATAATTACAATTATCTGTTTCTTTTTTGTAATTAGCACTTTTGTTTTTCAGCAAGTAAATGAACAAAAATATACAAAAGCTATTAATCAATCAAATCATATTAAAAATATTGCGCATAGAGGGGCTTCTGCATATGCACCGGAACATACATTAGAAGCGTATCAATTAGGACAGCAATTAAAAGGTGACTATATAGAAATAGATCTCCAAATGACAAAAGACGGACATTTAGTAGCTATGCATGATGAAACATTAAACCGTACAACAAACGGTACTGGTTTTGTAAAAGATCATACATTAGATGAAATAAAACAACTGAATGCAGGTTCTTTTTTCAATAAAAAGTATCCAAATTTAGCAAAGAAAGAATTTGAAGATGCTAAGGTTCCAACACTAGAAGAAATTATTGAAACGTTTGGACGTAATGCAAACTATTATATTGAAACAAAATCGCCAGATGAATATCCTGGTATGGAAGAAAAGCTATTAGAGATTATAAAGCACTACGAAATAAGTGATAAAGTAATTATTCAATCATTTAGTGAAGAAAGTCTGCGAAAGATTCACAGTTTAAATGACAATATACCGTTAGTACAATTATTATCATATAAAAAAGCAGTTCAATTAACAGACTCAGAAATAGAAAAGTATAAAACATACTGCATTGGCCTAGGCATGAACTACAAATATATTGATGCAGTCTATGTGAAAAAAATAAAGAAACATGGATTAGAAGTTCATCCATTTACAGTAGATAATGAAAAAGATATGGAAAAGTTACTAAAATGGGGTGTAGACGGGATGTTTACTAATTATCCGGATCGTTTGCATTCAGTATTAGATTTGAAAAGTCAAAATTAAAAAGTATTATTCTTAAGGGAGTAATAAATAAAAAAGAATCCAATAAACATATTGGATTCTTTTTTATTTCTATACGCCAAACTTGATATAATACAATATTGATGATTATTTTTCATAAGTTTTGTCAGAAAGTAATCAAAATGTAATTAATTTTTTCTTTGTTTTTTATATTTTTTTGATACACTGACTACGAGCGGAATACCGATTAACGTCGGCAAAAACCAAAACCATATTGGCGGCAGTAAATTTATAATAGGAATATGGATGCCGATATTTACTAAAAGTGCGGTGACGGCACCTATATAAGAACCTAACATACCTCTAATGTGGTGATGGAGCCAATTTTTCCAACGCCTTTTTCTTGCAAGGTATCCATAAATCGCGAATGAATAAGAGAAAATTGCTACATAAAATAAATATGCGATTTTATCCCAGTTTATAATGGATAATATAATTGCAGTAAGGGTGATGACAACATAGGATGCATGATATATTTCACCCCACTCCGTATGTTTTCCTTTCTTCTTTTGAGCAACCATCGCTACAATACCGGTGATTAAGCATATTGTTCCAAATAGTATGTGTATGGTTAAAAGAATGCTGAAAATGCTCATAATAATTCCTCCTTTTTTTATTTTTATAGTATTGCAGTATAGGAGAAAAGTTGAAAAATATAGTTAGTTCGGCTTAATATTTTGAAATAAAGGTACTCTTAGAACAAATTTTTTTAAATTAAGTGAGGCTCGTATTACGTTAAATGAAGGAGAGACTTCTATGTTTACATCTATTACATATTTACAATCGGGGAATAACAAACAACAAAAAATATATGATGTTTTGAATGAGCTAAACATAATGGAGGATTTAGCTTTATATAGCCCAGTTCTTTGCGGGACAATCCCTATAAGAATTGATACTCCTCAATCTGACTTAGATATTGTAATGGAAGTATATAACTTTGATGTTTTTGAGCAGGAAATGAGATCTTTATATGGCTCTTATGAAGGATTCAAAATAAAAAAGAAAAAAATTAAAGGTACTGAATCGATAAAGGTGAATTTTAAATTTGAAGGTTTTGATTTTGAATTATTCGCTCAGCCTAAGCCAGTGCGTAACCAAAATGCATATAGACATATGATAGTAGAGCACATGCTATTAATGCAGCATCCGCATATAAGGGAAGAAATTATTCGCTTAAAAGATCAAGGGCTAAAAACAGAACCGGCTTTTGCTCAAGTATTAAACATTGACGGTGATCCCTATAAAGAACTTATTTTATTAGGACAGGAAATGAGATTATGGTAAAAAAGGCACATGAAAAATCCTCTTTATAAAAAGAGGATTTTTTTATTATGCCATTAACTTACGAATCAAATTACTTACTATAATAATACCTTGAGTAATTTGTTCAGGGGAAGAATACCCATAAGATAAACGTATAAACTGATCTGATTCTTCCTCATAAATACGTCCCGGGTTAATAAGAACTCCCTTTGATTGAGCCTCTGAAAATAGTTTTTTCATCGAAATGTTAGGCACCACCCTTAGCCATATAAAAAATCCACCACTAGGGATATCCCATGTAGTAATGTCAGCGCAGTACGTATTTAGTGCTTGTATCATTATTCGTCTTCGTTCTTTTAGGTGAATCCTTACGTTCGCTACGTGATCCTCATAACCCCCTTTACTTAACCATTCCGTCGCAACTCTTTGAGATAAAGAACTTGATCCATAGTCAGTTTGCATTTTTATATCTGACAATCTCTCGATAACAGGCTCTGGTCCGATGATCCATCCAATTCTAAGTCCTGGGCTAAGTGTTTTAGATAGACTACCGATATATAATACATGTCCATGTTTATCCATCGACTTTAAAGGAGGAGGCGGTAGGTCATCAATCCATAATTCACGGTAAATATCATCTTCAATGATAGGCAATTGTTCTTTTTCACATATTTTTAGTATTTCTTTTCGTCGATCCTCGGACATTAATACACCCGTCGGATTTTGAAAACAAGGAATCGAATATAAAATATTTTTCTTTTGACTATAATTAATTCTTCTTAACAAATCATTAGGGATAATTCCATGTTGATCCATCTGTATTCCAGAAAGGTGAATATTAGCCGATTGAAATACGTGAAGAGAATATAAGTAAGAAGGCCGTTCAAGTAAAACAGTTGACTCTCTATGTAAAAGACCGATTGATATTAATTGTAGTGCCTGTAATGCACCAGAGACTATTAATATAGAACTCGGTGATGTATTTATTCCAAATGATTTTACATAATTACTTATTGCTTCACGTAAAGGGAGATATCCTTTTTGTTCTTCATATCCGAAATAATCTAGTTCCTCACATACGTTACGCATAATGAATTGCATAGTTTCTAATGGGAAAAGATGCGGTGCAAGTTCTCCTTTACTAAGATGAATCAATTTTTTATTTGCTTCTGCTTCATTAATCTCTCGGACCATTAGCTTACTTGGCTTATGAATACCAGCTTTTACATATTCACTCCAATCGGGCGGGGGATTGGTAGCTAATAATGACCATGTATTATTTATTACAATTGTTCCCGACCCGATTTGCCCTTGAATTAAACCATCTGCCATAAGTTCTTCTAGTGCAGTTATTACAGTACTACGATTTACATGAAATAATTTCGCTAACTGCCGCTGGCTAGGAAGCTTACTTCCAATCGGCCATTCTCCATATTCAATTTTTCCTTTCATATAGTCTATTATTTGCCGATATTTAGGCAGTTTTTTATCAGTAGACATATTAAAAACTCCCTCATTCATTTTAAAAATGCAAAGTGGTTGGTTTTTTCGAGGAATAACTGGTTGAAGACATTGTATCAACTATTAAATATGATGAAAAGAAATAATTGGTAATTAGAAAATGGCTGGTTTATTGGAGAGGGAGAGAGAGAAAGTATGCATAATAAAAAATGGGATTTTCGTATTGTATGTGCTCACATTTTTACGATTATTATATGGGGAACAGCTTTTCCAGGAATTCGGATGGGGCTTGAAGCTTACACGCCTGAACACCTCACATTGCTACGATTACTAATCGCTTCTTTGATTCTTTTTCTGTTTTCACTTATATACAAATTACGTTTACCTGATTTGAAAGATATTCCAGTAATATTTATATTTGGCGCTCTGGGATTTACGATTTATCATATTGCACTCAACTACGGTGAAAAGAGTGTGAATGCTGGACCTGCTAGTTTCATTGTATCGATAACACCGATATTAACGGCAATTCTTGCTTCTGTTTTTTTGAATGAAAAAATGAAATTTAATGGTTGGATCGGTGGTGTAATTAGTTTGATAGGAATTGCTTTTTTATCATTAAGTCAAGGTGATTCTATTCAATTGAATAGTGGGGTATTACTTATATTATTAGCGGCATTTTCAGAAAGTCTATTTTTCGTTTTCCAAAAGTCTTATTTAAAAAAGTACGGTTTCTTACCATTTACAATATATACAATTTGGTCTGGTACGGTATGTATGCTTATTTTTTTGCCCGGGATTTATGAAGAAATCGTAGCAGCTCCTATAGAAATTACTTTGAGTGTTATATATTTAGGTGTGTTCCCGACAGTACTTCCATATATTGCATTAGCGTATATTACATCCCATTCCGGTGCTTCTGAGGCAACAAGTTCTCTATATTTAACACCAGTTACTGCATGTTTTATTGCTTGGGTATGGTTAGGCGAGGTACCAACCTTTGTTTCGATTGTTGGAGGGATAGTTACTATACTTGGAGTTGTGATTGCTCATTTAACATTTAATAAAGATGATTATAAGCAAATTGAGCGTGAAAAAGTATGGTAAGACATTCTTACGAGTATTTGCAATTTGAATGCAAAATTTCGGATTAATAACAGGCTTTCAATTCAATAAATATAGTGAAAAAGATTTATATTAAAATCAGCTAGTCCAATATTTGTACGAGATTTAATTAAACTGTTAGATCATTTATCTGCAAAAGAACTAGCATAATGCTAGTTCTTTTTATCAATACATTACTCACCATTAATATTTGCTTAGAATTGTATAGATTTAAATTTTTTCCACATATACATAATTATCTTACCTATGAAAGGAGTGCATTTCTTGGAGAAGGTTTTATTTTTTGGAGACCCAGGTATTGATGATTCGTTTGCAATTATGTATGGCTTACTGCATCCTGAAATTGAAATTGTTGGTATCGTAACTGGATATGGAAATGTTGAACATATACATGCCGCTCATAATGCCGCATATATTTTGCAGTTAGCAAACAGACTAGATATTCCTGTAATTAGCGGAGCAACAAAACCACTTACAAATGAAATTACAACGTATTACCCTGAAATTCATGGACCAGAAGGATTAGGACCCATACATGTACCGGAAAGTGTGTTATCCATTCCGATATACAATTTTGGTAGTATTGCTTCGATTCTTGTAAAGTATGGAGAAGATCTAACAATTGTCGATGTAGGAAGATCTACCTCGTTAGCAATTGCGTTTAATTTATGGAACGACTTGATGTTAAATGTAAAAGGAATTTATTTTATGGGTGGTGTCTTTTTAGAAGCAGGGAATGTTACTCCATTAGCAGAGGCAAACGTGTACGGAGATCCTATAGCAAGTCAAATTGTATTTCAGCAAGCGAAAAATATAACGTTATTCCCTTTAAATGTAACAAATAAAACGGTTTTAACCCCAAGTGTATTTACTTATATTTTAGCTAATACAAAAAATCCATTTAAACCGATTATGAAACCCATGTACGATTATTATTTATCAGCATACCAAAAGCTCAATCCATCTATTGAAGGACCATTATTACACGATGTACTTGCTATAAGCGGTTTGGTGAATCCTACTTTTTTAAATTACACATCCCGAAAAGTGACTGTGGATATATGCGGTGAAACGAAGGGACAAACTTTTGCTGATTTTCGCCCACACTCTAAATCTGAAGGGGCTCGTATAGCGTTACAATTAGATGAGGAAAAATTTATTCAGGATTTTATGAAAATCATGTTATAAGTTGATGTCGAAAAAGGGAATCATTTCACTCCGTTGAATATAAAAGATAAATTCTCTTTTTAAAGGAGCTTAAAATAGTGAACGTCCAATTAAAAATTGTTACGAGAGAAAATTGGGAAGATGCATTAAAGTTACAAGTTAAAGAAAATCAAATGCAATTTGTTCCGGCAGTGGCAGTATCACTTGCTAAAGTATACATAAAACCAGATGGTGAAAATGTCGAATATATTCCATTCGCTATATATGATGGTGACCTTATAGTCGGTTTTATTATGCATGCTTTTGTACGTGAGTCAACAGATATGTATTGGATTAACGGATTTATCGTTGATGAAAAAGAGCAAGGAAAAGGATATGGAAAAGCTGCATTACAGGAAATCATTAACTTAATAAAAAATAACTTTAAAGAGTGTGAGGAAATTAGATTAACTGTTCATAAAGATAATATTTCTGCAAAGAAACTATATGAATGTTATGGTTTTAAACCGTTAGGAAATGTATATGACGGTGAGGAAGTATATCGCTTATTGTTGTTGAAATAAAGATGTACTGTTTTGAATAAAGTTACATCGTGTATTTATAGTGAACAGGCAAAGAACATCTAGAATTGAAAGATCGATTAAGAAACTGTTTGGAAACAATAAGTTGTTCCGTTAAAGGGTCAAATTGCGGAGAATTGGTTGTACCAATTCATATAAATTATCACAAATTGAATTCACGCAATTATTTTAACATTTTATTATAAAACAGTATTTATATATACTTAAACTATCATTAATAAAAACATCAATGGAGGAACTAATATGAAAGAGAGCAATAAAAAAGAGTTGTCACTAGAGCAACGTGAAGAATTACTACAAACATTGAAAGATCGTTTTGAGAATAATATGAACCGTCATAAAGGTTTAGAATGGGCTAATGTTCAAGAAAGGCTGAATGCTAATACTGAAAAATTGTGGTCGCTTAATGAAATGGAAAGAACTGGTGGAGAACCTGATGTTGTAGATTTTGATAAAGAAAAAAGCGAATACATTTTTTATGATTGTTCAGCAGAAAGTCCTAAAGGTCGTAGAAGTGTTTGTTATGACCTTGAAGCGCTAGAATCAAGAAAGAAACATAAACCAGAAAATAACGCTATTGATATGGCAACTAGTATGGGCATTGAACTATTAACGGAAGAAGAATATCGGGCGTTGCAAAATCTCGGGAATTTCGATTTAAAGACATCGAGTTGGGTGCAAACACCTTCTGATATTAGAGAACTTGGAGGTGCCCTTTTTTGCGATTATCGCTTTGGACACGTCTTTGTGTATCACAATGGGGCAGAATCTTACTATGCCGCAAGAGGCTTTCGTGGTTCGTTAAGAGTCTAAAATTTGTACAGGCAGGTAAATTTGAAGTAGAGAATAGATTTGCTTATGGAATAGTAGTGATTGCATACTTTAGCTACGGCTTCGATTTTGAGGCCGCAAAGAATAGGGCTAATCGAACCTTATTGTAAAAGAATGAATCAACTAAAAATAGCAAGAGTATGTTTCGATGATTTATTTTCATAAACATACTCTTTTTTAGAATCGTTTATCAAAAATATTAGTTTCAATTAAATTGTAAACTAGAAGATGTAAAATGTTATCTTCTAGTTATTAATAATGTTCATCCATATGAAGCACCTATGATTAATATTATCCCGCTTTTAAATGACAATTTTTGAGCAAGTATAAAGTGAATGATTAGGAGGAATACAAAATGAAAAGTAAATTCCATCATATTGTACGAGCTATCATGATAAAAGATGAAAAATTACTAGTTGCTGAATACATAGGACATCACTATTTTTTACCCGGAGGCCATGTTGAAATTGGGGAATCAGCAGAGAATGCACTAATAAGAGAGTTACGCGAAGAACTTGGAGTAACTTGCAGTATAAAACAATTTTTAGGTGTCATAGAAAATAAATGGCAAGCTAAAGAAACCCTCCACCATGAAATTAACCACATTTTTGAAATAGATTCAAATGAGTTGAAATCAGATTTTACTCCAATATCTAAAGAGTCCCATTTAGTATTTCACTGGATTGATTTTACTAAAGAAAATATAAACTCCTATACAATAATGCCGACACCTTCAGTAAAAGAATTACTAGAAAGAAAATTAAGTGATGAACTATTAACTTGCTGGATTAGTAACTTTTAGTTATCTCTATTTATATTAATTCCGTCCACTAAAAGAATGTAAAGAAAATAGGCTCATGAACAAGGTACATCACCTAGTGTAAAGTCATATTTTGTTGATGTACGCATTTAGTCTATAGCCTTATTTCTACTTTATTTTTAAAAGGAAATAAACTTAAAGATATGGACGGAATTTACATTTGTAAATGGAGGGTTTCATAATGAATGAGTTTCAACAAGAACTACAAGCGTTAAACCTTAATGCTTATCAACCTGGTAATGTTGTGTATTGGGATCAGCAACAAAATCAATATCCATATTATTACATCCAAGACGATGCACGTCGTTGTGGCGGATGCGGTGGACGTTGTGGTGGCTGTGGTGGTCGCTGTGGTGGTTGTGGCGGCGGACGTTGCGGTGGTTGTGTAGGTTGTGTTGGTTGTTTCAGCTGTTCTAATTGCTGGAACTGGTGGATTATTTAAGTACAGAATAATATTTCACATGAAAGAAAAGTGTAAATACCAGTTTATGTTGTGTTAACGCTTTTCTTTCATGCTATCATTTTTTCGTTTTCATTTTAGGGGGAAATTTATTTGTACAAATATGAGAAATTAATTTCATGGGTAGAAAATATTAAAGAAACAAATCAAAGTTCTGCGGCTGCACTTTGTATTATGAAAGATAATAAAATTGTACTAGAGCACTATAGTGGAAAGCATTCAAATTCTCCTATTAGTAAAAAAGTAAACATATCTTCACAGTTCAATGTCGCTTCCGCAAGAAAAAGCTATTTAGGATTAATGGTAGCTTATGCAGTTTATGAGGGGAAAATAAAATCTCTTGATGACGAGGTAGTAAATTATTTAAAAAAACATGATCCTTCATTACTCGGTAAGACAACGATAAGACACTTAGTAACTCATTCACACGGTTTAAATGAAACCGATGAGGGGACAGTTTTTCGTGAATTTGAGCCGGGACAAGCTTGGGCGTACAGAGATATTAATGTAAGAATGGTAACGCAGCTTATTTATCAGCTGTATAATAAGAGTTTTCCTGAATTATTAAAGGAGCGTGTATTCCTACCTGCCAACTTCAATGAAACTAGATGGAGAATTGAGCATGATGAAAATTTAGTTAAGGTTATTGTAAATCCAAATGAAGATGCTGTAGAAAGTGTCGGTGCAGTAGATGACGGATCCGAGAAAAATTTATTTGTCTCTGCGAGAGAATTTGCATACTGGGGGAACCTGCATTTAAATAACGGGTACTTAAATGGTAAACAAATTGTGCCAAAAGAAGTTATAGAACTTGCTACAAGCATACAAAGTCCAGCGTATAAAAATAAAGAACTACCTCAAAACGGGTTGTTTTGGTTCGTTCAAAATGAACCTGCTTTACTTAGCGAACTTGGTGAGCGAGTTCCGAAAGGTTCCTATCAAATATTAGGAATTACAGGACCCACGATATTAGTCATTCCAGAATATAATGTCGTCGTTGCTAAAATGTACAATAAAAGATACAACTATGGTGGAGACAATTATTTATATTATTTACGTGAATTTAGCAATTTAGTCGCTGATGCATTTAGTAGCAGTATAAATAATACGATTAGGGCATAACTACTCCTATAATAAAAAGGAGTGAACAATAATGAAAAATGAAGTGAATAAAAATAAAAAACAAAACATAAAGGATGTAAACACAGAACAAAATGCGATTTATAGCGATCCGAAAGATGCAGCAAATATGCAAACTGTACCGCAACCGAAAGACTTCGAGGAAGTTGAATATTAATTTTCTCTCCGACTTATTTATGAAAGAAAAATACGTCTTAAGTCTCATCACTTTCAGCAAATTATTTGATAACATATATACATAAGCATTTGAAAATGTCTTATCTTAACAAAGCTTTCTTTAAATACATCCGTATATAACCTACAAAAAGGCACTTCTTGATGAAGTGTCTTTTTGTGTAAACTAACTTAATTTCCATTTTCCGTACGGTATCGTGCAATTTATCATGGATATACTAATTGTGAAAATTCATGTCATGATAAAAGAAGGGGACAGTTAGTATGAAACAATCATCTATAAATCCGTTGCTAATTGTTCTAGGTACAATCATTGTTCAAATTGGCCTAGGTACAATTTACACATGGAGTTTATTTAACCAACCCCTTGTAAGTAAGTTTGGATGGAACCTCAATTCAGTCGCGATTACTTTCGCAATTACGAGTTTTTCTTTATCATTCTCAACTCTATTTGCAGGAAAGCTACAACAAAAATTTGGACTCCGTAAACTTATCGCTACTGCAGGAATTGTTTTAGGACTCGGTTTAATACTTAGTTCACAAGTTTCCTCATTACCATTACTTTATTTATTAGCTGGTGTTGTCGTTGGATATGCTGATGGAACAGCATATATTACCTCACTATCTAATTTAATTAAATGGTTTCCAAACCGTAAAGGACTTATTTCTGGTATATCTGTTTCGGCATATGGAATGGGAAGCTTAATCTTTAGATATATAAACGGAAATCTTATCAACAGTCTTGGGGTATCACAAGCATTTTTATATTGGGGTATTATCGTCTTACTATTAGTGTTGATAGGATCATTCTTCTTACGTGAAGCAATTGTAAGTAACACTACGGCTGAAACATTACACAATGATTATACGCCGCGTGAAATGATGAAAACGAAACAAGTATATCTCTTATTTTTCATGTTATTCACATCATGTATGGGCGGACTGTATTTAATCGGTATGGTAAAAGACATCGGTGTGCAGCTCGTTGGTCTTAGTGCAGCGACTGCCGCAAATGCCGTCGCAATGATCGCAATCTTTAATACAATAGGTAGAATTATTCTTGGAACGTTATCAGATAAAATAGGCCGATTAAAAATTGTCTCTGCTACATTTATTATTATTGGATTATCCGTCTTCACTTTAAGTTTTATTCCACTAAATTACGGGATTTATTTTGCTTGTGTAGCAAGTGTTGCCTTTTGCTTTGGTGGTAATATCACTATATTCCCAGCCATTGTCGGGGATTTCTTCGGATTAAAAAACCATAGTACAAACTACGGGATTGTTTACCAAGGTTTCGGATTTGGTGCGCTTACAGGATCATTCATTGGAGCACTACTTGGCGGATTTCAACCAACCTTCATTACAATCGGTGTTTTAAGTATTATCTCCTTCATTATTTCTATATTAATTCGTCCACCGAATGCAGAGAAGAAAAAGGAAATAAAACATTTACATCGAAAAATAGCTTAATTCAAAAAAGGGTCCTAATGTCAGGGCTCTTTTTTATTACGCTAACTTTGCTTCTTTACTAACTCATTAAAGACAGGACAATATCATTATAAAATTGAATAGATAAGTAAAAAGGAGCGTGATACTTAAAATGAAAATAGCGCAGCAGTGGGTACAAGAAGATAGTGATTACATAAGAGAGAAAGTAATTGAATATAACCAAAAACATCTTTCAAATGAGGAAAAAACACCTTCAGAAAAGGTAAGTTTTATAGTAAGGAATGAAAAAGAAGAAATAATCGGAGGGGTAACAGCTATAACATTTTGGCATCAGTTGCATATTGACTTTCTGTGGGTGTCTGAAGAATATAGACACGAAGGCTATGGTAGCAAATTAATGAAACTTATTGAAGAATTTGCAATCGAAAAAGAATGTCGACTGATAAAATTAGACACTTTTAGTTTTCAGGCTCCAAACTTTTATAAAAAACATGGATATAAAGTGATCGGAGTCAGTAAAGATCATCCTAAAGGACATCATCACTACTATTTAGAAAAAAGGTTGTAAAAAACATATTAAATTTATAGTTGCTATCGCTTAGTATCTTTTAACCGAATCGATTTTTAACATTTAGAGGGCATGTTTTGATTATTCTTTTTCAAAGCACGTTCTTTTTCTTTTTTGTGAATAAAAATAATTTAATGGTAGAATGAAATAAAGACAGAAAATTCGTATCATTAAAGGGGATTAAACATGAAAAAGGTGAATGTTACATACGCGCTTTTATACGATGAAACTCACGAAAAGCTCTTAATGGTTAAAAACAAAGGGAAAAATGGCTCTTATTACACTTTACCAGGTGGAGCAGTAAAATTAGGTGAAACGTTAGAAGAGGCAGCAATTCGTGAAGTGAAAGAAGAAACCGGACTAGATATATATGTAAATGGGGTTTGTTCCATTAGTGAAGCGTTGTTTGAGGAAAGGGGACATCATGCAATCTTCTTTAATTTTTTAGGAGAAATAATCGGAGGGGAAATCTGTATATCACGACCAAAAGAAATTGAAGAAATTATCTGGATGGAATTACATAAAGCAGAACCTTATTTACGTATACCAGAACACTTAAAAGGCCTTTTACAAAAGAAAGAAACAATACCTTATATTTTTAATGGAACTATTATTCATCAATCTTCATAAATATATTATTACATTTAAGGCGGGGGAAAAATGGAGTTTATCGTTAATCATAAACAATTTACACAAGCTCTTTCAGAAGTAAGTAAAGCTATCTCAACAAAAAATTTAATTCCTATATTATCTGGAATAAAAATAACAGCAAATCCATCCGGAATTACTTTAATCGCAAGTAATTCGAATATTTTCATTGAAAAATTTATACCTAGTTCAATTGAAGGTGTACAAATTACAACTATTGTAAAAGCAGGAAGTATTGTTGTACCAGCGAAATATTTCATTGAAATTATTAAGAAAATGCCAAGTGATATTTTAATAAAAAGCATGAATGAGCAATTGCTTACAATTCAATCAGATGAAATTACTTTAAACTTAAATGGATTCTCGGCGAACGAATTTCCAAATGTACCATTTATAGACGAACATGCAGAAATACAAGTAGAAACGGAACAGTTGATTGAAGTATTCAAACAAACTGTCTTTGCAGCTGCTAAAAATGAATCTAGACCCGTTCTTACTGGCGTACATTTTGTTATTGATCATAACAAATTAATTTGTGCTGCTACTGATTCGCATAGACTGGCTTTACGTGAAATACCCATTTCTTCACATGCGAAATTAAATTGTATTGTACCAAGTTCCACTATTAGTGAACTACTAAAATTAATGAACAGTAATTCAAATGTAGTATACATATATCTTTCAGAGAGTCACATTATTTTTAAATTTGGTACAATTACGTTGTATTCAAGGCTTATTGAAGGTAAATATCCTAATATATCCGGCCTAATTCCAAATGAATCCCAAACGGTTATTAATATAGATAGAAAGCAGATTTTACAAGGTGTAGATCGGTCAAGTTTATTAGCTAGTGAATGGGCAAACAACAACGTTAACTTAGAAATCATCGACGAATCCACAATACAAATCTCTTCTAATGCTTCTCAGATTGGTAAAATATCCGAGACACAACAAATAGATACTATTCTCGGTGAAAAGCAATTAAATATATCTTTTGATGGACGATATATGGTCGATACTTTAAAAGCAATAAAAGAAGATAGAGTTACTTTAAGTTTTGGTGGTTCCATGAGGCCGATAGTAATTGAAGCAGGTGAACAATCTGCAGCAGTATATTTAATATCACCTGTTAGAACTTATTAAGAAGAAAGGAATGAATTAAAAAATGTACAAGCATACTTTATGTTTTATAAAAAGAAATGAAGAAATACTTATGCTAAATAGAGAATATGATCCTGTAAAAGGATTATGGAACGGTGTAGGAGGGAAGATAGAAAAAGGAGAAACACCGTTAGAAAATGCAATTCGTGAAATAAAAGAAGAAACAAATATAGATGTGGAACAAAATCAAATTCAATTTAAAGGCATTATTAAATGGGAGGATTCCTCATATTCTGGTGGCATATATGTCTATCTAGTTGAGCTACTTAATGAATTTACATATCACACTCCAAAAAAAGTCTCAGAAGGAATTCTAGATTGGAAAGAGGTATCTTGGATTCTAAGTGACTATAATTACGGCGTAGGAGAGATGATACCTAAATTTTTAACTGAAGTACTTTATAATGAATTAATATTAGAGCACTCTTTCGTTTTATCAAATCATAAATTAGTAGAGTATAAGAATAAAGAATTAGCTAAGCAGAGCAGCCCAATAGATTCAATACATAAATTAGTGTAAGCAGTAACAGAAAATAGCTAATGTAATCGAAGTGAAACTAAAGATAAAATTTAACGTGAGGGTGAGTATTATGAAGAAAATAATCGCTTTACTCTTAGGTATTGTTCTAATTATTTTTGCTTTTTTTCATTACAATAAAGAAAGTTTAGTTCAAAATGATAAATTGTTTGTTGAGGACTTTAAAGGTAAAAATGATTCATATAAAATTCAAGCAGCCATTAATAAAGCAGAATCAAGTAAAATTAAAACGGTTTTGCTCGATGATAAAAAATATAAAATTACTTCACCAATCATCGTTAAGCAAGGTGTTAAATTATTATTCGGTTATGGTACACAGTTTGTTGTTGAGGGAAACTTTAGGGTATTGGAACTAGAAAAAAATGCTTCGATTGAAGGAGCGTACATAGCTATTGATGATCCTAAATTTAATTCTGAAGTTATATATTTAGATGGTAAAAATAAGTATTATAACACTTGGAACAAAACACAAATAAAAGATATAAATATTATAAATTGGGCCGAAACAAATAAAGGAACAGGAATTTCTTTATTCACTGGTGAAAAAGAAAATGAAATCTCATTTATTAACTTCGAAAACATTAAAGTAGCAGGAATGGAAACAGGGTTAAAATTAGTAGCGAAAAAACCGAAATCTGGACATGCTTGGATAAATGCCAACCGTTTTATGAACTTCTCTCTAGAGGATTGTGTGAATATGATTTATATGGATAGTAATTTAACTACGCCAAATGAGATTAGCGGGAATCAATTTACAAATCTACAAATACAACCGTCAAGTAAAACAAAAAACATTTTAAGGGTAAGTGGACAGCATAACGAATTCAATGGAATGGTGTGGGATTTACAGAAAATTAATCACGAAAACGAACTCATTGAACTAACTGATAAGAGCATGAACACAGTAATTGAAATGTCCAGTGTACCAACAAATAGAGTTTTAGATAGCGGAAAAGCTAATATAGTAAAGTAATATTTTTATTTATGAATTCACTTCTAAGAAGCAGTTAGAAATAAAAATTCTAGACAGGAGATTCAATATGTGGAAAACAAATATTATCAAAACTACTAGAGGCAAGTTCGAGTATTTTGTGAAGGGAGAAGGTCCGCCTTTATGCGTTACACATATGTATAGCGAGTATAACGATAATGGAAATACTTTTGCAAACCCGTTCACTGATTTTTATAGTGTATATTTAGTTAATTTAAAGGGTTGTGGCAATTCAGATTTAGCAAATAACGATTCCGAATATAGTATGACGGAAACTGTTAAAGATTTAGAAGCGATTCGGGAAGCTTTATATATTAATAAATGGGGGATTGCTGGTCATTCGACAGGAGGGATGTTAGCTCTTGTATATGCGACTGAAGCACAAGAAAGTTTAACGAAAATAATTGTTGGTGGCGCGGCAGCGAGTATGGAATATGCATCTCATAAAGATAGTATATACTGTAGTGAAAATGAAAATTTTAATAGAATCGTATCAATTATGAATGCATTAAATGATGATAGTACATTACAAGAAGAAAGAAAAGCATTAAGTAGAGAGTGGGCACTTATGTCTTTTTATTCTGGAGAGAAGCTTGAAGAGGCATTAAAATTTCCGAATAGCGGAAAGACAGTTGGCAATCGGTTAAATTATTTTAGACAAGTTGAATATAAAAACTATGATGTTCGTCAGAAACTTGAATACGTAAAAATCCCAAGCTTTATATACTGTGGTAAGCATGATGCACAATGCCCCTACATATTTTCTCGTGAAATAGCAAATTTAATCCCGAACGCAGTATTAACTAAATTTGAAGAAAGTAATCATAATCCATTTGTTGAAGAAATAGACAAGTTTAATCAGTTTGTAAACAATACTTTATAATAAATAAAAGCGAATCTTTCTTCTATACAAGGGAGATTCGCTTTTTACTATAATTAGACTTTTCGCCACCAAGCATACCTAGGATAATCTTCAGATTTTAACGTAATAGATTCACCAATTTGTGGCGTTGTAATTTTAACTCCTAAACGTTCGGCTTCTTTCGTAACACGTTCTACTGGGTCACTCCATTCGTGTAAAGCTAATGTAAAAGCACCCCAATGAATCGGAAGAAGTAATTCTCCTTTAACATCAATATGAGCTTGTACCGTTTCTTCAGGCAACATATGAATAGCAGACCATCTCGCATCATATTGTCCACATTCCATTAAAGTAAGATCAAACGGACCGTATTTATTACCAATCTCCTTAAAGTGCGAAGCATAACCACTATCACCACTAAAGAAAATTTTAGTCTCTTGACCAAGAATAAGCCATGAACACCATAATGAACAATCTCTATCTGTCATACCACGTCCAGAGAAATGCCTTGCAGGCGCACAAACTAACTTAATATTATCAAGCATAATTTCGTCCCACCAATTATGCTCACTAATTTTACTAGGTGAAACACCCCATTTAATAAGATAACGCGCAACTCCAGTCGGAACATAAAAGTGCTTTGCACGATCTTTTAACTGCATAATACTTTTGTAATTCAAATGATCATAGTGATTATGCGAAATGATAATCGCATCAATTTCCTGAAGATCTTCACGTTCTAAAGAAAAAGCACCACTATAACGTTTACTATTAAAAACAGGGAATGGGGAAGAGGCATCGCCAAACATAGGATCTAGCAACAGTTTTTTACCTTCTATTTTTAAAAGAGAAGCAGAGTGACCAAACCATGTAACACTCTCTAAAGACTCATTATCTTTATTCGATAATACAATAGGTAAATTCTTTATAGGACGCAGCTTTGTTTTTATTTTAAAGTAATCAGACATTAAACCTATAATATCTTTTGGTTTAAAACTTACATCAGTATGAATTTGATTTATATATTTCTTTTTCATTCGTTCTCCTTTTTACGTTTAACAATATACGTATGTTGTTATTGTTGCTATTTGTATTTTAAACTATATCATTTTACCTTTCATCTTAAATGCAGTACTTTTCATTAATTTGACATATTTATTATTTGTATATTTAAAATGAATTTCATTTAGCAGCAGCTAAAACTAATATGAAGTAAATGTAAATTGTTTTAATTTAGTAAATCCCTTCTTATACGCAAAAAAGAACATATGTTTCGTTATATGTTATAGAAGCAAATATGTCTCTAAATAATAAAAGGAAGGAGAATTTGTAAATGCAAGCAGAAAGAAATAAGAAGTCAAAATGTAAACTATCAAAATCTGAAATAATGCAGCTTTATGCAGAAGGGAAGAGTACCTCAGAAATCGCGATGCTTGCTAATGTGTCTGCAAGGTATATTCGTATGGTTTTAACAGACAATAACTTTCCAAGACGCTCTATAGGGAGTTGGAAGAGAAAGTATGACATAACAGAAGATTATTTTAAAACATGGTCAAATAACATGGCTTATATATTAGGGTTTATAGCAGCAGATGGTGTCATACAAAAAGAAAGTTACATTCTAGAAGATATAAAAAAAGAATTAAACACCAACCAGCCACTTTATCAAAATAAAAAAACAGGCGTATATATGCTAAACATTAATAGCAAAACAATAAAAGATGACCTTATGAACATACACGGAATCATGCCATGTAAATCATTTAACATTGAATTTCCTTTTGTACCAGAAGAATATTTACATCATTTTATTCGTGGGTATTTTGATGGGGATGGTTACGTCAATTATGAAACTTATACAGTCAGTTTTGTAGGTGGATCATATAATTTTATGAATTCTTTAAATCAAATACTACAAAATCACAATTTACCAGCCGATTTACTAGATCAAAATAAACATTATCGCGTCATTTTATCCGGAAGAAAATCAATACAACTATTTTCAAATTGGATTTATAAAGACAAAGATATTTATTTGCATAGAAAATATGAAGTATTTTAGAAAGAAAGTCTAAGTTTAGACCAATTACAAGATCGAAAACTAAAACAAACTGCCGTTAAACAAAGAAAACGAAATTTCCTTAAAGAATATATGAAAACTAAATGTAATGCTACAGCTTGTTCTAATTTAGAAATAAGTGAATCAACTTTTAAACGTTGGTTAAAAAATGATAATCAATTTAACAGAGAGTTTGAAAAGAGTAATTTGATAAATCCAACTAGCGATAACTAAATATAACACTCTAGAAAACCTTAGTATAGGTATTAACATAGCCATACTAAGGTTTTTAATTTGAAATCATTAAAGGATTCTTATTTTTATTTATAGAACATAGTAAATACATAGATTTTACAATTAAATTACTAAAAAAGGAGGGATTTTAAAATGCTTGCTAATTATATTCCGGAGAAAATACTTAAAACAACTTATGAGACAAAAATGATTTCATCAGGTGAAAATTATCCAACTTTAAAAATAAGCGGAACAAACCTTCAATATTTACTTGTAATGCTCCATCATGGAATTGAGTCAAATACTATAAAAACGAAGCTAAATTGGACGAACGAAGAATTCGAAAAACAAATACATGCATTAGAACTAGAAGGTTTATTGAAAAAGATAGGAGAGAGTTACTATCCAACGTGTATGGTTATAACAGCTACTGAAGGAGAAAAACTTTATAACCTATGTGAGCCTCTAATTAAACCTACACTTAACATAATTGAAAAGTATTCTAATCAAATTGATGCTATGTCTAAAAGAATCGAGACATTTAATCATTTATCTAAAGAATCGTATAGTCTTTTACTTTATAGCGGTGTGTTATTAGATTCTGGACAAATAATTAACATTGAAGAAAACTATTTAGAAACAGAACGGCCTTTGAGAAACAATAAAAGATATTATTATGCGATTCTAGAACAAGAACAAACAGACAAAGAGGCCTTTGGAATGTATGGTAATACGTATTTGGATTTAGGGGAATATCAAATTGGTCTTTATGGAAACACTCGATATACAACTTTGAATTTAATAACTGCGAATAAAGAAACGTTTGAAGAATATTTTCACGATGCTATTATGGATATTAATTATACGAAAAAGCAATTAGTTGAAAATTTTGTAGCAGTAGATAGACAAGTAGACTTAAATTTAAATGTATTATACGAAGAATTAGGCTTATATAAAAATTCACAACCTGTTATCCCAGTGTTTACAGCCGCAGACTTATCTATACTTAACGAAATCGCGAACACGGTCAGTGAAGATTTGATTTTATTATGTAAAGAAAATGAGAAGCCTTTAAAAGAATACTTTGCAAGCAGCAGATACTCAAAAGAAATAACTTACGAAGAATTTTTTATTTGGTGGTATCACTTTTTCTATACAAAAGTAACTGAAGAATTAATTAAACACGGCGTAATTAAAATCAGTTCCCAAAAGGATCAGTCATATATAATGTATTAAACTATACGTATAGAATTTAAACTTCACATATGTAGCAGGAGGATATATGTATGACTGTTTTATGCTTAGTTAGACACGGGGAAACTGAATGGAATGCTATTGGAAAGCTCCAAGGCCACGAGAATATTGAGCTAAATAAAAACGGTAAACAACAAGCCGAAAGATGCGGTTTGTATTTGCGTGAAAAACAATGGGATATAATTATTTCTAGCCCTTTATCAAGAGCTAAGCAAACAGCTGAAATCATAAATACGTACATATTAACATCAGTAAACATAATTGAAATGGAGAATTTTATAGAACGTGATTATGGCATGGCTTCAGGATTAACGACAGAAGAGCGGACGAAAATGTTTCCAAAACGTAATTATAAAAATCAAGAACCAAGAGAACTACTAAAAGCAAGAATTATAACCGGTTTAAATATAATCCTGAAAAAATACCCAGATAGTAATGTTATTTTAGTTACTCATAGTGCCGTTATAAACACAATTCTTGCTCTTATATCAAATAATGAAATTGGATCAGGAAAAACAAAACTTTTTACGGCCTGTATAAGTAGCATTTATTATCATCAAGAACAATGGAAAATACGTGAGTATAACAAAATTGACCATTTATAAACAAATAATAAAAATAAATATACAGAAAATACGATATTGAAGGAGAGAAGAGCCATGCAAAAGAAATTTATCAATCCAGAAACAATGCCAGCAACTTTTGGATACTCACATGTAGTTGAAGTTAGTGACGCTAAACGAACAATTTACATATCTGGACAAGTAGCGATCAATACCGATGGTCAAATAGTTGGCATTGATGATTTAGCTACACAAACGCGACAAGTATTCGAAAATATTAAAAGCGCATTAGAAACTTCGGAATTAAATTTTAATGATGTAGTAAAATTAACATTTTTCTTAACAGATATTTCTCAAATGGCCATTGTTAGAAATGTTCGAGATCAATACATTGATACTAAAAATCCACCAGCAAGTTCAGCTGTAGAAGTTAGAAAGTTAATTAACGATAACTTATTAATTGAAATCGAAGCAATTGCTGTAGCAAACTAATTTTAAAAACTTATTCGTAATCATATCAATACAATTCGTTTAATGCATTCATTTTAAACGAATTGTATTTTTTATTGTCTTAAATATCATTTATATCTGGAGACATTATCATCAACAACTTATAAAACAACAACAAAACAAATAACCACACAAATCCATCACACAGAATGAATCCAAAGAAAAGGGGAGTCTAACAACTTCAATTTACATATAATAAGTTTATTACTTTTTGCTAGTTAACATAATATATATTATAGGTAGTTGTAGAAACAAAGTAATCTCAGGTATCAAAAACCAAGTAAACTATACTTAATGAGACGAAACAGGGATTTTTAGTGAGATTCACACAAAATCATATCTAAATGGATTTCTACAGTTTTTACCGTTTATTTTGCTATAAATTAATCACAGCAAATCTTAATCGATTATTGTTTAAGATTTAACGAATTGAAATCATTTTTGATTGGCAAGAATTTTTTATGCGAAATATTTTTTGCTATATAAAATACAAATTAATAATTTTATTTTATGTGTTACTTTATAAATTTATTGCTATTTACACACGTTTACAACTTTACATTATTTGTTGTTATTTCTGTTATTTACGCTTGACTTTTATTGCACTTATCGTTTCAAATCTTAGTTAACATAACGTTTATTTTTCAACATAAAAAAATCTCCCTCACCTTTAGGAAGATTTTTTAGCTTGCTAATATTTCATTTATATTTATTTAGTAACAATCCCAATTGTATATAACATTGGAAAAATCTAGATTTAACAAATCGTCTTTCTTTATAAAGAAATTAGCAACACCCGAATCTCCCCACATAATATTTAATGAATCGTCTGTATCGATTTGCAGCAATAATATATTATGTTGCTGGTACTTTTCTTCCCATTCCCTTGGATCTGTCTGTGTGAAAAATGGATAACCACCAATTTTATGTCCTTGATCTTTACATAAATCATCATACAGTTCGCCTAATTCTATGTTGTTTTCTTCATCAACGATTTCTTCCCAATCAATGTCATCGCTTATAATCTTTTCAAATCGATAATCTCTTAATGTTACTGGTTGATAACCCACTTCAAACTTTAGTTTCGCTGCTTCAGGTATGATAAAGTCATCTAATTCTAAAGTGTTTAAATAACTAAAATCAGTAATAACCTTATTTAAATCTTCTATAATTGTAGAATGATAAATAAGTCGAAAGTCATTTTGTCTTGTTAGATGATCAAAATCTGCTCCGAAAAGCTCATCATCAGCACTTACGAAAAATTGTAACATTCCCTTTTGAGGCATATATTCAACATGCGGCATTTCTTCAAAGTTTAACTGCGCAAGTAACATCATAGGTTGTCCATTTAAGTCTTTAGGATGCTCTTGGCTTATAGGTAAATACGGATAACCACCAAATTTGCTCTCAAAAAGAGTTGTCTCTGCTTTCGTTCCAGACACTTCAATATACGGTTTCACACTTTCTTCTAAAATACTACGATACTGCTCTAGTTCTTTCGGAATTTGAAGTTGATACGTATTCTTCATCACATTTTCCTCCCTTTAAAAGTGAATTAAAAATGCCTTTCTTAATTATATAGCAAGAGATAGATTTATTGAAAATCGTTAAAAATCCGTTTTCACCCTTGTTTTTTGCGCACTTGGTGGACAAATTAAATTATGTTCTGAAACCTTTTTATTAATAATTCGAATTAAATTCGCTGCTTCTGCGCTATTTGTTGTTTCTTTTAGAGTTTCTTTTAAAACATCGATTTCCTTTGAAAGTTCAATCCATTTAGGCAAAACATGATTATTTTTCAAAGTTCTATAAAGTTGTTTTTCTGGATTGTACGAAAGTTCTTTATCTAGGTTTAGAGGTTTCCCTTTACCAGGTAAATCATTAAAAACCCCTTTCTTTTCTGCTTGCTTTATGATTGAGCTAATATGGTCTTCATAAGTAAATGACCAAACCTTTTCATCTTTAACTAAAATTTCTTGTTTTTCAAGGTTTTTATCTAGTTCATCTTGATTCATAGATTCATTCCCCTTTTCATTTTTTAGCGTTGTTTTTGTATGTTTCAATGTTATCAATCCATCAAATAACTTTTCTCGCTACCACACACTGTCATGTCCGCCTCGAAACTCTTCGTAAGTAGATTTGTACCCTTTTCCTTTTAAAGCTTTGTACAGGTGCCTATTAGCCGTTAAAAGAGGTTTGTTTTCGAGTTCTCCTGTTGCTATGTAAAAATGAGGTTGACTCGTATTGGAATCTATAGTTGAAATTTTATTTTCAATCCAAGGAATTTTATTTTCATAACCATCTTTTTTCCAATGAACGGATCCAGACATTGACAACACGTTCCCGAAAATGTGTGGATTTTGAACTGCTACATAACAAGCTGCTAAGCCACCAAGACTGAAACCGGCAATTGTTGTATGTTTCGCTTCTTGATGCACACGATACTTCGACTGAATCCATGGAAGTAATTCCTCCGTTAAAAATGCATTCATTTTATCGTTATAAGTTAGCTCTTCTAGCCGATTAACTGGTTCTATAGCAACAGCAATACAAGTTGGGATTTCTTTTGCGTGAATTAAATAATTGAGTGTTCTTTCGATTGAAAGGTTATTAATGAATGAATTCCCATCAAATACAATGAGAAGTTCTTGAAGATGTGAAGTGTGAGAATAATCATGAGGCGTATAAATATGAATTTTACGTGTGTTATTTAAAATCGTACTATGAAAAGAATATGTTTCAATTTTTCCGGATGGATAATGGTTTGAATGAAAACGACTGCTATACTGCACTTCCATTCCTATGTTTAACACAGACGCTTTATTGGCACCTTCTCCAAATGTATTTTCATTAAATTGGTCTAGTTCGTACTGTTCACTACGCTTTATCCAATCATTTTCGAAAACATCGTTTACTGAAAAATAGTACGTTGAAATAAAACTCTTATCCGTCCTAAACGTTGCATACCAAATATCTGTCTGTAACAATTGTTTTAATTGATTTACAGACAGATCCCAACCAGGAAAACTTCCGAATACATAAACGTTTTCAGTGTTTAGGTCCCCTAACCAAATATACGTTATAAGCTTATACTGACTATCTACAGGACATTGTTCTATTAGTGGCGTATTATTCGACTTTATTTCATGCAAAAAAGTATAAAAAGCTTTCTCGCTTCCATTCTTTAATTGATTATTAAGCTCCTCTAACTTAGGACTAATTATTGAAGTCACCCATCTTCCTCCTTTGTATTTCTTTCTTTTCACTAAATTGCTTTTATAAAATTAGGATTAGGATGTTTTGTATTTAGATGAGTTATTTATGAGCTATTTATCAGAAAGTTTATCAATTGCCTGAATAGAAAGTTCCAACGCTTTTATCCGTCTTGTTAAAAGTGTTTTTTGAGGACTACCAGCTTTAGACTTATCATAGGCCCTCTCGATTGATGGAAGCAAACCAGCAAGGACATTACGAGCTTCTGCTAACTCTTCTTGACTATATTGATGACTTTCTTGATTCCAAATGTTTTCTAGCACTGCTAACCCTACGCAAACAGCATTAAGTCTTTTTTTCACTAATGTAGTATTTGCACCTTTTTGAGTCATTTGTGATAGTGCATTTTCAAGTTTACGGATTGTTGACTGTAAAGATTTTATTGATTCCAATTTATCTATATTTGATACGTTTTCCATGTTAATGTTGTCCCTTCTCACTTATTTTGTTTAATGTTTGATAAAATAAGTACTTGATTTCACTCGAAATATTTTAACATAATTAACTAAATATATTCGAGATGGACAATAAATTAAAGGAAAACGGTCGCTAAACATCTCTCCCTCCCTTGCATCATTCTATATGTACTTCTTTCTTCGTATTAGAATCCCTATATAAACAAGGTATTAAAATTGTAGTTTTTATGAACATAAAAACGCACAAGCAATGTAACTTGTACGTTTTTATTTTTATTCAGTAAGATAATACAGTAATAGTTTCCGGACCTTCTCATAATTCATGAAATCTCTATATAAAATGGGATACTTCACAATTTCTGTTTCTATAAAACGATATTGCGGAAACCATTCATAAAATGATTTCCTTAGCCACTTTATTTGATCAAACACAATCTCCTTTTCGTTGTTATTAAGTACGTAACTTAAAGTACCTGCTGTATGCATCCAATAATAATTTAAATCAGCGTTTATACAGTCCTCATCTGTAAATTTACTTTTTAAGTCTCGTTGCAATTTTCCTGTAGCACGATACGGAAACGGTTTATGCAGCGAGCTATGCATTTTCTGCAATTCATTAAAAATAATCTTTTTTCCTAATATCAACTTCTCCCCCTTTATTTCTCTATCCAACTTAATAATTTTTCATAATGATATTGAGCATCTGTATAGCCAAGGTTATATAGATTAACTAGTTTTTCTTTATTTCTTTCTATTCCGCTTATAGGAAGTTGTACGCTAGGTTGAATGACATAAAAGTTGTCTTTTTGTTCTATTTGATTCATATACGATATCGTCTCATTATAAAAACGATAATGTTCTACTAAAGATTCTGCGATATTCGGATATTTTCTATATAAAATTTTAGCCAGGCCTGAAAATTTGTTTCGCTGCTTCTCATACCCTCCTGGCTTTGTCATAATAACGACGTTCTTTTGATAACCATCAGTTTGAGCTTTTAAAACTGGTATAGGATCTATAATCCCTCCATCTAACAATTTTCGATTATCATAATCTACAGCAGGCGCTATAAATGGGACAGAGCTTGATGCACGAATGATTTTTAAAATATCATTTCCGTGTTCTATTTTATTGTAATAAACTGCTTTTCCTGAATCGCAATCAGTCGTTCCTATTACAAACTGTTCATTTGAGTTTAAGAAAGTTTGAAAATCAAATGGGACAATTTTGTTTGGTACTTCATCAAATAAAAAATCCATTCCAAATAATTCACGTTTTCTAATTAAGTTTCGATAAGATATATACCTGTGATCTGCTACTAGCTCTGTATTTACTTTCTTATTTCTTCCTTTTTGACGTGATAAATAGGTTGCGCCCATACACGCTCCAGCGGATACACCGACTACATACGGAAAGAATAAGTCCCTTTCCATAAAATACTCGAGTACTCCTGCAGTATATAATCCTTTCATCCCGCCGCCTTCTAATACTAAACCGATATTCTTCATGCTTAATCCCTCTACTTCTGTTTTCTTACTTACATGTTAGCACAAGATTTTAGGATGAGGTTATATAAAATAGTTGCAATAATAACAAAAAACTATTAAAGCAATGTCATAAACTCTTAGTCATTCGCGTGGTACAATATAAGAAACTCATTCCACATATTATAAAGGAGGAATTTCTTATGGGTTTATTTAGTGGTATTTTAGGAAACGCATCAAATGCGAGTACAGAAAGTGTAGAACGTGATTTAGAGAAGATTATGCTAGACGATGAGAAAGTTGAGCATGCTTATAAATTAATTCGTGATTTAATTGTATTTACAAATCGCCGTCTTATTTTAGTAGATAAACAGGGGATATCAGGTAAAAAAACAGAGTATCATTCTATTCCTTATAAAAGCATTACACAATTCAGCATTGAAACAGCCGGGCATTTTGATTTAGACGCTGAGCTTAAAATTTGGATATCTAGTTTGAGTACGCCGATTACAAAAGAATTTAAAGGTGACGATAGTGTTTTAAGCATTCAAAAAGCGTTAGTAACATATACGACAAAATAACGCACTTTTGTATTTTTATTCACTTTCAAAATTACTAACCCGAAGATTTTGGAAGAATATACATTATTTTTGTATATTTAATCCCAAATAACATAAAAAGGTAAAGCGTTTTTTAAATGCTTTACCTTTCTTTTTTGTAATAAACAAGTGTAGTTTTATCATTTAATTTCTTTATTACTTTTGTTCTTTTATAACCCATCTTTTCGTATAGAAAACAATTTCGTTCTTCCTCTAAAATTGTAGCAAGCTCCCAAGTTGTTATTTCTGGAAACATCTCCTCGATTAAAATTAATACTTTTTGAGTAATTCCATTCCCTTGATATTTTGGAAGTATAAACATCGGGCTTATCCAAAATTTAAATACTTCATCTTTACGGGATATACAAATTGCTCCGACAAGATTCGTATTTTCTATAATTTTATAGAATCCGCTGTCCGGATTATTTATCCTTAAAATAGTTTTTTCAATAGATTCTTTTGCTGGATTTGTTTCATAGTCTTTATATTTATTTAATAAAGGGCTAAATGAGTCTATTTGCATTTGAAATAAAACTTCTGCATCATTTTCTGTCGCCTTCTCTAAAGTAATCTCCATGTTACCAATTTAGTCGATTTCTTAATGAAGTGATATGAGCTGTATGATGACGTCCGTGCCATGCATATAGTCCAATTGCAGCAGCAAGTTTTGTTTCCCCAGTATCTGGATGGTTAAATGTCTTTTCTAAATCTTCAACTTCTAGAGAATATAAAAGGTTCACCCATCTTTTATGTAATGAATCTAGCATTACTAGTGAAACATCTACTGGTAATTTAGAATCAGGTAGTTCTGCCCACTTTTCTTCTTTATATGGTTTAATAGTTGGATTCTTTTCTGTTAGTGCTAATTTAAAGCGTATGTAGCTATTCATATGGCTATCAACAACATGATGAACTACTTGACGAACCGTCCATCCACCAACTCGATACGGTGTGTCTAACTGCTTCTGATCTAAATCTTTGATTGCTTTTGTTAGTTCATTAGGTAAATCTTCAATTTCTTGAATCCATGTATCAATCATTTCTTCAGTTATAGGACGTTTGTATGTAAATTGGCCAATTGGATAACGTAAATCATTCATGTATAAGTCCCCCTTATTATAAGCGCGAAGTATTTCTCCAAATATAATGTACAAACTTCACATGTTCTCCGTTTAATTCTACAGAAGCTGTATCTGTTTCATTATGATAAGAAGAAAATCCGCTTTTTTCTAGTACAATTTGTGATGCGAGATTATTTGTAGTTGTTTTAGCGTGAACCTCATTAATTTCATTATTTTTCGCCACGTCTAAAACTAGTTTTACAGCTGCTTTTGCAACTCCTTTTTTTGTAAACTTTTCTCCGACTCGATAACCTAACGAACTGCTTCGAGTTTCCGTATCTATATCTACTAAATTTATTCGTCCTACAATCTCTTTTTCTTCATTACGAATTAAATAAAAATAAGAATCTCCATCCGCCTGTTCTATTAATAAATCGTCTAGTAGTTTTTGGAAATATTCAAAATCAAAATATTGCGAGCCGCGATTTGGTACCATTGTTTCAAAAAAAGATTTATTCGTAAGTTCAAACGTAAATAAATCTTTAGCATCGTGTTTCTTTAATTGTTCTATGTATACTTTCATCTCGATTACTCCTTCTATATCTACTAACTGTTATATATTCTTTTTTATCGATTAATCTCCTGCTATTTCTTTCGCTTCAGTAACACAGCAAATAGCACTTTCGGATGAAATAGGTGAAATGGACTACGAATTAAATTCATCACTCTTACTAATCGAATATAAACGTCAGAGTCAGTTGCAGATAGTTGATATATTTGTTTCGTATACCATAGCTGAAATTTTTGCTTTATCGTTAATTCTCTTTTTAACTGAGGATGACGTGATATTTCCGTTGTAGTCATTTCCCAAGGAGTTTGTATGATATTCGCAGTCTTCTTATAAAACTGTTGTGTAAATGTTTTATCGAGATCTTTTCTATCTTGTAGTAGTAATTGCAACTGGTAAGCTTCCATAGCCGCAACTGAAACACCTTGCCCGAAAACAGGATCAAAACGACAATGTGCATCCCCAACTACTAACAATCTTTCGGGTAGATTATTTACTAAATCAAATCGCCGACGTACTTGATAAGGAATTTTGTATGTCTTTATATCAGTAATTCCCTCAGCTTTGTTTAGAAAATCTGTCACATTTGGGATTGATAGATTTTCAGCGAAATCATAAAACTCATCATCTGTTTGAGGTGCTTTCTCATTTGCATATCCGCTGAAAGTAACAAAATAACGATTATCCTCAATCGTTTGAATAAGAACACCATACGGATTATCAGGGAAACTTGGAGACATTAGCATATTACAGCAGTCTAATTTCTCATTTTCTTTGAGTTTAAACATTCTAGTTGCGTAAAATAAATCGATACGCACCTTTTCTTCTTGTACCTCAATATCGTATTCTCGTAACCACCCTATACTTTTTGAACCGAATCCACTGGCATCAACTACGATATCTGCTTGAATCTCTTCTTGCGTGCCAGTCTCTAAACATTTAGCTTTTACTCCACATATTTTGTTAAACTTTCCATCTACTAATAACCCTTCAACCAATGTTCCAAACTGTGTTGTAATATTTGAAATTAGATCAATTCGTTTTTGAATATGCCATTCAAGTAAAAGCCTACTTTGTTGAATCATATGCACTTCTCCTATGAATGGTTGTTTCCATAAGCCAAATTGATGCCATTTTAAATCACGAGTAAAGTTATTTACGATACTACCCGCTTCAATTAGTTCATTAGTGATAGTAGGAAACAATTCCTCAATTGCTTTTTCTCCACCTTTTAATAACACATGAGGATGATTACTTTGTGGAACTCTTTTACGCGTGTCTATTCCGTTCCATTCTTCTCCGGCCTCTAAAATGATTACTTCTTCAAAAGTAGTTGATAATGCTTTTGCTGCAAGTTTTCCTGCTATACTTCCGCCAATAACGATAGCCTTATTAAACATATTTTCCCCCTTAATGAAAAAAGACCCTGCCTTGTATGAATGAAACAGGATCTTAACTACATTGCTTCTTTATCATTATAATTAAAATACATGAGTGAATTGCAACGTTAAAATTAAAATACCTAATCCCCATACGTAATACGCGAATACTTTTAAGGAATGACGTTTTAAATATTGAATCATCCATGAAACTGCTATGTAACCAAAGAACGCTGCTGATAACGTTCCGACAATTAAAGGTGTACTAGAGATTGATTCTGCTTTCCCTTGATAAACATCTGCTAATTGCAAAATGATAGCTCCAACAATGGCTGGAGTTGATAATAAAAAAGAAAAGTAAGCAGCCGTTTCACGGTCTAGCTTCCTCCATAATGCAGCGACGATTGTCATACCAGAACGGGAAATTGCAGGGAAAATTGCAGCCGCTTGAAATGAACCGATGATAAATGCATCTTTATATGTAATGTCATCCATTTTTTTACGACCATTCTTTTGTTTATCTGCCATGTAGAGAAAGAAACCTGTCACTAAAAACTCCCATCCAATCGTAATACCTGTTTTTGAAATATCTTCAAAGAAGTCTTTAAATAACAATCCGATTACAACTGCAGGTATCGTCCCAACAATAAGCAATAACATTAGTTTTGAAAATGGATTTTTAATTAAGTATATAAATTCCTTTTTGTAATAAATAAACACTGCAAGCAAAGTCCCAATATGCAGCATCGTATCTAAAAACAATCCTGCTTCATCTAATTGAAACAAATGCCTACCTAAATAAAGATGCCCTGTACTACTTATCGGTAAAAATTCTGTTAAACCTTGTATGATCCCTAATATAAAAGCTTCTAACCAATTCATGATGGTCCCCTTTCTCGTTTGCTTGTACCAATATATGAAGGTTCAATTTTCGATATGAAAAAAACTATATTTCTCTATGAATTTACTTTTATTTTATGGATATATATGTAAAAAGGAGTGAGGAGGGTTACTATGTGGCAACATACGAAATTCGGCAATGTATTACTGTGGGCAGGACCTATCCTTGTGTTTATAGGGTTATGTATGACAAATGTTATTTCAGATATCCCTTTTTTTGAAGGAAAACATAGAACGCTTGGAATTATAATTTTATTTATAGGGCTTTTCTGTTTAATTGCTGCTAATCATTTTAAAAAAGGAGAAAGAAATGAAGAATGAAACACAAAAAAACAATCCCAGTATATGTGCTAGGATTGTTTTTTGTTACTTATTTATAGAACACTTTATCAACGTTATATTTTGCTTTATATTCATTAATAATGTAAGTTTCGTAAATTTCTCTTTCTGTTGGATCTTCTACGATACATGCATCGATGCGGTATACTTCATCACGATGATTTTTGATTGGTGAAACATTGTCTTCAAAATGCTTTTTAATACGTTGTCTAATTTTACGAGCTTTACCTACGAAAAGAAGTTCGTCATTAATATTGAAAAACATAAAAATGCCGCCTTTATCTCTAGGGAACAAGTGGAAATCGATAAAACCGTTAATCGGAGTAATTAATGGCTCGTCTCCTTTAATAACTTGTTTACGTTCAGTAATTGAAACATCAGCTTCAGGAATATTAATTTTAATCAAGTTCATTCACGTCCTCTTTTATTATAAAGATAAATAATAGCATAAGTATGTAAGAAAAGCTATGTTAAGAGAGATATTTCATTTTATAATTCAAATATTATAGGTATATCATGTAAACTTTTTTTCCAAATCATATGATCGTTTGATTCGCCCCAATAATCCTTCAGCACATAACTAGGTTTTCCAAACTTTTTTGTCCATATACTTTGTGCTTTTTTGTATCCACTATCTAAACAGCACTCAGTTATTCCTCTGCTAAGTAATGTAAGATACATTGTATTTAGTAGTAAACTCCCTACACCTTTTCTTTGATACTCCGGAAGTATAAATACAGTTCCTATTTCATACAAATCCTTAAGTACACTGTCTGTACAACTATTAATCAATGTACTTGCTGGACCGATTTCAATTGTTCCAATGATTTTATCGTTACTTGTATCTATCGCTAATAAAAAGTAACTACTTTCTCCGTTACTCTCCAAATCATTTTTCAAATACTGTTTTTTCGTTTTAATTTCATTTTCTATGTCATCTAATAACTGTGATAACCCTTCATTTTTAAATGTATCAGTAATAACAAGACGAAAAAACAAATGTAGTTCATCTAAATCATCCGAATTTGGCCTTCTAATGTTAACGTTATTCACGACTTGAATCTCCAATCTTTAAAAATATATGAGAAATTGTTAATACCATACTTTATATACTCTATTCAACATTATTCTACAAAGGCCTGCATAGATCCAGCAGTATAAAAAACTCAGTATAAATATTAATGTAATAGCTTTTATATCCATAATTGTATGAACAGTAGGACCAAGTACTGGAAAGCGGAATATATCGAGAACGATCATAATCCCTATAAGTAGACATATCGCCGAAAAGGAAACAACCCAAATCCTTCTCTTGAATTGTATAAAAGATACTCCTAACACTATACCTAATAAGCCTGTAGTAAAGGGAAAAACAATAAGTTCACTTGGCTCAATAATGAATAATAGGAAAATAGTAAGAATATAAGAGAGTATTCCCTCACGAATAGAATAACAAATAGCTAGAAAAATCGGCAGCGTCGCAAAAGGACTAATAAATAACCCGATACCAGGGATTAAGTTCCCCGCAGATTGAAAAATAGCAGCAAGTGAACCGAGTAATGCTGTAATGACTAACCTACTTGCAGGAGTCATCCTTCTTTTATAAACTAAGTTCACATCATGTGATATCATCAATTGATACCAATAGCTTCTAAAGCGATTCATCAAATTACCCCCTAAAGAGACCTAATTCACCACTTATTATTTTTATTCATATACGTATTGATTATATTTTACTTTCTGATTGTTAGGAATCACTATACAATAGATGTTTATCCATAGAAGGTTTTTAAAAGGCGCTAAATCATGCGTTTGAAAAAGTATGAATTCCATATATTTTTAGACTAAGAGTTTATACCGTATTAAGGAACAATTTCAAAAATAGTACCTTTGTTAAAATCCGTTACTTTCATTGATCCATAAACTCCTAAATATAATCTAGTTTGATCTAAGTTTGTTCCCAAACTCATATAATAAGCTGCTTGAGCACCAAAATCATAATTGGTTTCAATAACATGAAAATCATTACGTTTCCCGTCTATAGCTGCTCTAGTAAAAGCTAACATTCCCTTTACTGGAGATTGAGATTGTTCTTTCTTAGCAAGATCTGTAAACACGACACTACCAGCTAAATTTTGAATTGCAGTTCCCATATATGGCTGGACTCCTGTAAGTGAAGTTCCTCCAAATTTATCTAGTCTGGAATCTTTATGAAAATAACTAATTAGAGGCTGAATACGCCTCACTGACGTTTGAATTGTTTCATTATAATAAGCCATTGTTCTCTCATCCAATGTCTGATTCTCAGAACAGTGCCTTATAAAAGACGTAGGGAATTCCCCTTCCCATCCTCGCCAACCAAAATTAATAAATCCATCTTGATTGGTAGTGGATCGCATTACATGCGTTTGAACAAGTTCGGTAACCGGCATTGGTTTATAATGAGTAAACGAAAAAATGGACTCTACTATATCTTGTCCGACATTTCCGGCATATTTGATATATTGATTATAAAACCTTTGGAATGAAATACCTGTTATATTACGAACCCCTTTCGCAATTACCGTAAGCGTTTCTTGTATAGATAATGGAAACTCATTAAAGCGCGTAACTACTGGAGGGTTATTTATAAATGTATTTTTACTTACATCGATTTCAATTATTTTACCAGCTATTTCTAAATCATCCTGGCTTAGATTAAATGGATCATAACCCGATCCACCATCTCCATTTGTAAAAACAAGTTTTCCAGTCTCGGGTGAAAAGTTTAAACTATTAACACCGTTATGATTAAAAAATGGCCGTTTTATGTTAAGTAATGTTCTTCGTTTTTGAGGTTGACCGTTTGATTGTAAAATCCATTCTTCAATTGTATCAATATGATCATATTGGGTATCTCTATTTGTCCACTTTAAATTTAAAGTTTTCGGGTCACAAGGATTCGGTTTAAATTGTTCTGTAAGTGCACCTGGTCCTTGAGTCCCAACCATTGAATAATGGAGATAAAATAAGCCATTATGATTAAATTGCGGATGAAACGCTAGTCCTAGCAATCCGCGTTCATCATAACCGCTACTAGAAACACCTTCTTCAAACGTGCCTAATTTAATAATTCGCGGACTAATATTTAAAAATGTTTTTATTACACCGTCTCCTATATAAAAAATCTCTCCTAATTGGGTTGCAATAAATAGTCTTTCAGCCGATTCACCTGGAAGTATGGCTGTTTTTATTACAGTTGGTAAATTTATGTTATGAATGACTGGCCGTAAACTAACCTTAATTTTTGTCAACTTACTTTACACCCCTTTAATTGCGTTTTATTAAAAGAGTATGATTAGAACTGTTCGATTAGTATTCAATTAGGGACTAGGGCATTGAATACTATTTCTGACTGCGCTGCTTTTCTTGCTTCTCCATATAACTACGCATCCGTCGCATATATTCAGGTGCGTCCATTGGATTCTCTACGATCATTTCAATTATACAGAGTCTTTTGGCGCTTTCCTTTTCAGCATGGATTATAGCCTGATCAAGCTCTCCATAGGTCCGGACCGTAACGGTAAACGCGTTACCTCCAAAAGCTTCTGCCAGCTTGGTGTAAGACCATCGAGGGATTTGGTTGTACTTTTGATTCTCTGTTTTGACATTTAAATATCTCTCGATTGTATAACCATCGTTGTTCAAAACAAAGATTATAGGCTTGCAGCCGTAATAGAGCATAGAACTGATTTCCTGTGCCGTTAGCTGCAGGGCACCGTCACCTGTAAACACCAATACCCGGCGTTCCGGCGCGGCCATAATAGCACCAAACGCCGAAGGGATTGCGTAACCGATGGACTGCCATCCACCTTGTCCAATATATGTTACATTACCCGGCAGTCTTACCTCTCCCATTCCATAATAAAACGTTCCGGTCTCGGCGATTACAATATCCCCCTCTTTCAGCATGCGCTGAAAACGCGGATAATAGCCGTCTGCCATTAGAGGTCCGTCGGCAATAGTTGTGAATTGCTCATAAGGGAATGACAATTTTTTTGTCAAACCTTTGCCCGTATAACCCACCTTCTGAACGGCAAGTAGCATGTCGGCTGCAAGAACATTCGGATATTCCGCCTCAGCGATTTTAACTATATCTGGTTGAATATTGACAGTTATCAGCGGGTTCAGCTTTGCGGTAAAACTTGCGGTGTTTGTGTCCGCCCATACCATGCCAATCGCAATGATACAATCTGCATTCTCCACCGTACTTTGGACTTCAGTCCTCCCGAAAGAGCCTAGATACATTCCGATATAATTTGGATGGGTCTCATCGAATCCTCCCTTCCCGTACATCATCGTTACAACAGGCACATTCATTGCATCGGCCAGTTGCCGAGTTGCTGTCTGAAGGCCGAAACGCATCGTTTTCACATCCACCAAGATAACTGGCCGGTTGGCACGTTCCAAAAGCGGACGGACATGATTCACTGCAGCCTGAAGGGTATTAGGGTTGGATGTTGGACGTGGTGGTACCGGTTCTGTCCAAACTTTAATCGGTTTGGTCACTAAATCATTAGCCACAACCAGGTATACAGGCTTTTTCTTTTCCTTAGCAATGCGAATCGCAGTCTGAATTTCAATCTTGGCATTTTCCGGCGTAAGCACCGCGGTATATGCCGTAATCTGCTCATACACCTTGCGAAAAACGTCAAAATTTCCATCCATTAAGGTGTGATGCATCAGCTTATGCTCTTTTTGATCCTTCTCAGGAGACGCACCCACAATGTGTATTATTGGTACATGTTCGCTGTTGGCTCCCGCTATCGCATTGCATGCGCTGAGCTCTCCGACCCCAAATGTCGTAATAAGAGCCGATATTCCTTTGATTCTTGCATAGCCATCTGCAGCGTAGCCCGAGTTTAGTTCGTTTCGTCCTTCTATAAAACGGATGCCGTTATAACACTCCAAAGTATCAAGTAGTGTAAAATTATAGTCCCCTGCGACACCAAAAATTTCGGTAATGCCCTCGAGTTTCAGACAATCGAACAAATACTGGCCAACCGTTTTTGGAGCAGGTCCCCTTTGTAAACCAAAGTTGCCCGTATTAATCATGTTGTCCATCGCTTGCTCACTCCTTATCTATTTCTTGGGCTTGTTCTGTTTTATAGTACCCTTTTTGATAATGCCCATTAATTAAACCGATTATCCGTTGGGCAATAATTAATAGGGAAGAAATGCTCCTTATCTTTGGAGATAGTTATAAAACAAGAGAAGGAGGAGAAACACTAAAACATTACAAGAATGTATTAATTAATCTTCTAATGTTCTTTTTAAATTGTTTCCCTTTAAAATATTCCATTTATCATGCTCCTCACTCTGTTTTGCAAATGTCTAGCTTACTTTTAAAAACTTTGTAACAGAACCTTAAAAATAATAAAAACCCACGAAGAAAATGCATTTTCTTCGTGGGTTTAGTTATTTAAATGGACTTTCACCTAACTCAAGAAGCATCCGCACCTTCAAACTGACTATTATAAAGCGAAGCATAGAAACCATCAGCTTTCAATAACTCTTCATGATTACCTTGTTCTACAATATCCCCGTCTTTCATGACAAGGATTAAATCTGCATCACGTATTGTTGATAATCTATGAGCGATAATGAAGCTTGTTCTACCTTCCATAAGGTTTTCCATCGCTTTTTGAATCAGTACTTCTGTACGAGTGTCAATGGAGCTAGTTGCTTCATCGAGTATTAATATTTTCGGATCCGCTATAAGGGCACGTGCAATTGTTAGTAGTTGCTTTTGTCCTTGGGATACGTTGCTTGCTTCTTCGTTTAGTTCCATTTGATATTTATTTGGTAATGTTTTTACGAAATTGTGAACGTGAGCTGCTTTCGCTGCTTCAATTACTTCTTCGTCTGTAGCATCGAGTCTACCGTAACGTATATTTTCCATGATGGAGCCGTTAAATAGCCAAGTGTCTTGAAGTACCATACCAAACATGTTGCGCAGGTCTACTCGCGTGAAGTCTTTTATATCGTGACCGTCGATACATATTGCACCGCTGTTTATGTCATAGAAACGCATTAACAGTTTTACAATCGTTGTTTTACCAGCTCCGGTTGGTCCGACGATCGCTACCTTTTGTCCAGGTTTAATGTTAGATGAGAAATTATTGATGATGATCTTATCTGGATTGTATCCAAATTGAACATCTTGGAAGGTAACTTCTCCTTGAACTTTTTGCAGCTTCACTGGATTTTCTGCTTCTGGCACTTCCTCTTCTTCTTCTAAAAATTCGAAGACTCTTTCTGCAGCAGCTGCAGTGGATTGAAGTACGTTCGCGATTTGCGCTACTTGAGCGATGGGTTGCGTAAAGCTTCTAACATATTGCACAAATGCTAGAATGTCTCCAACTGCGATGGTTCTCTTTACCGCAAGCCATCCACCTAAAATAGATACAGCGACGTAACCGATATTACCGATAAATGTCATAATCGGCATCATCATTCCGGATAAAAATTGAGATTTCCATGCGGAATGGTAAAGGGTATCATTTACCTTTTCGAATTTTTTTACTTCTTCTTCTTCTTTGTTAAAGGCTTTTACGATATTGTGACCACTATAAATTTCTTCGACCTGACCGTTTACGTGTCCTAAATATTCTTGCTGGGATTTGAAGTATTTTTGTGATCGTTTTACGACTGCCATGATGAGAATCATCGATACTGGCAATATTAAGAGCGCCACTAATGTCATTTGCCAGCTGATTGATAACATCATGATAAGTACACCGATGATTGTAATAACGGATGTGATGATTTGCGACATACTTTGGTTTAAAGTTTGGCTCACCGTATCTACGTCATTTGTAATTCTCGATAATACTTCACCGTGCGTTGTTTTATCAAAGTATTTCAGCGGCATACGGTTAATTTTTTCATCGATTTCTTTTCTGAAGTTATAAGATACTTTTTGAGCTACCCCAGAAATAATGTACCCCTGGATAATACCAAACACAGTGCTCAGTATATATAATCCAAGGAGTAAAATGACAATGTTTCCGATATAGGTAAAGTCAATGGCCGCACCAGGTGCTCCTGATACTTTGCTTACAAGTCCTTCGAAAAGTTTTGTTGTCGCGTTTCCTAAAATTTTTGGACCAACGATTGTAAAGGCTGCACTACCGATTGCGAAAAGGATAACGATTAAGATTGATAATTTATAGGGCTTCAAGTATTGAAGGAGTTTATTCATCGTTCCTTTGAAGTTTTTTGCTTTCTCAATCTTTCTCATGCCGCCCATATGACCGCCACCGCCAGGACCAGGGCCGCTTTGTTTTGTATTTTCTATTTTTCTATCACTCATGATGACAACTCCTCTCTTGAAAGTTGTGATAAAGCAATTTGCTTATAAACTTCACAGTTTTCCATAAGCTCTTCATGAGTACCAGTTCCAACTATTTTTCCTTCGTCAAGTACAATAATTTTATCGGCATTCATGATTGTACTGATTCTTTGAGCAATAAGTAAAATAGTACTTCCTGTAATCTCATTGTTTAAAGCTCTGCGCAATGCTGCGTCTGTCTTAAAGTCAAGAGCTGAGAAACTATCATCGAATATGAAGATTTCCGATTTTTTCGTAAGAGCACGCGCAATAGAAAGTCTTTGTTTTTGACCACCGGAAACGTTCGTACCACCTTGTGATATTTCTGTACGGAAGTTTTCAGGTTTCGCGTTAATAAACTCCATAGCCTGCGCGATTTCTGCCGCTTTTTCGAGTTCTTCTTCAGTTGCTTCTTTCTTACCGTATTTCAAATTACTCTCGATTGTACCTGAGAAGAGAACTCCTTTTTGCGGTACATAACCAATTTTCTCTCTTAATTCCTTCTGCGATACTTCTCTAATATCCGTGCCATCTATTAATATTTGGCCGCTTGTGACATCGTAAAAGCGTGGAATTAAGTTGATTAATGTTGATTTACCACTACCTGTACTTCCGATGAAAGCTGTCGTTTCACCAGGTTTCGCAGTAAAGGTGATATTGGAAAGCACATCTTCTTCTGCACCTGGGTATCTAAAGCCAACATTTTTAAATTCAACGTAACCTTTCTTGTCTGAAGCAAATGTTTTTGGCTCTTTTACATCACTAATGGTAATGCCAGTATCTAAAACTTCTGCGATACGTTGTGCGGAAACTGAAGCACGTGGAACCATAATAGATACCATTGAAATCATTAAGAAGGCCATGATGATTTGCATTGTATATTGCATAAATGCCATCAAATCACCAACTTGCATATGTCCCATATCCACTTGGTGTGATCCAACCCAAATAATAAGTACAGTAACGGCATTCATGATAAACATCATCATTGGCATCATAAATGACATTAAACGGCTTACAAATAAATTTGTTTTTGTTAAATCTTGATTTCCTTTTTCAAATTTCTTTTCTTCATGTTTTTGATTATTAAAAGCACGAATAACAAGCATACCGGTTAAAGATTCACGAGTGATTAAGTTAATTTTATCTACTAACTTTTGGATACGCTTAAACTTAGGAATCGCGATGCTAAATAAACCAATGACTAGGCTTAAAATCGCAATTACCGCAACTGCGATAATCCATCCCATTGAAAGGTCTGTAGTAAGTACTTTAATAATGCCGCCGATACCTAAAATTGGTGCATAGAATACAATGCGAAGCATCATAACCATAAGTGTTTGAACTTGTTGGATATCATTTGTACTTCTTGTGATTAGAGATGCAGTGGAAAACTTATCAAACTCCGCATTCGAGAAGTTTGTAACTTTCCGAAATACTTTCTTTCTAAGGTCCCTGCCGAGTCCTGCAGCTACTTTTGCAGCAAGTAAACTCACGATAACGGTAGCTGCCATACTTACTAAGGATAAAAGTAGCATTTTCCCGCCGGAAGTAAGAATAAAATTAGATTGGAGTTTATCAGTATTGATACCGATTTTCTTATACTCATTCTCGATGTATGAAACAGCTGACTGTGTTACCATGCTGCCTGGCATATTCTTAAACTTTTCATCTGCCTTTTCTTTCATTGCATTGATTTGATCTTGAGGAAGTTTCGCAATGATTGCAAAAGGATCTGTATTTGGCGGCAGTTTCGCTGGTGTGTTGTTGTCGCCTGTCGCAGCAGGAGAGAAAGCAGATGAGCCACCTTTTTCAATTCCTTGTGTAATTAACATTGGTTTCCCAAAGATATCGTTAAGTTCGTTAATTATTTTTGTATCTTCTGTATGTAACTTATAAAGTGGCTCTTTATCAAGCTGCGGATAATCTTTGAAGTCATTTTTTAGTTCACTTTGAGAGAGGTCGTTCTTATCTAAAAGCACATAGTTGTCAGCAACTTTTTTCTTCTCGTTTTCATTCATAAAGAGCGTAAGTTTATCCATCTCACTTTTACGAATAACCTCAGGTACTGCATTTTCTACACCTTTTTGTTGAATCCCTACATTGACAATGTTAGACATGTAGTCTGGCAGTGATAGATCGCATACTGCCTGTACAGTTAAAAGACATACAACCGCAATGATGGAAGCAATAAATGGTTTTAAATGTTTGATGATCTTTAACATTTAGTTCATCTCTCCATTTTCTTTGTCTAATTTTTTTAGTTTTTACTCCGCTTCTCTCCTTTATTCTTCGTATTCTCAGTAATTCATTCTAACAGCTCTTTACGTATTTTCGACTACAGATTAATTTTATGACTATATGAATATATGATGCAAATTTTAGGGTGTAGATGTTGTTTTATAGGACTTAAATCCCAAAATAGAACGCACATGTTTATTGATAAAACGATGATCTTGTTCCACTATATCATTAATATATCTAACTAATCTTTTCTGGCGGAAAACCAGAATTTCGTAAACTAACTGAATTGATTGATGAATATCGGATTAATATGTTTCCTGTACTCTTAGGCAGTGGAATACTTTTATTTAAAGAAATTACGGACAAAATCAATCTTAAACTTATAAAAACAATACATTTAAAACCGGAGGAAAATGTTTGACTACTCGGCAATTCAACTATCGGGTGCTAATGTTCAACAACGCGTACCGAAAATAATCAAACATATTTTATAAAAAGTGATTCTATAAAATATGTTTAGAGCCTATTTTGGATAACTCTTTTTTTCAAAAACAGGTTTTTTATATTAGGTAAATTAGCAGTAATAGACTTACCAACATAACGTACAGGAAATCGACTTTTCTCTTGTCGAAATTTACTTAGCATACAGTGGTCATATATTTTCAAGAATAACGGAAGAATATATAGAAAATGCTACATAAACGTGAAGTTTGATCAACTTAGGGGGGACAACCTTGTTCAATCACATAGTAAAAGCTGTACCCAATTTATTTACGATTGGAAATTTATTGTGCGGTGTTTTTTCAATTACCATGAATATGAGTGACTATTTGGAAGTAGCCTCCATTTTTATTTTCTTTTCAGCTGTTTTAGATCTCCTTGATGGAAGAATTGCGAGAAAATTAAAAGTGAACAGTGAGTTTGGTGTACAATTGGATTCCTTAGCTGATATTGTTAGTTTCGGAGTTGCTCCTGCACTTTTATTTCATTCGATAGCAACACCATCTATTTTAACTTCTTTGGCATTTATCCTTTTCCCAACGATGGGTGCTTTAAGATTAGCTAAATTTAGTATAAAACCAACCATTGGATATTTTAAGGGATTACCTATTCCAGCTGCTGGATTACCATTGGCCGGTATGGGATTGTTTTCATATAGCAATGCATGGATTACATTAATCCTTGCTCTCTTAATGGTAAGTCCAATTAGGTTTAAAAAACTTTAATTGGGATCCCATCTATCGCTTTAATTTCATTTGTGAAACGGTTCGCTAATATCCATCAAGTTGAGGTTTTTGATGTTATTCATCATTTTACGAATACAGCGATGGGACAGACTTTAAAGAGCTTACCTATTGTAATTGCTCATAATAGATTGTGAAATTGAATAGCCTCCAGTTTTTGAGGTTATTGTTTTTATTTCGGATATGTATTAAAAGAAAGGATATTCGTCTCTATATTGAACGAATCAATCTTTCTTCTCTAATGCCTCAAACGATAAAAATGCACTTCGTTGCTATAAAAGGCAAAAAATTTTCGTTTTGTGGATTATTTATTTTCTTAACTTGATAGCGATGTGGTGGTACCCCTTGTTTAAAAGAACTCTTACCTCCAAAAATACTTAGTTACGCCCAAATAACATAATAAAAAGATTAGGAAATCACTCCTAATCTTTTTGTTTATTACTATTCCATTGCCCCAGCAACGTCATAATCGTTTAAATCTAATTCAATTGGTTGTCCTAATGCCAGTTTAGCAAGTTGAGATCCTAAGTATGGTCCCGCAGTTAAACCTGAAGCACCTAATCCGTTTGCAACGAGAATACCTTCAAATTTAGGTAGTGGACCAATAACAGGTAAGAACCCTGGTGTAAACGGTCTAAAGCCAACTCTTGTTTCAATCATTGTACCATCTTCTAAACCAGGCGCTACTGTTAACGCTTTATGGAATACTTCATGTAAACCACCCGCTGTTACACGGTGATCGAAACCAGTGTCATTTTCATGGGTAGCACCGATTACGACATGACCATCGCCAAACGTTAAAATATATTGATCGTTCGGCGGCATAACAACTGGCATATTTCCTGTTGCTGTATTTTCCATTTGTAAATGAACAATTTGTCCTTTTTGGAACGTAACTAAGAAATTAATTCCTAATGGGTTTAAGATTTCGTTCGCCCATGCGCCTGCAGTTACCATTACCTTTTCCGCTACAATTGTTTCGTCATTTACTTTAACTCCCGTAATATGATTCCCTTCACGGACTAATACTGCATCACCTTTTATGAAAGTTGCACCATGCTTTTTCGCAGCGCTTATTAATGCGTTGCGTAATAATCTTCCATTTACTCGTGCAGCGCCACTAATATGAACAGAACTATATTCTTCCGATAATGCTGGGAATAACTTTTTCGTTTCTTCAGCTGATAAACGAGTGATTTCACCAATCTCCGGTGCATCTTCACGGCGTTTATACGCTCGCTCTTCCATTTGATCTAGTTTTTTCTCATCAGTATGTAAACTAATTGCACCTACACGGTTGTAACCTGTATCCGTTTCACCGTCTTCTTCTAATTGCTGAATTAACGAAGAATAGTAACGTGCACCGCCTTTAACGATTTTATACCATGCTTTATTACGACGTTGCGACAGCCACGGACAGACAATACCTGCTGCTGCATCAGTTGCTTGACCTAAATCTTGACGATCTACAATAGTAACCTTCGCACCATTCTTAGCAAGATGATAGGCAGTAGATGCCCCTAAAATTCCCGCTCCAACTACAATATACGATTTCATTTCAAACACCTTTTCTCTTTTGCTAATTATTTAAATATAAGAACATACTTTAGTATACTGAAAGGAATCCTCTTTTCAATGTACTCTTTGCAATTAATTGTTGCATCATTGTGACGTTCCTAATTATTATTTTTTCTTCTTACGGAATAATTCAATTGTTTTATAGCCTTGTGAAAGGATTTCAATCATTTTCTCAAGACGTTTATCGCGTGTTTTTTCTTGTTTCACAGAAAATAAATTACGTGCCCAATCTTTTTGATAACCAGGAGTTAAACTTTGATAAAACTTAAGTTCAGCTGGATGATTAGCCAATAATGCTTCGACATCTTGAATACGATCTGCATAATCAGCAACACATTGACTCATAGCAGGCGTTTTCGTCGCTTTTTTCTTTTCGCGCTTTAAGCCTACAACAGTAAAGACGTCATCCATACTTACCATTCGTGCAAACTTAATATCACTCTGTCCTACATACCCATCTTCGCCAACGTTTAATGCTGGGAACATTTCATCACGGTGAATAAACGTACTGTAACGAGAATTACCTTTTTTCGGATACGCGAAGAATATGTAACCTTTTTCAATTAGTAATTCTTCATTACTAATAATATAATTCGTTTGTTTTACCATTTCATCAAGTGTTTCTACAAATACAAAAATGGCATCGTGTTCTTTTGAAAATGCAGTTTCTTTCCCTGTAAAAATGTCATAATCACTAGGTTCATTAATTACGACCATATTTGTATACTTATTAAGTTTCAATTTATCAATAATTGACATGAAAATCTTCCTTTACATTCAAAATTCATTGTTTATACTGTTCTAGTGTATTATATCTAACTAGAAAATCAAACTTTAATAGTTGTTTTAAATTAAGCTTTTAGTATTTTTTTATTACTTTTTTATACATAAAAAAAATAGACTAGACTCAATTTCAAGCCCAGTCAATATATCATCCGTGTTTTCCTCTATAAACTGTATTCCTATTTATTAATCCTCTACATTTACTCCGACCCGAATTGCTGTATCTATTTGTTGATTGTATACGGTTACTTTTTGAAAAGGATTATGTATTAAAATCGGTGTTAGATCATAGACTCCTTTGTCTTTGTTTATGGGAATTTGAGACTTTACAGTATAAACTGTATTTGGTTCTAAATCATAAAATAATACATCCTTATTATCTATAAATTTCATTTGCTCCCAATCAAAGAATTGTATTAATGCATATTGTTTTCTTGAATTACTATTATTGCCGACCTTCGTATAGAAATTCAAATTTTTATCGTTAGTTACTTCTTGAGTTAACCATCTCTTGTAATTATTTTCTTTAGCAATAAAAACACCATCTAAAATATCCTCTGTTTTCTTTTCTCCGTAACTATTAAATTTAACTTGATTATTTACAGTCTCATCCCCACCTACTACTGTACTAAATCTTACAAACAGAAGATTTGAGGCATCAGTTTGTTTCCTGAACTCTTCATCCAATATCTTTTTATCTGGGAATTTAGCAATAACAAAAGTTATATCATGCAACCCCTTTGGTAATGGTGGAATTTCTATCGGGATTTCCACTGCTTCTCCCGCACCTACTTGAAAGGTGAAGTCTTTTGCTAACTCTCTATCATCAACTTTAAATTTACTTTGTTTATAATCAACAAGTAGAAACATCTTATAAACTCTTTCAGTTTTAATTAGATTTCCTAAAGAAATAAATTTTTTAAGACTTTGATTTTCTTCTATATTAAAGTTGAAATCCTTCTCGATTTCTCCATTTAGATTATATATCCCTAAATTAATTCCCCCAGTTTTGGCAAAAGGCAATTTATCTCGATTTAATGCACTTTCAATAGTTGATTTGAAATTAGTGCTATCTAATGAAATTCCGGAAAAATGATTAGTTTGTTTTTTATCTTTGGTGCAGCCACTAAACAATAATAATATTACTAACATATATACTAGCCTAGTGTGACTCATTTCATCACCTCTAATATAAATTTTATAAATTCGAAAAGCATATTAGAAGAAATCTTTTAAATCAAAATGAATAAAATAGCCGATTCTGAATAAGAACCGGCTGGCTATTTGTTTCATCACAACTCAATAGCAAATAAAGTATATAAAAGCTCCCTATATTGAGCTTCTGTAATTACGCGTTTCGTTTTTTCCTCATGAATCATTTCAGTTAAACTCGTATTCGTTAATGAGACATGGCCAGATTCCGTCAATTTAACTGCAATTGGTCCCTTATTAAAAATAGATTTCTCATCTTCTATTACTCTTTTATGAACATCGTTCACTACTGCTTCATCAATGATACGATTATAAAAAGCATGACAAACTTTCCACTCTCCGTTCGTATCTTTTCTTTCTAGAATGTAATTTCCTTTACTTGTGTCTCGTTTTCTCACTCGATACGAACCATTTTTAGAGGAAACAGACTCTCCAGTAAAAGGTACAGGGATTAAAGGTACTAATGAAGCGATACCTACATCAATTAAGTATCGTTCGTTAGCATAATTTAAAATAATCGTTATATGCCCATCCTCAAGTGCCCATGCGTTTATTTCATTTTTATATACGGTTCCAAGTGCAAGTTGTACATCATAACCACAATCTTTTAAAAAGTAGTAAAATAGAGTATTTAATTCATAACAAAGTCCGCCGCGAGATGTAGTTAAAATTTTATTCTGTAAATTCCCCATAGTAATTGTATTCGCATTGCGTGCTATAACATCTAAATTCTCAAATGGTATAGTGTGTGCAAATGCAAAGAGAATTGTATTTAATTCTTCAAACTTAACTTCAGTACGGTTTGCAAGATTCAATCTTGTAAAAAGCTTTTGTTGTAGACTTGTCATAATCAGCACCCCTTAAATTTTATAAGTTAAAATAGTATATGCTGATTGTAAATTTGATGGGGTACTGAAACAATGTACATTTCGTTTAACTGTACCGGTACAAAAATTCTAACTCACAAGATTACTTAAGAAAAGAAGCTACAAATACAAATTTAATAGTTTGTCTATAGGTAAATTATTATGATCGCTTAAATCAACAAAATATTGAAGTTGCCACATTTGGCTCTTTTTAGCTTGGTTGCTAACAGGGATATCCCAAATTGGATAAATTCTCATAGCCATCTTTCCTTTTTGACTTTGCGTCTTCAATATTTTTTCTTTAAGAAGAGTTTCTTTAGGGAAAATAAATTGCCCTAGTTTATTATCATCTATACAAGTGATAACTAATAAGTCAGGAGCAGCGTCATAAGAAAACGCTTGATTTTGCATATTGTCATCTTTCTCCCAAAAAGAAACAAATTGACCAATTTTATTAGGAGTAATTTTTGATATTCTAAAACGAATGCTTTTATGATTTAAGTGGAATAAACATCCTGCATATTCTGCGTTTTGCTTTTCTTCTTTTAGATTCGTGATTATTAATTTGTTAGGATTGTAAACTAAATTGTTTAATTTTCGGATTGTATCATTAAAAGTGTTCAAGAAAAATCCCCCTTTATTCATTTCTTAGTTTACCACAAACGTTAGTTCTTATATGTTGTAAATAATTAGCGACATGAAAAGAGGAAGATTTTACTGAGGTATTATTATTACTTTAATGTACTTAGTTTTTCAATTGCTTGTTGTTCAGTTGCTAAGTAAAAAATGTCTTTCCCTTTATTACATTCATAAATAAAATCTTTTAAGCTTTTACTAGTATACATAGAGAAATCTCCAATGATAGCAATCTTTACCTTGTAGTTTATAAACTTTTGAAGAATATCACCCGCAAGGCGTGTTTTTAAGTCAAAGAACTTTTCACTTATTAATGATTTGTCGATAATAATATGTTTCGTATCTACTTCATATTGAACTGTTGCCATAAGATCCAACGCAGTTTGAACATCAGATATTAGTACTTTATCATTTTTTATGACCGCAATATTTATTCCATCGATAACTAATTTCTTTATTTCCATAGTCTCACCCCTTTATTACTTACACAGTATGAGTAAATTTGTATTGCAGCTCTTCATATTAATCATAGTTCAAATTAGATACAGCAAACAAAGTAGCCTCTTGTTATTTCAAATATAAATTATTTATATTACTAATACGGTCAATGAAATTATTAAATATCGAGATCGGTTTTACTTGTTATAAAAATATTGTGGTTTAACATAACTTAACAAACTATCCAAAGTATTAATCTCGGCATACGGTTGTATTTCGGCAGTGTTCTTGATTATCTGAGGGTTAAACCATACGCCCTTTATATTTGCATTTTGACAACCAGCAATATCCTTTTCTAAGTCATCCCCAACAAATAAAGTATTTTCCGGCTGTACATTTAGCTTATTTAATGCTAATTCGAATATACGTTTATCAGGTTTACTAAGTCCCACTTCTTCAGAGATAATGATAGTATCAAAGTAATTGTTTAAATTTGTGTTAATTATTTTAGCTTTTTGTCTATGCGTTGAGCCATTTGTTATAATTCCAATTTTAAAGTGCCTCTTTATATGATTTAAGAAATGAATAGTATTTTGGTCTATTGAAAAACATTTAGGGAAATTTTCATTCCAGAAATCTTGGATATAATTGTGTGGCAATCTATATTTCGGCGCGAATTCATTAAATAATGATTCTAAAACTATCGTTTTATCACGAATGCCGTATTCTCTTTTATCGTATTCTTTGAATTTCTGTAACATATTGTTTTTGACTATATCACTAACATCCTCATAACACTTTTCTAAAACAAATAAAAACAATTTATCTACTGCCTTATCCCTATCAAGTAACGTATCATCTAAATCAAACAGCATCGCTTTATAACTCATCAAATAATTTCACAACCTTTCTCACATGATTTAAATAATCCCTAGTTCGCACCTTAGGCCTTTACTAAATTAGCAAAAAAACTCCAAAATTTGTGGCGTACGCTCTAGAATTTCGCTGGCTTCTTTTATATTTAAATTCATCTCCCTTTCTCCCTTCTAGTAAAGTATCGAAAGTATATTTTCAAACAGTTTAAAAAACTACATGAAATTTACATTATTATACATTAGTTTTTCGTAAATATTAATCGTTCAGCTTTTTATATGATAAGTTTTTCAAGCACACAAATATTTCTCCATAAAAAAGGAATATGGGTAATAATACTTTTTTATGGAGAATACACAATCTTGAAAATGGAGCTAATACGTTAATCGTCCCACTGTTTCTCCACATAAACTACAGATAGTACGGCTATAATGACTACCAGAGGTGATATTATGAAAAACTATCATATTCTCGTGGTAGAAGACGATCAAGAAATTCAGGAATTAATTAAACAATTTTTAATGACACAACAGTATACAGTGGTAGTCGCATCAGATGGATTAGAGGGTATGACACAATTTAATAAGCAATCCTTTGATTTAATTCTTCTAGATGTAATGATGCCCAATCTTAATGGATTTGAAGTATCCAAGATGATTCGAAGTCAGTCAAACGTACCAATTATTATGCTAACTGCGTTAGAAGAGGAAGAAGATCAAATGAAAGGGTTTGATCTTGGAATCGATGATTATATAACAAAACCCTTTTCGTTTCATGTTTTGATTAGACGAGTCGAAGCTGTACTTAGAAGAAGTTATGATAAAAATGTAAATAATCATTTGGTATTTAAAGAAGTGCGTATCGATGTTGATGCATATAGAGTATATGTAAATGACATTGAAATTTTATTAACGACAAAAGAATTTGAAATTCTACAACTACTATTTCAAAATGAGAGAAAAGTACTCACAAGAGAAAATATCGTAGAAAAAGTTTGGGGGTACGATTATTTTGGAGAAACACGAATAATTGATACACACATTAAAAACCTACGTAAAAAATTAGCTATTCCTTACATTAAAACAATAAAGGGTATTGGTTATAAAATTGATGAGTAGCATTATAAAAATTATGAAGATGAAGCAAATTACTTATAAACTCTTTATGACTACCTCTCTCATTTTGTTATCCTTTGCAGTATTGATTTATTTAACTTTATACTTCTTTCTCCCTACGTTTTATGAGCAATACAAAACAGATCAACTTCAAACAGGGATAAAAGAAATCATTGATAAGTCTAAAGATCTTACGTTTCAAGATGCGATACCACTTTTTGATGAATATGCCAAAAAAAATAATGCGATACTTTATCTTCAAAATAATGAGGGAATAATTAAATACTCTCCTTCATTTTCTTTTACTCAAAATGGTTCGCAAACAACAGTAGTTACTAGAGCGACACGGTTCGAGAATGCAGGTACCCTTAGCAATTCATATAACGTTACGAAACCAATTCAATTCCAAGATGGTAGTTTAACGCTTATAGTCTTTGCTACATTTCAACCAATTGATGAAGCTTCACAGGTTTTAGTACGCTTTCTCCCCTATATTAGTATCATTGTACTCGTAATTGGTATAGGGAGTGCTTATTTCTATTCCAGGTTTATTACAAAACCACTTATTTATATTAATGAGGGTGCACAAAAGATGGCAAATTTAGATTTCTCCGAAAAAATTGAGGTTCGCTCTACAGATGAGTTAGGAGAATTATCTAATAGTTTGAATGACATGTCTATTAACTTACAACAAGCTATGTTTGATTTAAAAAAAGCAAATCAACAATTAAAAAATGATATTGAAAAAGAACGAGAAATAGAAACAAAACGCAGAGAGTTTTTTGCGATTGTAGCACATGAATTAAAGACCCCTCTTACTGTAATGAAAGGATACTTAGAAGGGATGATATACAATATTGGCCCTTATCAAAATCGTGATCAATATTTAAAGAAAAATCATCAAATTATTGAAAGTATGGAACAATTAGTTCGTGAAATTTTAAGCATGTCGAAATTAGAACAACACACCTTTAAACTAAAAATAGAAGAAGTTAATCTTTCAAAGTTAATAGGTACAATCACAAAAGATCTCGAATTTTTTGCTTCTCAAAAAAGCATCCAAATAATAAAAGAAATTGATTCTGATCTTTCTGTTTATACAGATCGTGTTCTTTTTGAAAAAACATGTAAAAATATTATCCATAATGCGGTCATGTATTCACCACATAATGAAAAAGTCTATATAAAGTTAAGTGAGGATTCTAAACAAGGTCAAATCAAAATGCAAATTATGAATACAGGTGTCAATATTAAAGAAGAGGATATACAACAAATTTTCAAACCATTTTATCGAATTGAAAAATCAAGGAATCGAAATACTGGAGGAAGTGGTTTGGGGCTATATATTGTTAAACAAATTCTTGAAA
>Ga0209025_1000792_pt1 | contig 51853 bp, 52 predicted proteins | sample AraplaMF_Col_mLB_FD_184256 | JGI IMG/M metagenome (GOLD analysis project Ga0209025, IMG submission 184256) | Arabidopsis root microbial communities from the University of North Carolina, USA - plate scrape MF_Col_mLB (SPAdes) (version 2) | ecosystem: Host-associated > Plants > Roots > Endosphere... | reverse complement strand
GTGGGAACGATGTGTGTGAAGGCTGCGAATCCGGTCGTGAAAACGATGTGAGCGGTAACGCATGCGGCGCGCATCCGCGACCGCGCGCACGGTTCACCGGCCGCTGATCGCGCCGTGGCTACAGTCCTGCGCATGCATGGCAGCCCCGGAACGACGCCTGGTTTTGCTGAACGTGGCCGGTCGAGGCCGGGCCATTGAGCGCCTCGATGGGGGCGGCAAGCGACCTCATCCAGCTGCGATCCGAGGGGCTGTACTGCGCGGCCGGAGACTTCCACATCGACCCCTGGCTCCCCGTGCCGCGCGCGGTGATCACCCACGGCCACGGCGACCATGCGCGAATCGGAATGGGCGAATACCACTGCACGCCGGGCACGGCGCCGATCCTGCGCTGGCGACTGGGCGAGGTGGGCATCGTCGAGCATGCGCACGGCGAAGCGTTCCGCATCGGCGGCGCGCGCGTGTCGCTGCACCCGGCCGGGCACGTGCTCGGATCGGCGCAGGTACGCGTGGAAGCCGACGGTGACGTCTGGGTCGCATCGGGCGATTACAAACGCCAGAGCGATCCGACCTGCGCACCGTTCGACGTCGTGCCCTGCGATGTGTTCATCACCGAGGCGACGTTCGCGCTGCCGGTCTATCGATGGCCGGACACGCGCGAGGTCGTGTCGGAGATCGTGGACTGGCGCCGCACCTGCGAAGCGCGCGGCGAAACGGCCGTGCTGTTCTGCTATGCGCTGGGAAAGGCGCAGCGCGTGCTGGCCGAACTGGCCGCGTTCGACGAACCGGCGCCGCTGCTGCACGGCGCGATCGCCGCGGGCGTGGAGGTGTATCGCGCGGCCGGCGTGCGATTGCCGGCGACGGAGCTGGTGTCCGAACAGGCCTCGCGCAACGACTACGCCGGCCGCCTCGTCATCGCGCCGCCTTCGGCGGCCGGAAGCGCGTGGATGCGGCGGTTCCGTCGCGCGCAGCAGGGGTTCGCCTCGGGATGGATGCGCATCCGCGGCAACCGGCGCAGGCGCAATTACGATCGCGGCTTCGTGATCTCCGACCACGCCGACTGGCCCGACCTGCTGCGCACGATCGAACAGACCGGTGCGCGCCGCGTGCTCGCCACGCACGGCACGACCGATGCGCTCGTGCGTACGTTGTCCGAACGCGGCATCGATGCGCGCACCTTGCGCACCAGTTACGGCGACGAAGCATGAAGCGCTTCGCCGACCTGTATCGCGAGCTCGATCAAAGCACCGCGACCGGCGACAAGCGCGCGGCGCTGATCGCGTATTTCCGCGACGCACCGCCGGCCGATGCCGCGTGGGCGCTGTGGCTGCTGTCGGGCGGCAAGCTCTCGCGCATCGCGAACACGCGCGAGCTCCACGAATGGATCGTCGAGGAAAGTGGCCTGCCACCGTGGCTGGTCGAGGAAAGCCACGACCACGTCGGCGACCTGGCCGAGACGCTGGCGCTGCTGCTCGACGATCCCGTGGAGGATGCGCCTGATCGGCCGTTGTCGCAGTGGATCGAGCTGCACCTGCTTCCCGTCGCGAACCAGGCGCCTGAGCTCCGCCGCGCGGCGATCGTCGAAGGCTGGCGCACGTTGCCGACGCAGCAACGACTGCTGTTCAACAAGCTGCTCACCGGTGCGCTGCGCGTGGGCGTATCGCAGCGACTGGTGCAGCAGGCGCTGGCCGAACTGTCGGGGCTCGACATCGCGCTGATCGCGCAACGCATGCTGGGCGCGTGGACGCCGACGCCGCAATTCCTCGGCGACCTGCTTTCGCCCGGCGTACTGGAAAGCGATCGGCGCCAGCCGTATCCGTTCTTCCTGGCCTCGCCCCTGGAAGCCGAACCGCAGGCGCTCGGGCCCGTCGACGACTGGCTGCTGGAATGGAAGTGGGACGGCATCCGCCTGCAGCTGATCCGCCGCGAAGGCGAGATCGCGTTGTGGTCGCGCGGCGAGGAGCGGCTGGACGGACGGTTTCCCGAAGTGGAAGCGGCGGCGACGCGCTTGCCCGTGGATGCGGTCATCGATGGCGAACTGCTCGGATGGCGCGAAGGCGACCAGCCCTTGCCGTTCACCGCCCTGCAGACGCGCATCCAGCGCCGCAAGCCTGGCGCGAAGACGCTGGCCGATACGCCCGCGCGCGTGCTCGCCTACGACCTGCTCGAACTGGAAGGCGAGGACCTGCGCGAGCGCCCGCTGATCGAGCGCCGCGCGCTGCTGGAGGAACTGCTGTCGCGCTTGGAAAGCCGCGTGATCGTCGCATCGCCGCGCGTGCAGGCGCGCGACTGGGACGAGGCGGCGATGCTGCGCGAAAGCGCGAGGCAGCGTGGCGTGGAAGGGTTGATGCTCAAGCGCCTGGATTCGCCGTATCGCACCGGGCGACGGCGCGGCGACTGGTGGAAATGGAAGATCGATCCGCTCACCATCGACGCGGTGCTGCTGTACGCGCAGCCGGGTTCGGGGCGGCGCAGCACGCTGTTCACGGATTACACCTTTGGCCTGTGGGATGGCGATGCGCTGGTGCCGGTGGCGAAGGCGTACTCGGGATTGAGCGACGAGGAAATCCTCGCGCTGGACCGCTGGATCCGCGCGAACACGATCGAGCGCTTCGGCCCGGTGCGTGCGGTGACGCAACAGCACGTGTTCGAACTGGGCTTTGAAGCGGTGAACATCAGCACGCGGCACAAGTCGGGGATCGCGGTGCGTTTCCCGCGCATCCTGCGCTGGCGCCACGACAAGCCGGCGGCCGAAGCGGATCGGTTGGAGACGTTGCGGTTGCTGGCGCGGTGAGTGGCTTCCGTCATTCCAGCGAAAGCTGGAACCCATCTTGATTTCGGGCTCTTTCGCGATGAAGCGGGTGGGTTCCAGCTTTCGCTGGAATGACGGAGTAGGGGGTTTCGGCTAGAAAATGCGGCCGTTGCGAGCCTTGAATCCCATTCAAGCAAGCGTTCCGAAATGGTCGCTTTTTCGTATGAGGGGCGCGGCGCACCATGCACTCACCCCACGGACATGGAGTCGCGCAATGAACCTCTTCACCGGTTTGCTGTTCAACCAGGGCTACATCCACGACGCCGACCTGGCCCTGTCGCTGGCCAATGTCGATACCGATAACACGCAGGAACAGGCGCGCAAGCGCGAGCGCGATGCACGCATCGAACGCCGCCGCCGTCGCGCCAGCTTCCACAACCACGCCGTCTCGTCGGTCTGCGGCACCACCGCGCTGTCGCCATTTCGCTGAGCTTCAGCCCTTCCCCGCGAAGTGGGGAAGGGCGCGTTTCAAAGCCGAAACGGGTGCGTGAATTCGCCTTCACCGATCACACGGTTACGACGTAACCCCGGGGAATCTGCAGGTCCGACGACGAGGACCTGCCATGCCGCTATTCCGGATGCCCGCCGCTTTTGCGCTCATCGCAGTCATGGCGTTCGCGCTGCCGACGCACGCACAGGAGCAGGTGAACGTGCCGGTCGACCAGCTCGACCTGCAGCGCTACGCCGGGCAATGGCATGAGATCGCGCACCTGCCGATGTTCTGGCAGCGCGACTGCGTCGGCGACATCACCGCCACCTACACGCCCAACACCGACGGCACCGTCGGCGTTCGCAATGCATGCCGAACGAAGGACGGCACGACCGACGTGTCCGAAGGCGTCGCACGTTCCGCCGACACCAAGCCCGGTGCGCTGGAAGTGCGCTTCGCGCCGGATTGGCTGTCGTGGCTGCCGATGACCTGGGCCGATTACTGGGTGATCGATCTGGATCCGGACTACCAGTGGGCGGTCGTCGGCGGGCCCGAGCGCGAGAACCTGTGGATCCTCTCGCGCCAGCCGGAGATGAACCGCGCGCTGTTCCAGCGCCTGAAAGCCTCGGCCGCGATGAAGGGCTACAACCTGCGCGAGCTGAAGGTGATGGCGCCGCTGCGCTGAACCCTCCTGACGGGCGCATCGCCGCCGGCGGTGCGATCGGCCTTAGAATGCGCGCCCAGGACGCGATCGCGAGCTTTCATGTCACGCAATTCCAAGGTCAAGCGCGACGCGCGCAAAAAGAACGAGCCGGGCAAGCCGATCCGTCGCCTGGGCGGCTCGCTGCAGCCGCACGCGCAGCTGCTGGATTCCGACGATGCTTCCGTCGGCGGCGTGGGTTGGCGCGATGGCGAATGGCTGCTGGTGCTGGGAAGCCAGGTCGCCGCACGCAGCGACAGCGCCGCGATGGCGCTGGCGATGCTTCGCCACGTCGTCGCCGTGCAGGAACGCGCCGGCCGCGAGCTGCGCCTGGAGGCCTCCGCGCCGCTGCTGAACGCGGCCGCGCGCGAAGCCGCGGCAATGGGCCGCACGCTGGAAGAACACCTTGCGGCGCTGGAGCAGGAGCGCATCGAGCGCGATCCGCCGGCGCCGGTTGCGGCGCCTTCGTTGCCGCACTGACCGCGCTGGCGCAACGCTGGCCGTCGGGCCGCATGCGCTGCGTTGGTCCGGACACCGACGTCGCAGGATCAACGCCATGCGCACCCCATGCGTCCGCTTCGTGTTGCTCGCCTGCCTCGCGACAGCGCCGGCCTTCGCGCAGGACCTGCGCCCCGAATCCCTGAAGCGCTACGGCGGCACGTTCTCGCCCGATTGTTCGAACGCGATGGCGCCGCGCGTGCGCATCGCCGCCGACGCGCTGGAGATCGCCAGCGGCAGCCGCTCGGTGCGCACCCGGCCCACCGCCGACTCCTACACCAGCTTCGGCGGTGCGCCGACCTCGCCGGTGCCGGAGGGCTACCAGGTCGAGTTCATCGGCGACGACTTCTCGCTCTACGTATTCGAAGACGCCCAGGGCCTGCACGTTCCGCTGCAGGATTACGTGCCCGCGGCGGCGCCGATCGTCGGCGCGCAGGCGATGAAACTGCGCTTCGGACGCTGCCCGTCGCGTTGACGCCGCGTTAACACACCCGCGCGTTCGCCCCGATCCGTGCGCGCGGAAGGTGAACTGCGCGCGCGCATGCGCCATCCTGTGCCATCGCGGCGACGGCCGCCTCGCATCGGAGCGCGCATGGAACTTGGCATGATCGGATTGGGTCGCATGGGCGCGAACATGGCGCAGCGGCTCGTGCAACACGGGCATCGCGTGGTTGGTTTCGATCCCGGCGTGCAGGCGCGCGAACGCGCCGCGCAGGGTGGCATCGAACCGGTGGATTCGCTCGCGTCGATGCTCGAACGCCTGTCCGCGCCGCGCGTGGTGTGGATGATGGTGCCGGCCGGCGATCCGGTGGATCGCACGATCGAAGATCTGCTGCCGCAGCTCACGGCCGGCGACACCGTCATCGACGGCGGCAACTCGTACTACAAGGACACGATGCGTCGCGCGCAGATGCTCGCAGGCCACGGCATCGCCTACGTCGACAGCGGTACCAGCGGCGGCGTATGGGGCTTGAGCGAGGGCTACAGCCTGATGGTCGGCGGCGACGAAGCGGTGGTGGAACGCCTGCGTCCGATCTTCCAGGCGCTGGCGCCGGCGAGCGATCGCGGCTGGGGACGCGTCGGGCCCAGCGGCGCGGGCCACTTCACCAAGATGGTCCACAACGGCATCGAGTACGGAATGATGCAGGCCTACGCCGAAGGCTTCGCGATCATGCAAAAGCGTGCGGATTTCGCGCTGGATCTTGGGCAGATCGCGCAGATCTGGCGACACGGCAGCGTCGTGCGTTCGTGGCTGCTGGATCTGAGCGCCAACGCGCTGGAAGAGAACCCGACGATGGCCGGCATCGCGCCGTACGTGTCCGATTCCGGCGAAGGCCGCTGGACGGTGGCCGAGGCGATCGAGCTGGATGTATCGGCGCCGGTGATCACGCTGTCGCTGCTGGAGCGCTTGCGTTCGCGCGAGGACGATTCCTTCGCCGACAAACTCCTCGCCGCGATGCGCGCGCAGTTCGGCGGGCATGCGATCCGGAAGGAATGACGTTGTCGCATGCGACATGGGCGCGCGTGTCGTCGACGCGTGCCCGCCTATACTCGATTCCCTTCCGCGTCCTGCAGCTTCACGGCCCATGCTTCGACCGATCGCACTCGCACTGATCGTCGCCGTCCTCGCCGCCTGCGCGACGACGACGCCCGTGCCACCGCCCAGCCCCGTTCCTGCGTGGCGGCCTTCGCCCAACCACGACCAGCGCAGCGCGGTGCTCATCGTGCTGCACCAGACGGAAATGGAAAGCGCGGAAGCGGCGCTGCTGACATTGCAGACGCGCAATGCCGGCGGACGCGTGAGCGCGCATTACCTGATCGCCGACGACGGCGCGATGTACCAGCTGGTCGACGAAAGCCAACGCGCCTGGCATGCGGGCGCATCGCGCTGGGGCGGCCTCGGCGATTTGAACTCGGCGTCGATCGGCATCGAACTCGACAACGACGGCGTTGAGCCTTTCAGCGAGGCGCAGATCGCCGCGTTGCTGCGATTGCTCGACAACATCACCGGACGGCTGGATATCCCGAAACATCTGGTGATCGGACATGGCGACATCGCGCCGACGCGCAAGAACGATCCAAGCGCGTTGTTCCCGTGGAAACGGCTGGCCGATGCGGGATACGGCCTGTGGCCGCGCGCGCAGCTGGCGCCGGTGCCGGCGGGGTTCGATCCGTTCGTGGCGATGCGTCTGATCGGCTACGACCTGCGCGATCCCGAAGCGGCGATACGCGCATTCCATCGTCACTATCGCGGCAACGAGGCGTCGCAGTGGCTGCCGGGCGATGCGGAGATCCTGTTCGACATGCAGGTTCAGCTGATGGAGATGCCGGTGGCGCCGATCATCCCGCCGTCAGGTGTCACCACGCCGTGACGCGTACCGGGTGCGCTTCGCTTACCCGGGCTACATGGCTCTGTAGCCCGGGTAAGGCCGCAGGCCGCACCCGGGTTCAACGCCGCCGAAGCGCGTAAACCACGGCGCCAATCGCCAGCGCGATCCCCGCCGCGATCAGGTTCGCCACCTGCGCACTCGCCAGCAGCGCCAGGCTCAACACGATCGCCGCCACTGGAATCAGCGGCCCGCCCGGCAGATGCAGCGCGCCTTCGCGATCGCCATGCCGATGCCGCAGCACCAGCACAGATCCGGCGGTGCCCAGGTACGTGCACAAGCGCGACACCACCGACAGCAGCGCGAGCTGCACGAACGAACCCGACAGGGCCAGCGCGAGCGACACCACGCCGATCAGCACGATGGATATCGCGGGCGTTCGGAACGTCGGATGGATGCGGGCGAGCCACCGTGGCCCGTAGCCGTCCTGCGAGAGCGCGAGCAGGTAACGCGGCGCCATCAGCACGGTGTTGCTGCTCGTGCCGAGGATCGAGATGCTCGCGCCGACCGTCATCAGCAACGCCAGCCATTCGCCTGAAAAACGCGAGGCCGCCTGCGCGAGTGGCGTCGTCGAGTGCGCAAGATCGGGCAGCGTGCCCAGCGCGACCCATTGCACGCTGACGTACACGGCGGTGACGGTCGCGATCATCGTCAGCAACGCGAAGGGGACGTCGCGGCGCGGATTGCGGTATTCGCCCGCGGCGGCCGGGAGGTTCTCGAAGCCTGCGTACGCGAAGAGCAGCAGCAACGCGGCTTCGGCGAGCGGTTTCGCGGTCAATGGCGCGGTCGAAGGCGCGGCGAGCGATGCATCGACATGAGACACGCTGATGTGAAGCGCACCGATCGCGACGAACAATGCCAGCGGCACGAGTTTCCCGATCGCCAGCAGCACGCCCGCATTGGCCGCCGCGCGCACGCCGACGACGTTGATGGCGACCAGCAACGCGATCGAGCCGGACACGATCGACACGCGCGCCCAGCCGGCATCGGCCGCGGGCCAGAAGTGCGTGACCGCTTCGGCGAGACCGTTCGCAAGCGCGGCCGCGGTGGCGACGCGCGTGAGCAGCAGCATCCAGCCGACCTCGAATCCGATGAACGATCCGAAGGCTTCGCGTGCGTAGAGATAGCCGCCACCGGGCGCGTCGAAATAACTCGCCGCCTGCGCGTAGCACAGCACCAGCAGGCTCACCGCGAGGCCTGCGAGCAGCACCGCCCAGAGGCTCTCGGGCCCCAGCAGCGCGGCGGCGGCGGCGGGCAGCAGGTAGATGCCGCTGCCGATCACGTCGTTGATCGACAAACCGACGATCTGCCATCGGCTGACGGCGCGCAGCGTGCCCGGCGATGGCGTGGGCTGGTCCAGGGGCCTGTTCGTCAAGGCGATGTTCCCGCGGTCGGCGTGGGCCCAGAGTGCCCGTCGCATCGTCGCGCCGCCAAGTGCCGCCCACCGGAACGAAGAAGGCCGCCGGTTCGCACCGGCGGCCTTCGCGTCGTGGCGGGAGGTTTCGACCTCAGAAGTCGTAACGCAGCTGGATCTGCGCCAGGTCCAGGTCGGTATCCTCGACCTCGAAGCGGCTGTACTCGCCGCGCAGCGCGACGTTGTCGGTGAAGCGGTACTGCACGCCGACGCCGTAGGTCGCATCGGTGCCGTTGTCGTCGGTGTTGCCGACGATGGACGGGATCGAACGGTCCAAATCCCAGCGCTGCACGCCGGCCTTGGCGTAGGCGGAGAAGCTGTCGGTGATCGGCAGCGTGCCGACGGCGGTCAAATAGACGGAGCTGGCTTCCAGCGGCGTGCCGGCGCCGCGCGGTTCGAGCTTGCCGAAGTCGGCGTAGCCGCCTTCCAGGCCGAAGTAGCGGTTGAACTGGTAACCACCGAAGACCGAGAACGCGGTGTCTTCGTCGTCGTAGGCGCCTTCGTCGACGTAGGACTGGCCCACGCCCGCACCCGCGTAGAAACCCTTGTCGGCGGCCTGCGCGCCGAAGGCGGCGGCACTGGCGATGACGGCGATCAGGGCGGTGGACAGCAGTTTGTTCTTCTTCATTGCGAATCGACTCCAGGGTGCGCGCCGTCGAATGGGGGAGGGAGCGGCGCTTGGTGCGATGGGTCCTGGCGGAATGCCTGGGCGGCCATCGCTGCACGAAAGAGATGGGCGTTGCATGCGCGGAACAAAGGCCGGCGTTCGGGGAAACACTGTCCCGTGACTGGAACTGTCTGCGCCTGTGTGCGGAGTCTGGCGCTTAGGTCATAGGGGCGGACCTGACGCACGGATGCGCGGCTAGGATCGGAATTCGCCGGCGCGATGCGTCCGCGCGGGGAAATCCTTCGCCAACTGTCGTCCGCGCCGCGCGATGTCGCCGCGCGGCTCACCCCACTGCAATGGAGTCATGCAATGAACATCAAGGTCCTGCTGCTGGTCGCGGCGTTGTCGATGCCTCACTTCGCGTTGGCCGGCGACGCCTTCGATGCGCGCGCGGTGGAAGCGAAGCAGGACCGCATCCGTCGCGCGGTGGATTCGGGGTCGGCCGGTTTCAGCGAGGCCTCGGCGGAGAAGAAAAAGGAACTCGTCCGGCGCCAGGACGAGCTGCTGTCGATCATCCGCGGCCGCACCTACGGCGAACTGACCGACGCCGAGCGTGAGAAGGCGCAGGAACAGATCGTCTGGATCGACCGCACCGCGACCCAGGTCGCCGACGAGCGCATGGTCTGCGAGCGCACGAAGTCGTCCGGCAGCAACCGGGTCCAGCGCGTGTGCATGACGGCGCGTGCCCAACGCGAGGCGCAGGAAGCGGCGCAGAGGTCGATGAGCGGTCGGAAGAACTCCCCGCAGTACGAGGGGTCGCGCTGAGGCATTCGTCACGTTCCTGCGCTGCGCCAAGCAGAAACAGTCCTGCGGTGGGTTAAGCACATGTGCACGCGCGGTCCGCGAACACGCGGACGTTCATGAGGCCGCGCGCACAGTGGCGCCGCGATGTTGGCCGGTCCGCCGCGCCGTGTCGCGAGGCCCCGCGAGAGGGCACTTCGGGTGTGTGGCGCGAAAGGCGGCTCCGGCCGCCTTTCGCTTTCCCGCAGGACGACGCGTGCGTGGACAAACTGCCCGGGTGTCCAACTCCCGGCTGTCCCGCCCCGCATGCGACAATGGCACACGATGAACAGTCCACTGGACCTGGCGCATCTGCGCCGAAGTTGCTCGCAATGTTCGCTCCAGCAGCTTTGCCTGCCGGCGGGCATCAGCGGCCCCGAACTCGAGCGCCTGGACGATATCGTCCGCCGCCGCCGCACCATCGCACGCGGCGAGCGCCTGTTCCGCATCGGCGACTCGCTGGCTTCGGTGTACGTCGCGCGCGACGGCGCGTTCAAGACGGTCACGGTGAGCGAGGACGGCGACGAGCAGGTCCTGGGTTTCCACCTGCCGGGCGAGCTCATCGGCCTGGATGCGCTGGGCGGCGGCTCGCATCGCTGCGAAGCGGTGGCGCTGGGCGATGCGAACGTGTGCGAGGTGCCGTTCGACCAGCTCACGGACATCGCCACGCAGCTGCCCGGCCTGCAGCACCAGTTGCTGCGCGTGATCGGCCACAGCCTCAACCGCGATCACGACCACATGGGCATGCTCGTGCGGCGCCAGGCGAACGAGCGCATCGCGCTGTTCCTGCATGGCCTGGGCGAACGTTTCCGCCAGATCGGGCAGTCCTCGACGCAGTTCAAGCTGCCGATGAGCCGCGAGGACGTCGCGCGCTACCTCGGCCTCGCGCTGGAAACGGTGAGCCGCGGCTTCACCCGCCTGCAGGACGACGGCGTGATCGACGTGCACGGACGTCGCGTGGAAATCGTCGACGTCGAGGAACTCATGCGCCTGGCGCATGGCGTCGAGGAAGAAGCAGCGCGCCCCCGGCGCGCCCGCACCGCGTCGTAATCCCGTTCGAACGCCGCTTCGCGGCGATCACGCCGACGGCGTGACACATCCCAGCGCGGACAGCACCGCGTGCAGTTCCGGCACCTGCATCAGCCATGGGGCCGAAAGCGTCAGCAGCCCTGCGATCATCACCAGCGCCGCGCCGGCATTGCGCCAGCGCGTCTGCAACCAGCGCCCGAGCCGCGCGCCGCTCCATGTCAGCGGAAGCATCACCGGCAACGTGCCCAGGCCGAAGGCGAGCATCGTCAGCGCCCCGTGCCATGCGCTGGCCTGAAGCCACGCAGCCGCGAGCAGCGTCGTGCTCAGCCCGCACGGCAGCCAGCCCCACAACACCGCGAGCCCGATGCGCTTGGCGCGCGAATCGGCCGGCAACATCCGCTGCTGCAACGGGCGCAACCACGCCCACATGCGCGCGCCCGCGCCGCCCAGCGCCGAAAGACGGCCGCGTCGATCGAACAGCCGCAGTGCGACGACGATTAGCACCAGCCCGACGAGCATGCGCAGCGCAGTCGCAAGCCCGTCCATTCGCGCCACCCCGACGATGCCGTGGCCCAGGCCGCCGGCAATCGCGCCTGCAATGACATAGCCGCCGATGCGGGCGAGGTTCGCTTCCAGCGCCGGGGCGATGGAGCGTCGCGCCGTCGCGACGCCGGATCGTTGCGCCGTTACCGAGAATCCCGTCGCGATGCCGCCGCACATCGCCGCGCAATGCGCGCCGCCCAGCAAACCGCTGAGCGAAGCGGCACCCAGCGTGAGCCAGTCAATCGGCATCGTTTGTTGTGTCGACCGGGTCGACACGCGGCGCGGGCAGCGGATCGTCGCGCAGGATGTCGATGGCCGGCGTGTCCAGGTCGTCGAACTGGCCGCGCCGCACCGCCCACACGAAGGCGCCGATGGCGATGCCGAGCAGGATCAGGCTGATGGGTACGAGCAGCAGCAGGATGTTCATGCGGCCCTCCTTTGGTTTCGTTCGCGCCGGCTCAGTCGCAGCGCGTTGAGGGTGACCAGGAGCGAGGAGCCGGCCATGCCGACCGCGGCGATCCACGGCGTGACATGGCCCGTCGCCGCGAGCGGGATCGCCAGCACGTTGTAACCCAGCGCCCAGGCGAGGTTCTGCCGCACGATGCGCTGCGTGCGGCGCGCGAGCACGATCGCCTGCGGCACGCGCGTCAGCGACGGGCTGGTCACGACGAAATCCGCCGCGCGCTGCGCAAGCGCCGCGCCTTCGGCCATCGCCAGCGAGACGTCGGCGCCGGCGAGAACGGGGGCGTCGTTCAATCCATCGCCGACCATCGCGACGACTTCGCCGCGCGCCTGCGCCTCGCGCACGCGGGCGAGCTTCTGTTCGGGCGATTGCCGTGCGTGGAAAGCGTTGATGCCGACCTGCCGCGCGAAACGTTCGACCGCGTCGGGTGCATCGCCGCTGCACAGTTCGATCGAGACGCCTGCATCGCGAAGCGCGGCGACCGCTTCGCGCGCGCCATCGCGCATCGTCTCGCGCACGGTGATGCGCGCGAATGCGCGCGTGCCATCGCCCAGCCACAACGCGCCATCGTCCGCACGCGCGGCGGCGAAGTCGGCGCGGCCGAGGCGCCAGTGCGTGCCATCGACCTCGCCTTCCACGCCGCAGCCGGCGACGGCGTGCACGCCGTGCGCGGTGCGATCCGCTTCGACGTGCGCGAACGCCTGCGCCAGAGGATGCGCGCTGCCGCGTTCGAGTGCGGAGGCGATCGACAACGCCGTCGCTGCGTCCATGCCTTCGAACGTCGCGACGCTGTCGAGTTCGGGACGACCGTTGCTGAGCGTGCCGGTCTTGTCGAGCATCACGCGATCCACGCGCGCGAGCGTGGGCAACGCATCCTCGCGGACGCCGAGCACGCCGATGCGTGCGAGCGCGCCGTGCGCGGTGGTCAGCGCCGTGGGAATCGCGAGCGATAGTGCGCAGGGGCAGCTCACCACCAGCAGTGCGAGCGTGACTTCCAGCGCACGCGCCGGCTCGTTCGCATGCCACCACGCGAAGGTGGCGACGGCGCACAGCAGCAGCGCGACGACGAAGCCGCCCGCCACGCGTTCGGCCGCGCGCGCCAGTTGCGGACGGGCCGACTGCGCCTGCTCGACCAGGCGCGTGAGTTGCGAAAGACGCGTGTCGGCGCCGGTGCGCACCACGCGCAGGCGCGCCGAGGCTTCGCGGCAGATGCTGCCGGCCAGCGCCGATTCGCCGGCTTCGCGTCGCACGGGCGTGGATTCGCCGGTGATGAGCGCTTCGTCGAACGACGCCGCGCGATCGAGCAGCACGCCGTCGGCGGGAACCGCTTCACCCGCCGCCACGCGCAGCACGTCGCCGACGTCGATGTCGCCGACGGGAACCTGTTCGGCGGAACCGTCATTGCGTTCGCGCAACGCCAGCGCCGGCCGGGCCCGCGCGAGCGCGTCGATCTGCGCGCTGGCGATGCCGCGCGCGCGCTGTTCGAACATCCGCGCCACCAGCAACAGCAGCACGAACATCACCGCCGCGTCGTACCAGACATGCGTTCCGCCGCGCACGGTTTCCACCAGGCTGGCGAAGTAGGCCAGCAGCGTGGAGCCGGCGATCAGCGTGTCCATGCCGAGGCGACGTCCGCGCAGTTCGCGCGCCATGCCTTCCAGGAACGGCCAGCCGGCATAGAACACGACCGGTGTGGAAACGAGGAAGGTGATCCAGCGGAAGAAATCGCGCGTGGCGATCGGCATCTGCTGCGCGGTGTCCAGGTACAGCGCTTCGGCGAACATCATCGCCTGGATCGCGCCGAGGCCGGCCACGCCAAGGCGCAGCAGCCAGCGGCGACGTTCGCGACGCTGCGCCTGCTCGCGCGCCTCGCCCGTTGCGAGCCACGGGCGATAGCCGAGGGCGGCCAGCCGCTGCATCAGCGTGGACAGCGCAACGCGTTGCGGATCCCACGCGACGACGATGCGGCCGGTCACCGCATTCGCGCCTGCGTCGAGCACGCCCGCCTGGCGCCGCAGGGCGCGGTCGATCAGCCACGCGCATGCGGCGCAGCGCATGGCGTCGGTAAGCACGGTGATCTCGCGTCCGCCCGGCACCGCGCGGCTGTGTTCGGCGAGGACGACATCGCGATCCCACGCGCCGAAATCCGCCGCGTCCGCCTGCACGCGGCCGGCGGGCGAGGTGCGCAGATTGTAGTAATCGCCCAGTGCGGCTTCGCGGATCCACGTCGCCGCCGCCGCGCAGCCGTTGCAGCAGAACGCGCGGTCGCCTTCGCGGATCGCGTCGGAAGCCAGCGCCTCGCCGCAGTGGTGGCAGCTGCCCCGTTCGGCCGCCTGTGTCTTCCGCAATGGAAGTGCCGCGTCCATCGTTACCGGCCCGTCGTCACTCGCCGCCGATCGCCGGCGCAAGGTGCGCCGCGCCCTGGTTCGCGATGAGCCGGCCGCGCAGGCGCCATTGCGTGTCCGATGGCGTGAGTTGCAGCAGCCAGTCGTGGTCGAGCGGAAGTTCCAGGTCGGCGTGCCAGCCCAGTTCGGAGGGCTTGAGCTCGACCGTGCGGTCCAGCGCGGCGTCGCTGGGATGCGACAGGACGATCGTCAGCGGCAGGTTGCGCGGCACGTCGCCGTTCGCGAAACCGCCGCCGACCGGCAGCAGGTCGATGCCCTTGGGCTCGACGTGCAGCACGGCCGAGAGCTTCATCTGCTGCGCGCGCGCGTCCGGGCCCAGTTCGGTGGTCTGGATCTGCGCGGTGCGCTGCACCGTGTCGATCACCGCATCGTCGCCGCCGCTTTCCAGCGCGACCACCACCAGCCCGACGCCGGCGACGATCGAGAGGATCGGCAGGCCGATCACCAGCCACATCACGGGATTGCGGGTTTTCACGGCAAGGCTCATCACATCGGTCCGAAGAAGGTCGAGGGCACGGTGGTGCTTGCGGCACCGTCGGCGCGCTCGACACGGAAGGTTACCTCCTGCTTGCCGCGCACCCCGGACGGCGCCGAGAGCACGAGCGGGAGGTTCAGCACCTGCTCGGCATCGGCGTCCACGGTCTGCGGGCCGCCGCGCAGCTCGATGCCGGCCGGCGCGTCCACATGGATGCGGAACGAGCGCGGCGCGACGTCCTTGTTCACGAGCTTGAGGGTGTAGGTGTTCTCGATGCGCTGGTCGGCGGCTTCGCGATACAGCGCGTTGCGGTCGCGCAGCACCTCGGAGATCAGCGGGCTGCGATGGCCCACGCCCCACGCCCACGCCGAGCACAGCGCGAGCAGCAGCACGCCGTAGAGCAACACGCGCGGACGCGCCACGCGCGTGGGCTTTCCATCGATCGCGTTCTGCGTGGAGTAGCGGATCAGGCCCCTGGGATACCCCATCTTGTCCATCACCGAATCGCAGGCGTCGATGCACGCGCCGCAGGCGATGCACTCGTACTGCAGGCCGTTGCGGATGTCGATGCCGGTCGGGCAGACCTGCACGCAGATCGTGCAGTCGATGCAGTCGCCGAGCTGTTCGGGTTCGAACTTGGGCAGCGGCTGGGCGGTGAGGCCGGCGTCGGTGACGGCGGTCGTGCCTGCGGCGCCGAGGGTGAGCGCGTTGCCCTGGCGCGCGCCGCGGAACACGTAGTCGTATGCGGTCGCCGGATCGAGCAGGCCGCGCGCGCGCTCGAGCACGCTGGTCAGGCCGCGCTTGCGCGGGCCGCGCGGTTCGCCGCGCATCGGGTCGTAGGCGATGATCAGCGTGTTGCGGTCGAACATCGCGCTCTGGAAGCGCGCGTACGGGCACATGTACTTGCAGACCTGTTCGCGCAGGAAGCCCGCGTTGCCCCAGGTCGCCAATGCGTAGAACAGCACCCAGAAGGTTTCCCAGCCGCCCCAGCCCGGCGCGTGGCCGAAGAAGGGCGCGCGTGCGGCGAGGTCGGTGATCGGCGTGAAGAAGCCGACGAAGGTGAAGCCGGTCCACAGCGCGAACACCAGCCACAGCAGGTGCTTGCCGCCCTTGCGCACGATCTTGTTGCGGCTCCACGGCGCCGCGTCGAGCTTCATGCGCGCGTTGCGGTCGCCTTCGGTCCACTGCTCCATCCACAGGAACACTTCCGTCCACACCGTCTGCGGGCAGGCATAGCCGCACCACAGGCGGCCGGCGATGGCGGTGAAGAAGAACAGACTCAGGCCGGCGATGATCATCAGCACCGCAAGCAGGAAGAAATCCTGGGGCCAGAAGTTCAGGCCGAACACGTAGAACTTGCGGGCCGGCAGATCGAACAGCACCGCCTGGCGTCCGCTCCAGCGCAGCCACGGGATGACGTAGAACAGGCCCAGCAACACGACGACCGCGACGTTGCGCCAGGTCTGGAACACGCCGCTCACGCTGCGCGGATAGATCTTCCGCTCGCTGACGTAGAGGGCGTTGCCGCCGTCGTCGAGGAGGTCGATCGCGATCTTCTTGTTCATTGCGTGGTCGGGCTACTCGGGCCGCAACGGCCCGTTGAAACGGCTGGACGGGCGCAGCAGCACCCAGGTGAACGCGCTGGACGCGGCGGTCGCGATCCAGAACATGAAAAAGCCCAGGCTGTACCCGAGCGTGCGTGTCATCGGCAGGTGGGGAAAGGTCATATCGCGCAGCGTGAGTGGATCGACGTAGGCGAAGAACACCATCGTCGCTACGCACGCGGCGAAGAAGCTGGGCCAAAGGATCGCCCCGAGCCGCTGCGAGAGCGGTCGGGGCGGGTGGTCGAATCGTGGTGCTGGCTGGCTCATGGGAGCTTGCTCACCTCGGGAGGATTCAACGCGTTGCGGTCACCGCGGCTTTGGTCGGATGCGACAGCGACCAGACATACGCAGCGGCCAGGCGCGAGCGGGTTTCGCCCAGCGTCGTGCGCCATGCGGGCATCACGCCGTGGCGACCCTTCTCGATCGTCTGGCGGATGGCCTCGTTGGTGTTCCCGTACAGCCAGTAATCGTCCGTGAGGTCGGGCGCGCCCATCGCGGTATTGCCCTTGCCGTCGACGCCATGGCACGCGATGCACACGCCGTTGTAGAGGCTCTTGCCCTGCGCGGCCATGTAGTTGTTCTGCATGCTGTCCGGATCGGCGAGCGTGCGGACGTAGGCGACCACGTAATCCACCGCGTTGTCGCCGCCCATGCCCTTGAGCACGGTGCCCCATTCGGGCATCACGCCTTCGCGGCCTTCCAGCACCGTGTGCAGCACGTCCTGCGGAGTGCCGCCCCAATGCCAGATCTGGTCGGTGAGGTTGGGATAGCCGATCGCGCCCTGTGCGGTGGAACCATGGCATTGCGCGCAGGTGTTGTTGAAGATCGAGCGGCCCAGCGCGACGGCCTTCGGATCACGCGCGATCACGTCGATCGACTTGCCCGCATACGGCGCGAAGGCCGCTTCGAGCTTGGCGTCGTCGCGCGCCTTGTCGGTCGCCTGCTCGCGTGCCGAGGTCCACTTCGCCACGCCTGCGAACGCGCCCAGGCCCGGATACCAGGCCAGATACACGATCGCGAAGACGATGGTGATGTAGAACAGGTTCACCCACCACTTCGGCATGGGCTTGTTGTACTCGGTGAGGTTGCCGTCCCAGATGTGGCTGGTGTCGGTGGGGGCGGGATCGCCCGGCCGGCGCTTGCCGGTCCACCAGATCAGCCACACGCAACCCAGGATGTTGATCGCGACGATCGCGATCACGTAGATGGACCAGCCGGTGGTCATCATCGCTGTGTCTCCCTTTTTTCATCGAGCGGCATGCGTGCGGCCGCGTCGAACTCTTTCTTGCGCTTCGGGCTCCAGGCCCACACCCAGCCGGCGATGAACAGCACCAGCAGGACGGTCGTGACGATTCCCGAGACCATGTCAGCCTCCCTTCGGTGCGTTCTTGCCCAGGCCCTGCAGATAGGCCACGACGGCGTCCAGTTCGGTCTTTCCGTCCACCGCCGCCGGTGCGCCGGCGATGTCTGCGTCGGAGTACGGATCGCCGATCTTGCGCAGCGCCTTCATGTGCGACTGCACCTCATCGCCGTCGAGCTTGTTCTCGGCCAGCCACGGGAAACCCGGCATGTTGGATTCGGGAACGACGTCGCGCGGGTTGTGCAGGTGCACGCGGTGCCAGTCGTCGGAGTAACGGCCGCCGACGCGGGCGAGGTCCGGACCGGTGCGCTTGGAGCCCCACTGGAACGGGTGGTCGTAGACCGATTCGCCGGCCAGCGAATAGTGACCGTAACGCTCGGTTTCGAAGCGCAGCGTGCGCACCATCTGCGAGTGGCAGTTGTAGCAGCCTTCGCGGATGTAGACGTCGCGGCCGGCCAGTTCCAGCGCGGGGTAGGGCTTCACGCCGGGGAGCGGGGTGATCGCTTCGGCCTGGTGCATCAGCGGCACGATCTCCGCCAGGCCGCCGATGGAGACGGCCACGGCGATCAGCACGGCCATGAGGCCGACGTTGGTTTCGACTTTCTCGTGTGAATGACTCATGTCATCGGCCTCAGGCGTGCGCGCTCGCGGCGTCCGGCGGCATCACCGGAGTGGGCACCAGATCGCGCGCCTGCTGCCAGGTGCGGATCACGTTCCAGGCCATCACGAACATGCCGGCCAGGACGATCACGCCGCCGGCCAGACGGCCCAGGTAGTAGGGATACGTGGCGTTGAGCGCCTCGACGAAGCTGTAGGTCAGCGTGCCGTCGGGATTGGTCGCGCGCCACATCAGGCCCTGCATCACGCCGGCGATCCACATCGACACGATGTAGAACACCACGCCGACGGTGTGCAGCCAGAAGTGCAGGTCGATGGCCTTCACCGAGTACATGCGCTCCTGCCCCAGCAGTCGCGGCAGCATCGAATACACCGCGCCGACGGAGATCATCGCGACCCAGCCCAGCGCGCCGGCGTGCACGTGGCCGACGGTCCAGTCGGTGTAGTGCGACAGCGAGTTGACCGTCTTGATCGACATCATCGGACCTTCAAAGGTCGCGATCATGTAGAACGACACCGCCACGATGAGGAACTTCAGGATCGGATCGGTGCGCAGTTTGTCCCACGCGCCGGAGAGGGTCATGATGCCGTTGATCGCGCCGCCCCAGCTCGGTGCCAGCAGCACCAGCGAGAACACCATGCCCAGCGACTGCGCCCAGTCCGGCAACGCGGTGTATTGCAGGTGGTGGGGCCCGGCCCACATGTAGACGGCGATCAGCGCCCAGAAATGCACGATCGACAGCCGGTACGAATACACCGGCCGGTTGGCCTGCTTCGGAACGAAGTAGTACATCATCCCGAGGAAGCCGGCGGTCAGGAAGAAGCCCACCGCGTTGTGGCCGTACCACCACTGCGCCATCGCATCGACCGCGCCGGAATAGACCGAGTACGACTTGCCCCAGCCGGCCGGGATCGACAGGTTGTTGACGATATGCAGCAGCGCGACGGTGATGATGAACGCACCGTAGAACCAGTTCGCCACGTAGATGTGCTTCACGCGGCGCTTGACGATGGTTCCGAAGAACACGATCGCGTAGGACACCCAGACGACGGCGATCAGGATGTCGATCGGCCATTCGAGCTCGGCGTATTCCTTGCCTTGCGTGTAGCCCAGCGGAAGCGTGACCGCCGCCGCGACGATGACCGCCTGCCAGCCCCAGAAGGTGAAGGCGGCGAGCTTGTCGAATGCCAGCCGCACGTGGCAGGTACGCTGCACCACGTGGTAGCTGGTGGCGAACAGCGCGCAGCCGCCGAAAGCGAAGATCACCGCGTTGGTGTGCAGTGGCCGTATGCGGCCGTAGCTCAGCCACGGGATGTCGAAGTTGAGGGCGGGCCAGTACAGCTGGGCGGCGATGAAGACGCCGACGGCCATGCCGACGATGCCCCAGACCACCGTCATCGCGGTGAACTGGCGCACGAGCTTGTCGTTATAGGTTTCTGGTTGCGTTTGCATGATGGACACTCCCGAGCGGCAGGGACCGGGGTCGGCGGCATGTTATGGACGCGTTCATGCGCCGCGCTTGATTTCGATCAAAGCGTCGGCTACGCGATTCAAACGCAAATGGACGAGTCCGGCGGACCGTTCGGCGGACGGGTTTGCCTTTGGACTCAGGCGCCTACGCCGTGCGGCTGGATGACGCCGGTGGCAATGCCGGCCGCGACCAGTGCGATCAGGGCGATCGACAGGCCGATGCGGCGGGTGAGCGCATTGACCGACCGCTTGCTCTCGCCGCGGTCGGTGAGCATGTAGAACAGCGCCGCGCCGAGGTTGTAGACGATCAGCGCCAGGAAGCCGACGACGAGCAGGGTCTTCATGTGGGGTCCGGTGAGGTCCGTGAAGGAGGCGCCGTCCGCGCGAGCCAGCGCATCCGCGCGATCAGGGCGACCGCCATGACGCCCAGGTACAGCCCGTAGGCCAGCGACGTGGCGAACACCTGCTTCCACATCGGGCCGTAGCCGGCGTCGGCGTGCGCCATGCCCCAGTACATGCCGGCGAAGGCCGCCGCCGTTGCGGTCGTCAACGCGATCGAATCGAACGCGAACCGGGCCGCGCCGCGCGGCTGCCGGGGGTAGCGCCAGAACAGCACCGACAGCACCGCGAACCACGGCGCGAACAGGATCATGGCGAGGTTGAGCTGGACGCCGCTGGACACGGTGGCACTCGGGCGGTGGGACAGTGCGCGCAGTCTAGGGCGACCGTATCAGTTCCAGTAGAATCAGAAGCCGGTGCGAAAAACCGTATCAGTTGCTTCGAGGACCCGCCCGGTGAAGCGCTACGAGGCCCTGGCCGACGACCTGGCCCGTTCCATCCAGTCCGGCGCGTTCCGCCCGGGTGAACGCCTGCCGTCGGTGCGCCAGACCACCGCTGCGCGGCGTCTCAGCCCGTCCACCGTCTTCCAGGCGTATTACCTGCTCGAAGCGCGCGGGCTGATCGAATCGCGGGCGCGTTCGGGCTACTACGTCGCCGCAAGGCCACCGCGTCTTCCGCCGGAGCCCGAATCCGCCTCGCGCCCCGACGGCGATTCCCGTCCCGTCGACGTCAGCGAACTGGTGTTCGACGTCCTGCAATCGGCGATGCAGCGCGACCTGGTGCCGTTCGGGTCCGCCTTCCCGAGTCCGCTGCTGTTCCCGCTGCCGAAACTGGGCCGCGCGATCGCCGCCGCCGCACAGGACCTCGACCCATGGAGCACGGTCGACGACCTCACGCCCGGCCAGGCGGAGCTGCGTCGGCAGATCGGGCTGCGCTACCTCATCGACGGCATCCAGGTGCCGGCGGAAGACATCATCGTCACCAACGGCGCGCTGGAGGCCTTGAACCTTGGCATCGCTGCGGTGACGAAACCCGGCGATGCGGTGTTGGTGGAATCTCCCTGCTTCTACGCGGTACTGCAATCGCTGGAACGCAACGGCTTGCGCGCGGTGGAAGTGCCGACGCATCCGCGCGATGGCGTCGACCTGGATGCGCTGGAGCAGGCGATCGTCCGCCATGCCCCGCGTGCGTGCTGGCTGATGCCTACCTTCCACAATCCGCTGGGCGCGACGATGCCGGAAGACGCCAAGCGCGATCTGGTGTCGCTGCTGGCACGGCATGAAATCCCGCTGATCGAGGACGATGTCTACGCCGAACTGCATTACGCTGCGCGACGTCCGCTGCCGGCGAAGGCGTTCGATCGCGACGGCGGCGTGATCCATTGTTCGTCCTTTTCGAAATGCCTCGCGCCGGGCTATCGCATCGGCTGGGTCGCGGCGGGGCGCTATCGCGACACGATCGCCCGCAACAAGCTCACCACGACGCTCAACACGAACGTGCCGGCGCAACGCGCGATCGGGCGATACCTGCAAGGCGGCGGCTACGACCGGCATTTGCGTCGGCTGCGCGCGACGTTGGCCGAACAGCAGGCGCACTACATCGCGGCCGTGGCGTCGTTCTTTCCGGAAGGCACGAAGGTGACGCGGGCGTCAGGCGGCTACTTCGCGTGGATCGAGTTGCCGGAAGGGCGCGATGCGTTGTCGTTGCATCGCCGCGCGTTGAAGGCGGGCATCTGCATCGCGCCCGGGCCGATCTTTTCGGCGAGCCGGGGGTTCGGCCGGTGCTTGCGGCTCAACTACGGGCATCCGTTCGATGCGCGGGTGGAGCAGGCGCTGCGGACGTTGGGGATGCTGGCGACGTAACTATCCGCTCTCCCGTTTACGGGAGAGGGGTTGGGGTGAGGACGAAGCGCCGATCTGCTTCGAACACGCGACCGGCTGCCTCCCTCACCCCTTGCCCTCTCCCGTAATGGGAGCGGGGAGTGGTCGCGGAGCAAGTCTGTTCTCCATGACGCTACCAGCGATCACTGATCTTGCTTCTGCTGCTTCTTCATATGGTGCGCGAGAACCGCCCACCCGCCTGCCTCAGGTACCCGTCGAAGCACATCGCGATCACCCGCAACAGCAACCGCCCCGCGCGCGTGGCGACGATGCGTTCCGGCTCGATCCAGACCAGCCCATCGGCCTGCAACGGTTGCAGGCGATGCAGCGCGTCAGCGAAGTAGTGCTGGAAATCGATGCCGTGCAGGCGCTCGATCGCCCCGATCGATACTTCGCCCTGGCACATCAGCCGCTGTATCACGTCCGCACGCACCTGGTCGTCCGGCATCAGTCGAATGCCTCGCCACACAGGTAGGCGCGGTGCGTCGATCGCTTCCTCCCACGCCTGCAGCTCGCGCGGATTCTGGCTGTAATTGTCGCCGATCCGGCTGATCGCGCTGACGCCGAAGCCGATCAGATCGCAATCGGCATGCGTCGTGTAACCCATGAAATTGCGATGCAGACCGCCGCGCGCCTGCGCGAGCGCGAGCTCGTCGTCGGGCAGCGCGAAGTGATCCATGCCGATGTAGACGTAACCGGCGGCGGTGAGCCGCTCGATCGCCAGTCGCAACAGGTCCAGCTTCAGCTCGCCCGAAGGCAGGTCCCCGGCGTTGATCTGCCGTTGCGGTTTGAACATCTCCGGCAGGTGCGCATAGCTGTACACCGCCAGGCGATGCGGGCGCGCGCCGATCACGATGTCGAGCGTGCGCGAGAAGCCCTCCAGCGTCTGCAACGGAAGCCCGTAGATCAGGTCGACGTTGACCGAACGCATGCCGTAGGTGCGGCAGGCATCGATGATCGCCAACGTTCCGGCCACGTCCTGCTCGCGATTCACCGCGCGCTGCACGTCGGGATCGAAATCCTGCACGCCCAGGCTCGCGCGATTGAAACCGGCATCGGCAAGTTCGGCGATGTCGTCGGGGGTGAGCTCGCGCGGGTCCAGTTCGATCGAGATGTCGCGGTTGGCCTGCGTGCTGAATCGGAAGTGGTCGCGCAGGTCCTGCACCGTCGCGCGCAGCTGCGATGGCGTGAAGAAGTTGGGCGTGCCGCCGCCGAAATGCAGCTGCACGACTTCGCGGTCGGGATCGAACAACCCGGCCATCATGCCGATCTCGCGCGCCAGTCGCGTGCGATAGGGCTCGCTTCGCGCGCGGTCGCGCGTGATCACGCGATTGCAGCCGCAGTAGAAGCAGGGGCTGGCGCAGAAGGGAACGTGGACGTAGAGCGACAGGCGGGCCGGAATCGGATCGCCGTTGCTGGTCCGCACCGCCTCGCGCAGCTGGTCGGCGGCGAAGTCGGAACTGAACTGGGGGGCGGTGGGATAGGAGGTGTAGCGCGGGCCCGGCCGGTCGTAGCGGCGCAGCAGTTCGGCGGGGAAGGACGGAGCGGTCGACATGCGCGCGAAGCCTATAGACGCTGCCCCGGCATGGTTTGACCTCAATCAAGTTGCGGCCGGTTCCCGGCCGGAAAGCGTGTGAACGCGCGCTCCGGCCGACGGGCGGCCATCGATCGTTGCGCCAGCGGTGTGCCGCGATGCCTAGAATCCGCGGGATGGTCCGCCCGCACGCCGCCCCGGTGATGCTGTTCGTACTGGCGTTGTCGATCGCCGGCAACGTGGACGCGCGCACGGTGTACCGCTGCGTGCGCGACGGCACGGTCAGCCTGTCCACCGCGCCCGAGCCCGGTTCGCGCTGCACCGCCAGGCAGATCGACGACAACGCCGCGAGCGTACCGAATCTTTTCGGCACCGGCGAAGCGGTGAGCGGCGTGCTCTACGAGCGCACGCAGGACGGCAGGACCGTGTACGGCACGCGCAAACTGCCCGGCGCGGTGAAGGTGCTTTCCTTCACCGTGCCTGCGCCGCCGGGCGAACCGGCACACACCGGCCTCGGCCGCGTGAGCCCGCCGCGGCTGGATCGGTATCCGAAGCAGTTCCGCGCCGCGGCGAAGGCGACCGGCGTCGACGAGGCATGGCTGCGCGCCATCGCGCACGCCGAGAGCGATTACGACGCGACCGCCGTTTCGACGAAAGGCGCGCAGGGCGTGATGCAGCTGATGCCCGAGACCAGTCGCGAATACGGCGTCGCCGATCCATTCTCGCAGGACGAGTCGATCATGGCCGGCGCGCGGCACATGCGCGCGCTGATGCGTCGGTATCGCAACGACATGACGCTCGTTGCCGCGGCGTACAACGCAGGCATCGGCACCGTTACACGTTACGGCGGCGTACCGCCGTATGCGGAAACGCAGGCCTATGTCGCGAAGGTGCAGGCGTTGTATGGAAGTTACCGCACTGCGCTGGCGAAGCCCGCGACGAAAACGCGCGCCAATGCGCTGTCCTCGCCGTGAGCTGCCTTATGCCATCGCCTTGCTGGATTCGTACGGAAGGTGCGTGCCGCCGGCAGTGGTGATGATGCTTTCGGTGCGGTCGAGGAATTCCTTGTCGCCATCGAGTACAACCAGAATACGACCGGCCTGGATCTCATCGTCGAACTTGCGACGGATCGGATCGGGCAACGACGATCCCACCAGCGCCGACGCCCACGAGCCCACCAACGCGCCGGCCACCGCCGCAGCGGCGGCGCCGGCAAGCGTCAGTCCGATCGGCGTGATCACGATCGCCGCCAGACCCGCGAGCAGTCCCGCCGCGCCGCCATAACCCGCGCCGCGCAGCGCGGCGGGAATCAGGTCGGTGTCGGCTTCCTTGAACTCGTTGGGGATCTCTTCCAGTTCGATGTCGGAACGCGCGACGAGCAGGATGTCGTCATCGTGTACGCCGGCGCCGCGCGCTGCGTTCATTACGGCCTGCGCGGTGTCCAGGTCGGGCGTGCTGAATACGTGGCGGACTTTCATCGAGGGCCTCCGTCATCCGTGGCGCCGGTGAGCGGCGTCGATGGCCGCAGCCTTGCACGCGTCGCGGTTACACAACGTGATGAACGCGGGGCTCGCGCGCGCGGTGATAAGGTGCGCGCACGTTCGAACAGCGCACATCGCGGGAGACGTCCAGATGCTTCGATCCATCCGTCCTTCGTTTCTTGCCGGCGTGATCGCCGCGTGCACGCTGGCGGCCTGCCAGGCGCCCACGCCCGCCGCGACCGAACAGGCGCAACCGTCGGCCGATACGCCGCAGGTCACCGCCGATACCTCGCAACAGCCTGCGCGCTCGACCGATCAGCCTTCGCCCGCCGAAGCCGCGTCGTCGAACGCGCCCGACGCGACGCCCGCGGCGTTCGTCGACAAGGTGTGGCGCGTGAAGTCGTCCGGCGCCGTGGAAGGCGACACCGTGTATGCGTTCCTGTCCGACGGCACGCTGGTGATCGAGTCGCCGAACGGCACGCCGATGTACGGCCAGTGGCGTTTCGAAGGCGGCAAGCTGACGATGGTGGAGGAAGGCCAGTCGTATCCCACCGACATCCTTCGTCTTGACGCCAACGAATTGCATCTGCGCAGTCACAATCCGGGCGAGCCGGTGGACATCGTGCTGACGCGCGATCCGAGCGTGCCGCTGCCGAAGGCGAAGTGACGATGCTGCCCTCGGTGGACGTGCAATGTCCGTACTGCGGCGAGCCGTTGACGCTGTTCGTCGACGATTCCGCGGGCGCGCAGTCGTACATCGAGGATTGCCACGTGTGCTGCCGCCCGATCGTGGTGCGCGTGCGCGTGGATGAGGACGGCGAGATCGATGTCGATGTCGCGCGCGAGGACGAAGGCTGAGACGCGCAGCCGTTGCAGTGCGTCGTCGTGCAGGAAGCGCGGTTAACGCACCTTCGACAGGTGTGTTGACCTGCCACGGGGTGAAGGTTGTGTTGCGTTCAGTCGCGTCGCGCGCGATGTCGCGGCCAGAACTTTGGCGCAGTTCACACCTGGATGCGTCGCGCATCACCGATCAACCCGCTTCCTAGCGGCCGCGCGCGCCGGAAAGGTTAAAGCAACGTTGCTTTAACGGCCGAGGACGCGGGTTCGTTCATGACACGACGGGCAAGGTCGAACCGTGCGACACGCCTTGGGCAAGCACGCGTAGAACTTCCTTCATTCCAGGAGACACCCGCATGATGATCACCAACCGCAAGCCGCTGGTCGCCGCCGCCGCACTGGTCGCCATTCTCTCGGCACCGATCGCCTTCGCGCAGTCGGCCACGCCGCAGGCGCAGGACCCGGCCGCCGCGTCCGCCGCTACGCCGGCTTCGGGTGCACCGGCGAAGAAGAGCTGGTCCGACGTGGACACCGACAAGAACGGTTCGCTCAGCAAGTCCGAAGCTTCCAGCGTGCCGGCGCTCAGCCAGGTCTTCGAACAGGCCGATGCCGACGCCGATGGCGCCCTGACCGCCGACGAATACAAGGCCTACGTCGCCAAGGCGCAGGCCGGTACTCCCAACAACAGCGGCGGCAAGTAACTCATCGCAGCACCGGTCCAGTCCAACTTGCGCATTGTTGGACTCCTGCAAGGGTGGCTTCGGCCGCCCTTGTTCTTTCAGCTCCCTCCCCTGCGAATGTAGGCAGGAGAGGGGTGGCGCCATCCCCAAGGCGCTGGATGGAGCCACGCATGGCCGGCTCCACTAAACTATCCGAATGAGCACCATCCAGCTGATCGGCTTCGACGCCGACGACACCCTCTGGCGCAGCCAGGACTATTTCGACGACGCCCAGCTCGAATTCGAGCGCATCGTCGGCACCTATGTCGACCTGCGCGACGCGCGCGTGCAGGAGCGCCTGTACGAAGTGGAGAAGCGCAACATCGCGCTGTTCGGCTACGGCGTGAAGGGCATGGTGCTGTCGATGATCGAAGCAGCGGTGGACATCACCGCGCAGCGCATCGAAGCGCGCGACGTGCATCGCATCGTCGAGCTGGGCAAGTCGCTGCTTCGCCATCCGGTCGAACTGCTGCCGGGGATTCGCGAAGCGGTGGAAGCGATCGCCGCGAATTTCGAGGTCGTGCTGATCACCAAGGGCGATCTGTTCCACCAGGAAGCGAAGGTGAAGCAGTGCGGCTTCGCCGACCTGTTCCGTCGCATCGAGATCGTCAGCGAGAAGGACACGCAGACCTACGCGCGGCTGCTGGAGGAATTCCAGCTGCCGGCCGAGCGCTTCGTGATGGTCGGCAATTCGCTGCGATCGGACATCGCGCCGGTGCTGGAACTGGGCGGGTGGGGCATCCACGTGCCGTACCACACGACATGGGGCCACGAGAACGAAGCCGACGTCGCCGACGACGCGCCGCGCCTGCGCCGCATCGCCAGCGCGCACGAACTGCCGGAGGCGATTCTCGAACTCGCCGCCAGCGCAGGCTGAACACGTTCCCCAACGGCTGCTGAGCGTCCCCGGCGGAGCCGGTCCGGATTAAAAATGCGTTCACCGCGGTAGTCGCATCTTGGCCCCAGGGCTCGCAAGGTGCGGGCAACCAGGAGCGCATACATGTCCACCGTCCTGACCCGATGGGTCGCCCCCGTGGTGCTGGCAGCAGGTCTGGGTGTGTTCACCGCGGCCGCGCCCGCCCCGGCGCGTGCGGACGACCTGACCCGCGTGATCGTCGACATCGCCGACGTGGTCTACCACGCGGGTTCTCCGTACTACCGCTACGACCGTGACTATCGCGACCGCCTCGTCGTCGTGAACGACTATCGCGGCCGTCCGACCTACTACCGTCGCGTCTACCGCGCCGGCCCGCCGTACGGCAACGCCTACGGCTACTGGAACAACGCGCCGCGCGGCAATTGCAACAAGCACGGCAAGTGCACGACGCATTACTACGATTCGCGCTACGACCATCGCAACGATCGCCGCTATTACACGCGCAGCGGCTATTACGGCGGCACCTATTACGACTCCCGTTACAGCCGGGACCGCCGCTGGGACGATCGCCGTTATGATCGCCGCGACCGCCATGACGACGACCACGGCAAGCGCCGCTGGCGCGACGACGATTGATCGTGGCGGGTGACCCTAACGGAATGCCCGGCTGGCATTCCTTCGACGACGAAAGGAGCTGGGCGATGGCGATGACCTGGAGAGCGCGCATCGGCGCGGTGCTGGTCGCGGCCGCGGCGACGCTGGGCTGGGGCACGGCTTCGGCGCAGGAATACACCTTCGGCTGGAATCCGCGCACGGGCGACGCGTGGGTCGATACGTGGCTGGGCGACATGAACCGCTATGGCGCGCGTTATCGCGATCCGTTCGTCGACGAGATGGTGCGCTACTACGGCGCGCCGCGCGACTTGGTGAACGAACTGCTCGGCGAACGTCGCTGGGCCCCGGGCGACGTGTACTTCGCATGCTCCATCGCATCCGCGCTGGGACGCCCGTGCCGTTACGTCGCCGACATGTGGGAACGCGACCACGCGCAGGGTTGGGGCGAAGTGGCGAAGAGCCTCGGCATCAAGCCCGGCTCGCCCGAGTTCCATCGCCTGAAGAAAGGCTTCGTCCCGAGTTACGACCGCTGGGGCCGCAGCATCACGATCGACGCGGATCTGGCGCGCGATTATCCGGGGCGGCCGCGCGAATCGGCCAAGTCGAAGAACGCGGGAAGCCAGGCGAAGGGAACCCCGCCCGGCCATTCGAATGGCAATGCCAAGGCCGCCGCGCCTTCGAAGGCGCAGGGCAACGGTCATGCGCCGGCCAAGTCGTCGCAAGGCAAGGGCAATGCAGCGTCGAAGGACCATGGCCAGGGCAAAGGCAACGCCGAACCGAAGGGACAGGGCAAGGGCAAGGATTGATTCATCGATCGCGGATCGCAAACGCACGTACGGCGGCTTCGGCCGCCGTACGTGTTTGTGGCCGCTTATGATGACGCGATGAACACCGCCTCTTTCCGCATCGTCGACTACGCCCCGCGCTGGCGCGGCGATTTCGCCCGCCTCAACATCGAATGGCTGGAGCGCTGGTTCACCGTCGAACCGATCGATCGGGAAGTCCTCGGCGATCCCGAAACCCACATCCTCCAGCCCGGCGGACACGTGCTGTTCGCCATCGACGAACACGAGCGCGTCGTCGGCACCGTCGCGCTCAAGCACGAATCCGACGGCGTCTACGAAGTCACCAAGATGGCCGTCGCGCCGGAAGCGCGCGGCGCAGGCGTCGGCCGCGCGCTGATGCAGGGTTTGCTGGACGCCTTCCGCGCACGCGGCGGCCGCGAACTGTTCCTGGAGTCCAACAGCACGCTCGCCCCCGCACTCGCGCTGTACGAAAGCGTCGGCTTCCGCCATCACCCCGCACCGAGGCCCGGCTCGCACTACGCGCGGGCGGATGTGTACATGGTGTGGGAGCCGGAAATCGTGGGTTGAGCGGTTCCGTTGGTGCCATCGCGGGCAAGGACGGTGGCGGCAGGCACGCCTGAAATAGGAAGTGTTGCGGCTGGCACACCTGCCAATAGAAAGTGAGGACTATGTCGATGTCCGACCCGCTACTACCGCTAGGGCGGGTCGTGCTGATTCTCCCCCTATCGTGCGGTCGACGAGAACTGTTGTTGGGCATCAAGTCACCGATCAGAGCGCAATGATCCGGTGGGAAACGACTCGTTGCCGTTCGAGACAATCTTCATTCCGCCCATGCCAGCACTCTCCCAAAGGAAGCGGCCAATCCCAGGGCGAAGCGTAAGCACCCACAACCGTTGTGGCGGCCACAGCAGTCATCGCCCGGGAGCGAAGTGCGGCGTGGATACCGGGCTACTTCCGGTGCTTTGCCGTTTGTCGCTCTCCTCTTGACACCTCCCTCCCGATAGAACGTATAAGGGCGCCAGATGCCGCGCATGTTGGACGCGTGGATAGGGGACCAGGGACTTCGGCTCGCAACGGGCTGAAAGGGAAGGGGACAACGTGATGACCTTGATGCGCTGGGCGTTCGGCCTTTTGCTGGCAGGTGCCTGCACGCCTGCATTTTCCCAGTCGGACTCGAACCGACCCTGGGAGGAGTACGACAAGCTGATCCAGTCGAAAGAGAACATCACCGCCCTAGGGCCGGATTTGTTCGGCGACAGCGTCGATCTGCAGAGCGGAGCGCTCTCGTTCTCTTCGACCGACGTCTCGGTTCGGGGCAACAGCAAACTCCCCGTGGCGCTGACGCGCACTTACTCCGCCTCCAGCCGGAAAGGCAAGACGGTAGGGAGCAGCCAGCACCGTCGACCTTCCCTTCGCCGACTGGGACATGGACCTGCCCAACATCAGCGGCGTGTACGCAAGCACAGGCTGGAGCGGCGCACGCTGCTCGGGGGCGGGGCGCCCGCCAACAATCAATCAGAACGGCGAGCTCTATCAGCCTGAGGACTACTGGCAGGGTATCAGCGCCAACATGCCGGGCGGCGGCGAGATGCTGCAGGTCGCCGCAAGCACCCCGAAGCCGACAACGGGTGGGCCGTACTACTGGACCACGAGCGGCTTCACCGTGTTCTCGTGCCTATCGGGTATCAAGAATGGTCAAAGCGGCGAAGGATTCCTCGCCGTGACGGCCGACGGAACCAGGTACTGGTTCGACTGGCTCGCGACCTTCTATGAAACGCCCCTCAAGGGCGCCAGCGGAAACAGCACGCTCACGCGCAACCGGATGGTCTTGTTCGCAACGCGGGTGGAAGACAGGTTCGGCAACTGGGTCACCTACACGTTCGATCCGAGTGTGCCGAAGCGACTGACGCGCATCGATGCCAACGATGGCCGATTCATCACCGTCGCCTACAACGCGGCCGGCTACGTTTCGGCCGTCAGCAACGGCGTGCAGACGTGGAACTATGTTTATGGCACTCCGACGGCCAGCACCGCCACCCTGACCACCGTCATCCTCCCAACCACGCCCGAGTCGCCTGACAACGGCAGGTGGACGATCGATTTCGCAGGGTTATCCAATGCCGTCGTTCGTTACGCTCAAGGGGCACCGGGCGAGCCCGTGCGCTCCTGCGGCGAGCCCGGCGATGTGACCTCACTGGGCGCGGTTGGCACGATCACGCATCCATCGGGCGCGGTAGGCGAGTTCGCCATCGACCCGTTACGCCACGGCCGTAGCAACGTGCCGAAGGTGTGCGGTAACTACACCTCCCCGTACAACGACGACAACGATGACGTCGCTGTCTACCCATTGCAATTCGACGCGCTCAGCTTGACCCGCAAGCGCGTCAGCGGCCCGGGGATTGCGACGGCCGAGTGGAACTACACCTACAACTCGGACATCTACTGGGCTGCCGGCACGGGGCCGATCTGCACCTCCGGCAGTTGCATCGAACCGCTGTGCCTTGCCGATGCGTGCGCCGGTTCGGACGTCACCGTCGTCGCCGGGCCTGAAGGCCAGTGGATCCGTTATCGATTCGGCAACAGCTATCGTTACAACGAGGGCAAGCTGCTCACTGTGGAGCGCGGCACCGGGCCGACCGACGTCCGTAAGGTCGAGACCACGACCTACGAGTGGGCGCAGGGCGGGCAATCGTACGCAACTCCGATTGGAACCAGTCCGCAGCTGCGTGGCGTGGGCTTCAAGGCGGAATACCTGAGGCCACAGCGCAGCAGTGTGATCAACCAGGACGGAGCGACCTTCAGCAGCACCGTGGCGGCTGGCGCATCCGGGTTCGACGCGTTTGCACGTCCCAAGTCTGTGACCAAGTCCAGCAGCCTCGGGTGCACGCCGTGCACGCGCACGGATGCGACCGCGTATAGCGACAATCTTTCGGCGTGGGTCCTGGGTCAGGTCGCATCGGTGACGAATGCCGATACCGGCAAGGTGGTTTCGCAGACTACGTATGACGCCACTACCGCGCTGCCGCTCAGCACCTACTCCTTCGGTAACCCGCAGCCCGTTCAACGATTGACCTATTACGCTGATGGCACGGTGGCGACGGTCAAGGACGGCAACGACAACACGACCACGCTGTCGAACTGGAAGCGCGGGATCCCGCAGCTCATCCAGTACCCGGCCACACCCGATTCCCCCTCTGGCTCCACCGAGTCGGCCGATGTCAATGACATCGGCTGGGTCAGATCGATCACCGATGAAACCGCGGCTACCAAGAGTTTCACGTACGACGCGATGGGACGGCTGTCCAGCGTCAGTTATCCCGCTGGCGACACCACGGCGTGGAATGCCACTACTCGCAGTTTTGTGCCAGTCGTGGCAAGTGAGTTCGGCCTGCCAGCGGGTCACTGGCGAATGAGCGTCCAGACCGGAACCGGGGTGACGACAACCTACTACGATGCGTTCTGGCGGCCGGTGCTGACCTGGTCGCGCGACACGGCAAGCGCGGGCACCGACAGTTTCGTCGTCAATCGCTACGACAGCCTCGGGCGCCAGACATTCGTCAGCTATCCCGTCAACAACCTGACGACGATCGCCGACGCACTGACCGGCACTAGCACGACCTATGACGCATTGGATCGGGTCTATCAGGTCAAGCAGGACTCCGAACTCGGGGCGCCGTTGACCACGACGACCACGTACCTGACCGGCTTCCAGGTTCGGGTGACCAATCCGCGCAACTACGCCACCACCACGAGCTTCCAGGCGTTCGATACCCCGAGCACGGACTCGCCCGTGAGCATCGCGTCGCCCGGCGGGATCAGTACGACCATCGTTCGCGACGTATTCGGCAAGCCGAAGTCGACCACTCGTTCAGGGCCGGGGGGCTGAACATGAAAAGGATTTCGACGATCAAGCGTGCCTTCCCCCATGAGCGCTGCGCCGACCGGGCATGCGCCGTTCTGGCGGGTCTGCTGCTGCTCGCAGGCGCACCGTCAACGGCGTTCGCGTCGTGCGAGGAAATTGCGGAAGCCACGATCACAGCGCCCGGCAACGGAACGACGTTGACGGCGCCGGGCAGCGTCACCATCAACGCACAGATCACCGGACCATTGTGTTCGGGCCGGGTGGTCTACTTCCTGGCGAATGGCCAGTTCCTGTTCACCGATACCGGTGCGCCATGGACGTATACCTGGTCTGGGATCGCGCCGGGGACCTACTCGTTGACGGCGATCGTGCAGGATCGGGCAGGCGAGTCGACCTCCCAGCCGGTCACGCTCTTCGTCAACAACCCGATCAGCATTTCGCTGACCGCTCCGGCTAACGGCACCGTGGCGCAGGCGCCTGCCACATTCAACCTGGGCGCCTCGGTCAGCGACAGCACGGGCACCATCACCAAGGTCGAGTTCTTCGCCAACGGTTCACTCATTAATACCGACACCAGCGCTCCGTGGAGTTTCAGCTACGGCGGAGTGGGTGCGGGAAGCTACACCCTGACCGCGAGGGCTTACGACAATAACGGATACACGGCCTCGTCGAATGCAGTCGGCGTTGTCAGCAACAATGCACCATCTGTTAGCCTGACGTCTCCGGCGAACGGAGCCTCGGGACTGGCGCCGGCCACGTTCACCGTGTCGGCGGATGCCAGCGACAGTGACGGCTCGATCAGCAAGGTCGAGTTCTATTCGAATGGCGCCTTGATCAATACCGATACGGTTGCGCCGTACACCTATAGCTACTCGGGCGTCGGCTCGGGCACCTACTCGATCACGGCCAAGGCCTACGACAACTACAACTACGCCACCAACTCCGGTACGGCCTCCGTTTCAGTCAATGCACCGCCGACCGTCTCGTTGACCTCACCCGGCAACGGTGCCAGCGGCATCGCCCCAGCCAGCTTCACCCTGACAGCAAGTGCTGGCGACAGTGACGGCGCCATCAGCAAGGTTGAGTTCTACTCCAACGGTATCCTGATCAACACCGACAACGCGGCGCCCTACAGTTTTGCCTATTCGAGCCTGGGCGTTGGCAACTACGCGTTGAGCGCAAGGGCCTACGACAACCTCAACGCGGTCACGACATCCGCAACGGTTAACATTTCGGTGGTGGCAAACGGTGCCCCGCTAGTCGCCTTGACCTCGCCATCGGATGGCGCCACAGCCACGGCGCCAGCAAGCTTTACGGTCGCCGCAAGTGCGAGCGATGCCGATGGCAGCGTGGCGAAAGTGGAGTTCTTCTCCAATGGCGCGTTGTTCGCCACCGATACGACATCACCCTTCAGCGCGCCTCTGAACAACTTGGGCGCAGGCACGTACACGCTGACGGCCAAGGCGACGGATAATCTGGGCTTGGCTACGACATCGATCGCGCGCACGATCACGATCAGTGGCATCAGCGGTGTCTCGCTGACACGCAGCTACGTTTACGATGCCTACGAGCGTCTGTGCAAGACGGTTGAGCCTGAATCCGGCGCGACCATTGTCGATTACGACAATGCCGGCAATCTGGCCTGGAGCGTGCAGGGCAGCAGTCTGACCTCAGCCTCATGCGATCGCGCCAGCGTTGCTGGCAGCGCGAAAACGACGCGTAGCTACGACGCTCGCGGCCGGGTTCTGTCTGTGCTGACACCAGGCGCCGCCGCGGACATCGTCACCACCTATACGCCCGACGGGCAGGTTGCCACGATATCGGCCAACAACCCGGGCGTGGGCCCCGTGCTGACGCAGTACGGTTACAACAAACGCCGCCTTCTGGTGTCCGAGTCGGTACAGCAGAACAGCCCCAGCGTACTATTCACGACAGGCTATACGTACAACCCCAACGGCCATCTGGCCAGTCTGACGTACCCGGATCTGCAGACGGTCGCCTACGCGCCGAACGCACTCGGCCAGCCTACGCAAGTCGGTTCCTACGCGACCGGCATCGGCTATTACCCCAACGGCGCGATCCAGCAGTTCACGTACGGCAATGGCATCGTCCACACGATGACGCAGAACGCCCGCCGGCTCCCGGCGCGAAGCCGCGATGCGATTGGCGGGACGGTAGTGTTGGATGACAGCTACAACTATGACGCGAATGGGAACGTCACTGATATCACCGACCAGGCGCAAGGGGGCCTGACGACGCGCGGCATGGGCTACGACACGAACGACCGATTGACTGCGGCGGTCGCGCCTGGGCTGTGGGGAAATGCGGCGTTCTATTACGACGGGCTGGATAACTTGACCCGTGTCGATCAGGGCTCGCGCCATTTCCGTTACAGCTACGGAAATCTCAACCGCCTAGCCCAGATCAACGATCCAAACGGCCTTCCGCAGGTGGTACTGGCGTATGACACCTCGGGCAATATCACAAGCAAGAACGGGCAGGCGCTGGTGTTCGACACATCGAATCGCTTGAACCAGGTCACTGGGGTCCAGACGTACCGCTATGACGGATTGGGTCGGCGTGTGCAGACCACGGACGCCGACGGAAAGTACACGTTCTGGCAGTACAGCCAGGCGGGGCAGGTGCTATTCGCGTCGGAAGCACGCAACAGCCGCAACACGGCGTACATCTATTTGGGCAACACGCTAGTCGCTGCGCGTCACATGGCGTGGGGTAGCGGCACGGTGACCGTCGACTATCAGCACACCGATGCGCTGGGGAGCCCGGTGGCCGAAAGCAGCTCGGCGGCCGCGGTTACCAGGCGAAATCTGTATACGGCATACGGCGAGGTCATCAACGCGACGATTGACGGGCCAGGCTACACTGGTCACGTGATGGACGCGGCGACCGCGCTGACATATATGCAGCAGCGCTACTATGACCCGCAGATTGGGCGCTTCCTTTCGGTTGACCCGGTCACGGCAGATGGCGACAACGGCGGCAATTTCAATCGCTTCTGGTACGCAGCTAATAACCCATACCGATTTACAGATCCGGACGGGCGTCGCTTTGAATCCCTGGAAGACCACCCGTCTAACTTGTCCGGTGTTGGAGGTATTTCGAGCGTCCGCAGTATCGGCCCAGTGGACGCTCGACCAGCCGCCCGATTCGAGGGAAGACACTCGCCCGTGCCCGGGCATACAGAGCTAAATAAAGCTGACAAGCCGGGCGAAGGAAAGGGCGAATTCGGTACGCCCCGAAGGACAGCGACCGGTGTCTCGACACACACAGGTATCGATATTGAAGCTCCAGTTGGGACGCGGGTAGTAGCTTATAAAGACGGGGCAGTTGTAAACGTGCAGCCCAATCCAAGTGCGACGTATGGAAATCAAGTGGTCATTGACCATGGTGACGGCACGTATACCGCGTATTCCCATCTAAAATCAGTTCTCGTTAGTCCGGGGGTATTGGTAAATGGTGGGCAGGACATTGGGACTGTCGGTAAGACGGGCAACCCACCGCGGTTGGGAGACCCTCACCTACATTATGAGATGAGGATAGGGAGTCCCGCGCCGCGAGCGGCTGGCGGAACTGTGGTAGATCCCGCACCTTACCTACCGGAGCACTGATATGCGAATGCCAATCTATTTGTGGCTTGCCATCTTGTTAACTTCTTCAGCTTGTAGCGCTGATGACCAACACTCTCAGCCTCCTCGGGCTCCAACTGCGCATGAGCTGGGCGTTAGGCCAATAGGTTGGGTGCCGCGAGACATGGATGCATTTGCGGCATCCGACTGTCCTCTGACTCCTTTAGATACATCTGATTGTTCGGCACAAGACAGGAATGGGATCCGTTACGTATTTTTTGATGGGGCGCTATCTAAAGTCTCGGCTAAGCGATCGGAGGTTGCCACAGGGGTAGAGTTGCCAATGGGGCTCAGTTTCGGCGAGCGGATAGATTCGGCTGCTAGCAAAGTTGAAACGGCCCTAAAGATCTCTCTCTCTCGGGGCACTTCCAACGGGCGGGTTGTGTATGCATCTGACTATGCCGTCCCCGCGGCAGGTAAGGCCTTCTACTCGATTGAGTTAGTCGCAGACGAGCGTGGCTTGCTCGATGAGGTCGTCCAAAGAACTGATTTCTAAGCTGGCAGCACGTAGGACGCAATGAAATTGCGCCGCAAGCTTGCGAGGTGCGGGAGCGATTGGGCAGTACGTTTGAGCTGATGCGGCCTACGTGGCCCCCCCCCACCTCTGCGGGTGCCTGGCGAAATCGACCTGTCGACACATGGTCCGGGCACCTCGCCTAGCCGGTGGGTAAAATGGCCCTATGAGCCCCTTGTCCCGCGCCGATCGGATTCCGCCTGCTGTTCCCCGCAGCATCCCCGCCGAAGCCCTCCGCCTCTCCGTCGCCCCCATGATGGACTGGACGTTAATTAAATAAAAACAGCAAGTTACGGGGCCATGGTGCGCTATTGGTGCGAAGGCTAGTGACCAAGTTGCGTCAGTTCACCATTGAGGTAGCGTGGTTGCTAGGCCGAGGACGTGGCCAAGATTGGGGAGTTGGTGTGACTCGGGAGTTCTTCGCAACGGCACGGCAGGTGCCGGTCGAAAACCTGCTGCTCGACACTCACAACGCACGGATTCGGTCAGGCTCTGATCAAGCCGACTGCATTGCGCGCATTCTCAGGAAGCCCGAGCAGCTCATTGCACTTGCGGCAGACATAGCTGAGAACGGCCTCTCCACGACGCCGATATTGGTGGAGCCGACGGACAGGCGGCGCTACATCGTTTGGGATGGAAACCGGCGCGTAACCGCACTGAAGCTACTGAATGATCCAAACCTTTGCTCTGTCGCATCCTTGCGCCGGCGCTTTGAGGCAATCCGCCAGAAGCATGCGGGGTCGATCCCAGGGCGAGTTGATTGCCTAGCCTCGACCAACCGTGAGGCGTTGGTTGCCGAGGTTGTGAAGCGGCATAGCGGTGCCCTTGGGGGAGTTGGTCAGCTTGACTGGTCCGCGTTCCTTCGCACGCTTTTCATGACGTCGCACGAGCAATTTGAGCCGAACCAGCGTGCTGGACATCTGTTTCTTTGGGGCGAGCAACACGGGGTCGAGGTCGACGATGACTTCCCGATCACCACGATCACGCGATTCCTCAGCAAGGACAACTTGACTGCTCTCGGCTTTGGGTACAACGACGGCCATTTGATCCCGTTGTATGGCGTGGAGACTGGCATCGCCGTCGTGTCCAAGCTCAACGCCGACTTTAATAAGAGCGGCCCCTATGGTGTAGATAAGGTCTTCACGGACAAGTTGCAGGCCGACTACATCCGAGAGGTGCGAGAAGCCGTTGGCATGCCCTCGCCGCCGTCCGCTGACAAGCCTTCGCTTGGTCGCGGCGCCGCTCCCTCTCAAGGTGGAGGTGGACGGTCCCTCACGGGTGGCGCACCGCGAACCGCTGGTGGAAGTGATACGTCTTCCACGCCTTCATCTGATCCCGCAGGCGACCCGAGGCCGAGTCCACGGCCAGGGACGCCACGAAAGCCGACTTGGGACAGGAACAAATTGTTCCGTGGCCGCTCGCCCGGGTTCTCAATTCACAACTCAAACGTAAAGGCTTACAACATCCTCGCAGAGCTCGGGAAGTTGAGCCCGAAGGACACGCCTTTGGCGGTGGCTGCGCTCTTCCGAATGCTGGTTGAGCTGAGTACGGCGGAATACTACCGACGTCATCCAGACGTTCCCGCTCGCGATAAAACGCATCAGAAGATTGCGGCGGTTGCCCGGCATCTTCACGCGGCAGGCAAGATCTCAGAAAGCTTGCGCGATCAGGTACTGCAGCGAAGCACGGAGGCAAACGGCATGTTGCAATACAACACGCTCAACAACTACATGCACGACGTAAACGCTCATCCTGAGTTCCGCTCACTCAACACACTCTGGGATGAAATAGAGCCCTATCTGGCGGCTTGCTGGAGCGCTTAGCGTCGCAGGTAAGGGGCAATCTTCATGTCGAGATTGTCGTAGAACATCACCTCAGTCGCGGTGTCTCGAGAGAGGTGGGTGCTGTAGTAGAGCGAAAATGTAAGTGTCTGGGTGCCTTGGTACAAGGTCCGAATTTCATCGCAGTTGTCATACGTCACCAGCCACGGCGTGCGCAGTGAAGTGACGCTCTCCGCGATTTCCTTGTGATCGCCAGGCGTGTAAAAGTTCCGGTAGAGCTGCGAGCCCTTGATGTAGTAGGGGGGGTCAAAGTAGATCAGGCTCTTCTTCGGAAGCGCTTTCTGGATCTTCGACAGAAGCTTCATCGCATCGAGGCCATGAAGTTCGATATGGTCTCGGAGCTTGCCGATTTTGCTAATGCGGTCAGCCATATCTTCGCGATTGAATCGCGCATCGATCTTATACGCGCCAGCTTGTTCCTTGCCGCCAATGACGCCGCCTTGCAGGATCCCGGAGCGGTTCGTGCGGTTCAAGAAGAACGCGGCAAAGCCAACGTCGAGCTTGGAATACTCCTTTGGCGCGGCAATGATGCTCTTGTGGCGTTCCCGTGCCGCCAGCGTGACACTGCATCGATCGAGCTTCTTAAGGAAGCGGTCAGTGTCATTGAGAATGGCCCACCAAAATGCATGAATCGCGGGGTCGGCATCGTTGATGACGATCCGATCCACGAATCCCTGCGTGAGCAAGTAGATCGCCGCGCCAGCGCCGCCAGCGTAGGGTTCGACGTAGGTGCCGCCACTGATGCCATTGGCTCTCATCAACTCGGCGAGCCAGGGCCCGAGACGGCCCTTTCCTCCCGGATACCTCAATGGAGTCGCAAAAGACATTTGCCGCGCGCGTTCCTCGTCGAATCTGGGGCAGTGTACGGAATGGCCGATCTAGAGACCATGGTTAGGCAACGTTCTTGCGCTGTCCGTCCCACCAGTCGGCCACGTCCCGGGTGTCGAAGACTTCGCCGGTGCGAGTAGGTAGCTGGCGAGCGGCCAGCTTGTTGCGCATTGTTTTAAGGGTGGTGCTCGGGAAGAACTCAGCCCGTAGCTGATCAAGCGTCATGGTCGGCCCATGCTGGCCGAAAAGGATCCAGAATGTCGAAAGGTCCGCCGATCCCATTGCCCTGCCCCTAGGAAGTTGCAGCAAGGTTAGGGTGTCGAATTCAGTCGCTATGGCTCGGCTCGGGACATTCCGGGTTCGAGCAGGCTCAGCCGGGACAACCACATCGGCGACATGAAGCTCAGTCGAAGCACCGGTTTCGGCCTATCCCCCCTCGGAGCGTGCCGCTGGGCCGGCCCTAGCCGAGGCAGAAGAATCCCACCGCTCAGATAGTCAGCGTGGGGGTACGCCATAGATAGATCCGCTACCGGAAGATCGCGATATGGAGACTCCGGGTCGGGGTGGGGGTCCGTTACCGTTAGCCAGGCCTCCTGCGACTCGGGGTGCAAGTAGGTCTTGAAGGTCTTAAGGCATCGCTCGAATGCAGCATTCCACCCTCGAAGCTCAAGCTCGCTTCCAACCTCAAAGCAATCCTCGCCGGCTTCCGAGGTTCGCAAGAAATACCCGTCGGGCGATGCCGAGATCTCGCAGAGACTTTCGTCAACGCGCAGCCAGCTCCTAGGCAACCCAAGGGGCGCGAAGAGCTTGTCCAACAGGTCGTTTGCGATCGGTGCTGTGTACTGATGCCCAGCCCTAAGTCGAGGAATCTCAACCTGATGGAGCTTGGGGGATGCCAGCACCTCGGTGACGTACCGATGAGTTCGTTCCGAGTGTGGGCGGAACAGTCCAGCGCCTTTCAATGCGTCCTTGTACGTACGGAAGAGGTTCCTAGCGCGATCCCGGTTGCGGGAGCACGCCTTCGACCAGCGATTTGAGCTTCCGCCAATATGCGCGCTACAAAACCTGCTGCTCAGGCCAACCGGTAGCGAGCGCAACTTATCGGCCGCGCTTCTGATGGGCGGGCCGGAGACGCAAACCATCCCCGGGCCAATCACGCTTCTGTGGAGGTGCTCGTAGATCTGTGAAGGGTTGTGGCAGTAGTTGCAGTACTCCTGCCCAGATAGACAGGTCTTGGTCCTGGCTACTTCAGCGCCCCCCTGTTGCTCGCTGACAAGTCCGCTCCCGGAGCGTCTAACTTGAAGGACACGGTTGAAGAAGATCGAGAGCGCGATCAGCGTGTCGCAGGTGCCGTCAAGGTGTGCTGATGCGTCGTGGACTTTGGGGAGGAAGCGCCTCGCATCGCGAGTCTGGTCGCGTAGCGCGTCGATTGCTGCGTCATCTAGGGTCGATGCCTGATCTATGAGGTCCCGTTCTACATACCCAAGAAGCGCTACCTGCAGTGGCTCAGTCAGTAGGTCTCGTGCCTTCGACGCAATCGAAATGCGCTTGATGCCGTGTGGTCGTTCGCCTACCCAGTCGGCGAGGGCGAACGCTGCATCTTGGAGGTCCGGCGGCGCCTTTCGCACTGAGGTAAGTTCAAGCCTTAAGTCCTGAAGCGCTGCGGCGATCCTGGCCGTTCGCCTTCCGGTTGTCCCGACCCGAGCCATCAGCATCGAAAAACGCCACCTAACGTACCTGCACCTGAGTGCATGACGGTAAACAGTGATGGAACGAAGTGCAATAGAAATGACCGTCGATCTTCGGCTCGAAAGAGAGTGGATGAAGCAGTTGGAGCAGCTTCCCGTTCTTCTGACTTACGAACATCTGGGCTCGATCCTTGATCGATCTGCTGGGGCGCTTCGGCATGCTGTCTCTCGGCCGAAATCCCCGATGGATGTTCTTCTACGGGAGGCCAGGATCACAGTCGGTCGTCGCGCCTACTTCAAACGAGCGGCTCTGGCGAGGTTGCTAGCAATCGCCGAGTCAAGTTCAGCGCTTGGCGCAGATGCGGATGGGGGGAGCCACGGTGAATGACCACGTCATAACGATTGAGCAGGTTGGCGCGCCAGCCACAGCAACCGTTTGCCGCACGCTCTTGCGTCGCTCCGACGTGTCTCTCCGAGCTAAGGGGTTCATCGCCAACCTTATGTCCCATGACAGAAGCTACAAGCTCAACATGAAGGCGCTGATTGCTCAGTCCCGCGATGGAAAGGACGCGACCTACTCAGCGCTTCGTGAGGCAAAGCGTTTGGGATACGTAGTTATACGGCGCAAGCGGGGAAGGGATGGCCGCTTTACTGAGGTCATCTGGTCCATTAACTGGAGTGTTCCGTTGCCGCTGCGTCAGGCTGATGCGGCCACATCCTCGACTCAGCGCATCCTAGATCGGGATTCCCGGACTGTGGCTACGCCGGATGCCACCACAGTCCGGGAAATCCGGAGGGTGGCAGTCCCGGAGCGATTACAGCAAGTAGTTCAAACGAAAGAACAACTACGTTTGTCGTCGATTGAGTGGGAGCCTTGCGTAACAGCACATCAACGCGAAGCTCTCGAAACGGATCTTCAGGACCTACCAGGCGACCTAGCGCAACAGGTGGCGGACGAGTTGGCCGGACGCATCGAGACAGGAAAGGTCTCGTCGTGCCCGATCAAGTACGGGAGAGGAATCGCTAAAAATGCGAGGAACGGGCCGTTCATTCCGATTGCGGGAGCAGCTGTTGCGGAGCGAAGGATCAGGAGGAAGCTGGCAGCCGAGGCTGAAGAACAGCGGCGTGCAGCAGATCGCACCCATCGGGCGCGTGTCGCAGCGCAGATGGCAGATCCTGCGACACAGGAGCGAATACGGGAAATGCAGCGGGCAATCAAGCAATCCGCCGGGCGTCCTGAACCGGGCGTGCACGGGGCGCCGGAGGCTTGATGCAACGTGATTCTCAATTTCCGGCGGAAGCCCGCGCGGGCGTCTTTGATTTTTTTGACGAAAAGTCAAAAAAGCGTGGCCGAATGATCCCCCCGACACCGTGCGAGCAACCCGGAGTAACTCAGCACTCTCGATGGCTCGGTTCAACCGAGCGACGGTGCGGATCAGGGAAGTCAGGAGTCGATCGCTGCGGACAGCACCGGGGCGACAAGGTGCCAAAGACGGAGGATTCGCTCCGAAAGCCAATCATGATCCTTTGCGGCAAGAATCCTCTTGTGGCTTTGCGGCGGCAAGCAGGCGCTCTCGCACCTCATCGTAGGTAAGTTCGCCCGCAAGCATCTTGCGAGCCAATTCGACGGCCTCATCCGACATCTTCAAGCCTTCGATGCGCTGCGAAGCTTGCGCATAGGCGAGGGCCTGGGCGGGGCTGAGCTTTATCGACATTTGATGCTGAGTTCGAGACCACTGTACTCATTCTAACCTGGGTGACCGCATGGGTGCTTGTGCGCTTGGCAGGTCCTGCGGTTTTTGACGAAAAGTCAAAAAAGATCCGGAGACGCGGCGCTCGGGCTTTGGCTCGAGCGTGCAACCACGCAGAGTCCTTACGTAGTGGAACATAAAGGGTGTCAGACATGTACCTGGTATTTCGCGTTGTGCCCCATATGCCAAGCGCGTCTCGCCGTCAGACGGCGCAAGTAATGTTGTCCGACAGGAGTCGGACGGAATGAGGGGCGCTAAGGAACGAGTCTCTTACAGGGTCCCGCCGAGCCTTAGAGATAAGGTCAGGGCCGTTGCGAGGGAGCGTGGCATGCTCGAGAGTTCCGCGGTAAGGGCGGCTCTCCAGAGTTTCATCACGCATGATCAGGAGGCGGACGACCTCTCTGGCCTAGAAAATCGGCTCGTTGGTTCGCTCACAAGATTGATGAAGGATGTGAGGATGGTGCGTAACGACGTCCACCTAGCCTTGGCTATGGTCAACGTCCTGGCTGAGACCTACCTCTTGCATACGCCCCCGCTGCCCGAATCCGCGCGTGACTCTGCCGCGGCATCGGCGGTGGATCGCCACCGAAGGTTCACCAAAAGGGTGATCGCTCAGCTGCAGGGGCGGGAGGGGCTTTGGTCAGACCTCGTGGAAATCGAAGAGGAGATTGACCGTGAAGTAGGCACTTGATCTGCGGCGCCCCGGTGTTCCCTTTTTTGACGAAAAGTCAAAAAGGATGAGGTTGGGTCGAGCTAGCTAAATCCGAGCCGCAGACGAGCTTCAGCGGATGGAACGGACTCTGTCTGAGCTCTGGTAGCTCCCACGCCGCTAACCAGCTCCCGCTCCACTGTTTCACAAGCACCCGAGCGGAGGCCCTGAGCGCCCCACTCAAACAACTCAAATGGGAGATAGCGGGCAATGACGCCTGCGACGCTTCGCCCGGCTTGGTGCAGCTGGGGTTGACCAGGGCTACCCACGGTGGGGAATGCCGGCTGCGCCGATAGCGTCCCATCGAGCCACCCCATCGTTGTCGATCTGACCCGATGGTCTTCCCCCCCCCATTCCTCTATTCAGGAGCTAAGGCTATGCCATATGTATCGCCGCACGACACCGATATCGTCGACGCAGAGTTTCGCGTTGTTGGGCGACCCCATTGGACCGACTGGAAGATTCGCTTCCCCAACAAGCGCGATCGCTTCGCTTTCGTCTGCAGCGGCATCGCGCCCTTAGTAGTGCTGGGTGGCGTGCTGCTGGGCTTCATCCACTTCGCGTTCCTCGTCGCGGTCCTGATCGTCACCATTGGGTGCCTAGTCAGCACCGAATGGCAGCGCTACGGCGCGCTGGGCCTTCTGGTGGCCTCACTGCTGGCCACGAGCGGCTGCAGCCAGGAAACGATGCACGAGCTGCCGCGCGCCACGCTGGCTAGCGAACAGCAGGCCAAGTCGCCCGAGGAAGCGCAGGCGAGCATTCGCGGGGCGACGAGATACCGCGATCCGCGCGAGGGATTGAAGCCCAAGGTAATCGACATTCTCAGCGGTGAAGTGAATGCCAAAGGCGACAAGGATGCGACCCATGAAGCCCGTTGAAACGATGCCGCCGGCGCGGACGATGCAAGGTCGTGCCCGCATGGCGATGCTCGCAGGCGGTTTGGCCGTAGTTCTCCTGTTCTTTTCGGTGGCGGCAACTGCGCAACAGATCGCGCCGAGCATGGGTATGTTCGATGACATTGCCGCGTTCTATATGCAGCAGGCGAAGGCGATGCAGGCGGTACTAGAACCGTACGCGTCCAGGCTATTTGGTCTGTTGGCGGTCCTCAGCATCATCATGTTCTTCACCAAGCAGATGCTGAACGGTGACAGTAATCTCACCACGCTGATAACGCGCTTTGCGATGGAGATCCTAAAGCTCGGATTCTTCATGATGGTGGTCACTCACGGTCCGCAGCTGCTTTTGCAGTTCATCGGGTATTTCATCCAGAGCGGCGCGGCTGTCACGGGTCTGGGTGAACTCTCGGCTTCCAGCATTGTCGTTCTCGGGTTCGATGCGTGCTTCCGAACCTTCGACGCGATCGGCGCAATGGGTTGGGGCGACACGGCCGCTTTCGGCTTGCCGCTCGCTCTAGCCGGCATGGGCATCCTGGCGTGCTTCGCAATCGTGGGAATTCTGTATCTGGTCCGAGTGATCGAGCTTTACATGGTCATCTACGGCGGAGTGTTGCTGCTGGGTTTTGGCGGCATTTCCTTCACTCGGGACATTCCAAAGAATTACCTCAGCTACATGATCGGTGCGGGCACGCAATTGTTCATGCTCAACGTCGTAATCGGCTTTGGCATGCAGCTCGTTACCAGCTGGCCAGCCTCGCTCACGCAGGGCACGCCGGATGCCATGCTGCGCCAGGTGTTGCAGCTGTTCGTTGGCTCAGCGGTTTTCGCCGCGCTGGCGTGGTCGATTCCGAAAGTGGCTGGCAGTCTGGCCAATGGTGCGGTATCGCTGGGGCCGAACGATGCGATCGCGCCAGCCGTTGCGGCAGGTGGTGCGGCGGCAATGGGTGCGACCGTGGCGACGGGCGGCGTGTCGGCTCTCGCGGCTACCACGCAGGGTGCCATGCAGGCAGCGTCGAGTGGCATTTCGCTAGCCAAGGAGAGTGGCGCGTCTGGCGTCGGCGCGGCGGTTAGGGGGTTGGGTCACGCCGTTAGTGCTACTGCTGCGGAAGCCGGGCGAGCAGCGCAGGCGGGTATCGGCATAAGACCGTCTTCGCCCAATGCCACCGACGGCCGCGGCCGCAATGTGGAAAACCTTGGCACCCGCGCAGCGAACAGACTGCAGGGAACAGTTCAGCAGGTACGTGAGACCAAGGCAGGGGAGCCCATGACGCGTAACCATGGCGAACCCGCGCGACCAACTACCGGGAGCGGCCCTGGCGACTCCGGAAGACTCGGAGCGGAAATAGCACCACGACCGACGGCCATGACGGTCGATGACGGCGGCCCCGAATTCCGCCAGCCCGATCCAAACAACCCCAACTGGGGCAGCCGAATCGCGCCGCCAAAGCTTCCGCCGGACGCGCCGCCGACTAGCGCCGTCTCGATCCGCCTCGACACCGACGATTAGCAGGTTCACGACCATGAAGATTCACAAGGCTATTGCTCTGACAATCGCGGCTGCCATCACTGGCGTCTGCACTACACACAGCCCTCCGGCAACAGCCCAATGGGCTGTTTTCGACCCGACAAACTACGTGCAAAACCTGCTGCAGCAGCTTCGCGCGATGCAGAGCAACGTCAATGAAGCGAAGCAGATCCAAGCCCAACTTCAGCAGTACGAGAATATGCTGCGCAACACCAAGAGCCTTGACGCGCGTGACTTAGGCGCTGCCATTGACGCGCTTGGCCGCCTCGACCGGGTGATTGGCGAGGGCAAATCGCTTGCGGTCACCGCGAGCGACTACGAAAAGGCTTTCAAGGCCCGATTCCCCGGCTATCAGGCAAGGACGAGCTACAGCGACGACTACCGCGAATGGAGCAACACCTCACGCGACTCCGTGCTCGGCGCGCTCCGCGTGGCCAATATGCAGGTGCGGGCATCGATGACCGAGGAGCAGGCCTTGGCGTCGCTACGGACCGCGGTCCTATCGGCCGATGGTCAGAAGGCGGCTATTGACGCCGGCAATCAGATCGCCCTCGCTCAGATCACCCAGCTGCAGCAGCTTCGCGAGCTGATGGTGGCCCAGATGCAGGCTACTGGCACTTACATGGCAGCGAAGGAGCAAGCCGAGGCGTCGAAAGAGGCCTCAATCCGCGAGGCGACCAAGTACCGAGACCCGCGAGATGGGTGGAAAGCAAAACCAGTTCGAGTAGGTCAATGAACTCGAAGGGCGCCTTCGCAGGGGCGGAGGCGCACGCCGCCGGATACGGTGCTGGTGACCGAGGCGCCCGCAGATCCGCGAATCCAGCAAGCAGCGCGAGCAGAGAGGCCCAGCAGCCATTCGCGGCGGGAATAAGTCGAAGGCAGGCCGCCGTCGTCAGTGTGGCTAGAGCAGCGTCTGGCAGCCAAGCGCCAAAAATTATGGCAAGCCGATGCTCCACGGCCCCTGGGCGCTGATCGCCGACTAGGCTGCCCAGGTCGGCTTGAGGGAAGCGCCCTAGGTTTGGGAAGTGGCTCGGCTGCCCCTAGAATCCGTCCAGCGAGGCAGCGTACCGCTATGGGCGTGTTGCCGTTAGATGGAGAGTTGGTTCACAGGGGAAGGACTGCGATGCCGAAGACGCAACTGAAAAGGTTGGTGATTGAGAAGTTTCGTGCGCTGAATAACGTCGAAGTCGAGTTCGGCGATTATGTCACCGTCGTGTGCGGGAAGAACGGCACCTCTAAGTCATCCATCCTCGGCATCGCCGCTCAGATTTTCAGCTTCGAGAAAGACTACGTCCAAGGTGGTGCTCTTTCCTATCGCCAAGTTGCAGGCGGGACGTTCAAGTCCAAGTACAGTGAGCACTTCAGGATTTCCGACAAGTTCGATGTGCCTGGCTCGATGATGGTCAGCATTGAGCTACTTGATGGCTACACCGGGAAGGCGGCTACCGCAAAACTTGAACTGATGAGTCGTGGAGGCTCGCCACGGCCGGTGGTCAGAAACAACAGCACGGCGACTGGCAACAGCAATACGAGCCGGAATTTCACCCACCCCGTCATTCACCTAAGCCTGAGGCGGCTATTCCCGATTGCGGACAGGGACTACAAGGTCATCGACTTTGAGTATTTGGGTCAGCACAAGCAGGAGTTCATTGGTCTCACCAATGAGTTACTCAACCGCAATGCATCGCTTGTGACCGGTACCGGCGGAACTATCAGCTCTGCGGTCGCGCATGGCGCAAACTACGATCAAGAATCCGTATCCGCAGGCGAAGATAACGCTGGACAAATTGTGTTGGCGTTGATGTCCTTCAGAAAACTGAAGGACGAGTATGCGGGCTACAAGGGTGGGTTATTGTTGATCGACGAGGCTGACGCCGGGCTGTTCCCGACCGCTCAGGTGAACCTGCTTAAGATCCTCGACCGCGAATGTAGAGCTCTTGATCTACAGGTCGTCATGACCTCACACTCGCCGATCTTGATTGAGCACGCATTCGAGCAAAGTCAGAAATTCCGGAGAAATTACAAGACCATCTACCTGAGTAACACTTTCGGGGATGTGCAGGTAATGCAGGATTGGTCTTGGCCGCAGATTAGCGCGGACATCAATACAAGGACGGTTGCTGCGCCGTCGGGGGTGTCTCTACCGACTCCGCATATCTACTTCGAGGACAGGGAGGCTGCTGACTTTTTTGCTGCGTTAGTAAGTAGGCAGCCAATCAAGAAGTTCGTAAAGCCAATGCCGGATGTAACGTTAGGCAGTTCAAACTACTTTCATCTGATTCAGAAGCGCGTTCCTGAGTTTTCGGAGAGAAGCGTCATATGCCTGGATGCAGACCAAGCTTCCAAGATCGCCGGCAAGGGCTTCAAGACGGTCTGTATCCTGCCTGGAGATCTTCCGCCCGATCAATTAATCTTCCAGCACCTATGGAACCTTCCCGCGGGTGATCCGTTCTGGCGGAATGAGCTGCAGTTCACGCGAGATGTCTTCACTAGATCTGCGGCTGAGGTAATCCGGGAGTTCGCAATGGACGGTAGCCACGGCGATGTAAGAGCGCAGCTGGCCGCGTATACCGGTGCTCAGGTGCCGCGTGAGGTTTTTAAGCGTTTTTACAAAGATCCTGATTTTGCGAGTTTGGTGGCTGCGGGGTCAAAGGCCTACAACCCATGGAATCATTGGGTGGCGAGTAATGCCGAGGCTGTCAACGATTTCCTCTCCAGATTCAAAACCTCAGTCCATCGGGTGATGAGGGACGGCTTTGCCGTTGACGCTGCGAAGCTCGCTCTACTCGACGTGAAGTTGAAGAAGGCTTAAGTCGGCTGGAGGAGCGATGAATCTGGAGAACGCGCGGGATCACCAAGTTGATCGGGACGTGTCTGCTGAGAGAGCACGCAGATGGCTACTGTTTGCGGTAACCCACGTACTGCCACTGGCAGCCACGCTCGTGCCGGCTCTGTACTTTGTCGGCCGCGTCCACAATGAAGCTTACTGGCATGCGATGCAGGTCCCACCTGGAGTCATGGTGGCCTCGTTTGAGGATTACGTGTATGGCGGATTTGTAGCTCTCGCGCTGGTTCTAATCCGCTCAGTCTCCTGGCTCCCCTTTGGGCCGCTAGGTAGCTGGTTCATCCTTCTCGTCGGGTTGGTGATTCTTGCTGCCACATTGGCGGCGATTCGCAAGACCCTTCGTGCCTGGCTGATCGAGCGGGTCGTTGCGGTTGCAACAGAGGTGCGAAAGTGGAAGTCGCGGCAGTGGGGCTGGAATCTCAAGCTCGCGCAGTCCCTCCTATGGCTTATTCAGTGGCTCAATGGCGCTTTCCTCGGGCTGCTCCTGGCCGTGCTCTTGATCTCGGGCGCGATCGTGTTTGCGGCCAAGTCAGGTGAAAGGCAAGCGCGCCTCGATCTGTCTGCAGCTTTGCATCCGAGCGCGTCCATCGATGAGGGTGGGCGTCCCGTCGCGCGATTGCGAGGCCGCCCGCAGCAGGACGGAGGGGTCGCGCTTGGATGCTCTAGCGAATGGTGTGCGATCGTGACGGGTGGCCACGTTGAAGTAGTGCGTGCCGAAGACGTTGAAAGCTTTGGCCCTGCGCTGAAGCGAACAGTGAAATAGCGGCTTGCACGCAGGATCGGTTCTCTCATGGTCGCAATGTGACGATCTCTCTCAGTCGCGATGCAGTGTTTCCGGTCGAAGTTGTGTATACCGTTTCAGCTCTTGCCAGCTCTCATGCAGCGTGACCGTGGCGACTTGTTCAATGCTGTAGCCCTGTTCGAATAATCGGGACGTCGCTTCGTGGCGAAGATCATGGAAGTGAAGGTCTTCGATGCCCAAGGCGACGCATGCGCGCCGAAACGCTGTGCCAGTTCAGTCTGGTTTGCATGGAAAGATCCTTTGATGCTTTTTGGTCGGCTGGCGATCGACCAAGGCCCACATGTCAGCGAGCAGCGGGAAGCGCTTGTGGTTTCCCTCTTTCTTTCGCGGATGCTTTGCATCCCTGAGTACGGCCGTTCTCGTTGGCGTATCTAGGTCCTCCCAGAGGAGCCTGGTGATTTCTCCCACGCGTTTTGCGGTGCCGATGGCGAAATCGACTATGTCGGCCATGGGGAGCTTCATTCGCCACGCATCGGCGGCGAAGTGGACCTTCAGTTTGGAGAGTTCCTCGGCGGTTGGGCGGCGGTTGCGTTTGACGGACTTGGCAACCGACTTTACGAGGCGCAATGAAGGGCGCGCCTCGGCAACCGGGTCGTGGGGCAGGGTGAGCTTGCCCATCGATTTCGCCACCTTGATATGGAGGAGCAGGCGGTTCGCTACATGGCTGCATGGGCGCGGAAGTGGGAGGCACGTATCCGTGAAACGGTCGAGCAGATAGGAGATCCCTTCGCCCACCTTATGGTGAGCAGGGGGCAGTCGATCTCCACCACCCATCCCCGTAGGCGCCGATCGCGCCGCTGACCAGGAGCCACAGATGGCGACCAAGTTCCCGTGGATCGAGATCGAGCTTCGCCTTCAGCAGCTACGTCTGTGTGCGGGCGACCTCAAGGAGCGATTCCCGGAAGAGGATCAGTTCTTCCCGCGCTTTGCCGACCTCGCCGATGCGGTGCGAGAAGCGGCGGACGATACCTGCATCGATGACGCGAGCATCCGGATTACGACATCCTGATTGATCTGGGATATGTGCCCGAGGAGCATCGTCAACACTGAAGTTTTGTCTACCGCACTCCCAGCTGCGGAGACTTCGACGTGGCGGGGGGCGACGAATGCATGGCATACCGGGTGCCGGTCGTACTCAACTTTTCTACGCAGGAATGACCAGCTCGAAGCGCAAATTCTCGACGTGCTCGGCCATTAGGTTGCCGCGCGGTGCTCGTAGAATGGATGCTGTTTGTCCTCGAGGATCTGGTCGATCACCGCCAGGTTCTTCGGGTCTGGGTTGAGCCAGGCGTCCACATACTCTGGTTTGATGTTGACGATCGTCCGATCGTGACCCGTCATTCTAGTGGCCCTCCGAGTACACGATGTCAGTCACGGTCAAGCCATTGCGACGCGCGCGACGATTCTGCAGCGCAAGACTTGCCGCCCAGTCTACTTCGAGATCACAGACCAGACGCGGAACGCGGTGGCAGCATGGATCACCGATACCGGGACTACTGGAGATGCCTATCTGTTTCCGAGCCGTGTTCGGCGGTCGGCTCACCTTTCGACTCGCCAGTACTGCCGGATCGTCCATCGCTGGGTCGCGGAGATTGGGCTGGATACTAGCGCCTATGGAAGTCACTCCCTGCGCCGCACCAAGGCAGCGCTCATCTACCACCGGACCAAGAACCTTCGTGCGGTCCAGCTCCTCTTGGGGCACACCAAACTGGAGAGCACTGTCCGCTATCTCGGGATAGAGGTAGACGATGCCCTTGAGCTCTCGGAGCAGACCGAGGCATAGGGCTGTCCAGGTCACTGGCCCGTCCGGCCAGTGGCCCGCTCCATGGCCGGGCTCTTTACCAGAACGCGGTCGACCGAGCTTGAGCAACTGATCGAGCATCTCAGGCCCGCTCACCACCATCTGATCGGTGTTGGCGGATTTAAGCGCTTGGCCGATAGCGTTCATTGGGTTGGGCAGTCCAGCCGAGGCGCTGCGAATGTTCCGCTTCCGACCGGGCGATGCTGCGAACGGCCAGGGGCAAAGAGGACCGACTCAGCCGATGGGCATGCCGGCTGGCCGAACGGTCACACCCGAACGTCGCCTGCGTGGCCTTGGCCAACAAAACTGCACGCATGGCCTGGGCCATGCTGCGCAACGGCACCGACTATCAACCGGACCTGGCTGCCGCCTGACGCCTAGGAGAGCCCCCACAGATTGCGAG
>Ga0209025_1000791_pt1 | contig 51895 bp, 44 predicted proteins | sample AraplaMF_Col_mLB_FD_184256 | JGI IMG/M metagenome (GOLD analysis project Ga0209025, IMG submission 184256) | Arabidopsis root microbial communities from the University of North Carolina, USA - plate scrape MF_Col_mLB (SPAdes) (version 2) | ecosystem: Host-associated > Plants > Roots > Endosphere... | reverse complement strand
GTGCGATCTGCTTCGCGCAGGATCGTGACCATTTGCTCTTCTGAAAATCGACTCTTCTTCATGGGCTCCTCTTCGGGCGGGAGCCATCTTCCTAGAAATCAATGTCTCGGAGAAATCGGGCAGGTCACCAGCACAACCTGCACTGCGAAGGCAAGTCGCAGCCATTCGAGATTGTTTTCCCGGGGGAAGGAAATAGATGGCATGGAGGCCAGCGCTTTTGACATCGGACGAGCAGGTTCGGGCAACTCAGCGATTGGTACTTGCCGCGCCTTTCCTGAACGAAAGCCATTCGTCAGATCGGGGCGAGCGTCGGTGGCAGGACCGCAGCACCAGCGGCCGTGCCGTCAGCCGTGACTGATACCGGCGCCGGCAGTGCCCTGCCCTGGCGCTCACGCTCCAGGTAAACCCAGTCCACCACCTCCGCATGCGGCCGGTAGCCGCCCAGAAGCTGCTGCAGCTTGCGCTTGACCGCAGGCACGTCGTTGCGCTCGAGCAGCATGCCAAGCTCATCGATCTGCTTCACCAGCTCCGCCCACGGCGGGCACGCTTCATTGGCCTTCATCACGCGCGGATGGTCGGTGGGCATGGCGTTGTCGCCGATCAGCAGTTCTTCATAGAGCTTTTCGCCGGGACGCAGGCCGGTGATCAGCAGCTCGATGTCACCCTCGGGGTTCTGCGCATCGCGCACTGTGCGCCCCGACAGTTCCACCAGGCGGCGCGCCAGGTCGATGATGCGAACCGGCGCGCCCATTTCCAGCACGAACACATCGCCGCCCTCGGCCATGGCGCCGGCCTGGATCACCAACTGGGCTGCTTCAGGAATGGTCATGAAATAGCGCGTGATGTCTTCGTGCGTGAGCGTGATCGGTCCGCCCGCTTCGATCTGCTGGCGAAACAGCGGCACCACCGAGCCGCTGGAGCCCAGCACATTGCCGAATCGCACCATCGAAAAGCAGGTGCGCGGGTTCTGCTGGGCCAGGCCCTGCAGCGTCATCTCGGCCAGGCGCTTGCTCGCGCCCATGATGTTGGTTGGCCGCACCGCCTTGTCGGTGCTGACCAGAACGAACTGGCCAACGCCGTTGTCCCGTGCCGCCAATGCCGTGGTGAGCGTGCCCAGCGTGTTGTTGATCAAACCCTCCACAGGGTTGTGCTCCACCAGCGGCACATGCTTGTAGGCCGCGGCGTGGTAGACGGTGTCGGGTCGCCACACGCTCATGATCTGGCGCATGCGCGCGCCATCGCACACAGAGGCCAGCAGCGGCACGACGCTCCGGGCGGGCACTTGCGGCTCCAGCTCGCGGTGAATGGCATAGAGCGCATATTCGTTCCATTCCACGAGCAGCAGTGCCGAGGGTTTCAACTGCGCAATCTGGCGGCACAGCTCGCTGCCAATGGAACCGCCCGCACCAGTCACCAGCACCACCTTGCCACGCACATTGCGATTCAGCAGATCGTCGACCGGTGCTACCGGGTCGCGGCCCAGCAGGTCTTCGATATCGACTTCCATCAGGTCCTTGACCCGCACCCGGCCCTGCGCCAGATCGGCCATGCCGGGGAGCGTGCGCACGCGCAGGTGCAACGACAAGAGTTCGTTCAGAATTTGCGCCCTGCGCCCGTGCGAGACCGACGGCAGCGCCACCAGCACGTCGGTGATGCCCAGCGCGGCAGCGTTGGCTTTGAGCCAGGACGGCGGGTGAACAGGCAGCCCATTCAGCGTGCTGCCCTGCAGATGCACCGCATCGTCGACGAACCGCTGCACCGCCATCTCCGGGCTGTAGGCGAGCGCTGCTGCCAACTGGCGCCCGGCCTCGCCGGCGCCATAGATCACCACCTGCGGCAGCGTCTTGCTGCGCAGCACCTGCGTGTAAAGTCCACCCAGCCAATAGCGTGCCATCAGGCGCGAGGCGCCCACCGTGAATAACAGGAGCGCAGGCACCAGGAGGCCCACCGTGCGCGGAACGCCCTCCACGCCTATCAAGGTGAACATCATGACGTAGCCCACGCTGAACAGGGAGCAGGCGTGCACGACGGCCATCAACGCCGCACTGCCGGCATACCGGAAGATCGCGCGGTAAAGGCCCATGACGATAAACAGCGGCAGCGCCAACATGACCGCGCCGGCTACCGCCAGCCAATGCACGCCCTTCAGTCCGGTCCACTGCTCGTAGCGCAGGCTGAGTGCCAGCCACACGCACAGCACACACAAGCCGGTGTCCACCAACAAGGCCAGCACCCGCTTGACGGGGCGCGGCAGCGCCAACACAGACGGGGCCAGACGATCGATCATGTGGACTCCCTCGAGCGGTTTCAATCAACCCGGCAATGCTGTGAATCAGTCATTGCACGCCCCCCGGCCTGCGGGGCGCCAGCGCTCCAGCAAGAACGCCAAGCCGGCGCCCAGCAGCAACCCCACCCAATCGGCCAGCAGATCGACAGCCTCGGCATTGCGATCGGGCGTGAACGATTGCAGCAGTTCGATGAGCCCGCCATAGGCCAGCAACGCGGTCAGGACGATGGCCGTGCGACCCGGCCAGGCCCATTGGCCCAGCAGCCCCAGCACGGCGAACCCCAAGGCATGGTTGCCTTTGTCCCAGCCTGTCGTGGGCAGGGCCATCGAAGACGGCGCCAGGCTCAACACCAGCAGCGCGAGCATGGCCAGCGCCAGCAGCCAGCGCCAGACCGCGGCTCCAGGCTGAGGCAACCAGCTGCGCGCAGCGTGCGAACTCATGCGGCGCTCGCTTCTTTCAGCACCTGCCCGATGGCCGCACAGCTGAAGTCGATTTCTGCGGCCGTCAGCGTGGGGTGCACCAGGAACATGAGGCTGGTTTCGCCCAGGGCACGCGTCACCGGCAAGCGCTCGGCCGGCCGCCAGCCCGTACCGTCGAAAGCCTTCTCGAGGTACACCTCCGAGCATGAGCCTTGGTAGCAGGGCACGCCCAGTGCCTGTATGGCGTTCACGATGCGGTCGCGGTTCCAGCCGGGTGCCAGCCGCTCGGGCTGCACATAGACATAGCACTTGTAGTGTGCATGCATGCTCCCTTCGGGCAGGGCGGGCACGCGCACCGCAGCGTGTGGCCGGCAGGCCGCCCATAGCGCTGTTGCATGGCGCGTGCGCTGCGCAGTCCAGTCGGCCATGCGGCGCAACTGGATGCGGCCGACAACGGCCTGCATCTCGAGCATGCGCCAGTTGGTGCCGAAGCTTTCGTGCAGCCAGCGGAAGCCCGGTGCGTGCTCTCGCCGGAACACCGCCTCGTGGCTCTTGCCGTGGTCCTTGAACTCCCACATGGCGCGCCACAGCGATTCGTTGTTGGTGGTGACCATGCCGCCCTCGCCGCCTGTGGTCATGATCTTGTCCTGGCAGAAAGACCAGGCGCCCACATGCCCGATGGCGCCGACCGCCCGCCCCTTGTAGTACGCGCCATGGGCCTGGGCGCAGTCTTCGATGACCTTGAAGCCGTGCTGTTCGGCCAGCGCCATGATCGGATCCATGTCGCAGGGCCAGCCGGCCAGATGCACGCAGATCACCGCGCGCGTGCGCGGCGTGAGCACCCGCGCGATGGTGGCCGCCGAGAGGTTGCCGCTCTCGGCTTCGACATCCGCAAACACCGGCGTGGCACCCGCATTGACCACGCACGACACGCTCGCCATGAAAGTGCGCGGCGTCACCACAACCTCGTCGCCCCGCCCGATGCCCAGCGCCTTCAGCGCGACATCCAGTGCCAGCGTGCCATTGGCCAGCGCCACCGCATGCGCGGTGCCCGTCCACGCGGCGAACTCTTTTTCGAACTCGCGGCATTCCTGCCCGGTCCAGTAGTTGACCTTGTTGGACAGCAGCACACGCTGCACGGCTTCGCCCTCTTCGGCGGTGAAGCTGGGCCAGGGGGAAAACGCGGTATTCAGCACGATCGACCTTCGGGAGAAAAGAGACGGGCCGGATTGCCCACCACCGTGGTGCCTGCGGGCACGTCGCGCGTGACCACCGCGCCCATGCCGACCACGGCACCGCGCCCGATGACCAGCGGCCTGCCCGGGCGCCCCTGCTTGATGACCGCACCCGAACCGATGTACGCGTGGTCTTCGATGACCACATTGCCGTTGCACTTGGCGCCCGGCGCGAAGGTGACGAAATCGCCAATCACGCAGTCGTGCTCGACATAGCTGTAGAGGTTGGCGTGGAAATGCCGCCCGATGCGAATGTTGGAAGTGATCGTGACGAAGGGGCCGAGAGCCGCGCCTTCGCCCAAGGCCACGTCATCCATGCGTATCACGTTGTCCGCGCTCACCGTCCAGGGGCGCACGCCGTCCGCCTCGCAGCGCACAGCCAGCTGCTCGCGCACCTTGCCATTGGCAATGGCCAGCACGGCGTAACGCTCGCTCGCCTCTTCCTGCAGGAATTCCGTGTAGCGCAGCACCCGCTGGCCGTTGACCACTGGTGCCGCAGGATGGTCGTCGATGAAGACAAGCTGCGTGCCGGCGATGCCCTGCCGCGCCAGTTGCGCGCGCGCCAGCGGCATCACGCCCCGGCCGCAGCCGCTGGCGCCGTAGACGGCGAACAAGGGCTGCGTCACGAGTCACCTCCGCGCGAGACGGCAGCAGAGCCGGTGAAACGCGGCATGGTCACCTCGCCCGCCGCAGAGATCCCATCGCGCATGAGCACCTTGCGCACCGTGAGCCACAGGATCTTGATGTCGAGCCACAGCGTGCGGTTGTCGACATACCAGACATCGAGCTTGAATTTTTCTTCCCAGCTCAACGCATTGCGGCCGTTGACCTGCGCCCAGCCGGTGATGCCGGGGCGCACGTCGTGGCGGCGCGCCTGCTCGCTGGTGTAGAGCGGCAGGTACTCCGTCAGCAACGGGCGTGGCCCCACCAGGCTCATCTCGCCCCGGAGGACATTCCAGAGTTCGGGCAGCTCGTCGAGGCTGCTCGAACGCAGGAAGCGGCCGAATGGCGTGAGCCGCTCGGCATCGGGCAACAACTTCCCACTGGCGTCGCGCGCGTTCGTCATGGTGCGGAACTTGAGCAGTTCGAAAGACCGTCCCCCCCGCCCCGGCCGCACTTGACGGAAGAAAGCGGGCTTGCCGAGCTTGCGGCTCACTTGCCAGGTCAAGAATGCAAGAGGGACGGCAAGCAGCAGCAATGCCGCTGCGGCCAAGAAGACATCCAATACGCGCTTCACGTCGAACGTCCTTGCGGCACCCAGCCCCTTGAAGAGCGCGCCGAACCGCTCGACGCCGATTTGCAGCGACAAGTGCTCGCGATAGTGGCGCCGGGCCTTCGCACCCATGTCTGCCAAGGCTTCCGGGGCCATGGCCGCCAACGCTTCGGCGGAGGCCGCCAACACCCGCGGCTCCTCGGACGCAGCGATGACTCCGCCGCCAGACTCGCGTACCAGATCGGCAGCATCGCCATCGACGGCCATCAACAAAGGTTTACCGGCGGCCATGTATGCCTGGGTCTTGGACGGGATGGTGATTTCGAACAGCGGGTCCTTGCGCAGATGCACCAGCAATGCATCGGCCGCTTCCAGCAAGATGCCGACTTCAGCCATTGGCACGGGCGGCAAGAACACCACATTGCCGAGGCGCAGTTCCGCAGCCCGCTCGACAAGGCGACTCACCTCCACGCCGCCGCCAAGCAGCACAAAGCAAACACGCGACCCGCGCTGTTGCAGCAGCACCGCCGCGTTCAGCACGGTATCCAGCGCCTGCGCCTTGCCCATATTTCCGGCAAACAGGATCCGGAACTTCTCGGCAGTTGGAAAGGCCGCCGGTAGTTGGCCATGCGGTGCCCCCAGTGATGCCTCGTCGGCCCAGTTGTAGATCACATCGATCTTTGCCTCGGGCACGCCGCGTTGCATCAGCAGCTTCTTGAAGCCGGGCGACAGCACGGCAATGTGATCCACGCGCCTGTAGACCCAACTGCAGACAGATGCCACGATGCCCAAGGCCCGTTCGTTGTTGAGCATGCCGGTTGCCCGCAAGGTGTCCGGCCACATGTCCTGGATGTCATAGACGACAGGAATGCGGCGGAGAAGGCGGATCAACCCAGCCGCCACGCCTGCCGTCAGCGGCGGATGGTAGGCATACATCACCGCAGGCCGCCTGGCAAAAAACAAGCCATAGACGAGCGCGGACGCCGCGAAGCTTGCGTAGTTCAACACACGCTTGACGACGGACTGGCCGTGGTCGGGGTACAGCGGCAAGCGAGTGACCTGCACGCCATCTATCACCTCGCGCTGCAGCCACCTGATGCGATACCCGGGGTACACCTTGCCGCCCGGGTAGTTCGGAAAGCCTGTCACGACCTCCACCTCGAAGCCCTGGCGCACGAGCTCACGGGCAAACACGATGCCCTTGAAGGTTGGTTCGGGATCGAACCATTGCGTCAGCAGCAATACGCGAATGGCCATGGCCTCAGTACTTCTTCCACACGACGCGATTCACATGGTCGGTGTAGCTGTGAATGATGCGCAGCACCTTGTCCGAGACATTCGGCATGCTGTAGTCGGCGACCTGGCGCAAGCCACGCACGTCTCCGCGAGGCTGAGTCTGGAGGATGGCCAACCCCTGGCGCACACGAGCGACCTCAAGTCCTACCATCATGACCGCGCCCTCTTCCATTCCTTCAGGCCGCTCGTGCGCCTCGCGCAGGTTGAGCGCCGGAAAGTTCAAGATCGACGACTCTTCGTTGATGGTTCCGCTGTCGGAGAGAACTGCGCGCGCAGACATCTGAAGCTTGACGTAGTCATGAAAGCCGAGCGGCTTCAGCAGGCGGACATTGGCATGAAAGCGCGCGCCCGTGGCATCGATGCGCTTTTGGGTGCGTGGGTGCGTCGAGACGATCACGGGCAATCCATGATCTTCAGCCACTGCATTGAGCACATCGACCAGCTTTGCGAAGGACTGGGGAGACTCGATGTTTTCCTCGCGATGGGCGCTCACCACGAAGTAGCGCTCTGCTCCGAGGTTCAGCCGCGTGAGCACATCGGACGCATCGATGTTCGGGCGGTAATGGGACAACACCTCGAACATCGGACTGCCCGTCTTGATCACCAGGTCCGGCGGCAGCCCCTCGCGCAGCAGGTAGTCGCGGGCGATGGTGCTGTAGGTGAGATTCACGTCGGCCGTGTGGTCGACGATGCGCCGGTTGGTCTCCTCCGGCACGCGCTGGTCGAAGCAGCGGTTGCCGGCTTCCATGTGAAAGATCGGAATCTTGCGCCGCTTGGCTGGGATGACCGACAGGCAGCTGTTGGTGTCGCCCAGCACCAGCATGGCCTCGGGCTGCTCCTGCCCAAGCACCTTGTCGACCGCAATGATGAGGTTGCCGATGGTGTGCGCGGCACCCGTCGAATCCGCCGCGCTGTTCAAGAAGTGATCGGGCTTGCGAACGCCGAGGTCGTCGAAGAAAACCTGGTTGAGTTCGTAGTCGTAGTTCTGGCCGGTATGCACCAGCACATGGTCGCAATGCTCGTCCAGCCGTGCCAGCACCCGGGACAGCCGGATGATCTCGGGCCGGGTGCCGACCACGGTCATGACCTTGAGTTTTTTCATTGGAAGGATCCGTGGTGGTGGGGGCTACAGCGGGCAGGAAAAGGTGTCTGGCCGCGCGCGGTCGAACACCTCGTTGGCCCAGAGCATGACGACCATTTCTTCAGTGCCGATGTTGGTGATGTCGTGCGTCCAGCCGGGCACGGTCTCGACAATTTCCGGCTTGTCGCCCGCGGTGACCAGCTCATGCGCTTCGCCGGTCTGCATGTGCCGAAACTTGAAGCGCGCCTGTCCCTTGATGACCAGGAACTTCTCGGTCTTGCTGTGGTGGTAGTGCCCGCCTCGCGTGATGCCCGGGTGCGCGGTGAAGAACGAAAACTGGCCGGCGTCCGGCGTCTTGAGCATTTCGACGAACACGCCGCGCGCGTCTCCGTACTGCGGCACCGGGTAGGCGAACGACTCGGGCGGCAGGTAGCTCACATAGGTTGAGTAAAGCGCCCGCACCAGCCCCGTTCCCACACGATCGGCCATGAGCGTGCTGCGGCTGTCCCTGAACGACTGGATCTGCCGCGCCAGCTCGCCCACCGTGGTGGCGTACTGAGGCGCCACGGTGGCAAAACCATCCGTGTTCACCGCGGCATCTGCGCCATCCATCAGCTGGACAAAGCGTTCGATGACATCGTCCACGTACACCAGCGTGACAGGCGCCGCCGGATCGTTGACCTGGATGGGAAGGCCGCGCGAAATGTTGTGGCAGAACGTGGCGACGGCCGAGTTGTAGTTGGGCCGGCACCATTTGCCGAACACGTTGGGCAACCGGAAGAGGTGCACCGGAATGCCGTGGCTGCGGGCGGCGGCCTGCAGCGCCTCTTCCGCCCCGCGCTTGCTGCGGCCGTAAGGGTTGTCGAAACCTGCCTGGGTGGACGAGGTGTAGACGACGGGCACCTTCCTGCCGGTGGATTCGGCCACAGCGCAAACGGCGCGGCACAGGCTCTGTGCGAGTTCTGCGTTGCCGGTGGCGAATTCCTGCGGGTCCTGGGGACGGTTCACCCCCGCGAGGTGGAACACGAAGTCCACCCCCTGCAACAGCGTGGGCAGCTGCTCCACGCCGTCGCCGCGAGTGAAGCAGACCACCTGCACATCCTTGCGTTCGGCCAGGTGCAACTGCAAGTTCTTGCCCACGAAGCCTCGGGCACCGGTAATCAGTACCTTCATGGTCTTACTCCTGCACCACGGCGGGTTCACCGCGCGCAATGCGCTGCATGAAGTCGAGCTTGAGCAGCAACGCCTTCATGCCTTCCACATCGAGCCGGGTGGTGTTGTGCGAGTTGTAGTCTTCACCGTGCGTGCTGCGGGTAATGCGATGCTCACCCACTTCCACGTACTTGGCGTAGTTCAGGTCGCGCCCATCGGGCGGCACGCGGTAGTAGTTGCCCTGGTCTTCGGCGCAGGCCATTTCCTCTCTGCTCAGCAGCGCTTCATTGAGCTTCTCGCCGTGGCGAGTGCCGATCTCACGCACTTCGTGATCAGGCTTTCGCATCACCTCCAGGATCGCCCGCGTCAGCACCTGCACCGTGGCTGCCGGGGCCTTCTGCACAAAGATGTCGCCGTTGTTGCCGTGCTCGAACGCATGCAGCACGAGTTCGACCGCGTCCTCCAAGGTCATCATGAAGCGGGTCATGGACGGGTCCGTCACGGTGATGGGCTTGCCTGCCAGCACCTGCTCCACGAACAACGGAATGACCGAGCCGCGCGAGGCCATGACATTGCCGTAGCGGGTACCGCAAATCACGGTGTTTGTGCTTTCCAGATTTCGGCTGGCGGCGACCATCACCTTCTCCATCATGGCTTTGCTGATGCCCATGGCGTTGATGGGATAGACCGCCTTGTCGGTGCTCAGGCACACGACGCGCTTGACACCTGCGGCAATTGCCGCCTCCAGGACGTTTTCGGTGCCAAGCACATTCGTGCGGACCGCTTGCATCGGGTGGAACTCGCAAGATGGCACCTGCTTGAGTGCTGCCGCGTGAAAAACGTAGTCGACATCGCGCATGGCCGCGCCCACGCTCCGCGAATCACGTACATCGCCGATATAGAACTTGACCTTGGGATGGTTGTAGCGTTTTCGCATGTCATCCTGCTTTTTCTCGTCGCGGCTGAAGATGCGGATTTCGCCAATATCAGTCGTGATAAAGCGCTTGAGCACAGCATTGCCGAAAGAGCCGGTGCCGCCGCTAATTAACAACGTCTTTTTCGAAAACATGAAATATTCTTGATTTAATTCGTGTTGCCAAAAACTATCTTTGATTCGACACCCCGCCCCAAACACGCATGTACTCCAGAAAAACGGCATCAATCGAATAACAGAGATCTGCCTTCTTCTTTGCCGCCTCTCCAAGGGATAGCCGTGCTTGCGCATCAAAAATTAGCGCCCGCATTTCGCGCTCCAATCCGTCCGCGTCCCGCGGGTTGACGAGCACGCCGGCGCCATCCGCAAGCATTTCCGGGATTGCGCCAACCTTCGTTGCCACGATTGCGCGACCAAGAGCCATGGCTTCGACGATGACATTGGGAAACCCCTCGGTGTGACTGGGGAGAACAAACAAGTCACACGACGCCACGTGCTGCATGGCGATCTCGTGAGGCAACTCACCCAGGAAATTCACGTTTTCTGCGCCGTGGCTCCGGATCAGCTGATCGCGGTAGTCGGGTTTATATGAACCAATGAAATCAAGTCGCCAGCCCTGCGGCTGAAGGCGACCCCAGGCAGACAAGAGTTCATCAACACCTTTTGCTGGAATCACCCAACCCAGAAATACAACCGACCGAGTCGCGCGGAGGTGTCGCGGCTGACTGGATGGCAGCGAGTGCGTGTTTACGCAATTGGGAATCAACTCGGCCACGCTCGCAGGCGAATAACTCCGCACCGCCTCATAGGTTGCCTTATCAATCAGGACCACTCGGGATGACATCCGCATAACAATCCGAAGTAAACGCCACTCCATCGAGTTCGCCGAAGCGATCAATGGAATACGTCCGAACCGAATATGAAAAACCAATGGCACTCGGAAAATTTTCCCCAGAACAGCCACCGCGAGATCACGCACGACACCCAAATGACCGGAGGTGGTCAGATGAATGGCGTCAAAACGATTGCGGCACAGGGAAAAACATAGCTTTACGATGTCCAGGATCAGCTGCAACGACCCGCCAATGGATCTAACGATAATTCCGGTTTGATGAATGGAGCGCCAACTTGGAGCGGTATTGACCTGCGAAATCACGATATCCTTCCTGCCCTTCGCGTAAGCGGAAATCAAGGCAGTCCAATGCGCAATACCGCCGTATGGGGGAGGTACCGGAGAGACAAGGCAAAGGCGAATAGGAATGCGGGTCAACTGGAAACTCGCTCGGTACTTTTAAAAAAAGAATGCAATTCACCCGAATGAGCACGAAAATCGAAAGATCGTTGCGCTTGCTCAATCGCCGAATGCCGCATTGCTTGAAGCTGAAGGCTCGAAAGTTCCAGCGCGCGCTCAATGGCCAGCGTGAGAGCACGAACTGAACAGTCATGGCAAACCAATCCCTCCGCCCCATCGCGGATGTACATTCCGATATCGCTGGTCAAATTGACAATAACGGGAGTCCCGTTCGCCAGGCTTTCAACCAACTTCGTTGGAAAACCAGCATTTGCGAAACGCGCAGGCTCTCTCAACAATACGGTTAAATCAGCCAGGCGGATGTGCTGTGCAATTTCCACTTGATTCACATGTCCCAAAACCTCGATGCTCGGAGCAAATTCAGAGCGGCCATAGCTCGCTTTCAGTTGTCCAAGAGTGGGCCCCAATACTTTCAGGCGAAGTCTTGTACCGGTGGCGTCGAGAGCTTCCACCGCCTCGATGACATGCAGCAGCAAATCCTTTCTGCCCGGGGTCCCGGCATAGAGAAGCACCAAAGGTGCTGCAGGATCCTTCAAGTGGAAAAGATTTCCGTTGGCCTGCACATCAAGCGATGGAGGAATCCGTACAACCTTGCACCCCAACGTTCGATAATGATTCTCGAGCAGGGAGCTGATTGCAATCACCCCGTCGCATCGAGGATAGAGGTAACGCAAAGCAAATTGGGCGTTGAGGTAAAACGGGCCAAATCTCCCCCCTTTCATCTGCCGCGGGTCGTACCATTCGACAACGTCCACGATCAGAGGTATCCCATGTCGCTTGCACCACGGGAGCAGCCTCAGCATATATTGCGCACTCCCCCCATATACGACGACATGAGATGGTTTGGATGGCTGACGGTCCAGCCATTGAACGGTCTTTCCGCCCCATTCGACAAATACTCTCCAAAATTTTTTAAAAGAAGACATCCCCGCGGATGGAGACTCTCCAACTCCAACATACCGGATGGTGCCTTTCGGTTCGCCTTCGTTTAAATTCTGTTCGGCGGCAGGTAGATCATTACCACCTGCGACCACCACTGAATACCCCGCTTGCGCGAGCGAACGAGCGATTCCAGCCATGCGACGAGACCCGGCCTGACCCCAGGGAAAAGGGAATGGACCCACATACGCTATCCAGTTGCTCGTTCGCATGATTTGAAAATCAAATAGCAGGATCAAAATTGCATCGCCGCCTGGGACAGCACCGATGCGAATCGCCGTCGCACGGGAGCAGCATCGTGGCGTTCAAGCGCCACGCGATAGCCAGCCTGGCCGAACATATGCCTCCGACTCTCCGATTGAGCCAGTTGACGCACCGCATCGGTCAACGTCGAATTAACTCCTTCTTCTGTCACAGTCAGGCCAGCCTGTGATTGTTCGACATACTGGATCGAACTCAGACTGCTCGGGCCGATCGCCAAGATGGGGCGCCCCGCAGCCATATACTGGGGAATCTTTGTAGAAACGGAGAGTTTCGTAAAGCGCGAGTCCTCGGACAAAAAAGACTCGGCATGTACCAACACGTCATACGAATCTAAAACGTCAACCACTTGATCCGGAGGAACGGAAAACAGCCGGGACACGGAGGTGAAAGGTGCGAAATGCTTTCCATACAGCTCGATGTCCTTTGCTGGCGCACAGATTTCGAGCGAAATTGACATTCCGGAACGAGCCAGCGTTTCGAGTGTCTCGGCCAGTGCCAATAAGGATCGCCACCGATTCAAATGCAATCCACCTACATACCCGAATCGGACTGCATTGGAGGCAGACGTCCTGACCACAGATCTGGCACCACTGCATTCGACACAATTCATGAAATAGTCGAATTTCTTTCCGTATCGAACGTTCATTGCCTCAGCCATTCCCGATCCAATTGCCAGTCCTATAGGAGCCCTGCGGAACACTTCGGCGAGGCGATGGATCATTACGCCTCGGAATAGTTTGCGAAGGTGCTGAGACTCATAAAGAGTACTAGGCCAATCGTCCATGAAATGAGGAACAACCGGCTTACCGAGACGCTCGGAAAGCTGTATGACCAGCTCGCAGATGCGTGATCCGCCAAGAAGTGTGTAGATGACATCCGGTGCAAATTCATCCGCCCATTCAAGCAAAGCAGGCGATGCTCTGAAAGGAACAACATCGCTTACGGCGGCAAGCAATCCAAGGTCATTCGAGGAATTTTGAACTTGGACGACCGGGTTACTTCCCGGGACGGCAGTTGGGCGATTGCGTGATTTTCGGAATCGTCCCAATGCTTTTTTCGCCAGCCGGACCGAGGCGATGTCATCGCCCGAGAATCGCCACACTCTTGTGCAGTACGCCGGATCTGGCGCACTGGGCGAGTCGTAAATTTGAGCGATGCGATCAATCGGCCATCCAGCAAACAGATTCGACATCGTGATCCCGGTCGCATCGACGCGATTGATTGGGGCGGCGCTGACCACCAATACCTTCGGAAACTTGGTACTGATCGAGTTCACGTCATATCCCTCAATAAAAATAGAACAACCGCAATCGGCATCTCGTTTTCATGATCGTTGCAAATACGTCGCACTCCTGCGCGAGAGTTCGGCGAAGCTTCCATTGATCTCGAACTGCATCAGAATGCACCTGAAGGCAAATCCGATATTGATTGCCCACACCACGTACTCTTTTGGAAAGGAGCCTGGAATAAAAGCGGCCGCGAGCACAGCCCCCGCAGCCAGCAATAAACCATAGCTCGCCTGGCCTTTGAAACGGGAAAGCCCGTTCAGAACAATTGACGCAGCACTGTTCCAGAAGCCGAGCACCATGAATACAATCGACGCTACGACAAGGTGCGATGAAGGGACGATTTCGGCTGCACCTGTCCAATGCCTGATAATGAAAGGAGCACCCAATAAAATTACGACACTGCTGATGATTGCAACGCCGAAGCATGCAGTCGAACATTTACGGTACGCCCCTCGAATCCAGCGTGCGTCGCTCTTTTGATTGGCCTCGGCAATCGCAGGCCAAAGCGGGCTTAGAACGTATGCCAACAGCATTCCAGGAATCGCAAGCAGCTTCATCAGCACTGCGAAATCTGCGACAGCCTCTGCGCCGTACTTGGATGAAATCAGAACCGGAATTGAATTGTTGACGAGATAGATCGCCACGGATGCGCCCAACCCCATGGCACCGACCGACAACAGGCCTTTTACGCTTTCGAGATCGATCGCTTCGAAGATCTCTTGCCGGCGCAGCCTCAACCATTTGTTTCGGTACAGCAGCAGTGGTATGCCTGCAAGCAGCAGGACGCAGCTTGCCAGGCCACCTACAACAAAGACCAATGCAGGCAGGCCCAGTTGAAAACGAACGACGACGAACAGTAGCGCGAGCGAGAAAAATCTGGCAGCAACCTGCAGGACTGCGACCCAAAATCCCTCCTGGACAGCATTGAATGCGCGTTGCACCAGTCCGCCGAGAAGTCCTAATGTGATGACTGCGGTGGTAGCGAGTGCTGTTGGACCAATATCAGCTTGGCCTTCAGCGCTCCGCAAGGAGAACAGCGAAGCGAGTTCCAACCGGGGCAACGCAAGGCAGGCAATCATCCCTACCAGAATGACGATGATGCCCACCAAGGCAAATGCGCTGTAGAACGCATTGCGCGCTCCCCGGTAGTCACCTTTACCCGCGTGTCGGGACATGCGATCTTGCATTCCGATGCCAACACCGAAATCACTGAAGGTTATGAACGCCAACGCGGTGGACAGGGTCATCCAAATGCCAAAACGTTCTGGCCCCACATAGGCCAGTGCAAGTGGCACGCTGATCAGACCGGTCGCCATCTGGACAATTTGGGCCACCATATTCATGACCGCTGTTGAAGCCGCACGACGGTACCGCTCTCGCCCGGTATTCATCACTTTGTCTGACATTTGTATTTTCCGCGCCGCATTCAATGCGCAGTCGCATTGCCGGCAGAGGTTCTACTGCGGGCTAAATACCAAACAATCGCCTTGGCAATTCCGCGTTGGATCGGATACGCAGGCGAGTAACCCAACAATCGCCGGCCCTTGGTCACATCGGCCTGCGAATGGCGCACATCGGCCGCGCGGAAGTTGCGGTACGACGGACTTTTCTCGTATGAGAAACCGTTTGCTTCCAGCACATCGCGCAACGACTCGAAAAGCTGATTGAGCGTGGTACGGTCTCCAACCGAAACGTTGTAGATCTGATTGCGCGCCTCGGCCACCGTTGTGGTTGCCGCGAGTAAATTTGCCTGAACGACGTTCGCGATGAAGCAAAAGTCGCGGCTGGTTTCGCCATCTCCGTTAATGAAGATGTCCTCGCCGGCAATCATTGCCGCCGTCCATTTCGGAATCACGGCCGCATAGGCGCCGTGAGGGTCCTGGCGCGGACCGAACACGTTGAAGTAGCGAAGACCGATCGACGCGAACCCGTAGCTGCGTGCAAAGACATCCGCGTAGAGTTCGTTGACGAACTTGGTGACCGCATAGGGCGACATTGGCTTGCCAATGACGTCCTCGACCTTCGGCAGCGCCGGGTGATCGCCGTATGTCGAACTGCTCGCGGCATAGGTGAAGCTCTGCACCTCCGCATCGCGTGCCGCCACCAACATGTTGAGAAAGCCATCGATGTTGGTGGCGTTGGTGGTGATCGGGTCTGCAAGGCTGCGCGGCACGGACCCCAATGCGGCCTGATGCAAGACGTACTCCACCCCCTCGCATGCGCGGCGGCAATCCTCGAGCTTGCGGATATCGCCCTCGATGAAGGTGAACCGCGCCCATTGGTCTGCGGTCACCAGGGTCCGCACCTCGTCAAGATTGCGCAGGTGGCCTGTGGCAAAGTTATCCAGACCGACCACTTGCTGGTCGAGCGTGAGCAGTGCCTCGAGAAGGTTGCTGCCGATGAAGCCGGCGACGCCGGTGACCAGCCAGGTGTGGCGTTCGCTGGCCAGGCGCCCGAGCAGTTGCTCGTAGGCAGTTTGATTGAGAGCGGAGGTAGTCATAGCCTGCCATCCGCAGCACCCAGCGGCAGAATGCTTTTCACATCAAAAAGCACGGCGCCCGCTTGCCCAAAGGCCTTGATGCCGGATTCCCCCATGGCAACGAACTGGTGGTGCCCCACCGCCAGCACCACGGCGGCATATTGGCCGGATTGAGGCATTTCTCCCAAGCATTTCAGTCCATATTCATGCTCGGCATCGGCCACCTCGATCCACGGGTCGAACACGTCCACCTGGACGTTGTAGCTCTGGAGCGTACGCACCATGTTCACCACCTTGGTGTTGCGCACGTCCGGGCAGTTTTCCTTGAACGTGAGACCCAGCACCAAGACCCTGCTGCCCAGCACGGGCAAGCGCTTGCGCAGCATCAACTTGATGACTTCGTCGGCGACATGTGCCGCCATGTTGTCGTTGATGCGTCGGCCCGCCAAGATCACTTCCGGGTGATAGCCGACTTCGACCGCCTTGTGCGTCAGGTAGTACGGATCCACGCCTATGCAGTGGCCGCCCACCAGTCCCGGGCGAAAGGGCAGAAAGTTCCACTTGGTGCCGGCGGCCTGCAGGACCTCCAGCGTGTCGATGCCCAACCTGCGAAAGATCAGGCTCAACTCGTTCATCAGCGCAATGTTCACGTCCCGCTGAGTGTTCTCGATCACCTTCGCGGCTTCGGCCACTTTGATGCTGCTGGCCTTGTGGGTGCCGGCAGTGATGATCTGGCGATACAGATGGTCAACGACTTCTGCGGCCTCGGGCGTACTGCCGCTGGTCACCTTCTTGATGGTGGGCAGGCGGTGTTCCTTGTCGCCAGGATTGATTCGCTCGGGGCTGTAGCCGCAAAAGAAATCCATGTTGAATTTCTTGCCGTTGCTGAACTTTTCCAGCACAGGCACGCATACATCCTCGGTAGCACCAGGATAGACCGTGGATTCGTAGATGACGATCGCGCCGGGTGGCATGACCTTGCCCACGGTCTCGCTGGCCTTGATCAACGGAGTCAAGTCGGGTCGATTGGCGTTGTCGATGGGCGTGGGCACCGTGACAATGAAGACTCCGCAATCGCGCAAGTCGGCGGCCTCGCAGGTGAAGGCCAACCGCTTCGCGGTCTTCAGCTCTTCGGATGTGGTTTCAAGTGTGCGGTCACGCCCAACCCTCAGTTCGGCAATGCGCTTGGGGTTGATGTCAAACCCGACGACATCGCGTTTCTTTCCGAATTCGACGGCCAGAGGCAGGCCCACATAGCCCAAGCCGATGACGGCAATTTTCAGATTGTTCGAGTTCATTCAGGTCTGGTCCCCGAGACAGGGCGCTCTGACCACAAGTGGGCAAAGCCGCAGATGACAAGGGGCTCCAAGTTCGACTTAAGGAAACTCGGAAGCCAAGCAACAAGATTGGCCGGTGTGCTGTGGCAAGACATGTTCACCACAATCAATCCGGGCCGCTGTCAGCGGAGCCGATCCGCCGTTTCGCTACCCAGATTCACCACCTGAGCAGCGGGCAGGATCAAACTGATCACGCGGTTCCACTTCACCAGCGGCACGGGGTCGATGTAGACCACGTCCTGGGGCTCCAGGTTGAACTGCCTGGCCAACACCAGCGCGGCGGGGTTCTTGGCGTCCAGGTGGAAGATTGCGGGCAAGCCTGTGGCACCCTGGCGGATCACGAAGATCTGGCCGGGGCTGGATGTGGTGAGCACCGGGCCGCCCGCTTCGCCCAGTGCCTCGTTCAGGTTGAGGCGACCGTTGCCGCGCATCGTCAGCGCCGATGGGCGCAGGATCTCGCCCATCACATACACCTTGGCGTCGTCGCGGTGGCCCACGCTGATGGTGTCGCCGTTCTTCAGGGGAATGTCGTTGCCGTCGCGGCCGGCTTCGCGCAGGCGCGTCAGGTTGATGTCGATGGACTTGCCATCACGGACAAGCGTCACGGCCGCGCGGTTGCCACTTGCTGTGATGCCGCCGGCCCGGTTGATGGCCTCGGTCAACGTCATGGGCACGTCGGTGAAGATCTGCGAGCCCGGTACGCGCACCTCGCCTTCTATATAGGCACGGCGGCTGCGAAAGGACTGGATGCGCACCGTGACTTCGGGCTCGCGCACCTGCGTGACGATCAACTTGGAGATGAGGTCGCCGGCCTCGGCCTCGGTGAGCCCCTCGACCCTGACGCGGCCCACATACGGAAAAGCGATTTCGCCCGAGGAGTCGACGATGAAGCCCGGCGCCACGCTCACGCCCGTGGGGTCGGCCTGCTGCGAGATGACAGCGCCGGCATTCGGCAGCAGCTCGGGGTGGTCATACACGATCACGCCCACGACGTCTCCGGGGCCGATGGTGTAGCGCTGCGACTTGCCGAACAGTGCCCCCACTTCTGGCGGCACGCTCTTGGGCGTCATCTTGGCCAGCGTGCGCACAAGGGCCGGCGTAATGGGAGTGATCCGGTCCTCGGGCGCTGCGTCCGGGAGGTATTGGAACTTGGGCGGCAACTCCTCAGCACTTTGATACGGCTCTACGGTACCCATGCCGGGCACGATGGTGCAGCCTTGAAGCAGGGTGCCTACAAATAGAGCGGCGGCCGTTACTGCCGCATTGGCTTGACGTCTCAAAACAAACCTCTGTTTTGTTGCAGTTCGGTCGAACGCCACAGAGGGCTGGCTACTTCTGGATGCCCTCCTGTTCTGGGCATCTTACGTTTGCTGCCAAATGTTCCGGATCGCTAAAAGTGAGCCTTATCACTTTTCCAAACACAAAAAAAGGCGGCTTACCTTTTGCAACCCACTATTTGGCCAAAGTGTGCTGCATGTCTCGTTATCGGTAAGTGACGCCGTGGGATACGCACACAGGCGCGTCGAAGGACGCCTGGAGACGCGATATCCGCCGTGGCGACGAGGAGAAGGCCGTCGCCGCTGCCTGAGCCTGACCGCGCCCTGCGCGGCGATCACCCAACTCGCGTCCTGTTGCGCGCTGCTGGGGTGGGCCTGTCGGCGCCATCTCGCCGCAAGACTTGTCGTCTTTCGGTCAATTAATTTTGGAGTGCAAGCACTAATCTTTGAATCGGCAGCAGATAGGGGTGCTCGAATTTCAATACATCGAAAGCAAACGGAGGACACCTGTTTCAGACACCATGCACACTTTTGCAATCGACATTGCAATCTTTGTGGCTGGCGTCTTTCTTGGCGTTCCAAGCATGCGCCTGCCGGAATCCACCGATGCATGCGGGTGCACGGCGCTCAAAGCTGCCCCTGCCCGGCGCCGGTACGGTCGTGCACCCAGCGCATCGCCTGCTGCTCGGCATGACGCAGCGCCTCCGCCTCGGTGGCGTAGGCGACGTTGTCCGTGTCGGCGGGCAGTTCGATGTCTTCGTCCGTGTTCCCGTGCCGCTGGCAACGCACGACCGGCCGGTAGGTCTGGTCATCGATGCGCTCGGCGCGGCAGAGAAAGAACCAGCCCCGGTAGATGAACGTGCCAAGGCGCTCGCCGAATGGCGGTGGTGTCGTTTCCATGGGGACCTGCCTTTCGCGGTGATCGAACCTGAATCTGCGACATCGCCACGCCGGCGCGTGTGAGAACGGGCCCACGCTGCGCGTCGGCCGGAACAGGCGGGTTGAAAAGCCGCAGGACAGCCGCCACCTCCCTGGAACGACCTGCCGACCGAAAGAGGCGCTTCATGGGCTCACGCGACGATTTCCTCCACGACTCCTACTCCGCCACCGTCACCCATGTGGCGCACACCGCCAGCGCAGCCGTCGCGCACATCAAGGTCCGAAGGCCGCCGCAGCGCGGTAATGCAGGCTCGCAGGGCAGCGGCTCCGGCTTCCTCTTCACGCCCGACGGTTTTTCGCTCACCAATGCGCACGTGGTCGAGGGCGCGAGCGATGTCCGCGCCGCCTTCGCCGACGGCACCGAGAGCATGGCGCGCCTGGTCGGGCTCGACGCGTCGACAGACATCGCGGTGCTGCGCGTCGAGTCGCACCCCAGCGCCTTCCTGCCGCTCGGGAGTTCGGCAGGCCTCCTGCCTGGCCAGCTTGCCGTTGCCGTCGGCAACCCGCTGGGGTTCGACTTCACCGTCACCGCCGGCATCGTGAGCGCACTGGGCCGCAGCCTGCCCTCGCGCGGCGGGCGGATGATCGAGGACGTGATCCAGACCGACGTAGCGCTCAACCCCGGCAACTCGGGCGGCCCGTTGCTGGACAGCACGGCCCAGGTCATCGGCGTGAACACGGCGGTGATCCCCTCGGCGCAGGGCCTGAGCTTCGCGGTGGCGATCGACACGGCGCGCTGGGTGGCCGGGGAGTTGATGCGCCATGGCGCGGTGCGCCGTGGAAAGCTGGGCGTGCAGTGCGCGGCCGTCGCGCTGCCGCGGCGCTGGGTGCGCGAGAACGATTGGCCCGTGGCCACCGGCCTGCGGGTGGTCGAGGTGGTGGCTGGTTCGGCCGCGGCGCGCGACGGCCTGCGCAGCGGCGACATCCTGATCGGCTGCGACGGCACGCCGCTCGCGCAGTTGTCCGACCTGCTCAAGCGCCTGGCCGGCGAAGGCTACGGCCGGCCGTTGCTGCTCAAGCTGCTGCGCCCGGTGGCGGGGACGCTCACGCCGTTCTACCTGACGGTGACGCCGGCGGGCTGAGCATTGCCCCGAGGGGCGGTTGGCAACATCCTGCGGCGCAGGCCCGTTGGGCGGTCAGGCCCTGGGTCTCGCGGTCCATTCCCTGACGAAGTGGCTCGTCCGGAGCCTGACGCGCTCCATCGCGGCGTCCCAGGACAGCTGCGGGGTGATCACGAGCACGCACCGGGGAACACCGCGAAGGCTCAGCCTGGCCATGCCGACGTAGGCGCCGGAGGGTGTCTGCTCGAGCTTGAGGGAGCCGGTCCATGGGTCCGGCAGGTCGATGGCGAGAGGCGTGGCGTTCATGAGGGGGTCGAGAATAGTTGCCGACGCCTCGCTGCCCCAAGGAACTAATACCTGCGCACCGACGAAATTCGGTTCGGCAAAGCCGGGGCATCCGGTAGGAGCCTTCCGGCACGACAAAGCGCCATTGGCCCAGGCGCATGCATCGCGGACGGCGCACAGAATGCGCATGCCTCATCGCACCAGCCCCTGCCCGAATGACCTCCAACGAATCGACCCCATGCTGAGAACCGGCCCCCTGCCGCCTCGCCTCGGACAAGGTTTCTGCGCGCTCGGCCTGGGCGCGCTGCTCGCGCTCCCGGCCTGCACCGGCACCACCGAAGCGAAGCGCCAGGCGGACAACAGCACGCCACCGCCCACCGATTGCACCGCCTGGGTCGGCACCGACCGCAACGCGATGCTGCCCGGCTATCTGCTGCCGCAGGCGGCGGGCGGCACCGCCTGCGTGCCGCTGCTGCTGACGGCCAACAAGCCGCCCGCGAGCTACGCCGGCGGCGACTACCACATCAGCGAGTTCACCGACGACAAGCTCAAGGCCCGCTGGCGCGCCTGCAAGGAAGACCCATCCTGCTTCAGGCGCATCGACGCCCAGATGCAGCGCTGGCTGCCACCGAACAAGGAGCGTGCCACCCGCTCCACCGGCGTGGTCGATCCCTCGGGGAAGATCGATCCCGAGGGGCAGGTCGACCTGCGCAAGATCCGCCGGCCTGCGTTCTTCGCGAAAGCGCCCTACCGCGAAGGCATCGCCGAAGCCGAGAGCCGGACCTACACGGTGGAGTTCACCGTGCCTCCCGATGCCTTCGAGCGCATCGACCTGAAGAAGACCGAGCCGATCAAGCTGCGCGGCTGGTACCTCGAAGGCGCCGGCGTGGACGACGGCAAGGGCCGCAAGGTGCGCGCGCTCGCGATCATGGCGCCGGGCGGCGGCGGGCAGCTCACGGCCATCCAGCATCCGGACGAGGTGGCCTACCGCGTCGACGAGAAAACGGGCAGGACCACGGCGCTCCCCTTCCCCAACGCCACCACCGAGACCATGGGCCAACGCTGGTGGCGCGAGAACCTGCATGCACTGAACCAGGCAGGCTTCGACGTGCTGGCCTACGACCGGCGCGGCGAGGGCCTCTCGAGCGGATTCAGCGACACCAACACGCTGGCGCAGGGCGAGGACGTGTTCCGCGTGCTCGGGCAGCTGGAAAACGGCCGTGGCCTGCGCATGCTCACGCCCTCGGGCGAAGTGCTCGAAGGCAATGCGGCCGCCGGCCGCCTGCTGGCAGGCATGAAGGCCAGCGAGATTCCGCTCGTGCTGGGGGGCTACTCGCGCGGCTCGATGTCGACCGCGTGGGCGATGACCAGCAACTACGTCGCCTCGTGCAGCTTCGACCTGCCGGACGTCAACTGCGCCCCCCCCAGGGGCCTGAGGAACATCCGCGGCGCGATCCTACTGTCGTCGTTTGCGAGCGGTGCGGGCTATGTGGGCGACGCGCCCGACCTGGCGGACCGCAACCTGTTCCTGGGCGGCATGGCGGCGGACCATCACATCGTCTTCTATCCGAACTCGGCCACGCTCGCAGGCATGGACCGGTGGCCCGCGGCCTTCTTCGGCAAGGGCCTGTGGGACCGCGCCGAAACGCTCGAGGGCACCGTCGCCGCCTACAACCGCATCCGCGGCGTGAAGGAGATCGTGCTGGCGCGCGGGCCGCATTCGATCGAGACCTGGCCCGAGTCCGACCGGCGCTACCTGCGCGAGCGCATGGTGGCCTATGCCAAGGTCGTGGTGGTGGGCGGGCGCACCGTGCCCGGCGCGAGGCCGTGGAAGAACTTCAAGCAGCTGGTGGCAACCACGCCCGACTCGTGGGAGCCGTCGTCGCGGCCGAAGGCGGCGGGACCTGCGCTTTCCGAATGATCACGGGGCCGCTCGCACCGCCAGGCCCTGCGACATCAGCCCCGCCACCGGGTAGCGCCGCCACTCGGGCTCCGCATGGCGCTTGCCGTGCGCAAAGAGGTAGCCCAGGACTGCCTGCGGATCGGAGAGCTTGTCGGGATTGCGCTGCTTCCATTGCTCGAAACCGGCCTTCAGCGCCGGCTCTTCTTCCAGCATGCGGCAGGCCGTGTCTTCGAAGACGTAGGCCGAAAAAGCTTCCTTCTTCTCGAGCACGCTGTTGAAGAAGCCCCAGCGGAAGAAACTGTCGTGCGCTTCGGGTTCAAGCGTCTCGACGATGTAGCGGGCCTTCGGCTGGTCGAGCGACACCCACACGTCGCCGGCACGCGCATGAACGGTCTCGCTGCGTGCGGCAAGCGCCACTTCGTCGTGGAACATGTGCCCCTCGTACGGCCCGGGGCGCGAGAGCACATGCTGGATGCGGTACACCCGTGCGTCCCGGAAAACCTGGTCTTCCTCGAGCCGGCGCAGCGCCACGCCGTTCCACTGCAACCGCTCGATCACTTCGCGCCAGGCCTGCGGAACGAGGTACGCCTGGGGTGCGCTTGTCGCTGCGTCTTCCACGCAGCGGTCGAAGTACGGAATGTCTTTTTCCCAAGGCTGGCTGCGATCGTAGGCCAGGCGCTGGTAGTTGCCCAGGCTGCTGGGCGAGTAGGTCGCCTTGTATCCCTTGAAGCGGAAGCTGGCCGGCCGGCTGTGATCGGCACGCCACGAGAGCGGCCAGTGCACCTGCCGCGCAGCGCCGGCCCTGGCCTCCTCGCGCAGCGTTCGGATCTGCGGCGCATGCGCAACCGCGAAGTCCAGCACCACCTCGACCAGCGTCCGCATCGCCGCCACGCGGTCGGCATAGGGCTTCAGCATGTGGGTCTCGGGCATGAAGCCGAGGGTGTGGTGCAAGGCCGCGTAGCCGGTGGAAAAGCGCGGCAGGTCGAGGAAGTCGGCGATGCCGTCGTCGGGCGTCTCGGCCACGCAGTTCACGTACGGGCAGGTGGGCCAGCCGCGCTGCGCCATGCCGCTGTAGATGGCCGGCAGCATGCGGCTGCGCAGGAACTGCCCGAGCCCTCCGCCCAGCTTGTCGGGCTGGGTCGGGATCAGCGTCATCGTGTAGGCGTAGTCGGCGCCGTTGGAGGTGTGGGTGTCGACCATCACGTCCGGGTCCCACGCGGTGAAGAACCGGTTGAACACCTGCGCAGCCAGGCTGTCGCACTTGATGAAGTCGCGGTTCAGGTCCAGGTGCCGCCCATTGCCCCGGAAGCCGAAGGACTCCGGCCCCTGCTGGTTCACGCGCGAGGTGTTCTGGCGGTTGAGGCAGCCGTCCACGTTGTAGACAGGAATGAACAGGAAGACCGTATCGCCCAGCGCTGCCAGCCGCCCGGGCTGCGTGCAGAAATCGCGCACCAGCGCCATGCAGACGTCGATCCCTTCGGGTTCGCCGGGGTGGATGCCGTTGTTGTTGAAGAACACCGGCCGGCGCTGCCGCCGCAAGGTCTCGCGATCGAACACCGCGTCGGCCGTCACCACGCCGGCGTGGATCGGAACGCCGTTGTCCGAAACGCCGATCTGCGTCCATCGCAGCACCGTGGGAAAACGCTCGGCCAGCCGCTCGTAGAAGGCAACGCATTCGGCCCAGGTGGTGGTCTGGTCGTGGTTGCCGGTTTCATACGGCGTGAGGTACAGGGGGTCTTGTTCGGCAGTCATCGGAGAAGGATTCTGCATCGGGGCGCCGCGCGCGAGCCCCGATGCGTCACATCTCGCAGCGCGCGCCCGCCTCACTCGGCCGTGGCCGGGTCAATCACGCTGTACACCCGGTCCACCCGGTTGGCCGGGAAGCCTCCGAGCTCCGCGTGCCGGCGCACCAGGGCCTCGTCGGCGGCCTGATAGACGCAGTAGATCCGGTCGCCAGTCACGTAGCTGTGAATCCACTGGATGTCGGGGCCCATGCTGCTCAGCACGCCGCAGGACTTTTGCGAGATGGCCTTCAGGTCCGACGGAGTGAATTTGCCGGCGCCGGGGATGTCTCGTTCGATGATGAATTTGGGCATGTCGATGCTCCTGTCTAGAATCGGTCGAAGGCGACCAGGACCTATGGTGCCGACACCAAGCGCCCTTGTATTGCCCGCTTCGCCGGACTTGTTGACTGAAACCCCGCCCTCGCTTGCCTGAGAGGTGACCATGGATGTCTTGTCGGACGTGCTGCGGACCATCCGCCTGGAGGGCGCGCTGTTCCTGAACGGGGACATGCATGCACCCTGGTGTTTCCAGGTACCCAGGGGCGCGGACATCGCGCAGCTGCTCAAGCCCGGCGCGCAGCGGCTGGGCATCTGCCACCTGGTGCTGCAAGGCGAGTGCTGGGCCCAGGTCGACGGCGAGGCGCCGCTGCGCGCATACGCCGGCGAAGTGATCGCCGTGCCGCATGGCGACTCGCATGTGCTGGGCAGCGGCCTGCAGCATGCGGCGGTGGACATGGCGCATGTGGTGAGTCCGCGGGCGCCCGAATTGGAGCGCGTGCGCTACGGCGGCAGCGGTGACCGCACCGTGCTGGTGTGCAGCTGGTTCGCGTACGAAGGCGATGTGCCCAATCCCGTCATGGCGAACATTCCGCGCCTGTTCACCATGTCGTTGCGCAGCAGGCGGGCCGGCCCGTGGATCGAGCAGTCCGTCAATTTCGTGTTGGGCGATGCGGCGTCGCACACGCCCGGTTCGGAGATGGTCGCCGCCAAGGTGGCGGAGGTCTTGTTCGCCGAAGTGCTGCGCGGCTATATCGAATCCATGCCCGCCAACAGCCCTGGCTGGCTGGCCGGCCTGCGCGACCCCCACGTGAGCCGCTGCCTGGCGCTGATGCACGGCGAGCCCGCACGCAACTGGACGGTCGACACGCTGGCGCAGGAAACCCACATCTCGCGCAGCGTGCTGGCGGACCGCTTCGCCGAGCTGGTGGGCGCGCCGCCCATGCAGTACCTGACGCGCTGGCGCATGGTGCTGGCCGCCGGCATGCTGCGCAAGGACCAGGGCAACCTGGCGCGCATCGCCGAAGGTGTCGGCTACGAGTCGGAAGCCGCTTTCAACCGCGCATTCAAGCGCGAGTACGGGGTGTCGCCGGGGGTCTGGCGGCAGAACGGGGTTTCGCTGCGCGCCGGCGCGTAAGCTGTCGCACGCCCCCCGACTTCGATGGGCAACCTCGCGAGGAGCATGCATGGCCCGGACCCCAGTTCCCGACACCGTCTTCCGCGCCGTCCTTGCAGCCTGCGGTGCCGCCTTCGCCATTGCTGTCCATGCAGCCGACTACACCGGCCCGATCTTCGATGCCCACCTCCACTACAACGAGGAGGCCTGGAACGGCAGCAGCGGCCCGTTTCCGCCGGCCGATGCGCTCGCCCGCATGCAGCGCAACGGCGTGCGCGCCATCGTCGGGAACTCTCGGCCCAACGAGGGCACGCGCACGCTCGCGGCCTCGCGCGAGACGCGTGAGGCCGGCGTCACGGTGGTGCCGTTCGTGCGCCTCTATCGCAACCGCGCCGACTACGGCAACTGGTTCCGCGACGAGACCATCTACGAGATGGTGCAGTCCGAACTCGCGCGCGGCACGGCCAGCGGCCCCTACCGCGGCATCGGGGAGTTCCATCTCTACGAGAGCGCCAACGCCAACGGCCCGGTGGCGAAGAAGCTGATGGTGCTGGCCGAGCAGCGGCAGCTCGCCGTGCTCGCGCACGTGGACGACGAGGCGGTGGACCTGCTGATGGCGCACACGCCCACCCAGGGCCGCGACACCCGGCTGATCTGGGCCCACACCGGCATCGGCGGCACGCCCGTGGCGCGGGTGCGGCAGATGCTCGAAAGGTACCCGCGGCTCATGGGCGAGCTGTCGTACCGCCCGGGGCTCACCTGCGAAGGCGGCCGGCTGTGCGCGCCGTGGCGCGAGTTGATCCTCGCGTTTCCCGAGCGCTTCCTCATCGGCTCCGACACCTGGATCAACCAGCGCTGGAGTTCCTACGACGACATCATGCGGGACTACCGCGGCTGGCTCGGCGACCTGCCGCCGGCCGTGGCGCAGCGCGTGGCGTGGGGCAACGCGGCCGACTTGTTCGGGGTGCGATAGCCCATCGCAATCAAGGGTTTACCCTAGCTCTCGGTTACACTGGAAAGCACCTCGTTACAAGGGCTGCGGGGGCTTTTTCAGGGTGTCAGGCTGACCGAGCTGGAGAGGCTCCCGGTGGCTCGCCATCCATCCCATGCTTCCCAAGAACCATTCCATCCAACGCCGCGACCTGATCAAGCGGTTTGCCGCCGCGGGGGCCGCGGTCGCGCTTCCGGCGCTGGCCCAACCGGCGCGCATCGTGCTCGGACAGTCCGCCGCGTTCAGCGGCCCGGCAGAACAGCTGGGCATCCAGATGAACCAGGGCGCGCGCATCTACTTCGATGCGCTCAATGCCTCGGGCGGCGTCAATGGCCGCACCATCGAATTGCGCACGCTCGACGACGGCTACGAGCCCGAACGCTGCAAGGCGAACACCGACAAGCTCATCAAGGACGACGTCTTCGCACTCTTCGGCTACGTCGGTACGCCGACCTGCATGGCGGCGCTGCCGCTGGTCGATGCAGCGAAGATCCCGTTCTTCGGCCCGTTCACCGGTGCCGAGGCCCTGCGCGAACCCTTCCGCAAGACGGTGTTCCATGTCCGTGCCTCGTACCACGACGAGACGGCGCTGATCGTCAAGCAGCTCACCTCGCTTGGCATCAGCAAGATCGCGGTGTTCCACCAGAACGACGCCTACGGCCAGGCCGGGCTCGAGGGGGTCCTCGCAGCGCTCAAGCCGATCGGCCTTGCGCCCGTGGCCGTGGGAACGGTCGAGCGCAACTCGGCCAATGTGTCACAGGCCGTGAAAGGCATCATGGCCGCCGGCCCCGCGGCCGTGATCCAGGTGGGCGCCTACAAGGCGTGCGCAGCGTTCATCCGGGAGGCGCGCAAGGCCGGCTACGGCGGGACCTTCTTCAACGTGTCGTTCGTCGGCACGCAGGCCCTGGCCGACGAGCTCGGCAAGGAAGCCCGGGGCGTCGTGATCAGCCAGGTCATGCCCTCCCCGTTCTCGGCGAACACGCCGATCTCCCGCGAATACATGGACGCCGTGCGCAAGGCAGGCCCCGATGCCAAGCCGAACTATTCGAGCATGGAGGGCTATGTCGCGGCCAAGGTGTTCGCCGAGGGCCTTCGGCGCGCCGGCCGGCCGGCAACGCGCGAATCGCTGGTCACCGGTCTCGAGTCGATGCAGAACACCGATTTCGGCGGCTTCCACGTCGACTTCAGCGCCCGCGATCACAAGGCGTCGCACTACGTCGAACTGTCGATGCTGACCGAAGACGGCAAGGTCCGCCGCTGAGGCTCGCTTCCCGCCCCGGATAAGGCTCAGTCGGCCACCGCGCCCGACTTCTTCACGAGTTCGGCCCAGCGCGGGATTTCCCTGGCCATGTGGTCGCGCAGTTCTTCGGGCGTGCTGCCCACGATCTCCATGGCCAGTTGGCCCGAGAGCTTGGCCTGCACATCGGGCTGGTGCAGCGCCTTCACGATCTCGGCGTTGAGGCGCTGCACGATCGGCTTGGGCGTGCCCTTGGGCGCGTACACCGCCTGCCACGACGACATCTCGAAGCCGGGGATGCCCGACTCGATCATGGTCGGCAGCTCGGGCACCAGCGCGATGCGCTTGCCGGTGGTCACGGCCAGCAGCTTGAGCTTGCCGCTCTTGACCAGCGGCAACGCGGCCGTCACCTGGTCGAACATGAAGGGCACCTGCCCTGCGGCCACGTCGGTCAGGGCCGGCGGCGTGCCCTTGTACGGCACGTGGGTGAGCTTCACGCCGATGAGGTCGGCGAACATCTCGCCGGCCAGGTGGGTGGAGGTGCCGGCACCGGAAGAGGCGAAGGTGCGCTTGCTCTCGTCCTTCTTCAGCAGGGCCACCAGTTCAGCCACCGAGTTCACGCCGAGCTGGCTGTTGACGATGAGCACGTTGGGCAGGCGCGCGACCAGCGAGACGGGCTCGAAGTCCTTCATCGGGTCGTAGGGCAGCTTCTTGTAGAGGCTGGCGTTGATGGCGTGCGTGCTGATGGTTCCGCCGAAGAGCGTGTAGCCGTCGGGCGCGGCCCGGGCCACGTAGGCGGCCCCGATGCCGCCGGCCTGGCCGGGCTTGTTGTCGACCACCACCGACTGCTTGAGGCTCTCGCCCAGCTTCTGGGCCAGCGTGCGGCCCACGATGTCGGTGGAGCCGCCGGGGGTGAAAGGCACGACGTAGACGATCGGCTTGGCGGCTGGCCATTCGGTGGCCTGGGCCCAGGCGGCCACGGGGCCGAGCGCGGCCAGAAGCAGCGCGGCGGCGCGGCGGGTGAAATGCATGGTGTTGTCTCCTCGAGGTGGAAAAGGAAAAGCGCTCAGCGGCCCCTGGCCTGGCGCCACGCCGCGAAGTCGGTGCGGCTCTGTTCGTCCGTGGGCGGGTACAGGCCGAGGATCGAACGGCCTTCGAGCACCATGTCCTGCACGAAGTCTTCGAACACGCTCATCTCCGTGGCCTCGGCGGCGACTTCGTCGGCCAGGTGGGCGGGAAGGACGATCACGCCTTCCGCATCGCCCACGATCACATCGCCGGGAAACACCGGCGCATCGCCGCAGCCGATGGGCACGTTGATGTCGATGGCCTGGTGCAGCGTGAGGTTGGTCGGCGCACTCGGGCGGTGGTGGTAGGCCGGGAAACCGAGCTTCGCGATGTCGGGGCTGTCGCGGAAACCGCCGTCGGTCACCACGCCGGCCACGCCGCGCTTCATCAGCCGCGTGACCAGGATGCCGCCGGCCGAGGCGGCGCGTGCGTCCTTGCGGCTGTCGATCACCAGCACGGCGCCTTCGGGGCACTGCTCCACCGCCTGGCGCTGCGGATGGTTGCGGTCGAGGAAGACGCCGATCGGGTTCAGGTCTTCGCGCGCCGGCATGTAGCGCAGCGTGAAGGCCTCGCCCACCATGTTGGGCAGGCCGGGGGCGAGCGGCCGCACGTCCTGGATGAACTGGTTGCGCAGGCCGCGCTTGAACAGGGCCGTGCACAGGGTGGCGGTGCTCACCTTCATGAGCTGTTCGCGGGTGGCGGGATTCACGTGTCGTCTCCGTTCTTGAAATGAAGTGGGGGGTGGAAGGCGGATCAGAAGATGTCGGGCTCCGGCACCGGCTTGCCGAAGCCGGTTTCCAGGAAGTCGAAGTCGCAGCCCTCGTTGGCCTGCTTGATGTGGCGGCCGAACATCCATCCGTAGCCGCGCTCGTAGCGCGGCGGCGGCGGCGTCCAGCGGGCCTTGCGGCGGGCGAGTTCCTCGTCGCCGATGTCGAGGTGGATGCGCCGCGCGGGCACGTCCACGGTGATGCGGTCGCCGGTCTGCACCAGCGCCAGCGGCCCGCCGATGGCCGCCTCGGGCGAGCAGTGCAGCAGGCAGCCGCCGTAGCTGGTGCCGCTCATGCGTGCGTCGGACAGGCGCAGCATGTCCTTCACGCCCTGCTTCAGCAGCTTGGTGGGGATCGGCAGCATGCCCCACTCCGGCATGCCGGCGCCACGCGGGCCGGCGTTGCGCAGCACCAGGATGTCGTCGCCCGTCACGTCCAGCTCGGGGTCTTCCACCGCCTTCTTGAGCGCCGGATAGTTGTCGAACACCAGCGCACGGCCCGTGTGCTGCAGCAGGTGCGGCGCGCAGGCGCTGGGCTTGATCACCACGCCGTCGGGCGCCAGGTTGCCGCGCAGCACGGCCAGCGCGCCCTCGGCGTAGATGGGATTGGAAAGCGGCCGGATCACGTCGTCGTCGTAGACCTCGGCGCCTTCGATGTTCTCGCCGAGCGTACGGCCATTGACGGTGCGCGCCTCGGTCCGCAGGTGGCCGCGGATGCGCTCCAGCATCGCAGGCAGGCCGCCGGCGTAGAAGAAGTCTTCCATCAGGTAGGCGTCGCCGCTGGGCCGGATGTTCGCGATGACCGGCACGCGGCGGCTGAAGGCATCGAAGTCGTCCAGGCTCACCGGGTGGCCGGCGCGGCGCGACATCGCGATCAGGTGCACGACGGCATTGGTGCTGCAGCCCATGGCCATCGCGCAGGCGATGCCGTTCTCGAAGTTGGCGCGCGTGAGCATCTTCGCCGGCGTGAGGTCTTCCCACACCATCTCGACGATGCGGCGGCCGCAGTCGGCGCTCATGCGGATGTGGTTGGCGTCGGCCGCGGGAATGCTGGAGGCGCCCGGCAAGCTCAGGCCCACCGCCTCGGCGATGCCCATCATGGTGGCGGCCGTGCCCATGGTCATGCAGGTGCCGTGGCTGCGGGCGATGCCGGCCTCCATCTCGGCCCAGGCCTGCTCGCCCAGGCGGCCGGCGCGGCGCTCGTCCCAGTACTTGAAGGCGTCGGAGCCCGAGCCCAGCACCTTGCCCTTCCAGTTGCCGCGCAGCATGGGGCCGGCCGGCAGGTAGATGAAGGGAATGTCCATGCTGAGCGCGCCCATCGCGAGCCCGGGCGTGGTCTTGTCGCAGCCCCCCATCAGCACCGCGCCGTCCACCGGGTGGCTGCGCAGCAGTTCTTCCGTTTCCATGGCGAGGAAGTTGCGGTAGAGCATGGTGGTGGGCTTGACCATGCTTTCCGAGAGCGAGATCGCCGGCAGCTCCAGCGGGAAGCCGCCCGCCTGCAGGATGCCGCGCTTGACGTCCTCCACCCGTTGCTTGAAGTGCGCGTGGCACTGGTTGGCGTCGCTCCAGGTGTTGACGATGGCGATCACCGGCTTGCCCATCCAGTCGGCATAGCTGTAGCCCATCTGCAGCACGCGCGAGCGGTGGCCGAAGGAGCGGAAGTCGTCGGGCGCGAACCAGCGGGCGCTGCGCAGGGATTCGTAGGGGCGTTGCATGGGGTTGTCTCTTGCATCAAGGGATTGATGCATTAAAACACTAATATATCAGTTGTGCCGATGACACAATCCTTCTCCAATGAGCGCCCTCCCGAAGATCCGACTCGACCGCACCCGCCTGGCCGCACCCCAGGTGCTGGAGAAGCTGCGCGACGCCATCCTCTCGCTCGAGCTGGCGCCCGGCACGGTGCTGGCGCGGCAGGAGCTGGCCGACCGATTCGGCGTGAGCCAGACGCCGGTGCGCGAAGCGCTGCTGCGCCTCAGCGAGGAAGGCCTGGTGGACGTGTTTCCGCAGCACGCAACCCTGGTCAGCCGCATCGACATCGCGGCCGCGCGCCAGGCGCATTTCCTGCGCCGCTCCATCGAGCTGGAGCTGGTACACCAGTTGGCGCTGGAGGCGCCCGCAGGACTGGTCGAGCAGATGAAGGCCCGGATCGCGCAGCAGGCGGCGCTGTCGGCGGCGCAGCGCTATGGCGAATTCGTCGGCGCCGATCGCGCGTTTCATCACCTCATGTATGAAGCCGCCGGCGTGCCCGACCTGTGGGAGCTGGTGGGCCGCGTGTCCGGCCATGTGGATCGGCTGCGCCGCCTGCACCTGCCCACCGCCGGCAAGACCGAAGCGATCCTGCGGGATCACCGGGCCATCGTGCGCGGCATCGAACGCCAGGACCCGGCCGCGGCCCAGGCCGCACTTCGCAAGCACCTGTCCGGCACGCTCAGCGCGGTGGACGAGATCTGCCGGCAGTACCCGGACTACGTCGCCATCTGAGTTGCCGGACCGGCGCGGCCGCCCCGGGGCCTGCCAACGCTACGCCTCCAGCGCCTCCAGCGGCCCGAAGAACTCGTAGCGCAGCTGCTGCTTCGGCACGCCGAGCGCGAGGCCATTGGCGTAGACCGCCTTCATGAAAGGCTTCGGGCCGAGGAAGTAGAGATCGACATCGCGGTCGGCCGGCAGCTGCTGTGCAAGGAGCTCGCGGGTGACGAAGCCGGTCGCATGGGGCCGGTCGGCATCGCGCGGCGTGTCGTAGACGTAGAGCGGCTTCACGTTGGCATGCCGGGCCGCCAGCGCATCGACGCGCGAACGGAACGCGTGGGCGCCGCCGTGCCGCGCCGCATGGATGAAATGCACCGCCCGGCCCGTGTGCGCCACGGACTCGAGCATGCTCATGGCCGGCGTGATGCCCACGCCGCCCGTCACCAGCACCAGCGGACGCTCGCCGCCGGGCTGCAGCACGAAGTCGCCGCAGGGTGCCTGCACCTGGAGAAGGGTGCCGATGGTCGCCGCCTCGTGCAGCCAGTTCGATGCCCGGCCGCCCTCTTCCCGCTTGACGCTGATCCGGTACCAGGGCTTGCCCGGCGCATCGGACAGCGAGTAGTTGCGCCGCAGCGGCTCGCCGTCGATGTTCAGCACCAGCGTGAGGTACTGCCCAGGCGAGAACGCCAGCAACGGACCGCCGTCCGCCGGCTCCAGGTAGAAGGAGGTGATGACTTCGCTCTCGTCTTCGCGCCGGGCCACGCGGAACTCGCGCACGCCACGCCAGCCGCCCGTCCGGGCGGCGTTGGCGCGATAGACCTCTTCCTCCGCGGCGATGAGAAGCGCCGCCAGCGATTCATAGGCTTCGCCCCATGCAGCGATGACGTCGTCGGTCGCGGCGTCGCCGAGCACATCCTTGATGGCGCGCAGCAGGCACTCTCCGACGACCGGATAGTGCTCCGGCAGCACACCCAGCGCAGCGTGCTTCTGGATGATCCGCGGCAGCGCCCCGGCGATCTCGTCCAGCCGGTCGATGTGCGCGGCATAGGCGAGCACGGCGCCCGCGAGCGCGCGCGCCTGGCTTCCGGCCGCCTGGTGGGCCTCGTTGAAGAAGGCCTTCACCTCCGGGTGGCTCTCGAACATGATCCGGTAGAAGTGGCGGGTGATGGCCTCCCCGTGCGCCTGGAGCGCGGGCACGGTGGCTTTGACGATGGCAATGGTTTGCGGGTTCATGGGGCCTCGGAGATCGGCAGTTGGGATGCCGTTCTCTCTCACGATCCATGCCAGTGGGAGCCGCTTCGCAAGTGCCTGTCGTCATTGGGGATTTCCGATGCGTGGTCAAATCGACAACAGAACTCCTGTTGTATTTATGACCACAACCAGTGTCAATTCGACCACCAGCGAAGCAGCCATCGCAACCGAAGCCGGCCGCTACCGCGCGCTGCTCACCGCGGCACGCAGCCTCGTGCGCTGCGATGCCGCCGCGCTGCTGCAGTTGGAGGGCGACGTCCTGAGGCCGCTCGCCGTGGACGGCCTGAGCGACGAAACCCTGGGGCGGCAGTTCCCCGTCGCATCGCATCCGCGCTTTGCCCGCCTGCTCGACAGCAACCGGGGCCTGCGCTTCGCCCACGATTGCGGGCTGCCGGATCCATACGACGGCCTCGTCGCCGGCCAGCCGGGCATCCTGCCGGTGCACGACTGCATGGGCGCGCCGCTTCGCCTGCGCGGCGCCCTCTGGGGCTTGCTGACGCTGGACGCCCTCGAACCGCACGCCTTCGAAGCCGTGGGCCCGGCGCAGCTCGAAGCGCTGGTCGCGCTCATCGAAACCGGCATCGAGGCCGCCCACACGATCCGCGAGATGGAAGCGCGCGCGATGCGCGAGCAGGCCGTCGTGCAGGCGCTGCGTTCAGGACGCGGCGCCCCTCGCGAACTGCAGGGAAGCAGTCCGGCGATGAAGCAGCTGTGCCACGAGATCGACACGGTCGCTGTGTCCGACCTGACGGTGCTCCTGCTTGGCGAAACGGGCGTCGGCAAGGACCTGGTGGCGCAGCGCCTGCATGCGCGCTCGCGGCGGCACGATCAGCCGCTCGTGCAGGTCAACTGCGCGGCACTGCCCGAAACCCTGGCCGACAGCGAACTCTTCGGCCACAAGCGCGGCGCTTTCACCGGCGCGGTGCAGGACCGCGACGGCAAGTTCGAGATCGCGGACGGCGGCACCCTCTTTCTGGACGAGGTCGGGGAACTGCCGCTGACGGTGCAGGCCAAGCTCCTGCGCGTGCTGCAGAGCGGCGAGGTGCAGCGGCCCGGGAGCGACCGCACGCTCAAGGTCGATGTCCGGGTGATCGCGGCCACCAACCGCAACCTGCCGGCGGCGATTGCACAGGGCCGCTTTCGTGCCGATCTCTACCACCGGCTCTCGGTCTATCCGCTCGTCGTGGCACCGCTGCGCGAGCGGGGGCGCGACGTGCTCGCGCTCGCCGGCGGCTTCCTCGAAGAAAACCAGCATCGACTGGGTGCGCGCAATCTGCGGCTCTCGCCCGCGTCGAAGACGGCCCTCCTGGCGCACGGCTGGCCGGGCAACGTTCGCGAACTCGAGCATGTGATCAGCCGCGCATCGCTCAGGGCCTACCGGGAGCAGCCGCGCGGCGCGCGCTGGACGGCCATCGAACCCCATCACCTGGCGCTGGACGCCGCGGCCGCCGGCAGCAGTCCCGCGATGCCATCGGTGCGGCTGTCCGCACCGGCGCCGGCGGAGGTTCACGCGGGCCTCGCCGCAGCAGGCGGCACGCTGCGCGAAGCCACCGCGGCGTTCCAGCGGGCGTGGCTCGCAGATGCCCTGGCGCGGCATCACGGCCGCGTGGCCGATGCCGCGCGCGAAGCCGGCATCGACCGCAGCAACTTTCACCGGACGCTGCGCAAGCTTGGTGTGCTGCCGGCTGGCAGCGAGACCTGAAGCGCGTCAACGCCCCAGGATCAGCAACCCCAGCAGCACGGCAGCCAAAGCCGCCAGCAGCACCGTGGTGCCCTGCCAGAAGCGCACCGGGTGCCGTTCGATCAGCGGTGACAGCCGCGGGTGAAGGAACTCCTGCCCCGGCGCCCGGAGGTCATGGGCGAGCTCGGACACCGCTTCCTGCCGCTTCGCCGGATGGGGGCTCAGCGCCTTCTGCAGCACGGCATCGACCCATGCGGGCAGGTCGGGCCGGAAATGGCGAACCGGCACGTAGCGCAGCCGGTTCGCGTCGGCCGGCGACCGCACCCGCGAGACATGAAGGCCGTATGGCAACTGGCCCGTGAGCATCTGGTAGACGATCACGGCCATCGAAAAAAGATCGGAGCGCGCGCTGCCGCCATGGCCGGTGAAGTATTCGGGCGCCGTGTACTGCAAGGTCCCGGTGATCGCGAGCGGCCGGCTCTCGCCCGCACCGTCGGCCAGCCCCGCCACGTGGGTCGTCGCGAGATCGATGATCCTGACCGTGCCGGTGCGGTCGATCATCACGTTCTCGGGGCGGATGTCCTGGTGCAGCATTTCCTTGCCGTGCAGCGCCTGCAGCCCGCTGGCCAGCTGCTCGACGATGCGGCGCACGCTGTCCAGCGCCGGCCTGGGGTGGTCGACCATCCACTGCGCCAGCGTCTGGCCGTCGACGTACTCCATGGCGACATACAGGTGCCCGCGGGCGCGCTCGATCGCGCTCGCCTTGAGCACGTGGACGTTGTCGATGCGCCGCGCCACCCACTCCTCGAGCACGAAACGGTCGAGATAATCCGGGTCGTCGCGCAGGTCGACCGAAGGCAGCTTCAGGACGACCTGCTGTCCGGTGGCCTCGTCCACGGCCAGGTGCACGTGGCTGCGCGAACTCACATGGAGTTCGCGCACGAGCGTGAAGCCTTCGAAGCGGGCCCTGGGCGCGAGCGGCGGCGCGATCGCGAGCCCCTGGCGTTGCAGGGGGAGCAGCACCGTGTCGGCCGGCGGCAGCTCGTCGATGCGCACGAGCTGCACCGTGCAGTCGTCGTCGCTGCCCCTCGCCCGGGCCGCCAGTGCGAGCAGCCGCGCGGCCTCGTCGAAGTCCTCGCCACAGCGCACGATCGCGTCGTGCACCGCTTCGGCGTCGAGATGGGCATACGCGCCGTCGGTGGCCAGCAGATAGACCTCGCCGGCCTCCGCCTCCCAGCAGCGGTAGTCGATCTCGACGTTGGCCCCCGCGCCCAGCGCGCGCCCGAGGTACGACTCGACCGACGACAGGTGGACGCGGTGGTCGTCGGTGAGCTGCTCCAGCACGTGCGGATGAAGGCGATGGATGCGCGCGTCGCCGACGTGCAGCATGTGCACGTCCCGGCCCTTGAAGATCAGCGCGCTGAAGGTGCACACATAGCCGCTGTCCTTGTCGAAGCGTGCGTCGCTGCGCATCGTCTGCGCGTGCAGCCACGAATTCGTGGCGCCCAGGACCCGCTGCGCCGCCCGGCGCACCGACCAGGCATCCGAGGTCGCGTAGTAGTCGTCCAGGAAGCCCCGGACGGCCGCCGCGCTGGCCACCTGGCTCACGCGGCTGGAGCCGATGCCATCGGCGACCGCCACCGCGATGCCCTTGGAGATCCGCAGCGACCCCTGCGGCAGCATCGCGCCGTGGAAGTCCTGGTTGACCGCTCCGGGCCTGGCCAGCGAGTGCTGGCCGAGCGTCACGCGCAGTGCCTTCTGCATGAGCGCGGGCGTGCGGGGCCGCAGCCGCCGGCGCTCAGTTCGCGACGCGCTTCTTCGGCGCCGTCTTGTAGTGGGTCGAATACAGGGTCAGGCCCACGAAGGTCAGGCCGCCGACCAGGTTGCCCAGGACGGTCGGGATCTCGTTCCAGATCAGGTAGTCCATGAGCGTGAACTTGCCGCCGAGCATCAGGCCCGTGGGGAACAGGAACATGTTCACGATCGAGTGTTCGAAGCCCATGTAGAAGAAGACCATGACGGGCATCCACATCCCGATGGCCTTGCCCGACACGGTGGTGGACATCATGGCAGCGACCACGCCGGTGGAGACCATCCAGTTGCACATCACGCCGCGGATGAAGAGCGTCAGCATGCCGGCGGCGCCGTGCGCGGCATAGCCCACCGTGCGGCCTTCGCCGATGTGGCCGAGCTTCTCGCCGATGGCGTTGGGGGCCTCGCTGAAGCCGAAGGTGAAGATGATCGCCATGAACACCGCCACCGTCAGCGCGCCTGCGAAGTTGCCGACGAACACCAGGCTCCAGTTGCGCATGACGCCGCCCCAGGTGGCGCCGGGGCGCTTGTCGAACACGGCCAGCGGCGCGAGCGTGAAGACGCCGGTCAGCAGGTCGAAGCCCATCAGGTACAGCATGATGAAGCCGACCGGAAAGAGCATCGCGCCGACCAGCGCATTGCCGGTGTTGACGGTGATGGAGACGGCGAAGGCCGCCGCCAGCGCCAGGATGGCACCGGCCATGTAGGAGCGGATCAGCGTGTCGCGGGTGGACATCAGCAGTTTGGATTCGCCGGCATCGACCATCTTGGTCACGAACTCGGCGGGGGCTAGATAGGCCATCGGGATTCCTTGAAGAAACGGAGAGAAGAACGAAGGGTCGAAGGCGCGCAGCTCAGGCCAGCGCGACGAGCACGCGGCCTTCCTGCACGCGCACCGCATGGGCCCGCACCGAGTACTCGGGCGCTTCCAGGCATTCGCCGCTGCGCAGGTCGAAGTGGTTCTTGTAGAGCGGCGAGGCGACGACGATCCGCTCCCCCAGGCTGCCGACCAGCCCGCGCGACAGCACGCTCGCCTGCGCCTTGGGGTCGACGTTGTCGATGGCATACAGGGCCTGTTCCCGGCCCACGCTGAAGATCGCGACATGCACGCCCTCGACGAGCGCGCAGACGCCGGTGTCGGGCAGGATGTCGGTGGCCGCGCACACGGCGGTCCATTGGAGGGTGTCGGTGGTCATCTGGCATGTCCTCGGGTGTTCATCAGACGGTTTCGGCATCGGTCGCGGCTTCGGCGGCGCGCTCTTCCGCGCGGGCCGGGCGGATCTGGCCGCGCTCCTTCACGAACACGATGTGCTCGTCGGGCTTCTCGCTGTTGACGAAGGAGCGGAAGCGCTGGCGGGTGGCGGGGTCGTTCACCGCGGTCTTCCACTCGCACTGGTAGGTGTCCACCACGTTCTGCATCTGCGCTTCGAGCTCGCCGGCGATGCCCAGGGTGTCCTGGACCAGCACGCCCTTCAGGTAGTCGAGCCCGCCCTCGAGGTTCTCGCGCCAGGTGCTGGTGCGCTGCAGGCGGTCGGCCGTGCGCACGTAGAACATCAGGAAGCGGTCGATCAGCCGGATCAGCTCGACCTTGGTGAGGTCGGACGCGAACAGCTCGGCATGGCGCGGCTTCATGCCGCCGTTGCCGCAGACGTAGAGGTTCCAGCCCTTCTCGGTGGCGATGACGCCGACGTCCTTGCCCTGCGCCTCGGCGCATTCGCGCGTGCAGCCCGACACGCCGAACTTGATCTTGTGGGGTGCGCGCAGGCCCTTGTAGCGGTTCTCCAGCTCGACGGCCAGGCCCACGCTGTCGTCGACGCCGTAGCGGCACCAGGTCGAGCCGACGCAGCTCTTCACCGTGCGCAGCGACTTGCCGTAGGCATGGCCGGATTCGAAGCCGGCGGCGATCAGCTCTTCCCAGATGGCCGGCAGCTGCTCGACGCGCGCGCCGAACATGTCCACGCGGGCGCCGCCGGTGATCTTGGTGTAGAGGCCGTATTTCTTGGCCACGTGGCCCACGGCGATCAACCCGTCGGGCGTGACCTCGCCGCCGGGCATGCGCGGCACGACCGAGTAGGTGCCGTCCTTCTGGATGTTGCCGAGGAAGTAGTCGTTGCTGTCCTGCAGGCTCGCGAGGTTCTTCTTCAGCACGAATTCGTTCCAGCACGACGCGAAGATGCTGGCCGCGGTGGGCTTGCAGATGTCGCAGCCCAGGCCCTTGCCGTGCCGCGCCAGCAGGTCGTCGAAGCTGCGGATCTCGCCGACGCGGATCAGGTGGTAGAGCTCCTGGCGCGAGTATGCGAAGTGCTCGCAGAGGTGGTTGTTGACCGCCATGCCGCGCTTGGCCATCTCGGCCTTCATGACCTGGCCGACCAGCGCCACGCAGCCGCCGCAGGTGGCGCCGGCCTTGGTGCAGGCCTTCAGCTCGGCCACGGTGCATGCGCCCTCGCCCACCGCCGCGCAGATCTGCCCCTTGGTCACGTTGTTGCACGAGCAGATCTGGGCGCTGTCGGGCAGCGCGTCGACGCCGAGCCCTGGCCTGGCCTTGCCGTCGCTCGCGGGCAGGATCAGGAACTCCGGATCGGCGGGCAGCGCGATGCCGTTGAGCGCCATCTGCAGCAGGGTGCCGTACTCGGCCGCATCGCCGACCAGCACCGCGCCCAGCAGCTGCTTGCCGTCGTCGCTGACCACGATCTTCTTGTAGATCTGCTTGCGCTCGTCGACGTACTGGTAGGCGCGCGCATGCGGCGTCTTGCCGTGGGCGTCGCCGATGCTGGCCACGTCCACGCCCATCAGCTTGAGCTTGGTGCTCATGTCGGCGCCGGTGAAGGCGGCGTCGTCCTGCCCGGCGATGTGCTTCGCAGCGACGCGGGCCATGTCGTAGCCCGGCGCGACGAGGCCGAAGGTCTGTTCGTTCCAGGAGGCGCACTCGCCGATGGCGTAGACGTCGTGGTCGCTCGTGCGGCAGTGGCTGTCGATCGCCACGCCGCCGCGCGGGCCGACCGCCAGCACCGACTGGCGGGCCAGCTCGTCGCGCGGGCGGATGCCGGCGGAGAAGACGATCATGTCCGTCTCGAGGTAGGTGCCGTCGGCAAAGACCATGCGGTGCCGCGCGGCGGCGCCGTCGGTGATCTCCACCGTGTTGCGGCCGGTGTGCACATGCAGGCCCAGCGCCTCGATGCTGTTGCGCAGCGCGCGGCCCCCGCCTTCATCGACCTGCACCGCCATGAGCCGTGGGGCGAACTCCACCACGTGGGTGTCCAGGCCCATGTCGCGCAGCGCCTTGGCGCATTCCAGGCCCAGCAGGCCGCCGCCGACGACCACGCCGCTCCTGGAGCGGGCCCCGCAGGCCTTCATGGCTTCCAGGTCCTCGATGGTGCGGTAGACGAAGCAGTCAGGCCGGTCGCGGCCGGGCACTGCCGGCACGAACGGTGCCGAGCCGGTCGCCAGCACGAGCTTGTCGTAGGCCACCACCTCGCCATCGGCCGTGGTGACGGTGTTGTTCCTGCGCTCGATGGCCACGGCTCTGGCCGCCAGGCGCAGCGTGAAGCCGGTCTTTTCGAAGAAGCCCGGCTCGACCAGCGACAGGTCTTCCGCGGTCTTGCCTGCGAAGAATTCGGAGAGGTGAACCCGGTCGTAGGCCGGACGCGGCTCTTCGCAAAGCACCGTGACCTGCGCGTGTGCGAGGCCGAGCTCGTGGAGTTGCTCGAGAAACTTGTGGCCCACCATACCGTGGCCGATGACTGCGATTTTCATGTCGGGTCCTGCAGACAACCGGCCGCGCGGGTGCAGGCCACCCGGCACGCGGCCTGGAGACGGCGTGTCGCAGTGGAGCCCCCGCGTGGAACGGATGCGAGTCGGGTTGGAACGGACGTACTGCCAGCTTGTGGGCTTGCAGTGCGCTCGGATCCGCCGTCGTTAGCGGAGGCACTGTATGAACCGCGGCAGCAGTGCCGCGGGACAGTGCAAGACCCAATGCAACATCCGTGCCGGGTCGAATCCGCGGGCAGGCGGGCCCGCGTCGCACCAAACCCGGCGCGACCTGGCGGCAGGGCGCAGCCCGATGCGCCGTTGTGGCGCATGCATCTCCCCGTTTGGTGCGGCCGAGGCGACGCGGACTCTGCGCGTCAACCGGTGGACTGCAGGCTCCGCTCGATCATCCCGACAGCCTGCGCCAGCCCGTTTTCCGCACGCATCCGCTCGCCCAATGCGCGCGCACTCGCCCGGACCTCCGGACGGCTGGCCAACGCGATGCCGCGCGCCAGGTCGTGTGCACCGAGGCGGCTGCCTGCGACCGCTTGCGGCGCCACCCCCGCCTGCGTCAGCCGGTGGGCCCAGAAGAACTGATCGCCGGCGAACGGCACGACCACCGATGGCACCCCTGCGCGTGCGGCCGAATGCGTGGTGCCCGATCCGCCGTGATGCACCACCAGGGCCGTGCGCGGAAACAGCCAGTCGTGCGGCGTATCGCCCACCACGTGGAAGTTGGCGGGCAGGCCCTGGACGTCGATGCCGCTCCAGCCGGGATTCAGCACGGCGCGCCGTCCCCCCACGGCGTCGACCACCACGCCGCGCATGCGGCCGGCGTCGAAGCCGGTCATGCTGCCGAACCCGATGTAGATCGGCGCCTCGCCCGCCGCCAGGAATGCATTCAAGGCGGCCGGCGCCTGCCAGCCGGACGCCGGCGGAAGCCACTGGCCGCAGGCCGCTGCGTTCGCAGGCCAATCGGCCGGCCGCGGCAGCAGGCTCGGCGAAAAACCGTAGAGCATCGGGTGGGCGGTCCACATCCGTCGGCGCGGCGGCAGGCCGCACACCTCGGCGCGCGCCGCATTCACGGCCGGCCGGAATGCGCGCCACAGCATCGCATTGACGAAGCGATGGCTCGGGCGGTTCAGGCACCGCGGGATGCGCGCTGGCGGCAGGAACGGGGAGGCGAAGTCGCGCGTGGGCGTGAGCGGAAACAGCCCCGCACCGATGGCCGGCACGCGCAGCGCCTCGGCGGCCGAAAGCCCCACGAAGGCGGCCAGTCCCGCGCACACGATGGCGTCGCAGCCGCGCGCCGTCTCGACAGTCTGGCGCAACCACGACGCGGCGTTGGCGTTGGCAATGGCTGCGAGCGCCTTCGCGGCCGCGCCCGGCCGCTCGCTGTGCGCCACCACGTTGGCAATGGCGCCGCTCGTGCCGAGCGCGCCCCGGATGTCGCCGTCCAGCGCCTGCGTCCGCACACCGAGCTGGCGGGCCGTGCCCAGCGTCGATTCGTCCGCCAGCAGCACCGATGCATGGCCGGCGTCGTCCAGCGCGCGGCACAGGGCCGCAAGAGGACGCGCATCGCCCTCGGTGCCATAGGTCACGACGGCGATCTTCATGGGCGCCTCCTTTGCAGCGGCTTGCCGGCGGCGCGGGCACCGTTGGCAAAGATCTCGACGATCACCGCGAATTCGCGGCCCAGTTCCAACCCGGGCAGCGTCAGCCAGCGCATCAGCGCACCGAAATACAGATGGTGCAGCAGCGACGCCAGGTGCTCGGCCGGCACGTCGGCACGCAGGGTGCCGTCTTGCTGCGCATGGTCGATCAGCAGCGCGAAGAGCCCCGCCAGATCGCGCGGGCGCCCATCGGCTTCTCTCCCGCCGATCTCGTCCTGGATGTTGAGAAAGCGAAAGCGGAAGTAGTCGAGCAGGTAGCTCCGGTGGCGCTGCGACCATTCGGCCGAGGCGTCGAGCAAACGCAGCAGCTTCGGCTCGAAGCCGCCCGGCAGATCGACCAGGTCCCGAAGGCGCTGCGTGTCGGCCGCCAGTTCCATGTGCACCCAGTGCGCGAGGATCGCTTCCTTGGTGGCGAAATGGTTGTAGAGCGTGCCTTTGGCCACATCGGCCTGCAGGGCGATCTGCTCCATGGTGGTGGCGTCGTAGCCGTTGGCTTCGAAGAGCTGCATGGCTGTCGTCGCGACAAGGTCGAGCGTTTGCGCGCGCCGCCGCTCGCGGCGACCGGGAACATCGGGGGCTGGCACTGCGAGTCCTTTAAATTGAACGTCGTTCAAGTTTATACTATGTTCACATATTTCCTTCAGCTATCGAGGGGCGAGGCCCTGCCGGTTCTGCGCGAGGGTGAAAATCCACGGTATGCACCCAGCCCACTCCCCGTCGCCCCGCTTCCCTTGGCCCGCCCTGACGGCGCTCGCGATCGCTCTGCTGGGAGGCTGCGCTTCGGCGCCGCCTGCGGCACCGTCGCAGCCGCCGACTGCCAGCGCGCGAGCCGCAACAGCGCTTCCGACGCCCGTGCCGGCGGCCGCGGCCGCCGGCGAAGCGGAGCTCCAACAGGGGTTCGCGCAGTGGGTTGCAGACTTCCGCGCCACCGCGCGCGCAAGCGGCATCCGCGAGGCAACGCTGCGCAGCGCCCTCGACGGCGCCCAATACCTGCCGCGCGTCATCGAACTGGACCGTGCGCAGCCCGAACTCACCCGCACGGTCTGGGACTACCTCGACAGCACCGTGACGGCGCAGCGTGTGGCTGCCGGCCAGGACAAGCTGCTGCAGGTCCGCAGCGAAGCCGAAGCAGCGGCCTCGCGCTACGGCGTGCCGCCCGGCATCGTGGTCGCCATCTGGGGCATCGAAAGCAACTACGGCAGCAATTTCGGCAGCACCCTGACCATTGACGCACTGGCGACGCTGGGCTTCGAGGGACGCCGGGGAGACTGGGCGCGCGGCGAGTTGCTCGCGGCGCTGAAGATCCTCGACAACGGCGACATCGATCGCGAACACATGGTCGGCTCCTGGGCGGGCGCCATGGGCCAGACCCAGTTCCTGCCGTCGAGCTTCCTGGCCTACGCGGTGGATGCCGACGGCGACGGCCGGCGCGACATCTGGGGCAGCATGGCCGATGTGACAGCCTCGACCGCCAACTTCCTGTCGCGCGCGGGATGGCAGGCAGACAAGCCCTGGGGCGTGGAGGTTCGGCTGCCGCCCGGCTTCGACCCCGGCCGCGCCGACCCAGCCATTCGCCAATCCACCGCCCAGTGGGCCGCCGAGGGGCTGCAAACCATGGACGGTCAGCCGCTGCCGGAGTTTGCCGACGGCACCGTCCTGCTGCCCGCAGGCGCGCGGGGGCCGGCCTTCCTGGTCGGCTCCAACTTCCGCGCCATCCTGCGCTACAACAACTCGACCAGTTATGCGCTGGCGGTCGGCCTTCTCGCGCAGCGCCTGACCGGCGGCTCCGGCGTGCAGGCGCCCTGGCCGCGGGACCTGGCCGCGCTCACGCGCAGCCAGATGCTCGAACTCCAGACCGCGCTCAACCAGCGTGGCTTTGCCAGCGGAACGCCCGACGGCGTGATGGGCCCAGCCACCCGTGAAGGGCTGCGACGCTATCAACGCAGCATCGGGGTGCCCGCGGACGGCTATCCAAGCGCAGAGTTGCTTCTGCGCCTGCAACAGCGCTAGCCGGCGCGTCTTCCTTCCTGCCTCACCTCTTTGACGCCGGCGTTGCGGGCACCGCGGGCACTGCAGGCGTCGTCGTGTCATTGCCCGACTTGGAGGCCGGAACGGCCGGCGTTGCGGGCGTGGCAGGCGTCGCGGCCGATGGCGAGGAAGAAGATTGCGGCGATGGCGTTGCCGGCGTCGCAGGCGTGGCCGGCGTTGCGGGCGATGTCGCCGTGGCTGGCGTCGCAGGTGTTGCCGGTGTCGCCGGCGTTGCCGGCGTTGCCGCATTGGCCGAGGCGTTGGAACCGCTGGCAGCGCCCGCGCCACTGCCCCCGGCACCCGCAGCCGCACCTGCGCCGGCACTGCCGCCGCCACCGCCTCCACCGCCTCCTGCACCGCCGGCGCCACCGGCGGCCAGTGCAAAGGGCACAGTGCAGGCGCCCATGAAAACCGTCACCAGGATCGGTGCCATGCGTCGTCTCAGCTTCATCGAAGTCTCCTTGTCGATGTTTCGATGGGGAGGAAGCTAGACGACACCGGGAAGCCGGTTTGTCGTCAAAAGTCGTCATGGCAGGCCGGTCCAGTCGACGGAAGCAAGCGAATGCCATTGCTCGGGCACACAAGCACAGGGTGCGCAAGTGGGACGCGCGCCATCGTCACCGCGTCTACCGCTGGGTGCGCCGAGCCCGCTGCGAAGCCCCGCCCGGCCCGTGCCCACCTAGAGCGCGTCGTCGGCCAATGGCCGGTGCGCGACCTGCAGGCCCTACCGCCTTTTTTCCGCTTCAGCCGCAGCGGCAAAGCGCGCGTGTACGACGAGTTCACCCACCAGTACACGGCGCATGGATTCCATACCAAGACGAAGGCCGCCGCGCCCGATCCGCTGCACGTCTTCGCCCAGATCGGCACCGGCCGCGGCTGCACCTGCCTGCCCGCGCCCTTCGCGCTGCATCGCTATGCCGGCGTGCAGCCCCGGCCGCTGCGGGAGCGGATCGTGGTGCCGCTGGTGCTGCTGACGTCGTCGCGCGCCACGCAGGAGCTGCACGATGCGCTGGTCAGGAGCGCGCGACGGATGCTGGGAGCGGAATGACGTCAGCTGCGATGGCGTCGTCCGAGCGCTCCTTCGAGTTGAATCCGGGGAGCAAGCGCCGACGGCAAGCAGCGCAGCGAGAGCCATGAGCGGTCGCCATGCATCTGTCAGGCGAGGCGCGAATTAGTCAGGCGCAAAGAAAAACGGGTCAGAGCTTGTGGCTCTGACCCGTTTTCTATCTAACGATTTTGGTCGGTGTGAAAGGATTCGAACCTTCGACCCCTTGCACCCCATGCAAGTGCGCTACCAGGCTGCGCCACACACCGAAGCTCTCAATTATAGCCGGCTGAATTCACCGTCCGACGGTCAGCAGCTCACGAATTTCAAAGAGTTCGCGCCGAAGGTGCAACAACTGCGACAGATCCACCGTGCGCGGGGCCGCCGGCTCGGGGCTGTCGTCCTGCACGACGGCGGCGTCGAACTCTTCCTGGTCGATCTCGATCGCTTCCATGCCTTCGAGCGGCACCTCGCCGGCCTTGCGGCGGTCGCGCTCGCCCTGCACGAGTTCCTGCAGCTTGTTGCGCGCACCGCTGATCGTGAAACCCTGGTCGTAGAGCAGATCGCGGATGCGGCGGATCATGAGCACCTCGTGGTGCTGGTAGTAGCGGCGGTTGCCGCGGCGCTTCATCGGCCGCAGTTGCGTGAACTCCTGCTCCCAATAGCGCAGCACATGCGGCTTGACGCCGCACAGCTCGCCGACCTCACCGATGGTGAAGTAGCGTTTGACAGGAATCGGCGGGAGCGTTTTCTCCATTGAAATCAAGATGGTGCGCGGGAAACCTCAGAGATTACTCCACGCGGCCGCCGAGCACCAAGCACTATTCGGTGCCCAGGCTCCACTCGACTTCGGACGAGCCGCCCTGGTCGATGCTTCCGTGAATCTGTTCCTTGAGCTTGGCGCTCGCATGGAAGGTGGCGACGCGACGCTCGCCGATCGGAATGGCTTCGCCGGTGCGCGGGTTGCGGCCCGGCCGCGGCGCCTTCACGCGGATCTGGAAGTTGCCGAAGCCCGAGATCTTGACGTCCGTGCCCTCGATCAGGCTGTTGGCCACGAGTTCGAAGAACGCCTCGACCATGTCCTTGGACTCACGCTTGTTCAGGCCGATCTGCTCGAACAACAGGTCGGCCAGATGCGCCTTGGTGAGCGCCGGCGTTTCAAGCGCCTCGAGCGTGAATTCGGCAGCGTTCATTCTCATCATCCCCTCAGGCGGCCGCCCAGCCTGGCGCCCAATTGTTCGACGATTGCACGGACCGCGGGTTCGACCTGCTCGTCCGTCAGGGTGGCGCTGTCGCTCTGGAAACTCAGGCGGACCGCCATGCTCTTCTCCCCCTGCGCCAGGGCGCCGGGCGCCGCGACCGCGCCGTCGCGCGGAGGCTGCGGGCGGTAGATGTCGAACAGCGTGGCGTCGCGCAGCAGCCCCTGTGCGGCAGCCGTCGCGCGGATCGTTTGCATCAGCGCGTCGTGCGAGACGGCCTCGGCGACAACGACTGCGATGTCGCGCTCGACCGCCTGGTGCTTGGGCACCGGCTGGGCCACGGGCACGGGGCGCGCAGTGACCGCGTCGAGATCGAGTTCGAACAGCACCGGCGCCTGGGCGAAGTCCCACTTCTGGCGCCAGCGCGGATGCAGTTCGCCGACGAAGCCGATGGCCTTGCCGTCGATCAGCACGCGCGCCGCGCGGCCCGGGTGCAGGGCCGGATGCTCGGCCGGCTCGAAGCTCGGCACCCGCGGTGCGAGCAGCGCCTCGACGTCGCCCTTGGCGTCATAGAAATCGACGCGCTGCGCCTTGCCGTCCCAGCGCGCCTCGTCGGCATCGCCCCAGGCGAGACCGGCCACGCGCATCGGCTGGTTGATGCCGCGCACGGTGCTGTCGGTGGTGGCCACGCTGTCGTCGCGCATGAACACGCGCCCCAACTCGAACACGCGCACGCGCGCAGCCTTGCGGTCGAGGTTGAACTTGAGCACGTGCAGCAGCGAACCGATCAGCGACGAGCGCATCACGCTCATCTGGCTGGCGATGGGGTTCAGCAGCTTGACCGGGTTGGCATTGCCGGCGAGGTCCTGCTCCCAATGCGCTTCGACAAAACTGAAGTTGATGGTTTCCTGGTAGCCGAGCGCCGCGATGCTGCGGCGTATCGCGAAACGGCTGCGCTGCGCTTCGGGCCGCACGCGGGCCGTGATGGGCGCCAGCGGTGCCGTGGTCGGCAGGTTGTTGAAACCGATCAGGCGGGCAACCTCTTCGATCAGGTCTTCTTCGATCAGCAGGTCGAAGCGGTGCGGCGGCGGCGTGACCGTCAATGTGCCCTCGCCCGCGGTCAGCGCAAAGCCGAGACGGCTCAATGCGTCGGCACATTGCGCCTGCGTCAGCGGCATGCCGATCACGCGTGCGGCGCGCGCCACACGCAGCGTGACGGGCATGGCTTCGGGCAGGTGCAGCTTCTGGTCGTCCATGGCACCGGCCTGGCCGCCACAGATCTCGACGATCAGTTGCGTGATGCGCTCGATGATCTCGACGGTGCGGCTCGGGTCGACACCGCGTTCGTAGCGATGGCCCGCGTCGGTCGTGAAGTTGAAACGGCGCGAGCGGCCCTGGACGGCTTCGGGCCACCAGAACGCCGCTTCGACGTAGATGTTGCGGGTGTCGTCGGACACCGAGGTGGCGTCGCCGCCCATGATGCCGGCCAGCGATTCGACTTCGCGGTCGTCGGCGATCACGCCGACCTTCTCGTCGACCGTGATCGTCGTGCCGTTCAGCAGCTTGAGCTGTTCGCCTGCCTTGCCCCAGCGCACCGTGAGGCCGCCGTGGATCTTGTCGAGGTCGAAGATGTGGCTGGGCTGGCCGTACTCGAACATCACGTAGTTCGAGATGTCGACCAGCGGCGTCACGCTGCGCTGGCCGCAGCGCGCGAGGCGCTCGACCATCCAGGCCGGCGTGGCGACCCGGGTGTTCACGCCGCGCACGATGCGGCCCGAGAAACGGCCACAGAGCTCGGGCGCCTCGACCTTGACGGGCAGCACGTCGGCAAACGAGGTTTTCGCCGGCGCGATGGCCGGCGTCTTGAGCGGCGCGCCGGTCAGGGCCGCCAGTTCGCGCGCCACGCCGTAGACGCTGAGGCCATGCGCCAGATTGGGCGTGAGCTTGAGCGTGAGCAGCGCATCGTCGAGCTTGAGCACGTCGCGCACATCGGCACCGATGGGTGCGTCGGCGTCGAGTTCGAGCAGGCCGCCGTGGTCTTCGCTCAGGTGCAGCTCGCGTGCCGAGCACAGCATGCCCTGGCTTTCCACGCCGCGCAGCTTGCCGAGCTTGATGAGGAAGGGCTTGCCGTCTTCGCCCGGCGGCAGTTCGGCGCCGACGAGCGCACACGGCACCTTGATGCCGACGCGCGCATTGGGTGCACCGCACACGATGTTGAGCAGGGCGCCCTGCCCTGCGTCGACCTGGCACACGCGCAGGCGATCGGCGTTCGGGTGTTGAACGGCTTCCTTGATTTCGCCGACCACGATGCGCGTGAAGGGCGGCGCCACCGGCCGGCGCTCTTCGACCTCGAAGCCGCCCATGGTGAGCGTTTCGGCCAGTGTGGCGCTGTCGAGGGGCGGGTTGCAGAACTCGCGCAGCCAGGATTCCGGGAATTGCATCTCTTCGATCTCGATCTGGTTTTTCTGGGGATGGGTGCTTACTGGAACTGCGAGAGAAAACGCAGGTCGCCGTCGAAGAAGAGGCGCAGGTCGTTCACGCCGTAGCGCAGCATCGTGAGCCGGTCGGGGCCCATGCCGAAGGCGAAGCCGATGTAGCGCTCGGGGTCGAGCCCCATGTTGCGCACCACGTTCGGATGCACCTGGCCCGAGCCCGACACCTCGAGCCAGCGGCCGGCCAGCGGACCGCTCGCGAACTGGATGTCGATTTCGGCGCTCGGTTCGGTGAACGGGAAGAAGCTCGGGCGGAAGCGCAGCACGAGGTCGTCGCGCTCGAAGAAGGTGCGGCAGAAGTCGGTGAAGACGACCTTCAGGTCCTTGAAGCTCACGTTCTCGCCGAGCCACAGGCCTTCGCACTGGTGGAACATGGGCGAGTGGGTGGCGTCGCTGTCGACGCGGTAGGTGCGGCCCGGCGCGATCACGCGGATCTCGGGCGCCTTCACGGTGCCTGTGGTGTCGGCCGCGGCAGCCGCGAACTCGGCGGCGTACTTCTTGATGTGCTGATGCGCATAACGCACCTGCATCGGGCTGGTGTGCGGGCGCAGGTTGTAGGGGATGCCGTCGTCGCCGTTCAGGTCGACGTAGAAGGTGTCCTGCATCGAACGCGCGGGATGGTTCGGCGGGTTGTTGAGCGAGGTGAAGCTGTGCCAGTCGCTCTCGATCTCGGGGCCGTCGGCCACGTCGAAGCCCATGCTGGAGAAGATTTCCTCGATGCGCTCCAGGGTGCGGCTCACGGGGTGGAGGCCGCCCGAAATGCGGCGGCGGCCGGGCAGGCTCACGTCGAGCGCCTCGGCACGAAGTTGCAGAGAGAGCTCCTCGTCGGCCAGTTGCTGGCGGCGCTCGGTCAGCGCGGCTTCGATGGCTTGCTTGGCGACGTTGATGGCGGCGCCGCGGGACTTCTTCTCTTCGACACTCAGCGCGGCCATGCCCTTCATCAACTCGGTGATGCGGCCCGACTTGCCGAGGAACTGGGCCTTGGCGTTTTCAAGCTCGGCGGGTGTCTTCGCTTCGGCGAAGGCGGCGCGTGCGGTGTCGACCAGGGAGTCCAACTCGTTCATAGCAACAAAAATCTTCGAGGGGAAATAAAAAAGAGCTGGAGCCTTTTCAAGCGCCAGCCCTTGAGCCGTGGGCGCAGGAAGCTGCCCGAAGGCAGCGCCCCGCTGTGCAGAATCAAGCAGCCAGCTTGGCCTTGACCTGCTCCACGATGCCGGCAAAAGCGGCCTTGTCGTGCACGGCGATGTCCGCAAGCATCTTGCGGTCGATCTCGATACCGGCCTTGCGGATGCCGTTGGCGAACTGGCTGTAGGTCAGGCCCAGTTCACGCGAGGCGGCGTTGATACGCGCGATCCACAGCTGACGGAACACGCGCTTCTTGGTACGGCGGTCACGGTAGGCGTATTGGCCTGCCTTCATCACCGCCTGTTTGGCGACGCGGAAGACATTGCCGCGGCGACCGCGGAAACCCTTGGCGAGTGCGAGAACTTTCTTGTGGCGGGCGCGAGCCGTTACACCACGTTTGACGCGAGGCATGTGTGTACTCCTTGTTCGTCTGAGTTAGATGCCACGGCCGGGCAGCATGGCGGCGACAGAAACCATGTTGGTTTCATGCACTGCGACTGCACCACGCAGGTGACGCTTGTTCTTGGTGGTCTTCTTGGTCAGGATGTGACGCTTGAAGGCTTGACCGCGCTTGACGGTGCCACCGGGACGAACGCGGAAACGTTTTTTCGCGCTGCTCTTGGTCTTCATTTTGGGCATGTGAATGCTCCTTTAGTTTGTGCTCGTGAGGCGCCATGGATGCTCCACGGACTTGTTGGCCCCGAGACACTTCTTCATCCCGCCCTCGCCTGCATTTCTTTCGAAATGCGGGCAATGGCGAAATCCCTTCAAAACCTCTCTAACGCGGCTCCAGCCTTCGGCCCGTCAGGCCGCAGCGGGCGTCGCTGCCGGAGCGGCGCCGGCATCGGCTGCCGGCTTCTGCTGCCCACCGCCGCCGGGCTTCTTGCGGCCCGGCGCGATCATCATGATCATCTGCCGGCCTTCGAGCTTCGGAAACTGCTCGACGATGATCGAGTCGCCCAGCTCGTCGCGGATGCGCTGCAGCAGGGCCAGGCCGAGTTCCTGGTGCGTGATCTCGCGGCCGCGGAAGCGAAGCGTGATCTTGCACTTGTCACCCTCATCAAGAAAGCGCCGGATGTTGCGCATCTTGATGTTGTAGTCGCCATCGTCGGTACCGGGCCGGAACTTGATTTCCTTGACCTCGATGACCTTCTGCTTCGACTTCGCCTCGGCCGCCTTCTTCTGCTCGTGGTACTTGAACTTGCCGTACTCGATCAGGCGGCACACGGGCGGGTTGGCCGCCGCGACGACCTCCACCAGGTCCACGTCCTGCTCACCGGCAAGGCGTAGAGCCTCTGCAAGACTCACGACACCCAATTGCTCGTTATCCGGGCCGATCAGGCGGACTTCCGGGGCCATGATTTCCCGGTTCAGGCGGTGTTGGCGTTCCTCGCGGTGGCGGCGGTCGCGGAATGCAGTAGCGATGGTCAG